>JAABUP010002963.1_pt1 | contig 31087 bp, 38 predicted proteins | sample 5559201 | NCBI WGS metagenome assembly JAABUP01 (sample SAMN10711887, study PRJNA513373) | rock metagenome | isolation source: Antarctica rocks | place: Antarctica
ATCGAAATTCTTCGATTTTTCGACGCTCGGGGCTAGGGAATCGATACTCCTACTTAATTAAGACTTTTCCGCCCGAAATTTCGTACGCGTAGTAGGTTTATAACGCGTAAAGTAAATTTACGACCGAAACGTTATTTTCGTTAACGGGTTTCGCGATTTCTATAGTAAAAAAATTAGAAACCCCTATACGAACTTTTTTATAACTACGAATTCTCTAAAATTACTAATAGAAACCCCCGGTAAAATCGAGAGATCTCGCGCCGAGAATAATCTTTAGGAGTAAGGCTATCGTAGAAAAAAAAGTCGAAAAAATACGTCGGTAGTTAAGGTATTTCTAGTAAAAATACGCGGTTTTATACTTAGACGTGCTGCGCACCAACCGTTAGGTAAGCAGAAAGCCACTTATGGCTTAGCACGTCTAAGGTCCTAAGGCAACTGATTTGCAGGCTTCTATATCATAAATCTGTCTTGCCCGATTAGCTAGCGCAGGTCTTAAAGCGCGCTAGTTTCAGCCTTAGAAGAAATCACCCCCCAAATGAACAGCCTCTGTAGGGCTGAATCCATGATCCGAACATCAATATTAAAAAGCCATTTTCCGTCTAAATATTGTATGTAAAGTTTGTGCTGATTTTGATTCCAAGTATATTTTATATGAGACACTTTTAGCCATCTTGCGTTGATGTTGAGATATAGGGGAAGTGTTCATTTGGGGGGTGATTTCTTCTATGTCACCGAGTGTTTTCGTGAGCTTCAATAACGATTTTCTAGACGCGTCTGCATTACTGCCATTCCAATCATCTTCCCAAGTCTTGACATCCATGATACTCTCCCGACTCTCAATCAACCAAGATCTATAGACCCTTGCGCCTGTGAACGCACAGAACCTCTGTTGTACAAATCCACGCCTTTGTACCTCAAACATTAGCAATATCTTTGCTGACGATCAGCTACATACTCCTCCAATATCATTCTTCATGTCTACCATCCAGAACCCTCAGTCATCCTCTCAAACAGAGTCCAAGAGCGCCAAGAAAAAGAAGGCTAAAGCCGAGGCGGCAGCTCAAGTGCCAGCTGCAGCTGCGGAGCCTGAAGCAACAGCTGGACAAACAACCACAGATGGTGCTTCGAACGGCGTGGATGGCTCATACGAGAGTCCATATCTCAAAGAGCTCTATAAGTAATGGGACCTCAGGTGAATCCTCGGGTGTATGTGCAGCTAGCTAATATATGAATATGTTCAGGAACATCCGCAATATCAAGAAGAAGCTGGTTGGTAGATCATATTCTAGCATTCTGTCCAATTCTAATGCGATTCTTTTTAGAACGCTACCCAAAAGGTCGATTCCATCATTGCCGAGAATCCTGGCTCCTCCCTGGATGAGCTACTTGCCGCCCGCAAAATCAATCAAGACCAGAAGGCCCAAGCACAAAAGAAACCATCACTGCAGGCCTCGCTCACCCAGCTCGAAGAACAGATATCTCAGTACAAGCAATTCGATGAGGACTATCAGAAGAGGCTAACGGCCGAGAAGGCAGCTCTCGAGACATCACACAAGGACGAATTGCAGAAGGTAAAGGACACTGCCACAGCCGCGGCAGTTGCTGAGGGCAAAAAAGGGGCTAAGGATAGTTTGCTGGTTTTAAGCAAATTTCTGAGAGCAGCGGCTGCAAAGCGTCAAGGTGGGGACGAGACCTCTGCTGAAAACCGAGCCTTCGAAGGGGCTTTGCTACTGGTCTACGGAGGTGAAGCCGATGCTGTGATAGCGATGGAGAGCTTGATCGATGGCAGCGAGGACAAAGTGCCTACTGTCGACCAGGTCCCATCCGATTTCACCTGTAGGTCTTCCACTGCGGCACCCCGATCTATTCTCCATCTCAGTGTGAAATTACTTATACGTTGCTCCGCAGATAAACAAGTCCGAGACCTTGCTATCGAGTATGCTCCTTATGCCGCAGAGGAAGCCTGGGCAGAGGAGGTCGCCCAGTCCGAACCTGCACCTCCAGGAGCTGAAGATTCAGGCTCGACGGTCGTTGGTACTGACCCGACTGTAGCTCATGCTGGTCTGACCGAGATCGATACTCCAGCAGAGCCCCTTTCGAATGGGCATCCCAGTCATCTTGACAACCCTCAGGTGCCCGAAGCGTCCAACATCGATGTCGGAGCAGCGAACGCGGCCGCAGAGACCAACTGGGATGTCAAAGCATCGGTGTCGAGTGAGCAGAATGACTGGGTCGAGGTACCGCGCGACCCCGCGGAGACTGACACCGGCAATGCTGCCACGCCAGCAGCAATGACAAGCACGCAGAGCTGGGCCGAAGATGTCCCCTCAGAGCAGCCACCTGCTTACGCTACGCCCAATGCCGCCGCAGCGGGCGATGGCTTTCATGAGGTACAGCATCACCGCGGTGGACGTGGGCGCGGCGGTCAAGGGGAGTATCGTGGTGGCAATCGAGGCGGTCGTGGCTTTAGGGGCGATCGCGGAGAAGGCGGGGGTCGCGGCCGTGGAGGCTACCGTGGCGATAGAGGCGGAGGAGACGGTGAGCGTCGCGGACGTGGACGAGGTGGCTTCCGTGGCAATCGTGGACGCGGTGAAGGAGCCCAATAGGCAAGTGTGTGGGTGACCCCGCATTCTCCTATGTCGACCAGGCACATCCCGCCATGATTACACATCTGCGCGACCGATCCTTCATGCATCTTTCGCGGTCATCCCCAAAGCTGAAAGAGATGTCGAGCGTTGCATTTCATCCCCAGTGGCTGTCTCCATGGGGACATTTGCCCATCATACTGAGCGAGCATAGCGACGGGTCTGCTGCGTCTAGATAATCTACTTCAAAAGTCACACCATTCATTCGTGCTTTCTCCGTTCTCTGGTCTCCTGTCTCTTCGGTCTCTGCTGCAAGATGCAAGGATGAAAGAAGGGTTCAAGATTCTGGAACATCCACCATCCGCTGGTTCGTGCGTGATGCGGCTGTCAGCCGAAGCTACCTTAAGTAATTTACCTAGGGCCGATTCATCACACGTGTGATTGCTGCAAGGTACCACCGTACATCCCACCAATAGTTTCCGAGAGGGAAGATCATGCAAAGAGCGGTTGAGAGATAAGCCAGACATTGAACAAAACTGGCGAGGTTGGAAGCACAGGCGCGAAAGAGGGTGTCGGCGTCTGGAGATGAGCACGGCGTCTCCACATTTACTTTTCCTGTCTATGCGAATCAACATGAATCTCGCTATATCAAGTCGGTCATCACAATGAAGAGAGTGGTGAGTCGTTGAAAGAGAATTCGCACATCAGCGGTGAAAACGGCATTGGAAGATAGCCTCTGTAGACTTTGCTCGCCGACCATCTGATCCGACCCTGGAGTGTTTGGACAGGATCTCATGCGAAACATCCACCGCTCGCCCAGTCAGAGAGATGACCGCCATCTGATAAGACAGCGTGTGGAGTCCCGTTATGCCCTACGGCGCATGACTTGCAGCGAACCGAGGAAGCTAGCACTAGCGTCTTGGCAACAATCGCCAACCTCAGCGCCTGCCCTCTACTCGTCATGTTCTCGTAGGGACGTCTACCACTCCGACGTTGATCAGTATACATCCTCCCGAATACTCCTATGCTTCTACGAACTGGGTAGCCACGTTCTAGACCATCCCCCTCCAGGGTGGTAGGCGAGTCACTCCTTGCCACTGCGGCCTGCGACAGGAGACTCGACGACAAGGTTCGGTCTATCGACTTCCACAAATTATCCATCAATGATATCCCAGGCTTGATGTGACAGATTCTATAGTAGTGAGCTCTCTGCGAAAATGTCTGTCGCGGCACTGTCCCCACCAGGCGACATCGGAGAGGTGAAGATGGAGACCGACAGCCACGAAACCAAGCAGGCTCTTACGCCGCCAACGAGCGAGAGCACGGGCAAGAAAGACGATGATGACGACTCTGGCTCAGAGTTGTCCGAGCTAGAGCCCGAAGAATTGATTACAGAGCCCGCTCCGGAACCGAAGGTTGAAGAAGAAGACGAGGAAGAGATTGTTCCCGACCATTACTATGAGGGGGGCAAGATACCTGTGTTTAAGCCCGTAAGCGCTCTTGAAACCGATTGGACATGTGTGAATGCATGAAGCGAGGAATAAGCTACTGATCATTGCCCAGACAATGAGACAATTCCGGAGTTTCAAAGATTTCATACAGAAGATTGACAAATATGGCATGAAGTCTGGCATTGTAAAAGTCGTTCCTCCAAAGGAATGGTATGTCTCCATAGCGGGCAATGTTCTTGGATCATACTGATTTGCTTCGCTAGGCGTGATGCCCTACCCCAACTTGACGAACAAATCAAGACTATCAAAGTCAAGAACCCTATCACCCAAGAATTTCACGGAACGCAAGGCACGTACACGCAAGCAAATATAGAGAAGCAACGGTCCTATAACCTGCCACAATGGAAGGCTTTATGCGAAGAGAGCAGCAATCAACCTCCGGCAAAGCGAGGCGAGCGCCGACGCAATCAAGAGAAACCCATCCGAGGTGCTTCAACCCGAGTCAGAAACCCTCCTGGGACCACTGGAAACTCAAAGAGAAAAGCTGGGAGACCAAGGGTCAGACCATTACCTACCACAGTGCACAACTCTAATGAAGACGGTGACGAAGGCACCGACGAAAACAAGGGTACCGAGACACCACTCACACCAACTTCGCCTCCTCTGAAGCCAACAAAAGTGAAGAAAGAGCCGACGAACGGTGAAAAGGGTTCCCCAGCGCCGAAGCCTAGGGGTCGTCAACCCAAGTCCGAACAGACAAAGTCCGTCTCATCCAGGAGGCAGCACAATCGCAGGGATCAAGCAGACGTCGTCGATGAAGAGGCCTTCAAGAATTTCGATTACCGAGTACATAATCAGGAAGAGTGGACTACGGAACGCGTTCAGGAGCTCGAACGGCTATACTGGAAAAGCTTGAACTTCAGCAACCCCATGTATGGCGCCGACATGCCTGGATCTCTGTTCGACGACTCAACGAAAGACTGGAACGTTGCCAAATTAGAGAATCTCTTGGACGTACTTGGTCAAAACGTACCGGGAGTCAATACTGCATACCTCTACCTTGGGATGTGGAAAGCTTCGTTCGCCTGGCATCTTGAAGATGTCGATTTGTATAGTATCAACTACATCCATTTCGGAGCTCCGAAGCAATGGTATAGCATTTCTCAGGCAGATGCAAGAAAGTTTGAAGGTGCTATGCGGAGTGAGTACCCTACCTTTCATGACCTCCGGACGCTGCTGACAATGGCCAGGCGTGTGGCCGAATGATTCGAAGAATTGTGATCAATTTCTTCGGCATAAGACCTATCTGATTTCGCCAGAGAAATTACAGCAGCAGCACCATATCAAGGTCAATAGGCTAGTCCACAACGAGGGCGAGTTTGTCATTACCTTCCCGTATGGTTACCATTCCGGCTATAACCTTGGCTACAACTGCGCCGAATCAGTAAATTTTGCGACGGACTCTTGGCTAGACTATGGTAGAATTGCAAGGAAATGCAACTGTGAAGCCGATAGCGTATGGGTCGATGTTCGTGAAATCGAACGCAAGCTAAGGGGTGAACCAACTCCTGAGTACTTCGAAGAGACGGATGACGATGAAGATGACGAAGAGGCCGATGAACCGTCAACCCTACCTACACCGCCTGGAAGCGTCAAGGGCAAGCCAAAGCGAAGTCACAAAAGAAAACGAGATCCCAACGAAAAGGACACTAAACCGAAGGCTAAGAAGCTCAGACTCAAGATCAAAGCTCCATCGTACGAGCCCTGCACTTTATGTCCGAACGACAACAAGTACGAAAAGCTTTTGCCAACTGACAACGGCAAGCAAGCTCACCGCCGTTGCGCGCTATATACTCCTGAGACCTACATATCTGAAGAAGATGGTAAAGAGACGATTCGCGACATCGCTCAAATTGACAAAGCCCGTCTAGATATGAAGTGCTACTACTGTCGAAACAAGAAAGGGTCTGTCTTCCAATGCTCGCAAAAGAAATGCGTTCGAGCGTATCATGCCACTTGCGCAGCTCAAGCCGGTGTACTCGTCGACATCGGTCTTGTCCCGGTCTTTGGGGAAGATGGGACTGAGTATACCGATACCGGGATTGACTTCAGGTGCCGCATCCATCGCGGTAGGCGGGGGAAGCATGTCGATGGTACTGTTCTGGAAGAAACCCCATTAATAAAGAGGACCGCATCAAAACTTCCTATCGGAGAAGTCGCCCAATTCCAGTATCTCCAGGGCGAGATCTTCGCTGGCGTCATCTTGGAAAATCGCAAGAGCGAGCAGACTCTCTTAGTGGAGCTTCTGCCGAAAGGTGAAGAGTTCGAGGTCGAATACAAGTGGCTGCTCGTCTTTGACCCTATTAATTCTCAGCTTCCACTGCCTTCTGAGCACGCAAAGCCTTTGCCAGCAGAATTGGCTCGGAAATCTCGCACCACTGCTGAAGACCCAGCAGTCAACGAAGGCCCGAAACCCAACGAACTGTTCTGTGATTCTGATCAATTCCGGTGGGAGGAATTTGAGACCCGCAAAGCATTCTCTAATGTGGCCCAAGTCAAGATCGATCTGTCCAAGCCCAAGAAGTTATGGCACTATCTTGGCAAGGCTTCTACCGAAGCCAAAGCCCAGTATACTGGCGACACAATGATACCACAAAATGACCCCAGCGCCAACTTCCTAGAAACTGTGCGGGTTGCCTCAATAGCAGCCGCTGCAGCAGCTGCTCCTGGGCAACGAAAATCTCCGTCGGCTTCATATCCCTCCATCGCAACCCACAACAGTTTCAAAACTTCTCGTGTCAATTATCAGCCACAGCGGGTCAATATGCAGACGAACGTGCCGACAGCTGAACCTATCACAAAGGAGCGACCATACCATGGCAAGTATGCAATCACAGACCCCGTACACCCTTCTTACCAGTACAAACCGAGAATTGGCTACAACGTGGACAACGAGTCACTGCGCAATCAGCGCGCCTTTACACAAGCAAGCTCCATGCAGTCTCAGTATCAAAGTCAGCCGCCCCCAGCTAGTCCACATACCAACTACCGACCGCCTCCAGCATCCATGGCCTCAGTGGCGCCGATGGCGTCGATGGTATCTACACATTCGAAGATGCCTCAAGCGTTCCATGGCACGCCCGAGTATCGGCCGGACAATGCCAACTCCGGCCACTTGTATCCTAATTCCACTCACAACTTCCAACGGCCCGCACCATACCAACATCCACAGGCTCGGGTGCAGCAACCGCAACATGCGCACTACTCTCAGCCACCTCAGCCGCATAATCGCCCTCAATCCCTTCACACGCAGTTTACGCGACCGCAGGCGCCTGTTGCCAACATGATGGGTTCTGCTGTTAAGGCTGAGACGCCCTCGTCGGATGATACCACCTTCAGTAAACCGACATCGGCCCCCCGTCGTCCATCAGCGATGAGCGTCCCGCCTACACCTACCACACCAGCGACACCAACAGTCCCCGAAAGAAGGGGAGTCTCTCACCTCAAGCTTCCAGAGAAATACGTCTACCTTCATGAAGCCGAGAAAGATCGTCCTCCAGTCTACCAATCGCCATATGCTCCCGAAGGTGGTTTCTCGACCGGTTATCTACCCACTCCCGCGGCCACCCCAAAGGCTCGCCCTCGAGGTGCTAGTATCAGCGAGGACTACCTCATGAAGCGTACCCCAAGTCAACAGGAACAAGTCAATCGAAAGCTTAGCGAGGACAAGCTCAGGATCCAAGAAGCTGAGGCAAAGACAAGACTCCACGACCAGCAACAAGCCCAACGACGACAGAGCCTAAGTCAAGGGCAAGCGCACTCCCGGAACAACAGCCTCCAAAGCCCTCATTATCATCAGCAACCCCAGCATGTCCCCTTGTCAGCGATTCAGCAACCTCAGTCTTCTTACCAGCCCCATCCCCAATCATACCAGAACCCATACGCCCCTCCGAATGGTTACCAGCCATACAATCACTACACAACCCCCTACACCACCAACACCACCAACCACCACCCCCAACCCAGCTCCCAGTACCAGCAACTCCAACAATACCAACACCCCCCGCACCCATATCCCCATCACTCCCCCCCCTACCCCCCCAACCCTCAACCCCTCCCCTCACCCACCGGTCTCCAATTCTCCTCCCCCGCCGACTTCCAAATGCAAATCCGGCGCGACTCCCAGCCGCAGCATCCCACCACCCACGGCGAACCTTTCAGTCATTTCTTAAAGGAGATGCAGACCGCGGCGGGAGTGCAGAGTGGGCCGGCGGATGGGGGGTGGAGGGGTTATGGGGGTGGGGGGAATGGGCAGGGGAGTCCGTTGAAGGTTGAGATGGATGGTGGGGGGGAGATGTTGCCGGTTATGAGGGAGGGGGCGAGATATTGATTAGCGTGCCGACTGTTGACTCTTTGAGTGGGGATGGTATGCTGCTATGAGCTTTACGATATATTCCAAAGGAATGGGGGGGAGGCATGGCTTTTCGCTTAAGTGTGCATTCATTGAATGAATGGTTTCGTCGGCCATTGGGAGGTATACGCCTTGAGCGCTCGGATTCAGGAGCTGGAAGGGAGGCATGGTCGTGTGCATGTGGGTGGAGTGTAGATATCATAAGCGCACTTTCGAATATATTTAGCTTACGCTTTTATTGCGATGTCGATATCTCCATCTGTATGGATTTTGATACGATCGAATGCCCTTTTTCCGAAACTCATTCTTTCAATCATCATCCATCAAATCCTCCAATTCTCTTTGCTCTTCCTCCGTCATTCCTCCGCCCTGCACCTTCCCACCCCCCCTTTCTTCTTCTTCTTCCTCCACTCCCTCCCTCCTCTCCCCCGCCTCCCTCACCGCCCTCTCCAATTCCTTGCTCTTCAACGACCACCGCCTAACCGTGGCATCAATACTCACACTAACCACCACCTGCCCCTCCAACACCACCAACCCCGTCACCTCCTCAAAATGCCCCTCAAACACATGCTTCAACTTCCCACTCGCCCTATCCCACACCTTCACATTCTCATCCCGCCCCGCAGTCACAACCCAACCCCCCCGCTCATCGAGAGCCACGGCCCGCACATAGTCGCCGTGCGGGAGCGTGGTATCTGCTTCCCATTTCCGGCTGCGGGAAAGACATTTGGACGTGCCGTCCGCGGAAGCGGTCCAGAGCTCCTCGTCCGAGTCGGAGAATTTGAGCTCGTAGACGCTGGTTTCGTGCTGGATGATCGGCGGGTCTTTTTCCTCAACATCGCGGAGATTGGGATGCAGGGCCCAGCGCCGGATGGAGCGATCGCTCGAGGCGCTGAAGATCACAAACGGCGCCGCCTCCGTGTCGTCGTCGTCAAAGGATGGTGTGTCGATGGCGAGAGAGCAGATCCCGCGGGTGTGGCCGTGCAGGGTGTGGAGTTTTTCGCCGGTGGCGATGGACCAGATTATTATGGTTGTGTCGGCGGAGCCGGAGATGAGGAGGGGGGTGGTGTAGGTTTGGAGGGTGTGGAGGGCGGTGACGAAGTCGGTGTGGCCGTGGTAGCGGCGGTGGGGGGTGGTGGTGGGGTGGTGCCAGGAGTAGATTGATTTGTCCCAGGAGCCGGCGAAGAGGTGGGGGGTGGTGGGGGAGAGGGCAAGGGTGGGGAGGGGGGTGGTGGGACCGTGGTATGTGTGTGTGGTGCGGGGGGGCTACTTGGGGATAGGGGTTAGTATGTTGGGTGAGGGAGGAGGGTGTGGTGGATTTACGTCGTCGAGTAGGATTCTTCGAGCTGTGCCTGCGCTTTCGGCTATGTAGATGGCACGGGGGTCTTCAGGGTCGTCGATGACGGCGAGGATCTTGCTTTGTAGGCGGATGGGGGAGCCGTTGGTGTTTTTGGACTTGAGCTTTTTGCGAGTGGTTTCCGCGAGGGAGTGTCTGGTGAAGCTGTTAGTGGGTGTGGTGGAAGGGCGTGAGAGAAGGATGGGGACAGACGAGGTTTGGAAGAAATGGTCTGGGTCTGTGGAGCGAGACATGGTTGGTCTCGTGTCAGCAGGAGTATTAGGCGTTCTGATAAGGAAGCAAGGCCTGATGCGGCCAGTATTTACTGTTGTGAGCTCTGCATCCGAGTCAATATAATCGGAGATACACATACGATGCGGACTTAAGGGAGCGGGCACTAGCGAGGTACTGAGCTAGCTTTATCTGGACTGGGTAAACAAGTCCAGTGCCTCATCTCGTGCCTTAAACCGTCTCGACCATCACTGGCGATGCAACTTCACTTGTGATTCCTTCAAGCTTACTAGAACAACGTCGTTGATGTCCTGCTCATGTCTGTACTTAGTCTGCATTCGAGCAAATAATTCCGAGGGTTTCAGCCCTCACCGCTGTCGTCGTCTCCGTCGCTTTCCCTTCGGAGCGCTTTATTGAGGACACCACGAGATCCTTTCGAGTCTAATTGAGACGTGCTACGAACATTGTTAACGAGATATCTCCACTTGCTCCTCTCACCCTTACGCTTTTTATTGCAAGGTGTTTCACTGAGATAATATCTCTTTATGCATCTCGGACGGTACTACGACTTTCCTGTGATGATTTGGCACCTTCAGCATCTTGTCTTTAGAATTGAACCAATCTTGGAAGTAGACCTCAGAAATCTCATCAAGGATCACCGACATGAACACCCTATCAACTTCTCAGCTTGCACCTTTTGAAATTTAGCAACCGAAGCCAATTTTCGTTAACAGCGAACACAATCTCAATATCCAGAGCCTCAGCGTGCATGAATGATCAGATTCAGACACCGTTGCTGATGAATCTCCCTGTGAAGACTCAATGCCGAAATTACAGCAATGTTCCTGGAATTCTTCACCAATTTGATGCAGAGATAGCCCTACGACCGTTTTTGAGGCTTTACCCTAATGCAGAAGCTCCATTTATTGGCGTTCGGTTGAGCCCAACCACTGTCTTTGTGGGCTGCAATTTTTCAAGTCCATTACGCGGCTCCAGAGATGTCATTTGAGCTATACATTGGACATCAACATCTCAACCTTTCTGTCCGCCATGGGTTACCTCAATCCTTCATTGCTGTTCTTCGTGGGAATGTCTACTCTAGGTCTTATTTTCGATGGGGTGGTGATGGTGGAAAACCATGGCTGGAGGCATTGGCCTCGCTGGTCTGCCCGTAAATGAAACCTCTCGTTGCCCAATCCTTGTGAGCACCGCTAAGCTTGAATGATTTACAGTGCAGTCCACAGAGCATGTAGTCTTAATTAGCGTGCCCTGTGCCTCAGCTGTTGTTGGCATTATCATTGCTTCTGTCTTACAAGGAAGGCGAGGCCGCTCACTGTGCGCTCGACGAAGACGAGGACCACCGAGTACTTTGGGATCAGAGACAGGTTTGGGCTTTGAAGCTTCTGCAAAATTATCGAAAGCTGACAACATTCTCAAAGAGTTGCTCGAGTGGCAGCAGGATGTTGAGGCGCAGACACAAACGCAAGCGCCAACGATTCCAAAGCCCACCAGGCATAATCCATCGTATCGATTGCTATCGGAGAGCTCTACGCTTGTAGATACCTCGGCGGTCATGCCTCTTGCGCACTCGGCAGGAAGCAGATGAATGCTGGAGGGTCATCACCTGCGTCTCCGGCCACTTGTGACATCTACGCTGGATTGGACTAGGCTTTGTCATATTTCCGACTCTTGGCTCAGATGTGGTGAGATTCCTAAGTCACAACTCGGCACTAGAAGACGTCAATGCCTAATATCTTGGAACTTCTCACATTGTGAATGCACCATAGCCTAGAAATCACTCTCTCTTTCTGCTTCTCATAAATATAAATTTTCTTTTTGAGCCGAACCGTGGTGAAAATGTTCTTGATTAGTTAGGGGCTCGACGGTGGTCTTGCATCGAAGACGGAATTAAAATTTTCAAAAGCAATGACCTTCAGACACTAATGCCAGGATTAGATTGCAGGAATTTTGCCCCTTTGTGCAAGCTTGATATGGCAAAGCTACGCCATTGATTGATCACTCGATTTAAAGAAAGGTGCTAGTGATTTTGCGGCTCATCATATTACTAATGTAGTCGCAGTTCCCTTGGAATGACATTAAGCATGAGAAAGATCATGAGCGGAAAATCGATACTGCGCGTGCCGTTTCCGAGGCTACGGACATCAGTGGGTGTAATCTTAGATTCATCCCAACAGCATTCGCCCTTCGCAATTGTCAGCAGGCATAAACTCCTTCATATATCAAACAAATATCTGGACGGGAAAACAGTGCGTTGCCAAGACTTTGTTGTAATAGTCTTGGTTGCTACTCCACATGACACTCTGAGGTCCACTATGAGCCTCTATCTGGGAGAATAAGTGGTCACCAACAACTTCTGTGTCAGCTCTGACTCAGAGGATTTCTCTTTATTCTGTGAATGCCGTTGGTAGCCTCATGTGAGTCTTCGGAACAAGGTTTTGAGATTTTTAATCGACAATATTTTGTCCCAACTATATATTCAGCAGCTTTTTCCAATAATGGTTCTCTTCTTCAAGCTGTCCAAACATTCTCTAGCACTTCCAATCCTTGGAACCCTCAACAGCATCTCCTAATCCCCTAAGCTATTACGGCAACCAAACCGAGTCAAGAAACCAAAGTCATGGAGCTCACCACACCACTCGTCCTGGGCAGCTTCTTCTCTCTCATAGCCATTACGGTTATCATTGCCGTCTTTCGCCATCGCTTGGCCAAATGCGAAGAGGAGGAGAGTGAGAGGCGAAGGTGGTTTCGCCAACTATGGCCAAGTGATACAGAGTCAGACAATGGTCGCCATCCGTCGATAGTCCCCAATGTATGCTAACACAACGCTAACAGGTCTTGATAGCCTCCCCCAGCCGCTATGGCCGCGATAGTCACCGGTCATCCAGAGATGTCATCGCCAATGTCGACATTGGATTCAATCTCAGCGCAAGGGCTGAGGCGGGGAATCTGAGGAGACCGAGCCCAGTTCACGGTTCAAGGGAGCATACTTACGCTGAGGATAGGCATCGGGACGTGGCCCCTCTGAGCCATAGTTCAGAGGGAAGAGTGTGGTGGACAGCATTTGGGCTGCAGCCAGGGGATTGGGTGGAGGCGATTGAATAGCTCATTCAGGGGCCAAGTCATCTTTTTAGTCTAGATCGTATTTATCTTTTCTCTTCACGCCTTGCTTCAGCTATCTGTTCACCTTGTGACGCTATAATAATTGCTAGTGTGCTCGCTTAATCCTACTGTCTATTTCGTTGATTATTTAAATATCTTCGAATTTTTATACTTTGTTGGGAAGGAGCATCCAGACAAACAGACCATGGTACTGACTTCGTCTCCATTTGACACTGCATTGTCATAGGTACCTTCTAAAACAATTGAGGAGACTAACTTGTTCAGGACTGAGGGAAGCGAGCCATTGGGGCAGTTCTACATGCGCTGTAAGAAATTCCAATTATACCGCAACTTATTTCTGAAGCCGATTCTACTCATTCTAGTAGCTATATAGGCCAATCTTCGTGCTTCCGTCAAGACGTATCTCGACGCAGAAGATGCGATGCTTGACGCACGAGCGACCTATGAGGAAGTCAGAGTTACTTCACGCTTCACCTGTTTGTTCAAATGACGACTAAACTCATGGCCAGCTGATCCAACTGGCAGGAGTTACTAAACAGCCCCGTGAAGTACCTCCGAGAGCTCTTCGGAGCCTGTGAGGACTTCCCCGTAACTGACTCGAGTACACACTTGATTCAAATTCTCCACGGTGAGAACATCTGGAATGACCTCCACTGCCTGTGAGCAGATCAGTCCTTTGGTACCCGAAAATACTACCCAGACGGTCGAAACCAGCCGGTGATGGTCGCTCTCATGTTCGAGACTATATCAAATTTTGGAACCATCACGATCTTCTCAAGGAAAAGACCAAGAGTCTTGATATTGATGCAGATTCTGAGCGTGAGAAAACAAGGAGATGTTACTGCAACCGTGGAAAATGGTCGAAGTTGGAGCGGACCCATCATACAGATGATTCAAAAGACAGTCAAACTTGAGCCAACTGGGTATTATGATCCCAACTTATAGAAGTCACCCAGGTCTAGAAAAGGAAAGTGGCGGAGACCACGGGACGATGAAGATGACAATGGCAACGCAAGTGGTGAAGACGAGAGTGTTAAGGATGATCAGTCCAACGGTGAAATGGATGACACAGAGGTCGAAGCTGAGAAAGAGAGGATAATCGAAAAACAACACCAATAAGGTTTTGACTGTGTTCAGAGAGTACGGCGTACTCCTGATACGCGTGGAACCGGAATGGCGCTGCATTACCAATACAGCCCAATTGGATTAACAACATGACATTATTTAATTATCAACTATATGGAATTGGGCGACTCGTCCTGAGGGGAAAAGAGCTGGGAGGGGTCATATTGGCAGACATGATGGGTCTTGGGAAAATAATTCAGCTCATTGGTCTTATCATGGAGAATTGGATGGCTGGTCCTAACATCTCATCAATCAATGAGTAGGGGTCGTCATCAATTGGAAGCGTGTATACGAGGAAGCGGCCGACGAACCGGACGTCGACTCCGAGTATCAAAGGCGATGATGATGGTAACGGGCTCAATTGGAAGGTAAAGAACATTGAACCAGAAGAAGGACAGGAAGAAGAAGGAGAGGAAGCGGAAGAGGAAAAGAAAAAAAGAATGGAGTTCAGTTCAAGCCCCTACCAATCGATGAATGTATTAGCCCAAAGAAATTTCCATAATTGCCAACGAAAATCGAAGATTCATGTCCCAAGACCGCCAAAAATATCTAGCATACTGGAAATGCGGTTTCAAGCACATGTTTCACAAGACTACAAGAAGCAAAAAGGCTATTGCCAGGTACATTGTCAAGGTAAGCTGTTCCTCAGAGACACCATGAATGTCCTTATTGACACTACGCATCAGGACCGCTGTCTAGTCAATTTCAAGCAACATGTCGCTGCAACTTGCGGTACGTTGCGCAACGGACACATCTGCTGGGGTTCCCAACGCATCATTGATGGACATGCCTTGTGCCAATTCGGGCACGGCTCTTGGCCCGCACGCATGCAAGCAAGCAGCGATGAGCGTCGAGTTCCGCGTGAGCTGGCTGGCTGCAAAGAGCAGTCTCTGACAGAATTGCCCGTGTATGTGCTTCGCTGCACTTTTTCGCATTCTTGTCCAAATATCCGACTTACCAACATTCTCTTCAAACGTCAGCCATGGGCAATTGTCATCAGTGACCACTTGCTGGGGAAGGTGGCATCTTGAATCGTCTCCAGGATACGAACCTGCCGATATCAACCCGTTCTTCAACTGTTTCTCAGTCTTCCAAGTCCTCTCATTTCATTTTTCCCAGATGAAATCAAATGAATGGCTGTCACACTCCATAATGAATAACGCAGGTACCAATTCCGTCGCAAATATCTCGCGTGGATGCTCCTATTGGTGTATCTAGAACAAAAGACTTTAAGGGAATCACGAATGAAAGAGGGGGGTGAACAACGACACCCAACACCATAGAGATGCGGACGAATTTGAACAATCTTCGTAAGGACTGACGGTCTCAGCGCCAGTTTAACACTTCATCAGAACGATGCAGTCAGAGTAATAAACAATATTAAGATGGACCTCGAACATTCTACAAGCAAGGCCGCAACAATTAATTGGAATTCGTAAAGATCTCCTGATGAGTCTCCGCGACTCAATCAATTCTTTGGAAACCTCATTGCCATTAATTGGGTAAATATCAAATTTGGAAAAGACATTCACACATGGTAATGGTAAACTCTTCAGACACCAACATAGATTGCTCCACTGAGAGCCCTTCTTTGTTGGCCGCCTATCTTTCTTCCTCTCCAACCTTTTCGAAATTCACGAATGGCTGGCATACAGGCAGAACGTTCATCCTTTTTCCATTGATACACCTTCCCGAGGCTGCTTTCATCCTCGAGGATGAGGTTGTTCCAAATTTCCACTTCAAGCCGGGTATGGCTAGTACCTTACTTGGATCTCACGGCCAGCAAATCGGTATAGAACGCATGCTAGACGTTTCCTCCATTTGGCCGAGACATTCAGCTTTGGCTGCTTGCGAGGCAATTGTTACTCTGCTATTATAATCATATTTTACAACAGCCCCTTGGAAATCCAGAGGGAAGGGATTTTAAGATGCCAAATAGCTTCCTAGAACTGAAGAAAACTCTTTCCTATTTTTTCGTATGTAATTGGGATCCTTGAACTTTGCAAAGATTTGACAATTTAGCTTCGTGCATGAGTGACTACTAAGGAATAATATCCTCGGATTGCTTACAGTGCCTACCACCAGAAAATTGAAGGCTTAAGATGGACGCGCAAAAAGATCATGTCAAGTACAGCTTGCCCATATGCGTGCGTCAACGTGGGAAGTCTTGGCGCTCTTGGCGCGCCGGCATGTTTAAACTTCATCTCCATCGTCTCACATGTCTTACTCACCACATCCTTCGCTTACCTATTGCTTTGCTCGTGCATCTAGCACGTCTACCAATAAAGCCTCGCGCTGTCCATAGCCTTATCCACGTTCATCTTCCCCTCAAATCCGACAGCGTTACCCTATCCACAGCATTTTTCACTTGCGACCTCATTTCAACACAAGATTTAACACCATAGGTAAAAAATCAACATCCGCAGAAGCCGGCAGCGACATCGCCGACGCTGATGAAATCGCCAAAGCCATCAAGGACCATATCGCAGACTGGTCCGACGAAGAATTTGACGACGACTGGAAGCACCGTAACGCGCCAAAAGTCTACGACAAGGCGGCCAAGCGGGCGATACCTGTCCTGCCCAAGGGCGCAAAGCCCATTTTACTCGAATGGGACGATATCGACAAAGACGATGAGAACTCGTGGCCTCCTGCTAATTGTGTTCTGGCTGACCATATTGTGCGAGACATCATCGATTCTGGCATCGTGACGCGCACTCGCAAGCCACGCTGGAGTGAGGACTTCAACACAGACAAGACTTCTACCGCCGTTCCAGTGACCACATCCCTTTTCTCAAAACAGGTGACCAAGGGCGTGTTTTGGTGAACGAAATCACGGGCGGCATGCGCTCATCAGAGTCAGTATCAAGTTATCAATGCTCAGAAAGGATACCAGATTCTCACGACAGACGGCGGCAATGATGGGTCTGTGGTGCTAGTAAGATGCAGGATAGGGGCACGCACAACCTGCGGTTTTACGCTGGACAAGATTAGGACGGCTTTACCTAAGGCACCATGGCAAGGTAGGCTGCGTTCAAAGAAAAGATCCCCAAAATCGATGGCATACAGTCTATGCAACAGAATTGGAGCTCTCGCCCTAAACGCTAGCAGGAGAGGGCGATTAAAAAATGACGATGGGGACATCGAGCCTGCGATACAACCATTCATGATTCTTAAGCTAGGCTGCATGCAGGTAAAATGTGGGGTATGTTCCAGAGGCGTAAACGAAGTTTCCCGCCTTGACGCATGTTGAGTACGTTTGCGACTGGACGACTCGAAATGTATCAAAAGTTCATACTCTAATAAATACAGCGGAGGAATCAGAGTACAGCAAGAGGATGCTAGAATATGACTTTCTAGATCACCATCACCCATACGCCAATGGCGAGTGGCGCTGAAATCAAGTGAAGACAATGAAGCTGTTAAAAAGGAACCGAGCAACGAAATCTAAGAGGAAGCGTGGTTTATAAGACTGCTGCCTCAGAACCAAGGTTCGACGCTGCGAAAGCGGTCCTTGCGGGCTAACAGGACAAGCAACTAGTCCCGAAGAAAAATCAAGTCTAAGCTGCTCTTTAAATTACCAGGAGGGATAAGGAGTCTGGCAGAGGCCTGATTTCAGACGCGATAGGACTGTGCAAGACATTAGAAGCTTTGATGCATGTCCGTATTCAAGCAGATAAAGCAAGCAAGAAACAGGGAATCCTCGGGCCCACACTTGTCCCTGCGTCTGCAATAAGTTATGGGGGCCGTGAGTGCTTTGTGGTGTATCAAAAACGATTAAATGTTTGTTAAAATTACTGACGACATCGAACTTCGGTGCACTGCAAAATTGGATACAGATCAGCACCACCATGGCCAAATAATTGTCTTCGACATCTCAGAGGCCAATGACTACGCAATGCTCTCCAGATTTGATGTCAGGCTGCTGCTTGAGAGGGAGTCTGATCCTCCAGTACATTAGCTATGCCGATCAGGACACCGTGAAAGATACAATCGACTATAACGCTCGAGTGTGTTGGCAAAATACAGAGCTCATCCATGGGCTGACTAGAATGAAAGATTATTAAGAAAGGCGATCTGACAATCTAGTTACTGGCAGCAACGAAAATAGAAGTCTCAGCTCCCCATTTTGCAACCGATCGACGAAGCCTTTGACTTGGTTCACAGCTCCGAGAACATATCATGCACCGTGTGCAACACCAAACTATCCACGTACGTCTTCAACCTGATGCCCACACCTAACTTTCTGTGACCTTGGTTGTGGTCAAGCTTTTACCACACTCCTCCTTGGCGTCAACGTTGCTGTTTTCTTGCAATATGGGCAATCAGCCAAAGACGGCAGACGCCTTCATGAATCATGAGCGCCCCAGTAGTGGATCCCTGCCCCCAGCCGTTCGATTCGAACAAGCGTCCTCGCAAATCTCCCAATGCACTCGTCAACTCATGATGTATTCTTCGCGCTGTGATGCGTAAGAATTGAGAGTTGAGACAAGCCCGCAGTGGCTATTTCCTCGAGCTCGCGATGGTCAGATTCTGCTACATACATCTTCACGACTCCAGAGTGTTCCAACGCAAGTCTCGCTAATCTATGTAGATCCAGAAGAGCGTATTATTACGCAACTTTCACCAAGACTCAGACCAGTCGACAGATATCTTTTGTGCTTTTACTAGCCGATCGTCCTGCAGGAGTCTTGTAACTTCGCCAGTACAGAATATAACATATCGTCGCAGACGCAGCTCATATTAATTGAGTTGGAAAACGATATGAGGCATTCGCAAGGCTCTAGATCGATGATCATCGATGCTGCCACATCAGAGCCCGGAAGCGGCCATTCCGTCGAGCTGAAGCAAACTTCCTAGCGATACGAAGAGAAGTTGCTACACAAATGCACAATTCTGTATATCGTCTTGATCAATCGGCAAAAAGTTCTAGGTACATGAAAGACCTAAAGCAGCATCGACTTTGCCCTTTCCATAGGGTGGAAACCAATTTTTGCCCTTGTTCCCTTCTTTCTCCTAGATGCTCATCAATTTGTACATTCCCATCAAGCTATGAAAAAAAGTCTTTTGCAAAGGAAATAGAATGAGCGCGGACGACCAGAAAAGCGGGTCCAGACATTATATCTCAATTATTATTGATGCTAGTAGGAGAGATAATTATGAATAAATTAAAGTTCTTTGAATTGAAAATATCCGATTAAAGAGATTTGATTCGAAAGTACTCAATTTAGCAATATTCAAACAAAAATCTTTAAATAAAAAATATTCCGAATATTCCTCCCCTTGACTCACTTCCCATCCCCCCCTACATATAACTCACAAATCATCTGCACTTCTCAAATCCCTTAGCCCATTCTTACCACTCAATCTCAGACCTCCACACCATGCACCCATCTCCAACCAACAGCATGTCCCTCCCTCCCCTCCCCCCCTCCCTCCTCATCCCCCTAATAATACTCCTCTACTCGCTCCCCCTCCTCCTCCTCTCCTGGCTCTGCTACACCCTCTACAAGCGCGACCGGCAGCACCTGGACATGTGGGCTTTCCAATGCGATGAGGATGCGGATGCTGAGGGTGGAGGTACGTAAGCTTGTTTTTATGAGTATGTCTCAGCTAACGCGATTTGTTAGAATCCCTGCTGCGGGTTGATGAAGGGAGGGCGTGTGCGCGGTATGGGATAGTTGATGGAAGGCCGAGGGGAAATGCGTATGATGGTGATGACGAGTTGTCGGATGAGGAGTGAGGGGTGGGGGGTTGGGGGGATTTGAGAGGTTCTTGTTGGATGCGTTGGGGGTTGAAGGGACTGGATCTGGGCCTGTGGAGGGGGGGGAGTTGTGGGGTTGGAACGAGTCGGCGTCGGCGAACCTCCTGCCGTTGGAGCAGTATTTGGAGAGATGTTTGAGATTCATGTTTTTAATAAGAAACTGATGAGACCACGAAAGTACCCTACCTTATGCGCACGAGAGTGGTTTCAATTGCAAAATCACACTCAAGGGCGGTCCATCATACAAACGCTGCGCAGCACGATGGAAACGCAACGGTAGCAAAGCAATGTTCTGGAATAGCTGCATCCAAACACCTATGAAAACAAATGCCAAGCCTGAAGGACAAGAGGAGCCTCAATCCAACCACACCGTCATCCATTAGAGATTCAGGGCCCTTTTGCTCCCAGGATTCGCATCACCGGTACCTTCTAATGTAACGTTCGCAAGCTCAAATCGTGACGGCAGGCATGCGCATATTGTATATGGACGCCAACTCACAGAAGGCCTTTGAAAGTGTAGTTCTCTTGGTCATGATGCAATCTTCCTTCCTCCATTCCCACGTCGTATGTCCCCTAGCAACAGCCCCCTGCAGAACCAGACTGTACGCCTTGACCTTGGCCGACTTGCACTGTGGGCTTGTTGTTGACGGTCGTAGTTCCCATCCTCTCTTTGATTTGTCGGGCCATGGTTAGGAAGGCTTGTTCGACGTTTGAAGCGTTCTTTGCTGACGTTTCTAGGAAGGGAATGCCAAGGCTGTCGGCGAATTCCTAACAGACACCGGAATGTCAGTAGAGTTGTTCTCAAAGCCTATTCGGAAATCTGAATAGTCAATGCCGACCTTTGCCACTGTGTAGTCCACGACCTTCTTATCTGACATATCGCTTTTATTTCCGACGAGCAGCTTGTTCACACCCTCTGTAGCATAGCGGTCGATCTCTTGAAGCCATTGCTTTACGTTGTTGAAGGAGTCCATGTCTGTCACATCGTAGACAACGCAGATGCCATGCGCGCCGCGGTAGTAGGATGAGGTAATTGTTCGGAATCGCTCTTGGCCGGCCGTGTCCCACTAGCCTCAGTGTCAGCCTCCCCAAGTTAGTCCGTCATTTTCACTCATGACATACGATCTGAAGTTTCACAGTCTTGCCATCCAGCTCGATCGTTCGGATTTTCTGAGCCACACGGTCAGCCACCTTGTCCTTTGTCTTGCTATATTTGGCTTATGGTTGCACATACGAAGTCGACACCGATAGTTGAAATGTAGCTTTCAGTATACGTATCGTCTGCAAACCGCAACAGCAAGCAAGATTTTCCTACTCCGGAGTCACCGATGAGGAGGAGCTTGAAGAGGTAATCGTATCTGCGGAGGAACAACGTAGTCAGCGCCAGAGCTCAGGCTGGTCTTGTTAGGAAGAAGTAGAGTATGTCTTCGAGGCTATTCAGACGATCTTCATATAACGTGAGAGTCAGTATGATCGTAGCAGGAACTCTGTGGGAACCGTAGTGTCAGTGACTGCTGAATGCGTTAGATGCCAGATTAGGAACTTACTACTCTGGATTCATGATGAGATTGGATAGGTAAGATTCGAGTGCTCGAAGTCAAAAGGAGAAGATCTAAAGCTCCTCGTATGATTAGAAGGTGACTAGTAGGACAGGAAAAGGTCGATGTTAAGGATGAAGATGATTGTCGCTGAGCGCTCTCTGCCTCACTCCCAAAACAGAGACTAGAGCGAAACGAGCTAGCCCCAAGTCTCAGCCCTGCAGCTCGTGACGAATTTCGCCTGGCCACATGCAGATAGCAATATCACTGGGTGCAACGTCACTCGGCCAAGATATCATCGCTACATCAAGAATGGGTCTGAGGCCATGGGGCACTGGATGTCTCAGAGACCTGGTGCCGTAAATGCGTCACCTGGAGTTCATTCGACGAACTCTTCGCTCATGCTTGTTCTTTACTCTTAGGGCTCGCTGTGCAACTCTGGAGTTTAGGATATGACCGACTTTGAGCTACAGGAGCTACAAGAGTGGCTACGATTGCTAATGGTAATTCCTTTGCAATGCCTTGCTGATCTAGGCATACCCGTGGGCTTTGAGCCATTCCACAACAATAGCCTGATCACGTTCCTTGTAAGTAGCATTTGCCCGCACAGTATCAGATACCTGTACGAGGCCTCGATCGTATCCTTTCGTATCCTTGTCCTTGAAGAAGGCAGCTATGTCTTTCTCAACCTCATGACTCGCAAACTTTGACAATGTCGACTTGAGGTAACGGTCGATTACGACAGAGTTTCCCGACAGCTTTCCATGCACCGCTTCCCAGTGCTGCTTGATGTAATCCCAAAGCACACTACGAACCTTGGAGTTTGTGGCGAGCGAGACCGAACCAGTGTGCATGTCCTGGATGGCGACTTTGTCGGAGAATTGGAAGTCAAGGAAATTTTCAGCAAGGGCGGTCGTCTGTACTTTCCCCAGCGCCAGTAGACAGGTTTCTTTTCCGTCGATCGAGGTTGTAGTCATGAACTCTTCTTGCACAGCTTTGTAGGCTGATTCGCCCATCTCACGAATAGCGATGCTGAAAATTGCGAGCCGCAGACTTGGGTGTATCGCTTGACTATCTCCTTTAACGTAAGCTTCGAAGCGATGCTTTGCTTCTGTAACCGTTCTGGTTCTTCTAGTCAGCTTTGCGGATGAGCCATTGGCTGAGACATTTTACCCTTGATGTCCTGCACTACCCGCAGTACTGATTAACAAAGCCCGTAGCTGCCCCGTAAGGAAGCTCTCCTGGGGAGCAAAGTCCCATCCAATCTTCTCGGTCGCCGGAGCGACAAGTTTCAAGGTAAAGGTTTTGAGCCCAGCCGATGTTGTCTCATTGTCCGCAAATATAGATCGAATGTGCCCTACAGAAGTAATCGCTTGGGCCCACACCCTAGTATGTATAAGCAGATGCCGAGATGTGCTCAAGCTTTACATACGACTTATTGGACTCGTCCTTGAATTGCTCGACCAGGGCCAGAAGGCCCGCCGTCGTGCCCTCGCCTGCAACAGCCATGGCGGCCGCGTCTGCGATCAAACCAATCTTATCTTCGGCGGTGAGCTTAGCTCTTTCTGCGCCGAGTTTTGTCAATCTTGCTGGTGGGTAATTCGTCCTGTAGAACCCAATTTGATCGCTGTTGAATTTGTAGAACGTCTCATCTACATCACGAAGGGTATATTCCTTGACAGTCAATGCCGTCGTGGCAGCCCCGGTCGCCTTTGGATTTGTTTTTAGGCCTAGTGGAACCCACCACATCGTCTCATCTTCCTCAGCCTTGACATCTCCGGTCTGTAGAAAACGTGACTGGCGGACGCCGATCTGGCCAGGTTCTTCCGCCACTGTGAGAACGGGGAAGCCGATCTTTCGGATCCATGGGTCCTTACAAAGCCATTCGAGTTAGCATCTCGTCATAAAGAAAGAACTTCTAGAACAACTTCGCCTAATGAGACTTGAGATCACGAGATGGCTCTAAGTATGTTTGGGGCGTCCTATTGGCATACTTTACACCAATCTTGCCATTGACGAGCGATGTTGCAAGTCGATTCTAGGACGATGGTGTCTCGACATCTTCAGAGATTACGATGTCTTGCAAATTCACAAGGCTTTTGCGCCCAAGCAGAATGATTTGAAAAATGCTCACCATAAATTCTGTAATATTCTTCCCGCTTGCCTTGCTTAACGCGGCCCAGAGGTCGTTTGTTGTCGCGTTACCATAGGCATGGCTCTTCAAGTATGCGGCCACTCCGTCCAGGAAAGTCTGCGTTCCCAGATGCCCACTGAGCATCCTGATGACGGACGAACCCTTCAAATAGCTTATAGCATCGAATATTTGTTCCTGTAATATTCGTCAATACAAGCATAATGTGATGCCAGAGCCTACCTACAACTTCCAAAGCGTTCTTGACTGGAACTTCAATTGGGTGAGACGATCGCAAAGAGTCAAGATTCTGAGAAGTCTGAATAGCTTCGACCACGAATTGGCTCCAAACCTCGTGGTCCGGGTGCAGATGGTCTACAGCAAGCCAGCCTACCCAGGTGGCAAATCCTTCGTTGAGCCAAAGCTCTGATGATGGTCCTCAGAGTCAGCATTATTCTTCTCAGAGGCTCTCAGCAGACAGTCCTTTCCCACATGTCCGATGCCTCAAATCTTGGTGCAAGTTAAGGGATCGTGGGCTGAATGACACCTACCATTCCACCAATCCATAGTTACAAGATTACCGAACCATTGATGAGCAAGCTCTGGTTAGTCATTAGCCCTGTAATTATCGCAGACGTAAGCTCATAGACTCACCGTGCGCGACTACATAGGCTACTCTGTTCTTGTACTTTTCATCTGACGTCTTCTCATCATAGAGAACTGCGGTCGTCCTGTATGTGATCAAGCCCCAATTCTCCATTGCACCGTGCTAGAGGGTCGTCGAGTCAGCCTGGAGTCTTGAAAATACAAGATAGAGTCGAGAGATGTGTTTAAGGATGAGATGGCTCGGTATCTGCCTTGCGACTCATCGTTGGAACAAATGTGGGAAACGAAGCGGATATTTACCGAGAACTCGTGAACTGCAAGGAGATCAATCTTTGGTAGTGGATAGTCTATCTTGAAGATCTCCGAGAAATAATCAACCACTTGGTGACAATTCTCCAACGCGAAGAGTCCCTGGTTCTTTAAGCCTCTCGTGGTGTAGACCCGAACTGGCAGATTCTTGCCATTATATTTTCGGCGAGTGCTAGAAGGATTTGAAGTCAGAAGGATAAATTTGCAGGCTATACAACATGATTGACAGTCATGTGCACAAACTTGTCCATAATCGTCTTAGCGATAGCATTGCAGGTCAAGCTTCTAGTGCGGAATTTGCACTTAAGATGCTTCAAACAATACTGTGTCATCTGCTTAGGCTGCTTGAGACCAATTTTCGGCTCAGGTTGAGTAAACGCACGGCTACTCGCCTGCAGTGATTCCGAATATGCATCTCGAGCCTCAAGAGTGGGTAGAGATTGGAGTACAATACATTCAGGGTCACTTACAAGTCTTCCACATATTCAAAGTCACCAAAAGCCCATGCGAGGAGATAAGTGCTCATGATCGGAGTCCGTTCGAAGAGTACTATCTTTCGACCAGGTTTTGAGCCCTGTTTGACTCCCTTCTCCGGCATGTTGCTCAATGCAACTTGGTCGTCCGGGATCTCAATACTGACATCGAAAGTGGCCTACAAAGTATTTTAGAGTAAGCATGAGTCCCCTAATGCTGGGATCAAAGCAGATCAAGGTGAGGATATCCTCAATAATGCAAATTGAACAGATTATGACGGGCAGAAGCCAGCTCTGAGACCGACTTACCTTCAAGTTCGGTTCATCGAAGCAAGGGAAAGCCTTTCTAGCGTCGCTGGATTCAAATTGGGTTGAGAACATTAAATGGCTCTCTCCTTCCATTGGGACAGACTCGGAGGGTTGGACTTGAGGCTTATATTTTGATCGGTAGAAGCCAGCCATATTATTGTTCATAGTGCCCTGGTACTTGAGCTGCACATTCGCTTTTTTTGATGGCCCGATTTTCCCTGGGAGGGCTAGAGTGACACGCTGGGATTTTTCATCATACGAAATATCTTTTTCTAGCCAGACTTAGGAACGAGCTGAGTAGAATTAACTCGCGGATTGACCTACCATTGACATCTTTACCCTCAATCACAGCACTGTGAATCTTCAGCTGATGGGCGTTCAATGTCAGTGATGCGACTGCAGATTTGATGTCGACTTCAATGTTCACGAGTCCTTGGTAGCCAAAGGCACCCCCAAGCTCGAGGTCCGATAATTCAATATTATAGTTGATGGGTTTGACCCTAAGCCTCCGGTCAGTCAGATTTGAGGTCGTCCAGCGTAGCACCTACTCGTCAGGTAGGACGTCTCGGTCTTGAGGTGCCATTGTGGAGATGGACCTCTGCGATTGTGGACCAAAAGCCAAACGGGGGAAGTGGTATGACGTGACGTGCGGACGGGGACCACAACACAAGGCTGCGCTGTGTGATTGAGGATTTCTGGATCGTGAATGATGATGTCGAATTGAAAGCAGCCCTCGTCCAGAACTATGTAGACGCCGGTACCCCGCCTGTGGTGTACGACAGTGCTGCAGTAGTTCAGTCGCGCTTGTGATTGGCAGCGAATTCGTTCTAGGTGGTCTCAAGAGGCTACAGGCGATTGGGGACATGCAATCGTATATAGCACTTAGTACTAGTGGGAATGTGGGATTATTGTATCAATTCCAGCCGATCTGGATGTTTCTACCTTGGATCACGAGTGACCCAAGTTCGGGGCGTGATACCCCTAATGCAGAGCAAAGATTTAGGGCGTTCGTCCCTGGAATGCCCTACCTCGCACCCTCTAGTGCGCCTTAGGAGCGTGGGAATTTTGGGTACTTTAAGTACTGACGTAGCCTCGTCCAGGGTAGGACTCCAACCCTTGAATTTCACTGTGGATACATACATGAGCATCCAAATCATTGGCAGCGTCCATGGTTTTCAACGCATCACCGCACGCTTTCTCGCTGCCTTTCTTTGCGACTTTGTACATTGGATCTGTTCCCCATACCTCATCTTGCGCCTAATTTCTATCACCTTCTTTCTAACATGTCAAGCCTACCAGACTGTCGAGGGGGATTTTTCAATAGTCGTCCAAAAGCAATGTCGCCTAGAGATTCCTCTCGTACTAAGAATGTCGTTTCATAGAGCCTGTCTCCCCAATACATAAACTCGGAAACACCCCTTACGATCTCTGCCACTTTGCCGTAGCTCAAACTTCTCAGTGGAAGTGGCGCCTCCTAATCACGGTACCGGAGTCAATGTCAGTGACAAGCCTAGAAATCAATTGGATTGCAGAATGATCACCGACCGGCCAATGAGTGATACCCAAAAAGCACCCTTGAATTTCTGGAGGACTTGTGTACGGATCATCACGGTTAAGCAGCTTATAATTAATTGCTTCGGGATGCACTGTGAGATATGCCAACACCTTCGCCATTGTTGCCACAAGCGCTGCATTCATGGTCTCCATTGCAATCGGCACGACAGAGTCGTCTGCATCTGGAACAAGAAAATAGAGCGTAAGGTCGGTCTCTGATACACGGTGGCTTTCTGGATGGAAACTCAAGTTGTGCATGGAGTCAGGCTTCGAAATTCCGAGTCAGTGTGCTCACACTAGTTACTAAAAGTGCAATAAAGGGATGGTCCATACATAGGCTTGTTGTGTATCTAGAGAGATATTATGATTGCGCAGGGAGGAGTTGTATTGCTGCAGGGACGACATGATATTTAAAGATAGAGGTTTTGGCAACGCAGTCGCAAGAATGCGAAGTGTGAGGAGCCAGAACAACGAGCGTAGCGAGGAGCCCATTTTTGGACCTATCTGGTCGACGAAAGAAAAGATGTGACGATGAGAGCTAAGGGAAGTAAGGCATTAAATCCAGTCTCTTTATGCGCCATGCGCCGGGCGATTACATCCAATGCAACACTCTTTCCGAAATTTGACATACGAGCCACGAGTGGCTGTTCTCGATCACGTCCTTCACCAGTCATTTCAATCAATCCACAGTGGAATGAAGTTCGAGACCTCGGAAACATTCACACTGTGAGTATCAACGAGTAAGCCAAGCGCACCCGGAGTTCACTCTCGAATGGCATAAGCTGACGAAGCAGGGTTGCCCAGTGGTCTATCCAACCCAGGTAGAGACGTTCGGAGCAAGGAATTGAAAGTCCCGAAGATGTTTGATGCATTCCAAGGGGGATTCTGAACACCGCCAGGATTGAAGACCAATTTCCATACTAAGTTTCGGGTGTTCATTGCGTAGTATCAGCTTCTTCTATAAAATGCAATAACAGCTTCAGAACGCATGGATGTTGATGTTATCGTCCCGGTCAGGCAGCTTTTATCTCTCGAAAGGCACAATGTTGCGCTTTCCGAACGATCTCAAGATCCATCGGAACCGAGTTTCTTGAATGCCACTACAACCTCACATCACACTAATATTACCCCTATGTTCGAAAGCGGCGCAACTCCGGTAAAATTTTGGCTTTCCGCATAAACCCCACTAAATTTTATATGCTATAACTACTAATCAATATATTTAAACCTATATAACCTTATCCCTTTCCTTATAAGCGGATAGTCAACGCTAAAGGGAGATCTACGTAGGGGTGGTGATAAGTCAGCATAGGTTTACTAAGGCTGCTTAGACACTCGCTAGATAGAGCCGACTAATTACCATCCCTACGTAGATCTCCCTTTAGCGTTAACCATCCGCTTATAAGGAAAGGGATAATACTATCTCGTCGCCGAATAGGTAATTATAAGGCTACGGATTCGATTCTCTTAGTATTTTATATATTACGGAGTCTTTCGACTAATTATAGGCTAGTAACGTCGACGTCGCCGTCGCTAGCCTACTAGCTATAGGCCTACCTCGAAAGCCTATCCCTAAGCACGCCGCTACGGCTAAAGTAATCGTTAATAACGCCTATAGAGGTACTAATAAGAGGAGGAGGTTAAATCCGAAGACTAGGCCTAAGTCTAGTCCGAGGCCTAAGTCTAGTCCGAGAACTAGCGACGTACTCCTTACCGGCGATAATATAGTAGCTACTAAGATAGCTACTTCTCTACCCCCGGAGAAGTCTATAGGGCCTCCGAAAAGGGCGTCTACTACGGTTAGTATATACGTCGTTACTACGAGTATCTTATAGAAGGAGAAGGACATATTTCCTAGGGTAATAGCGAGCTATAAATTCGATTTTAAGACCTTTAACTCTCTAGTAATTAAGAAAGTTATAGAGAAGGCTTTAAAGAACGGGTATACTATTATTTAATAGAGTACTCTAGCGACTATCTCGGTAGGTAGGAATACGAAGGCTATAGTAGGCTAATATATCGACTCTACCGACTAGGATAACGTTATCTCTATTACGAAGACGTTTATTAAGGAGAAGAGGAAGTAGGTTTAGGTGTAAATCGTCTATAACTACGACTCGAAGGCTAAGGAGGAGTCTTCTTCTAATTCTTCTTTTAGGTCTCTACCTCCGAAAAAACTAAAGTATAATAATTAATAATAGTATAGATAATAACGTTATTAGCGACTCGGATATCTCTCTTATATCCTCCTCCTCCTCTTCCTCCCCCGATCTAAAGACTAGAGAGAAGAAGAAGAGGTAGAAGAAGAAGAATAAAACCGATAAACCGGTTAAAAAGAGTAGTAAGACTAAGAAGTAAGAGGCTAAAGCGAAGGCGATAGAGATAAGAATAAAAGTAGACGGAGACTTCGGTAATAATATTATAAAGAAATAGCTATACTCTATAGGTGAATATATTAATTAATAGTACTATTACTAGTAACTAGACGAGAAGGAGGATAAGAATATCCTCGATAGTAATAAGGATAACCTCGTCGCTAGTAAATACTTCCTACTTAACTCGCTAATTATTAGTCGATAGACTAAGGATATACTTAATAGTAAGGCCGACGAGGAGGCTAATTCGCCTTTCCTAACGGTAAAGTATATATTAAAGAAGAAGGCCTAGAAGGCTACTATAGGGAAGAAGAAGACACCTATTAAGGAGGAATTAGTAGAGATAGGAAGACCTCCGGTAGTCGTATAGCTACTAATCTATATATAAAATATAATACCTACTATACCTACTTCACCTACTTCGTAGATATAAAACTAGTAATAATAGCCTCTATAGAATTAATAATAATAGCTACAATAGTAGTAGTAGTAGTAGGCTTTACCCTATTAGAACGTAGTATTTATAAACTAGACGTACGAGAACTCGGCGTATTAATAATAGTTTTATAGATATTCTCCCTACTATATAAATGCGTATATATTAAGGTTATACTAAGGGCCGACTCCTAGCTAATTATCTAGGCCGTATAAGCTCCTATCGAGACTAGGAACGGCGACGTCGTAATCTAAACCGTTAGGAAGAGAGCCTCCCTTATAGTATCTACTAAGTAGCCCTATACGGGTAGATAGTAATACTAGCGACTTAAGAAAGGTATATTTTAATTAGTATATTAAGAAAAACCGTAACGAAGAAGTAAAACGAGAGACGTATTATAAGACTTATATATGTTATATATATATTATTATAGGGGTGTTTTAGGTACTAAACCGAACAACCCGTAGCTCTTTTAGTTTGGTTTGGTTTAGGCCTTATAATAGTATTCGGTTCACCCTCCGGGTCTTAATCCCCCTGGAGCGGGCGTAATGCGGGGTGTTCGAATGGTGGTTTAGCTATTATTTAATGGTTTTAGCTACGAAAATCGCGTTTTTTCGCGTACAATTGGGGCTTTTAGCCGCCCTGGGTGCCCCGAGGGGTACCCGGAGCAATATGGTCGAAACGCGCAATATGCGCAAAAAATCGGTTATACCCCGTGGTGGGTCCCTGAACCTTCTGTTACACCCTGTGGAGGGTCCCGAAACACCGTTCTTAGGGTGTGTGCCTATATTGGCCCCCGAAATCCTTCGGTTATACCCTATGGTGGGTCCCTAAACACCGTTCTTATCGGTTATACCCCGTAGTGAGTCCCTGAACTATAGGGTGGATGCCTATATTAGCCCCCCGCAATATTTGGTAATACCCCTTGGGGGCCCCAAATTGGGTCTTGGACCCTAAAATGGTTGGTTGCTCGGGGTCGCACCCCTTAATATACGCTATTTTTCAGTTTCCGGCCCCGGGGCGTGGCCTTAGGGGGGGATATAATTATAAGACTTATATATATTATATATATATTATTATAGGGGTGTTTTAGGTATTAAACCGAATACCCCGTAGCCCTTTTAGTTTAGTTTAGGTCTTACACGTATATAAGAAGGTTAACGGAGAGATATTAGATCTAGAGTAAATTATAAGGGGGATTACTAGTAGATAGCTAGCCTAATAATAAAAGACGTAATATTACGGCGTTAGCGTTAAGTAGGCGTAATAATATATATTACTTAGTAGTAGAACTAATCTCTAAGGAACTTTA
>JAABUP010002964.1_pt1 | contig 31060 bp, 30 predicted proteins | sample 5559201 | NCBI WGS metagenome assembly JAABUP01 (sample SAMN10711887, study PRJNA513373) | rock metagenome | isolation source: Antarctica rocks | place: Antarctica
AGGAGGAGGAGGAGGAGGAGGAGGAGGAGGAGGGTTACTAGACCTAGTAGTAGTCGAGTTATTAGTCCTATAAAGTATTACGACGATTGCTATACTAAGTTATCTATCGCTAAGAGCCTCACGATTGCCTAATTAGGATATATAGGTTAACTATTGATGAAGTAGTGGTGGTGGTGGTGGTGGTTATGGGGTTGATGGTCAAAGGTACCAGGATTTTGGTAGTGGACCCACTAAAATCCTGGTTACGTGTTCCGCAGAAGGTAATGCCAAGGAATCCCGATAAACTTGCATATGCTAATTCTACGTAGTGGCGGACAGGAACAAATATCCGCCGAACTTTACTCTCGTTGAGTGCGATGATGCGCATTCATGCGATTTAACATGGTACATCACCTTCAAACCCGCACGAACACATCCTACGAGACTTTAGCATTCTTCCTCATAGGTGTCTAAATGCCCATGCAAAAACTTCGCTTTCTTTCTTGTAAGAGGCGGAAATAAGACCTCGAGCACCTTCCACAGAAGCACTCCCTTAAAGCCGTTGACAGGATCTTTCGAGATGGCGTCTGTAAATTCTGACAGCTTTGCGCCGGTTCTAGCCGCTTTATCTGTGATGCAAAGCAACGTGGAGCGCTCTCAAAAATCGCAAGCTCACGATTACCTGGAAAAATTCCAGAAGTCGGTAAGTACTTGCGCTCAATTGGAGTCAGTGTAAGAGATGCGCTGACCATGCATTCAATGAAGTCAGAAGCCTGGTCGATTACGAATTCGATTCTGTCGGCGTCGAATGCCACATCAGAGGCTAAGCTGTTCGCCGCAACAACCTTGAAGGGAAAGGTTCGTATCAAACATCATGATCACGACAGCATCAGTCTTACACATTCAGATCACCTATGACCTAGATCAGCTTCCTCGACAATCCCTTACAGACTTACGAGACTCCATCCTTGGACTTTTGAACACTTTCCGGGAAGGCCCCCGTCCAATACGAACGCAGCTATGCGTTTGCTTGGCGAATCTGGCGATCCAAATGATTGAGTGGAAGGACGTGCTTCAGCTCGTAGGCTCGACACTTGGCAGTAGTGCTGGTGATTGCGTTCTGGAGTTTCTCCGGGTCATGCCAGAAGAGGTCACCGAGGGTCGGAAAATCAATTTGACAGTACGTAGGGTCGAGACAACTCCGTTCTATAGGCGAACACCATCGACCTTGCGCGCGAGGCAACAGTATCTAACGCAGCATGTCGCCCATAGGAAGAAGATCTTGCGAGTAGAACGAAAGAGTTGCTGGAAGACAATGCGACCCAGGTTCTTAGACTCCTCACTCAGTATTCACAATCCTCCTGTAAGATTTTGACCTATACTATTTTTGTATCTTTCGTGGCTTACATCTAGGTAGCGAGTGCCGCTTCGAATCCGCAGCTCTTAGAGTGTATATCATCTTGGCTTCGAGAAATCCCGGCCGCAGATGTTGTAAACTCATCCCTTTTCGATGCAATTGTCAACGCTCTCTCAGTGGAGTTATCTTTCGAAGCTGCCATCGATTGTATGTGTACCATCTTGAAGGATACTCGGGAAGTGGACGAATCTATCGAAGTGATCCAATTAATTTATCCAAGATTGATGTCTATAAGACCGAAGATTGCTGCCGCTGCAGAATCAGATGATCAGGACACCTTCAAGGGCCTCACTCGTCTCTATGCCGAGGCTGGCGAGTATTGGGTCGTCATGATTGCTCGATTGCCAAATGAATTCAGGGGCCTTGTAGAAGCCATATTGGAATGCTGCGCGAGAGACACGGACCGAGACGCGATATCGCTGACGTTCTTGTTTTGGTACGAATTTAAACAAATCATCATTCTGGAAAGATATACGCAAGCCCGCAGTATATTTGCCGATGTTTGGTCGAAATTAGTCGACATTATGATCAAGCATCTAGAGTACCCAACGCCTGAGGGTCCTGACGAAACAGACCTATTTGATGGCGATAGAGAGCAAGAGGAGAAGTTTCGAGAGTTTCGGCACCAATTGGGTGATGTCTTGAAGGACTGCTGCGATGTCATCACGGTTACGGAATGCCTTGGGAAAGCCTTCAATTTAATTCGGCTATGGATATCTAATCACGGTTCAGGAGCCACTGAGACTAAAGTCCCTTATTGGCAAGAGCTCGAATCTCCTTTATTTAGCATGCGGGCAATGGGACGGATGGTCTCTCCAGAGGAAAGCGTGATTTTACACCAAGTCATACCTCTCATTGTTCAGATTCCAAATCATGAGAAGCTACGATTCCAAGCTATCATGGCTCTCGGACGATATACTGACTGGACTGCTCAACATCCGGAATTCTTGCAACCCCAACTAAACTTTGTCATTGCAGGATTTGGGCACGAGTCGAGTGAAGTGGTGAAAGCTGCCGCACTTGCTTTCCGATTTTTTGGCAATGACTGCAGGAAACTCTTGACAGATCATGTCACGCAGCTTCACGACTTCTACGAGTCGGTTCTTGATAAATTGCTCCCTGCAAGTCAAGAAGAAATTACGGAAGGAGTGGCATCCGTCGTATCAGCTCAGCCATTGGATAGAATCTATCCAATGTTCAAATTGTACTGTGATCCCATCATCAAGAGAATGATGGCTCGTGCGAATCAAGCTCAAAGCGCGGAGGACGAGGCAGCTAGGCTGGCTGTCGCAGGTAAGGATCCATTAACTTGGGATTTGCTCAGCAGCGCTGACTGAGATGGGGACAGACTATGTACAGCTCTTGACCATCTTCGTACAGAATGTTCAGCCATACGTCTCACCTTCGCAGGAAAATCCCGCAGTGAAGTACTGTCAAGAGATTCTTCCAGTCATGTCTGCAATTGCCGAGAACTTTACTAGCTCTACGCCGATTCTGGAACGGGTCTGTCGGTGCTGGAGGTACATGGTTTTGTCATATCGAACAGCTGTACTCCCATTATTACCTACCTTGGCTCAGCAACTCGCATCTGGCTTCGAAAACTCACGTCAAGGTTGCTTCCTATGGGCAACCGACTCTGTTCTTCGAGAATTCGCCGATGGTGCTGAATTCGTCGACGCCGCCACCTCCCAGGCCATCTACAACTTCTTCGAGAAGCAGGCGCTCGCTTTCTTACGAATCATGAACGACCTTCCCCCCAGTGACCTTCCCGACGTGATCGAAGACTTCTTCCGTCTGCTAATAGACGCCTTAATTTACTACCACACATCCTTTCTTCCCGCTCCCGTCTGCTCTCCCATCCTGTCCGCCGCAACCAGCGCTCTGACTTTACAGCAAGAAGCTCCTTTGACAGCAACATTGCACTTCTTGTGCGACTTCCTTAGCTACGGTACCGACCACCCAAATTCATCGACTTTCCAAAATGGATCCAATACAGCACGTGTGGTTACCCCACCGGAGCTGCAACAGTGCGTCAAGCGACTGATTTCCGAGCAAGGTGAGGTGTTGACACAGAGAATCCTGACTGGCATGTTGTTTTCATTCCCGCGTGACTGCCTTCAAGATGCTTCGAGCGTCCTCCTAGCCATGCTGGAAATCATGCCACAGGCAGTGGCGTCGTGGGTCAAGAATACCATCGACATGTTGCCAGCCGGCACTCTCAAGTCAGGGGAAGGAGAGAGGCTGATGCACGCGATGGCCACCAAAATCCAGCAGGGGGAAGTAAAGAAGGTAAAGGTTCTCTTACAAGACTTTACGAATTCTTATAGAAGACGCAATGTCGCACCGAGGGAAGGATTGGGAAGGCTGGAAGCTACCAGATTTAGGTTCAGTGGATAGACGATATGAATGTACGACACCGAACAGAACAATTACACTGTTTGTGCTTAATGCTTTCGAATACGCATGACGGGAATGCTGCAAGCTACCAATGAGAGCATAATCCCAATGCAAAAAGAGTCCATCACATGCAATCCCATCATTTTCATCATCGTCACCATGGATGAGATATTCTTACGACTCAGTCACCATGGGGCTTGCGAATCATTCATCCCCATGAATTCAGCATCCAAGGTTCCTGCTTTGTCTGACCTGTTAGTGTGCTTGTCCACCGGCCTCCCCGTCCATTTTGGACCTTCAAACCAAAATTCAATAGTACGCATATCTTAACCGCTATCGTGAAATCTTATGTTCAACCCAAATCTTAGACGATCTCCTGGCCACTTGTTGCTCGATGGCACCGAGAAAGCTGCACGGGGATTCCTGCCGCCCAATGTGGCGGTGATCGAGGGACTGGTAAGTGGAAGAGCTCACGTGAGATCGCCTTGCTAGATGTCTCCACAAACCCGTAGTATGTCGGATGGTTTGTAGCCCGGGGGGGGGGAGGAATAAGGAGCTGGATGTATCCTTCCATCTTTAATTGCCGAGTCCGATGGAGTTTATTACAGGAGACATAATGTCTCCATACAGTCTACTTGCACAGCTAACCCGAGACGATAACATGCCGTAGTGGGTGCCTTGACTGTCCATGAACGAGAGGTTAGATTTTGTCACATACATTCAACCGATCAAAGCAGTCTCTGCACTAATCATGCGCGAAATGGGGGATCAATTCAGTTGGGTATGGGTTACTTTCATTCATGCTAGACCTCCGCTGGGGGGTCATAAAAATGTTCAGGGGCTACCTGACAGCCCGTAACGGGGATGCTGTGGTTCCCGCAATACGTGTATCCTCATGCAGGACACTGGTGGCATGCATCGACATCATACAGTACTCACCAACCGATGCGGCAAAACTCCTCGCTCAAGGGCATAAGGTCGTAAAGAAAATCAAATCGGGAGTCATATCCACCGCACGCACCGTCAAGATTTCGAATCTCTGCGCTGTTCCAGTGGATTGCCTTCTTCGCCTTTTGGCGTGTCCACGACAGCACTCCCCTGCACTTCAGCTTCTTTCAAGGCACCGTTCGTTAATAAAGCTGGTGTTTTGAGGATTCCCTGCTGCATCGTTGGACTGCTGCTCGTCTGCATCTCGGTTGCTGGCTGAGATCCTTTGCGCCGACTGAAATACTCGCCCAAACTAACCTTCTTCTTTATGGGACTGGGCTGCACAAGGCTGGATGAAGGGTGAGAGAAGGGAGGAGCTGTTGTGGTAGGGTTATGCGAGAATGGCGATTGAGATATGGCGGATGTAGGCGTTTCAACGAGAGGCGTATTTGAGGCAGAATTCGAAGTCAAAGAGAGCTTCGTTGGCAGTTGCACCCGGAGGTCATTGGAGCGATATCCATTCGTAGGCCGGGACTGTTCATGCGTGGGCCATGGCGGAGGCGGTTTGATCTCTGAAGTGGTAGCTCGATCAGCAGAAGGATGAGTGGTGCTTGTGTTCATATCTTCCATCAGCTTGGTCCGAGGTGACGAGTGGGTGGATCCAGCATCCGGCATTTCAACATCCGTGTCTTCTGGAGCCCGAACCGAACTGCCCGTACTGGTCCCAATCACTCCATTCGATTTGACACCGTCCGAACGCTCCGAGGCGACTTTTCTTCGTTCCTCCAACTTTGCGCGATCCTGTTGGGAACGCAACAACAGGCGCTTCGTTAGAGACATGTATGGTCTCCTTGCGACTGTTGGGACTGGGGGTGGTGTATACCATGCATCTTCTCTTTCCGGCTCAGTCTGCATAGAAGAGTCGACATAGTTCCGGGGGGTCAAGGGAGAGGGTACCAATGGCGTATTTGGATGAGAAGGTCGTTTTTTGGCGTTGTTGACGGTATTGTTGCGCGGCCTTCCGACAGGGTTGGATGACTTCGTGGTGGGAGATCCAGATTTCCTTCGTGAAGTACTTGCGTCGGCGTAATGAGGTTTCAAAGGCAGCCCTGGTGTGTTCGGCTGAGAAAAGGATGTCGGGGGATGACCTAGCTGCTTCTGCTCCTGTTGGTCAGTATGGGAAGATATCAAGACACCAGTGTAGACGCTTACGGAAGTACCAGCTGACGGCGTGTTCACAGTCGAGCCGCCGCTGTTCCTTTTCTTTTTCTTCTGAGCAGGTTGATGCTTGTCGTTTTCTAGCTGCTCAAAATTCTTCTCCAAAGCTGCTATTTTCCTTTTCTCTCGGTCTGAGATCTCGAGACCGGCCCCAAAACCCATGTCGCCAGTCACGTTGTGGGTAGGTGTCAAATCTCGGCTTTGCGACTTGGATCCCGAAGATGAGCGTCCGTCATCCTGTTCGCTTCCAGCCCTGCTATTGGTCGCATAGCCAGTATCCAGCGGTGACTGTTTGCCAGAATATCCATGTTTCCCTTTGACGGGACTCGTGTTACGTCGGTCGTATTTTGCGAGTGCACACTTATCCGGAGAATTGCATGCACAGCCACCGAATTCTGCAAGCACTTTGCCTACCCAGTCTGCGACATAGTCCTCATCCAGATCTCCTTCCAGTTTGACGTCATCGTGATTGCGAGACGAAAAATAGTTCCGAATGTGTTCGTCCAGAACCCATCCTATAGTCAACTCAGACCCGGCGTCAAGATCCTGTTTTGCGACAAAACAAAAATGGTATTCGGAACCATTTTCCAGAAAGGTCTTCATGCTCAGATTCGGATCGCAGCTTCTTCGCAAATAGCGACATGTAGTGCCTTCTGACCGCGTATCAATGTAAATTGGAAGCTTTGGATGGAAAAAAACAAAGGGAGCGGGGTGTCGTAAATAGTCCCATCGGTTGGTTGGATCCTGTATGTACCGTTGCATATGGCCAATCTTGCCTTTGAGCTCAGCCACGACGGAATCTTTGGGCCTGAAGGAATCAATCGTGAGGTACTTCCATCTCGGATGTCGACCATGGATGACGGCTCCCTCATCCTTGTGTTCCTTATTCAACTGAGGCAAAGCCATGGATGCGACGGGTTGTTCGCAGCGGTTGAAGACATCGCGAGGGGATAATCCATTGGTTGCTTTCTCCAGTTCGTCGACATCATTGGACCAGTTGCCTAGGTCGCGGGTGATGTCGATGTCGCTGAGAAGATTGGTCTGCATCGACGCGTCCCCCGGGTCATTGTCATACAGATGTAAAAACTCGATGCTATAAACATCTCGTGCGAGATCGTTTGGGCCGTATTTGGGGTGTGTTTTGGATGGGCTAAGAATGGTCGAGCCGGAGCGGTTGTGAGGGTGCGAGGTCGGATTGGGTGGCAGTGACGGGATGTTCATGGAACTAGGAAATCGATGATGGGTTTTGGTTCTCTTCGTTGGCGGATGTGGATCTCGTGGGCTTCGACTCGTGCGATCGAGGAAGTCGGCATCATTACCATGGGCCCATCCGTTGGTGAGTGAACCGGGGGGTTCGGGGACTCTGATCTTCTTCTTGTGGCTCTTCGATGTAGGTTTCTTGACCTTCCGGTCGCCCGGCTCGAGCTCCTTCCTCCGGTCTCTTTGGCGCTCGATGGCCCCTCTTTTGTCCAGCGGCCTGGGCTGGCAGTCGGCGCAGAAGTGATCATATTTCTTGAGGTCCTCGTTGGTGGGAACGGCACCGTGCTCGTCGATGTAGTAGCATTCGGTGTGTTGCCAAGTGTCGCATGTTTCACAGTACACGGTGTTGCCATCGTCCTCCTCATAGCCGCAGATACACTTGATCGTGTAGTCCTCGGGCTCATCGGTCTGGATGTTGGTGGAATCTGGAGGTGCAGCCTTGAGGGCGGACCCGACAACCGAAGGCGCAATCTGCGGGTGAAGTTGAAAGGTATCTGTCATACTATGGCAACCAGTCCCCTCGAACCTAGGAAGGCAAAAAGGCGATCAACGAAAGAAGTCGTGGCCTGAATCGCATGACTCGTAGGCGCGAAATTCGCCGTTCGCTGTTCGCCCGGGTCTTTCGGTGTTGTCCCCCGGTGTCTCAAATCATCGTTCGACTGGCTTAGGGTTGACCGCAGGGTGGGCAATGGCGGGTTGTGGCAGGTGCGAACGAGAGTCGTAGGATGACTGATTCCAAGGTTCGATCTCACATAAGACCACTGACTCAAGCCGCCATGATCGCTTTGATACCAATGAAGAGGGCGATTCTGGCGAGGGGCAAGCGTTGTCCGGTAGAAAGAATGAAGAGGAAAAGGGTCCTCGCGCGTTGTTGGGGTGACGACGGTGGATCCAAGAGCAGACGATGGAAGAGAAGGACGTCGATGGAGATTGTGTTGATGCGAGAAAAGAAGTTGATGGCGGGGGGAGGGGGGGGCGATTGCTGCGAGCGTGAGGGCCAAGTAGAACTGGCAGCGTGGAAGGGAAGGAGAGGCAAAAGCGAGGAGGGCAGAGAGTGAGGCTGGGCAAGTCAGGAATCGGGATCGGCGCGCTAAGGCTGGTAACGTACAAGGCCCCCTTGGGCCCCTCCATTTAGCGTCCCCCTGCTGAAAGTAGGTTGAGTACCTTACGGTAGGGATTGAAGGGACGACTGCTTCAAGCCAGAAGGTGAGACGATGGTGAGTATGTTGAGTACTCGATGTTGAGCTGGGTTGGTGCATCACGTTGCATGCGAATACATTTTGCTGAGGATGTGAACCTGTCCGGGTTCGTGAAGTCAAGTCCAGTCCAGAGGCGATGCGCATTTGCAACCATCCTCTCCGTAGCCGGTGAAATTGCAAGGCCTTTCTTCTCGCAGGCCAGAATTCACATGGAAGGGAGGGAGGAAGCTGACAGCCGTGACGGATGAGTAATGCAACTCGTCTGCCGTGGACATGGCGAGAGCGCGTGGTCTGCGTTGCTGGCAGAAACCGAGCAGATGCCCGAGAGACAGAGCCGATGAGGGAGTCTCTCAACAGATACTTGTAGCCGGTGGAAATAGAGGAGGCAAACACGAGAGATGTACGAGTCATAACAGACTCCCAAGCCCGTGACCGCGGTGGCACATGACCCGCCAGCAGTCGGAGCATCCTTTCTCTACTTCCATCTATCATCTATTCTGGGGGAAGAATTGGCCCACGGATGTCATCGACAAGCATACCGCCGCCGACCCATCGACCATGTGAATGGGATGATCGAGAAGCATCCCCAGGCCATGTAAAAGTAACAGTAAAAGTAAAATCATTATTTACTGTACTGTACTGTACTGTACTTTACTCTTCTGGCTGGCAGAGGAAGCGATGAAATCCAAGGTACTGTAAGGTATGTACGGTATGTAACGGCGGGGGCCACTGCTGCGCCCCGTGCTAGGCATCAAGTGCGGCGGTAGAATACAGCACTCGGCTCACCTTACCATCGACCCTATCCACATCCTTCCCCATCGCACCTTGGACCAACCCTTCCTCTCCAACTCTACTTCCGCCTCTCGTCTACTCCGACCAAATACAAAAGAATCATGAAGTTCCTCGGCATCCTCCCGGCTCTGCTTCTCGCCTCCTGCGCCGCCTCGAGCTCGCTATCTTTCTTCCGCGGCGACCAACGAGTCCTCGAGGACGACCTCAGCGTCCCCGGGGCCAACCCGCTGGAGTTCTGCCAGAAGGACGACAAGTACACCCTGACCATCACCAAGGTCGATCTGACCCCCAACCCTCCCTCACCGTAAGTTCGGCCCAGCTTCCCATCCCCCTCCACATGTCGGCGCTTATCAGTCGCTGCAGCGGCAAAACTCTGACCATCGAAGCCAAAGGCAACTTCACCGAGGAAATCGAGGAGGGCGCATACATCAACCTGTCCGTCAAGTACGGTCTGATACGCTTGATCAACCAACGCGCGGATTTGTGCGAGCAGATGAAGAACGTTGACGAGGAGTGTCCCTTGAGCGGGGAGAAGACCATCACCAAGGATGTCGACCTCCCCAAGGAGATCCCCCCCGTAGGAGTCTCTGCCCGAACCTTCGCAGTACCAGTGGTCGGCTAACGCCCGTGTTCCTAGGGGAAATACACGGTGCTGGCGGACGTCTACAGCAAAGATGACGAGCAGATCACCTGTCTCACGGCGCACGTCAAGTTTTGAGGGTCTTGCGGCGAGCTTGGGGGAATTAACGCGGTACATAGTTGGAGAACCGTCATGTATGATAGTATCGCATCATGGGGCACGCTGGCGTTAAGGGGGGCTCCGTAGCGATGCCATGATTTCGATACCTTCGAGTGGACGTTCGGGATAGGCTGTTCTATGCATAGGTACGCGTTTTGCTCTGACAACAGTGCCACTGCATCAGAACGGCTCTAGTGCCATGTTGCCAGAGTCTCGCTCCCCGCGATCAGATGGACTACCTTCATCACCACAGCGTTGACAGCTTCATTTTCTTTCACTAGTTCCGTGACCCTTGCGTTGCCATCTACAGAAACTCCCTGCCGTCTTCACTCCCCAAACAGCCTTCGGACCCTCCTTAATACGCTGTCTTTCTCCGGGTCATAAGGATGGTCTTTACTCGGTATCTCCAGGACGGCCGGGAAGGCTTCAGTGTAGGTATCGACTCGGCTTCGGATCTTCTCCGCGATCTTCTCTCCACGTTAGCCAAAGCCATGGGTCACCATCCGCCAGCAGATGGGCACACACATGCTGATTCAGGAGGAGGATGGCAATGTCCTTCCGCTTCTGCGTGAAATTGTCAAACGCTTGCTCAATGGTCGACACCTCGGTCTTCGCGTCGACGACCAAGAAGTTTTTCTGAGCGTCCGGAGGCTGAGTGACGTGCTGAGAAGATGTTGGTCAGTCTGACCTGTCCGGGAGTGGGACTTGCAGTCCGATCGCTCATTGATTACACACCCCAATGCCTGCCAGCAACAACCCGGTCACCGAGTCCTAAGGCAGACGGTCAGTCTTGGCTTGGGATGATTTTGCGGTGGCGGAGCCTCTCTCACCTCATCGCCAATGACGGCGAGAAAGTGCCTGTCCTTGTAGGCCGATGGGGGAGCAGCCATAGTGGGACTGATAGTGTGTGATATGCAGCCCACGAACAGCTCGAAGTTGTTCCCCTAGGATCGCCGGGGGGGGCTGCCAAGCCGGAAGCTTGCGCCAGGCCCTCCTGCTTTCGGCCATCTGTTGTGATATGCCCTGTACTCCAAGCTCTCTGGAGACTGGAGGTGCTGGAAGGGATCCCCCGCGTCACAACGCGCTTTGCCTCGTGGCATACTTCAAGCCTGATCAGCATGATCACTTGAAGTCCCCCAACACAATGGCCCCACGACTTGTTCGCCGGCGGCCTTGGGCAGAACGGGTCAAAGCTTACCTCAACCCACTCGATTTCCTGCTTTGGCTCTCGGAAGAGTTGGACGCGGGAGACTGGGAGCAATGGCAGAAGGAATGGGGCAGTCCGTTAGGCATTCTACTCAATGTGGTCTTCCTCGTTGCACGAGCCAACAGCCGCTCCAGCACCAAGGCCAGAGGAGATGATGTCTTCGGAGATGATGCAGAATACACGGGCTGGCTGGCATGGTTGGTACGGATGCATTCCAACTCCCGTGCGCGGGTGCAGGCTGCTGACGACTGGCGATTGCAGGCAGCCTTCATCGTTCATTTCCTCTCGCTATTGTCTTTCGTCAATGCTGCGTATACCTTCTACCGCCAGCGGCATTACAGACTCTTCGAGAGCTCGATCGACAGCGTACCGAGCACGCCCTCGGCGCATCGGGTCCGCGTGGACTCCTCTCCCTTGTCCTCATCCCCTCTCCGCTTCTTGTCCACTGTGCTTGCCGGAGAAAATGCGGAAGCTCGTTCGCATCCTGACGCGGCAAGGGATGTCTGGGAAGTTGCTGTCTGGGATCCGACACCCGTCTCATTACGCATGTTCTGCCTGTTCAGTCCTGGGCACGTCGTGCTTTACTGGCTCTTCCTACCGACTGCGGTATCAGATCCAAGGCCAAGCACTACAGTCGTCACTGCAATGGTACTAGCAGTGCTACTATCGGTGCAGCTCTGGCTTCTTCAGTCGAGCTTCTCTCAGCAATCAAAGGATTCTGCAGTCATACACAAGGAGGTGATGAATGAGTACGACACCAAATACGTTCACCCACGCACCCAACCACTTATGCGAGATGTGGGAACTCAGTTTTCGGATTCCGAAACCTCTGGCCATGGTCTGCCTCAATATGAAGATGAAGATAACTCAGTGGATGTCTATGCACCTACCTTCATCATCAATCGAGGTTTCCAGACTCGACCTAACCCTAACTATGTGAAGCACGTCGATCCTCCGGGCTCCACTGTGCGACCGACACCATCGAGAGACCCCTCGGTAACCACGGCGCGGCCTTTTCAGACGCCCGCTCACTTACGTGATGCTTCATCGCCAATCCGTCCACAGACGGCGATTCGGCAACCACAATCTAGGACTTCAGGAAGTGGGGATGGTGGAAACCTCGGTGTATTTTCGCATGCAAATTCACCACTACGCAAATCAGCATCGACGAATTTTGCAGGGCCCCCGGGGGTGCGAGAGAGAAATCCTCACAAGCGTGAGGGTAGCCCGTTGAAGCGGAGCAGCCTCGCCCCCATGCCCAACGACCAGTCGTGGGACTCTCTGCAAGGGAGGCCGCTAAGAAGAGAGAGTGGCAGATTTTAAGGCAAGCATATGCGGCGAGTGCTGTTGACAACATCACTACACCAAAATCTAGGTCCGAAGCTATCTAAGTCGGCTTCACAGCCTGGAAAGGAACCTTGTTCGAGGATTGTACACAGCACAAGAGAGAGTCTCGGTAGAACTCACCCCTGGTCTTATTACATCACTCATCCTAACATGAACAGGTCCTTTGATCCAACGACACAGGTCTTTCGTCCAAAGCCATCATGGACGACTGCAAGCGAGGAGGCTTAATGGAAATGCTTTCCGGCCCTGCTTGCGTTCAGGTAGAGAATTAAGTTTGTTTCCTGAGACCCATGTGAACACAAGAGTGGGGAAGCACTCCTCACAATCATGAATTTCAGTGAGACGCTCCTTCCAGGTGGGGAGCAAAAATCAAAGACGGCAAGATCTTATCCCTAATCGACCGTTGACCACCTCCTCCCTTATTTCATGACCATTTCTGTACACTTGAACAATATCATCATCCAGCATTGCTCCTGAGCGACAAGGAATGTTCCGGCATTCCAGGCTGCGCCATGTCGTCGCCGCCCACTCCCACCACCTCCGTTAAAGCCGCACCCCTACATTTCCCTGCTCGCAAACATCAGCGACGCTCCCCCTTTCCTTCTGTGGCAATACTGAACCCATTCCGCAAGAAGGTTTCTGCCAAAACTGCAAAATCTCCTTCACCGATTGAGCCATACGAAGTTGCTCCTGGGATTTGGAATACTGATGCCACCGCCAAGGTTTTTGGCTATCTTGAACCTGCGCAGGGGAAGAAGGGGAGGTCACGAAGCAAGAGCGCGGGTTCAGGCATCAGACACTATAGCCAATCACCCAAGAGAAAGCCTGGAGCCCCGAGAGGCTCGCCAGATTCCACCAAGAAGGGTCGTGATGACGCGGGGACCGACCGCATAAACCACCTCTCACCCAAAACATACGTCGAACTCCCGGGTCAGTCCAACGAGATTCGAACCAAGGAAGCAAGGACGGCAGTCGTCCCGAATCAAACCCCAGCCGACAGCGAAAGAATGAGGACGGTCGGCAGAGATGACCAATTGGTCCAACGAGGAGCAAATCCTCGAACCGGGCTTGTCAGTCCATTCGTTGTGAGTGACAGCAGCGATGACAATCTGGGCCATGATTACGTTCACGTACCCAAGGTTCAATGGAACGACCGGCCCTCGCCCAAAGCCAGAACCCGTAGTGGGAAATGGAAGCAGCGGGGCGTTGGATGGAGTCTAGTCGAAAGCCCATCATTAAGCCCGATTGCACAGAGTATCCATAGTCCCCTGAGCCGCAAGGTTTCCGTCAAGCAGCTAGAGGACAAACTGCTGGTTGAGATGCCCGGCGTGGATAATCCTGAGCCTGAAAATATGACCGACGAGCAGATTCGAAAATATCAGGAGAGCATTGCTCGAGCTTACAAGCATGGTGGAATTACTGCCATGGTTGACCCTGACACTTTGCCATCTCCGAGACTGTCATCACCAGACGGACCCAGTACCCCTCCGAATAAATTGCACAGGATACGAAGAAAAATGGTCGGGAGTGGTCCAAGTCGTAAAGAGGAGTCCAATGACACGATTGTTATCAATGACCAGCAACGAACCTCATCTCTTCCCACACCACGAAAGGAGGGTCTGGGACCGCCATGGTTTCCAAATGTGGGCCCGAGAAGCACGATCAAAGGGTCCGTGTTGGGAACTCAATTGGATAACAAGACCGTCGCAACAGAGGGCCCTTTTTTAGGCCATCCCACCAGTCAACAGTGCGGCCGAATCAGGAGCATCTCCCACTCCCCATCTCTTCAATTCCCGCGACAGCAGGCAGCCCACTCTGGACTTCCGGGCGACCCAGAAAGCCCGTCCAGAGTGGACTTGGTCAACCCCACAGCTTCTCCGACCTTGAGCCAATACCTACCCCGCCTAGACTTCCTACATCCCAGCCACTTCGCCAACTTGGGGACATCTTCGTATCGCCGCCCGGTACAAATGCTACCCGAACGCCTACGCCCTCTGGAGCAACGAAGGCAGACCATAGAGGATGCTTGCACAACCACTATCACTTCCACTTCGAATCGAAAGCAGGAGAACGAGCAGCGACCAAAGGTGCGGAGACAGGAGGGAAGCATCGTTGTTCCGAGAGTGAGACCGCACTCGCCCCAGAAATACGAGATGTCAAAGGAGAACTACCTGCAGGATGGTATACCAAGGAAGAAACCTTCATCCGTTATCAAGCACATGGTGGACGCCTCAGAATCAAGGACGACAAGGGGGGACGCGATGCAGCACCCAGGACAGATTGCTCCGGCACGAGAAATGGCAAGAACGCGGCACCAGCTGGGCATCTCCCCGCAACATCCACAGCAGGACCACCAAGCCTTCAGTCAAGGAGCAAAACAAGGGGCGAGGGTCGCGATGATCGAGGACTATCGCAACCATCAATCGCACCATATCCAAAGCAGGCAACGGTTCGGCGGGCTTTCATTGACTCGGACGTCGAGACTCGAAAGCGCAAACATCGGTCGAGATCCCGTTCCAAGGGGTCCAAAAAGTGGGGTTGGTATCACCCATACGTGCGGCCACCTTGGTAAAGATTGGAGGAAAAGTGGCGGCACAATTCAAAGACGAGAGCAGAGTGTAGGCGCAGCTAAGGGACTCAGCCAGGAGCCAGGTGCGCCGACTGAGTTCGCGGGCAACCGGAATGGTGGTGTCGGGTTCGCTGGACAATGGGCGGAATCTCTGCAGAATCACAGAGGACTCGATAGCGCCATCCCGAAGTCGACGGAGGAGCGGGCAAGGAAGCGATCAGTCTTCGGGATAGCCGCCGACGTGAGGCTACGGTGGTGCATGATGGAGAGGTCGCTGCGGGCTTCGGCCAAGCTAAAATACATACAGCAGCGTCTGTGTCAAATGACCGGCCACATCATCCGAACTCTGCATCCCACGTCCCCTGTCCTACACATCCTGAAGACACCGAATGTTAGGGCTCAAGATTACCTCGGCGCGGCCAAAGAGGTGTTACTGGCGACTTTCTATTTGCTGTTGCTGCTGAATGTCATGTTGGCTCTCCGAAGGGTGATGATGAGCGTGGGTTTGGTGGTATTTTGGATGTGGCATCCTCTGAAGATGGTGTTTGCCATCATCAGGTGGTGCGTTCTTGGGTAGTCCTTGGGAGTAAACCGTGATCACTAGTCTAATAATCGATTACCCTGGCTCAGTCTCTGCAAATTCGATGTAGTTTCCATTCAGGCTCTCTCTCCATAAATGGACTTTGCCATTGTCCCCTGTCGACGCCAAAGCACTTCCTATGAAGCATCTTAGTCCGTAGCTTTCTTGTTTCAAAGGAGTCGTGATGGAAAAAGGGGGAGTAGTGAGGTCAATTACCATCGTAAATCCATTTAACCTTCCAGACTGGTGAGCCTTCATCGTGAGGCAATGTAGCCACTTCTCGTGAGACGTGCTTTATAGCCGTCTTGTTCGCCATATCATGCCTCGATGCTGAGGTGCGAGACATGCCAGCTAGGCCGGCGCCAATTCCCGAGGGAGCGTTACGACGAGTGGAAGATTGTGCTATCAGCGACTCGCTAGGTTGTGGAGGCCTTGCCGCTACCGCTCTCGAGTGATCATCAAAATAGTTGGGACAGTCAACATGAAAAACCCTCGCGGTTGCGTCATCGCATGCGGCAGCCATCACATCAAAGGGATGAAGACAGCCGGGAGCCCAGGCTATTTCGTTTATAAGTGCGTTACCGATGTCTATTTGGAGCATCTCGTAGAATCGATAATACCCTTCCAAGGAATCATCGGATTTGATGGCGCGATAGACCTTCATAAGACTCAAGGCGGAGACGACGAGGGAGATGGCTTTTGGATCAAGACCTGCCAGCACAGCGTTGGAGCTGGGGCCCTCGGACTGGTGGAGAGACAATCTGAATCTAGCCTCCGTACCGCGGTGGTGCTGCCCAAATGGATAGAGTTGATCGATCTCGTTCCATGAGGAAAAAGACTCTGGATGAGCTGGCTCGGACAGGCTAAGGCATCCATCATGGGTGATGAGCGCCAGCCAAATGTCATGTTTGATGGTTTTGAATCCAAAAGAAACGTACGAGACATGGTTTGGCGGCGACTGGCCATAAACGCATCTGAACCGTCGACCTTTGGCGACGCGCTGGGAAGGATCCTCTTGCCACATCTTCAATTTGTTGTCACCGCCACCAGTGGCGAAGAATTCACCCAAGCTCGATGAAACCCATTGCACCTTGCCACGGCCTAAGCAGGCTACTCAAATCAAAAAGATGACGGAAAGGAAGTAAGCGATACGTACATCCAACACCTCAGCATCGTGTCCGCGAAACTGATCGAGAAGAGCCCACTCCTTGTCTGTACTTATGCTGTAGACTCTGATCCTATGATCGGCAGAGCAGACGATTGCTCTTGTCCCTGCCGCATTGAAATCCGCGGCGAGGATGATATCGGCCGCCGCATGTTCAAAACTCTGGAAACCATTCTTGACTGGCTCAACGCCGTCGATATTCTCGCTGGCGGTCATCGCGTATCCTGTAGTCTCCCTTCCATCTGAGTTTTAGGAATTGGAGTGAGGTTCAAGTTCAAACCCCTGAGACCCCGTGATCTGTCCTTTTGCTGTTGTTTTGTTGTTTAAAGTAATTGGCGTCAACAGGCGCTTATTGCGCGGTTAAAGCGAGCGAAGATGTGTCCTTAAAGATTCTAGATTCTATCTTGACATTACTTCTCATCAGCGGCAACCATGAGACGTCACGCTATTTGAACAGAAATGACTTCGGCCCTAACGAAGGCGGAATCATGGACCCTCCTGGGTCTCACTGTGGCCTGTTTTGGCATCATAGCCAAAAACTTTTACGGCGACGGCGAGCCACTCATTGCCTCCCTGGCGTTCAGTGGCATTGCATTCGCCTTCACCTTTAGTCTCATCCGATGGCTTGGGGACACATTCATAAAAGCAAATCTCAAGGGCAGAGACATGTCGAAGCTCAAAAAAGTAGAAATGTTAGTAGAACCAAGTTTCTATTTCTCGCCCCTTTATACTATACTAATGCTCAAGTAATAGACCCGAAACCATGGGTGCCGTCTGCGCTGTAGTGTATCTTCTTACAGTCATCATCTTCATTCCGTTCCCTTTTTACAAAGATATTGTGGCAGCTACCTCCGGAGGTGGAAACAGAGAGATCGTTTTTGAACGCCACCAAATGGAAAACGGTCGAGTTCTTCATCGGTTTCCCCATAGCAAGGTACGACATTCGCAGTGTGCCTTGGAATTCCGGGAGAAGCTAACAGCGATTACCCAAGCTGGCCTCGTATCTTTCGGCCATTCTTTCCCTGCAGTCGGTCGTCCTTCTAGGCATTGGCGACGATTTATTCGACATTCGATGGCGACATAAGCTGTTCATCCCGGCCTTTGCTGCTGTCCCCATGCTAGTGGTCTATTTCGTTGACTACGGCGTGACTAACGTCGTTGTGCCTGTCCAACTAGAGGATTATCTGGGCGACATGGTCGACCTAGGTTGGCTGTACTATGCTTACATGGCTGCGATTGCCGTCTTCTGCCCCAACAGCATCAATATCCTGGCAGGTATCAACGGGATCGAGGTCTCGCAGTCAATCATCATTGGCTTCTTGCTTCTGGCGAATGATGTCCTTTCGTTGTACGCTGCTCCAAGCAGTCCCAGTCCTCATCCAGCTACGGATCCGCACCTTTTCTCGATTTACCTACTCCTACCGTTCATCGGAGTCTCCATTGCTCTTTGGTGGCACAATTGGTATCCAGCAAAAGTGTTTGTGGGTGACACTTACTGCTATTTCGCTGGCATGGTCTTTGCCATTGTGGGTATCCTCGGGCATTTCAGCAAAACGCTGCTTCTGCTTCTCATCCCGCAAATAGCCAACTTCATGTACTCCTCCCCGCAGCTATTCCGTCTCGTGCCGTGTCCCAGACATCGTCTGCCGCGCTTTAACCCACGTACGGGGCTCTTAGAACCCTCGGTCACAGAGTGGCAAAAGCCTCCGGCACAAGTAGTGGCGTTGTTCTTCAGCCTGCTCGAGAATTTCCCCATTCCTTTGTTAAGGGTGACGAGAAATGGCACAGGTGAAATTGTCGAATCTACCAACTTCACAATATTGAATCTATGGCTTGTCTGGTTTGGACCCATGCGGGAAGACCGACTTGCGATTGAACTTCTAGTTATGCAGACTTTGTGTGGTATTCTAGGCCTTTTTCTGCGGCATGAATTAGCCCTGTTAGTTTTTCGACAAGATAACCGCGCATGATAGACAAGATTCGAAGTGTTGGTGAGACAGAGACTTGCATGAAACTTACACAACTGTGCCACAAGCCATGTGTACTATCTAATCATTCCTCCCAGCACCTTGAGCGCCATGGCCTGAGACTGCGCACGTGTAATGAGTCCACCGAGCACTCACTGGATTCGATTCAAGGCTGACCATATAAAGAAACCTACTGCGAATGAACCCCGCTAGGTTATGACTGGTAGAGAAGGACCATTCGGGCTTGTACTTCCTCAAGTGAGACTAAGAATTTGGGTAAGGCTTTGGGGATTGCCCTAACAAGCGAGGATGCGACTTCAGCGCATCTCGACAAAGCTTGCATTTGACTAAGTAGATGAAACATTCGACGACAGTCTCTCAAGACCACAAACCTTATGTTTTCCGCACGCCATGCCATTCTCGATCTACCTCGACAATGTAGAGCCGACTCAGATAAGTATGACCTATCCCCGCAACGAACATCTTCGACCTCTCAGATGGGCCTTGGTGCGCTGTTTTAACTTTGGGCAAAATGATGCTTCCTATGCAAAAACAATAAAGCAATTTCTCTTACTGAGGTTGCATCCAACATTGACTGATATCGAAATATGTCGACGGTATAGGGGTTTTTTGTCTACTCGTTTCCTCACGCTTGATGACATGTCTTTGGCCATTCATTGCCAAGGTAAAGCCACCCTTGAACCAGCCGTCAAACTCATCATGAGATCATGGGCCCTTGTGTTTCTCGTCAAATTTCCTCTCCTTGCGCTTCACGGTTGGGAGCACATCGGGCTCGCTCGTAGTCCTACCATATTGCTGCTCAAGAGGTCTAAAGTGTAGGGATCTGTGGACACCGTATAGTCCTTGTGTTCAACCATTGGCTGTTGACAACAACAGACGTACCTCTATCGAACACATTCGTTCGGAAAGAACAAGCTGGCCATCAGAATATCTTGAAGATCACCGTCGCATAGATATCGTCGGTCAGTAGTGTTGCCGAGGTATGGCAATAATCCAATTGCACAATCGGGTCATCGACGCTTCGCGGAAGAGAGTGCTCTGAGTGCGCTCAGTGCGTCGTCAAGAGTACAGGGTCACGATCAAAGCAATTAGCCTTGTTATGACGCAAGGTCTCGCGCTTCAAGGAAGTCAATGTTGCCAGGCATCGCATCGTCGGGTCAACTAACATAATCTCCAGATCATGTGGAATAAGATGTCACGTTAACTTTCGAATCTCATGGCCAGCGACCCAAATGGTCACGAATGGCCACTAGCCTCAACGCTCGCAATTGGTTTTGGCCAAAAATAACACCACGGGCGTTTTGCTCGCGCGCAAAATGCATTCGATATGCGCAACAAGCGACTCGAGCCTCGTGAATCGTATAGGTTGAGGCGAATGGACCAGTACATTTTTTATTGCGAATTGCCGCCGTCTAAGCTTAGAGCAACGGTTTCGGGTGATTTTGATTGATGGTGATCTGGTGCACGGTTCTCTGCTCTACCCCAGATTGTGAAGTCTCCCAGCGGCTCTACCCCAGACCCCACAGACCCCGATGAAGCTATGACCGCACTGACCTATGACACTTGCAGCTGTCGAGCTGTACAATGGACGAGGACGCTGGAAATAACCGCAAAGTGATGAAACTTGCGCGGATGAAGACCCTCGCAAATTCTCCTTACAGGCTTCCTTTTTCCGTGCCCAATGAGCGATGATGCAGAGATTTCTCGTAGGTAATATATACCCCATACTCAATCCCTTCCGGCTCTGGGCAATCGGCCGTTCATAATTTTCTTGACACATCCTTCGACGTCTCCTTGGCCACCCAGAGAACCTAATTGGCCTTCCATGTCAACCTTCTACCTGTGCTCCAAGAACCATTCGATAGTCGGTCAAATGGACACCTATATGGCTTTTCACCGTGAGCGTGAACAACATCGGGACCATCGAGACCAAGGTCGCCGACATAACAAGACTCCCGACCATGAGAAGAACTTCAACCCGACCTTCAACCCAACATTCCCATCGTTGCAGAACGTATCAGAGGAATCAACCCGCCCGAATTATCTCAATCACTCGCCAACATCCCCCTACCGCACGGGAAGAGATATATCATCAGACGAAGCACTCAACAAAATCAAGACCGCCAACTCGCTTACTATAAGTCCCGAGTTGTTCGAGAAGATTTACTTGAACCCACAGAATGCCGTCAAAGGCGAACTGCGAAACACCTTCGGAAACCCAACGCCGCTAGCCTTACTCGGCTTCCTCCTCAGTCTCAGTCCACTATCATGTGAGCTGATGGGCTGGAGGGGAGCAGATGGAGGCGGCATCGCCACGGTCGGCGCTTATTATTTCATTGGCGGCTTCCTCATGAGTTTGGGAGGAATCCTCGAGTTTTTCCTAGGCAACACCTTTTCATTTGTCGTCTTCTGCTCCTTTGGAGGATTCTGGTTCACGCTTGGCGCAACGCTTACTCCGGGTTTCAATGCCTACGGCGAATATGCAACGGATCCAAGCAACATCAAAACCGGACTGACGAGTCCCGCTTTCCACGCCAGCTTTGGTAAGCACCCACCTGCTAATGTTACGGCATCGATGTACTAATGAATGTCCGTGCAGGTTTCTTTCTTCTATTCATGGGTCTCTTGAGTTTCATCTATCTCGTCTGCGCCTTAAGGACCAACCTGGTCTTTGTCGCCATATTTCTGGGACTGCTCCTCACCTTTGTCGTTCTCACCGGAGCTTACTGGCAATTAGCCTTGGGCAACACAGCCCTAGCACAGAAATTACAAGTCGCCGCCGGCGCTTTTGGTTTCATGGCAACATTGGCTGGGTGGTGGATCTTCTTCGCCCAAATGCTCGCCTCGGTCGACTTCCCGATACAGATTCCGGTGGGCGACATCAGCCATCTGATCACCCCACTGAGCGAGCGCGTTAAGCAAAAGGAGAGATACTCGGCTTGACTATCAAACGTCGCTGATTCAAGCGAAACGTGGTCGATCTATAGGGCCATTCATTGCGGCTGATGAATGCCGGTCTATCGGTTGGGGTTTAGCGCATCAATTGGGTTCCTTTTTGGTGTCAATGATACCAAGGTACCGGAAATGGTTTAAAAGCATGGGTCTCTGTACCAATACCTATCTTGTACGATTATGGCTGTCCAGAGTAAGCCTAGTCTGTGATGCTCGTTGACCTTCGGTTCACTCTAGCTGCATGAATCCCTCTTCTAGTTAGGCATCAATCTGAGTACATTGGAACGAACTTGGAAGGATCAGAGCAAAGGCTGCGGCTGACGATGTAGTCAAGAAGCGTCATAGCACACACAATTCAGGACAGAATGTCTGTGATTGTGCGCTACCAGGAGCCGGAGCCGCAGCCGCTAGTCCTAGATTCCACCAATCTCAAATCCACTTCACCTGAAACATCGCATACCGCCTGTCGCTAACCGCTAGACATGGGCGCTTAAAGTAGTTTGGGACAATCAAGCACACCATGCACATGTTGATGTCCTCCTTTAGTCGGCGCCTGCATTGGCCGAGCGATGCCGAGGGTTGTCCCGTACGTCGTATGTTTGGAACACAGGATTCTCAGCCGAACAACGCAATAGATAATCCTACTAGATGTTGCCCCATCACAACACCTGAATCAACCTCATCCGCGCGTCTTGTTCGAAAGCGTGTAATGATGTTAGATCGACAACCAGGTGTCTGAATGAAGTCAACGTATCAGTTGAGCACGACTGCTTGTGCCTGGTCTGTAGCAATTGGCCACCATCCTTCATAGTCATTTCCAGGCATTCAAAGCGGCCCACGGATCTCCCTGGGATTGGCTAGCGCTACTTTTACGAGGGGGTTGATTTGCATACCCTCCTGGACCCGAAGGGTACGGATAACCAGGGTTTCCAAAATTTCCCTGGGAACTCGGAGGTGGACCTGGCGGGGGTGGGGGTGGCACATAACCTTGAGGTATGACTTGACTTCCCTGTTGCGGATATTGCTGGCTGTGTTGGAGAGGTTGGGGTGGTGCAGGTGATGCAGGTGATTGATACGGGTATGCCATTGGATTGTATAAGTCATTTCCTCCGACAGTCGTAGCTGAGTGGTAAGAATCTCTGGCCACTGGCGTCTGGTAAACTTGATCCATTGAAGATTGCCTCGGGAAGCTCTGGAAGAAAGCCGGAGTGTGGGGAGATTTCATTGTCGACTGACCATTGCCATAGGTCGTTGGTGGTTTTGAGTAGTATGGAGGGGATGTCGGTGGGGACTTGGAAGTATACAGGTCGTTAGGCTGTGATGGTCTTGACGCAGGACGTGAGGATGCTGATTTAGTTGGTGATGACGACGACGGATCGACTGACATCCGTTCCATAAGATGCTGCAATCGATCCCTTTCACGGTCCGCCTGGCCGCCAGCGCTGCTCGCTTTATCTTGCTCGATTCGATGCAGCAGCTGGGCTCCTTCAGAGCGACGGTTGCTGACAAAGGTCTCCACATTCTTCTCAAGGCTTTCCACCGTATCCTTCATCTCAGAATAAAAGCTTTGCGCATTTATCAGGCCGTGAATCAAGTCGTTGAAAGCTTGAAACACCTTCTTATACTTTGCGAGCACAGAATTCCGCTGCCGAGTAAAGCTTTCATATTTCGCCTGCTCTGCTTTGACCCTCTTATCTTGGAGAAGGACACCGTAAGTCTTGGTCAACTCCTTCATGAGCGCAGTTTGCTTGTGGGTCGCCTGCAGCAGACGGTTTTGGTGCGGTCTGTACTTCTCAAGCTCGGATTGAAAGAGTTGATTCTCTTGGTTTGATATAGACTTCTTATTCAAGATCAAGACATTGGATATATCATCATTGTGAATCTAAGCAAATCGGTCAGCTGTTGACTCATTGGGTGAATATGGGTAGCTTGCCCTCTCTTTGAGATCTTTCAGAACTTGCGTCCTATCTCTCTTGATCAGATCAAGCTTGCGTAACAAATCCTCTACTTTGTTTATCTGATCCATGACGCTGAGACCTCCTTCACCGAAATCATCGTCCAAAAGATTGCCTTCTCCGTTTGATGACATTGGACTAATTAAGCCATTTCTGCCTTTACCACGAGTTGCACCAGCATTAAGCATGGCTCTCTGGTATAGGACGTCAGCTTCGTCTGTCTCGCCAGCGGATCGCATTTCGTCGAAATCAGACTCGTACTGTCGGGAGGTATGCAGAAGTTGAGAGTCGCTGCTACTGGCTTCCTCCACTGCGCCTCTATAGCTCCTGATGTCGCTTCGAAGTGTTGAAGTGAGCCTTGAGCTTGGCTGCTGTGTCCAGTCACCGCCGTATTTTGATCTCATCTTTTCGCAAATGCTTTCTTCCATGTCAAGTTGCTTCGAGCACCTCTCAAGAATACTCAGAACGCTGGCTTTGTCTGTCTGAAGCTGGTCGAAGGCCCGTCCAAAAGGCTCATGCCCAGCGAGCTCTTCACACCATGTCCGGAATTCCTCGTCAACTGTTGTCTCTTGATCCATGCCTCCCTTCAGGACGTTCAAGCTGCCAGGAAGCTTGAGGTAGTCAAGACTAGCAGCCATTTCACCATTAGCAGTCTCCACGTTGTCCGCCTCAGCTCGCACAAGTTTTGCCTTCTCCTCATCATAAAGACTTGCCGATTCAGTGACTGACATTGGGACAATCTTCTGAAAGATATCGGGACCAATAATACGTTGGATGTCTTGGCCTTGATACAAGTCACTCACTGGTATTGCTTTCGCTGCCTGCAGCTTTGGTACGGGACTCAGCGAGGCCTCTGCAGGCACTGTCTGATGATAAATAAAATCATTATCCTTATTAACAGAACCCAGTTTCTCTTGCACGACTGCAACATGCCTTTTGGTCATCTCTATCAGACCTGAGCCTGTTTCTGAACTTAGATTAGAGGCCGCAGAGACAGTAGATGGAAAAGCATTCGCGATACGAGCAGCGTCTTTGCCTTCAGTCTCTGCAATCTGTAGCCGCGCAATCGCGGTGCCATGGGAGTTTGCGTCATCGTCTGCGAGCGCTTGATAATACTGGGCTAAAGACGACGTATGATTAGCTTTGACTTGAGTAATGTGTAACCAAAGCCGGTCAAAAACGCCTCGGGTGACATTGTCCTGGACCCCCTCGGCAGCTTGTAGGTACAGAGATGCTGCCTGGCTTGCGAGCTTGGCTAGCAAGCCAACCTTCCTTCCATCGGTTATTTGTTTCTCCAAGAAAACCTCCTGAGCTTGAGCAAGCATAATAGCTATCAAAGTCTTGACAGTCTCCCGGCTCAAATCGACAGACGGAGCATGCAGAAAGTTCTCGTTGATGTATGTGAACATGCCAGCAGCGGCCTGGAAAGAATGATAGGCTGTCTTTTGGCCTGTGTCCTCGAATCGATTTTGATATGCAGCGTGACACGACAGCACGGCGGAGATGTTGAAAATGATGGAAGCTTTCTCGTAGGCCAGCGAGTACTGGGCTGTGGGTTTCTGCGTAAACGCATCGAACCTAAGGCAGGAAAGGTAAGCCACCAAGACCAGTAGAACGACACCTGTACGTGGTGCAGAACATACCAAGTGAATGAAATTTTGATGTGGTTCTCATCAACGGGGAATCTGAGGTCTAATAATTCCAGCTGCCCATAATAGCGATATAGCAAATCTCTGCCTGCTGTGCTGTCCTTGCCCGCCCCTCTCATGTCTTGCCGTAACCGATTCAAAGTGTTGCACTCCTCGGAATACCTTTCAGGGTCGTCGCCATACGTCTGCCTGATGTAGTTTTTCAACGGCAGAACCCAGTCGATTTCGTTCGTCTGCTTCAGCGGGCTTGAAATCATCGGAGGTTGTAACATCCTGGGCGCCTGGACGCTGGCAGGGCCGAGCTGAAGTGGGCGTTCGACAACACTGCAGTGCTCTGACCGGAGACTGTCAGTTAGTGAACATGGCCGCGCAGCTAGATTTCGTCTTCAGCATTCTAGTCAAGCAGCGAAATAGGGCAAGTGAATTCCGGTGGTGAATGTATATTTCGTATTGATGCCGAAGCGAGGGAGATACAGTGGAGTTACACTTAGAGGGAAAGGAACTTTGCCACGTCACAGACCACATGCGTATTGAAGTGAGCACCAAAGTTCAGCTACATCGTCCTGTCTTCCATGAAATCGCTTCAGTCGGAGATGAGATCTTTTCGAAGTGTGATACTTGGGCTGGCTAGGCACACTGTAGCCTGCACACAGCCAATACTTGACAAGTACACGCTAGCGCAGGGTATGGTGACCACCGGATTTACTCGCTGAAAGCTATCACGATACTTACCGCCGGCTTCGAATGAGCCTGCGTTTTAAAATACACTTCTGAAGTATTTGGTGGTACACTTGTACAGAGAGAGGGTGATTTAATTCCTAGTGTACATCTAGCCGGCCGGTGATTCTCCATTATCTACCAATTTTGCGTGACCTTTGTATGCACCTGAACCGAGAACCTCCAGACCTCGTTCACCGTCGCTATATGCAATGAATACGCAAACGTTCCAAAGGAGCAAGACGTGCAGCTAAGATCAAAACCATCATCCCGAGCTTGCGGCTTTCTTAGGCTCCTCTTCCTGAGCCCTGTCTTCAATTTTGGCCTCTACGGATGGTTGTTCGGGCGGCAAATTGTCGTGTTGGTGTGTAAGTTTATGCCACGTAGCTTTGAGAAATCCTTCGTTCTTGTGAGCGTCTGCCGGTGTTGAAGGAGACGGCGATGTGTCTGGGGATCTTGTTGGAGAGTCACTTTAGATATTGTCAGCTTGGGCGGCTTCGAGGCTTGTAGATGGGGAAAGGTTTACTTATTGCTCCCAACGTTCATCACTCGTTTAGCATTCTTGTCATCAAACTCATCTGCCAGCATCTCCAGGATGGTGCGTTGATTTGACGTCAGGTACTTTGGCATTGCAACCTTGAACTCAACGCGCAAATCTCCCAGTGCACTGCGTCTTCCTCCAAGCCGCGGCATCCCCATTCCGCTCAGCGTAATCTTGTCGCCAGTCCCCGTGCCTGTTGCCACCCTGAGTTTCACCTCACCCTCTAATGTGGGTACTCTAATCTCACCACCAAGGACTGCGGTCGTGAGCGGGATAGAAGCGGTGTAGAGCACGTCCGCGCCTGAACGACTGAACTTGGAGTCTGCGGCAACCCTTATGAAGACATAGAGATCCCCTCTCTGTGACTGAGCACTGGGATTCGCGGCTGTACCGGTCGCCGGGGCGTCGCCTTCTCCCGAGACTCGTAGCCTCATACCGTCTTCCACTCCACCTGGAATATCGATATTGACTGTTTTACGCTCTCTCACCACTCCATTGCCATTGCAGGTGCTGCATTCCCCCTTAGGTGGGATGACAACTCCCTGTCCACCGCAAGTCTCGCAAGTGCTCGCCATTTGGAAGCCTGCTTGCACGAAATGGACCCTGGTCCCAGTCCCTCCACACCTTTTACACGATGTTCGCGATTGCCCTTTCTTCAAACCTCCACCAGAACAAGTCCGACACTGAACGAGAGGGGTTATGAAAATGTCTTTGCTAGTACCCTTCGCTGCATCCATGAATGAAATATTCGTCTGCACGTCGATGTTTTGCCCAACAAGGATTTCTTCCTGGAATGGTGACTGACGCTGACCTCTGCCCCTTCGTCCTCCACCGGTGAATGCGCCGAAAAGGTCCTCGAAATTGATGTCTGCCCCAAAACCACCACCAGAGAACCCTTGAAATCCGCCAGTGCCAGCCCCAAAAGGTCCACCACCGCCCGCTGCTCCGCTAGGATCGAAGCCTGCACCTTGGTCGAACGCAGCGGCCCCATACTGATCCCAAGCCTCCTTCTTCTTCGGATCGGAAAGCATTTCATAGGACGCCTGAGCTTCGGCAAAGCGATCCTTGGCCGAAGCCTCTTTGTTGGTATCAGGGTGATATTTCTTAGCTAAGGAATAGTAGGCTTTCTTGATGTTGGATGATGAGGCATTTTTTTCCACGCCTAGAACAACGTATGGATTTTTCGTGGCAAGATTGGCAGAGCTGGCATGGAAATACTATAGCGATGAGGGACATCAACATACACGGTCTTGCTCAAGTGGTTGGTGAAAGGTGGGATTTACCCTTTGACCAGTTTTGGCGGCCCATGTTTTCCGCCGAGTAGGTCGCGAATATTTCGGTATGTCAGACTGGGTACAGTAGAGCGTTCTTCTCTGCGCTCTACGAATTGTACTTCTGCTGTGGCAAGGAATCGATGCGCATAACGAGCGCATGGGAGTTGCTGTCCTGGGATACAGACTTTGCCCAACGCAACTCATTCTTACCCAAACCTCTGCAAGGTCTTCAGCGGCGTGAAGTACGACAGAATTTCACTATCATCTCCTGTAATGTAGTCTCATGGAAACTGCCAACAGGTATTCAAATATGCCGAAAGGGCGATAGGGAAAAAGTTTCTTGAAACTACGGCTAATCGGTATTTCTTTCTTCCGCTAAGCCATCACCCGTCACCCCGCCAACCAAGCTTTAGAGACAGGTTTGGTCTATCTACTTATATTTTCTCAGAACTCCAGGTTCCCAGGTATCTCTAGAACATGATCGAGCTACATGAGACATCTCCACAGCTCATGAGCAACGTCGCCATGTTTCTTTGCCTGAGGAGGTGGAAAGAGAGGCGCAAACTTGGCTTGATCTCTGATATTTGCCGATGGTCATTTTCGGGGGGCATCTCCAGATCACCACCGTAGAATGGCCTCGGATATAGCTCATTCTATCTTGCCCTGCTAGATTCAAATCGCGTTCGAACCTTTTTGTCTGTACGTGGAGTTCAAATCAATTTGGATCTACACCATAACAGCATAAAAGAAACCAACCTGGGTTTTCAACAGTATATAGAAACGACGTGATGATTTCGATCTCGGCAACTGTGGCAGCGTTGAAATCTTTCCTTACGGCCAATGCCAGCTGATCTTTCCCAACCCGCCGCCTGCCCTTAGGTCGTACCGTGGTTGGCGAGAGCTGTCCTATACCTGGCATTGAGAGCATGCTTTGGTTGTATGGGGAGCTGAAGGCCGGTGCTATGTCGAGGTGGTGGGTATGCCTGTAAGCGTGGAGGACCGCGCAATCGAATGACGACCAATTGATCTGATCCGTTGCGCATCAGCGGATACTCGATGACCGTATCTCTAAGTAGATCTCTTACGCTCGTTGGTGTATCAGAGTTACCTTGTTGCTCAAGGCTTGAGTGGACATTGGTAACATCTTTCAGAGCACTCCCTGGCAATAGGGTAGAGCCATTTCGCCTTGGCTTTGCGACACCACTTGGGCCTGAACCAAGATATCTCTCCCTCGTGCTCGAGCTCCCTGATCTGGAATCATCTAACACGTTCCGTATTCTCTGTGGTGGCATTGTTTTGTTTCTCATGTAGGCCACACTCGTCATTGTTGTGAAAGTAAACTAGCTTAGCGGAATGCCAAGGGACTATTATACTATACCAATTCGGTAATAGTTTAAGAGACTACTAAAAGACGGTAGTAACGTACGATTATTAAGATATAGTAGTAGCTAATTATAATTTAAGTAGATTTACTAATATTTCTATAAATAGTATCTAGACGGTTATCTTACTAGTACGTTAGTAAAACTTAAAATTACCTCTATATTTAGAGTAAAATCGAAGTCTAGAGCCCGCTCTAGAGGCCCTAGACGTACTATAAGGGCGCTAGCGTAGCCCGGGGACTAAAATCGCCCCGTACGCCCTATGCACGGCGCTAAGAAGCTATAATTTACCGCTAAGGGTTTTTTTATATATTCGTAATCGACGGCGACCTTCGGGAGGATAACACTTATATATATTATATATATTATTATAGGGGTGTTTCGGGTATTGAACCGAACACTCCGTAGCCCTTTTAGTTTAGTTTAGGCCTTATAATAGTGTTCGGTTCACCCTCCGGGTCTTAAACCCCCTAGGGCGGGCGTAATACGGGGTGTTCGAATAGTGGTTTAGCTATTATTTAATAGTTTTAGCTACGAAAATCGCGTTTTTCGCGTATAATAGGGGCTTTTAGCCGCCCTAGGTACCCCGAGGAGTACCCGGAGTAATGTGCTCGAAACGCGTAATATTCGCAAAAATCGGTTATACCCCGTATAGGTCCCTAAACCTTCGGTTACACTCCGTAGGGGGTTCCTAAATACCGTTCTTATCGGTTATACCCCTTAGAAGTCTCTAAACCTTTGGTTACACCCCGTAGAGGGTTCCTAAACACCGTTATAGGGTGGATACCTATATTAGCCCCCCGTAATATTTAGTAATACTCCTTAGGGGCCCTAAATTAGGTCTTAGACCCTAAAATAGTTAGTTGCTCGGGGTCGTACCCCTTAATATACGCTATTTTTCACCTTCCGGCCCCGGGGCGTAGCCCTAGGGGGGGAGATAATTATAATACTTATATATATTATATATATTATTATAGGGGTGTTTCGGGTATTAAACCGAATACCCCGTAGCCCTTTTAGTTTAGTTTAGGCCTTATAGGTTTACCCCTAGGGGAACGTTAATACTACCTAAATTTAAACCCCGGAATTAGTCGATTCGGCCGAATTACTCGCGAGGGGTACCTAGGGGTAGTAGCCTAGAGGTGTTATATAGGGTATCGTACGGGTAAGACTATAGAGGTTAGCTATAGGGGATAGCTATATCGGTAAAAAGTTAGCCCGCTTATATTTTGAAAAGTTACTAATATAGGTAGGGTCGCTATTAGCGGCCTAATATCTCTATATTAGTAACTTTTATAGTTTATTTAAAGTCTTTACCGTCTTTACCGTCTTTACTAACGCGACTTATAATATAGTCGATAAGGGTAGCTAAGTCTTACTAGGATCTAGTTTTCCTTATCGCCGTCTATAGTAAATATAAGAGAATCCTAATAAATAACCTTAATTATTATTAAATTTATCTACTACTACTAACGTTTAATAAACTATACGGCTACTTTCTAACGATATTTATAGTTTAATAAACGTCTCTATCCTATATTATTATTATACTATCGCGGTATATCTACCTTAGAGCCTTTCCTATTCTCTCGTACCTAGCTATTATATATTTAGGCTATACTACCGCTAAGGGAAACGCTCTATTAGTTTATAGTCGTCCTCTTAATATTAATTATATATCGCCTAACGCCTCCTACCTCTTCTATTAGCTAGATCGCTACGAAGTTTATACTAGTAGATCGGCGGTACTCGTTCGTTAATATCGCCGTTACTATATACGCTATACTTCGACCTTATTATCGTTAT
>JAABUP010002965.1_pt1 | contig 31058 bp, 24 predicted proteins | sample 5559201 | NCBI WGS metagenome assembly JAABUP01 (sample SAMN10711887, study PRJNA513373) | rock metagenome | isolation source: Antarctica rocks | place: Antarctica
GAGATTTACAAGAAGGTGGACAATCATGCGGCGGCTACCGATGTGCTCGTCGATCATGTGGTCAGCATTGATCGCGCACAGGAGTACGCTGAGCGTGTCGAGCTACCAGAAGTGTGGAGCAAGGTCGCCAAGGCACAACTTGACGGTCTTCGTGTCAGCGACTCCATCAACTCCTACATTCGCGCGCAGGATCCAAGCAATTACAATGAAGTCATTGATATTGCGACACATGCAGGAAAGGATGAGGATCTCATCAAGTACCTCAAGATGGCGCGGAAAACACTACGAGAGCCAGCTATCGATACTGCATTAGCATTTTGCTATGCTCGGACAGATCAATTGAGCGGGCTCGAGGACTTCTTGCACTCTACGAACGTTGCTGATGTCGAGGCTTCCGGAGATAAAGCGTATGAAGAGGGCTACCACCAAGCTGCCAAGATCTTCTTTACTAGCATATCCAATTGGGCGAAACTCGCAACGACACTGGTGCATCTCGAAGAGTATCAAGCTGCTGTGGAGTGTGCTCGAAAAGCCAATAGCGTCAAAGTTTGGAAACAAGTCAGCGAAGCCTGTGTTGCGAAGAAAGAATTCCGTCTTGCACAGATTTGCGGCCTTAACCTTATCGTACATGCCGAGGAGTTACAAGATCTCGTACGACAGTACGAGAAGAACGGGTATTTTGATGAGCTGATCACCCTTCTCGAGGCCGGTCTTGGTCTTGAGCGTGCGCACATGGGCATGTTCACAGAGCTTGGTATTGCCCTGTCGAAGTACCATCCAGATCGAGTGATGGAGCACCTGAAGCTCTTCTGGTCGCGCATTAACATTCCCAAAATGATCCGTGCCTGCGAAGAAGCTCATTTGTGGCCGGAGCTTGTCTTTTTATACTGCCATTACGACGAATGGGATAATGCTGCGTTGGCAATGATGGAGCGCGCTGCTGATGCCTGGGAGCATCATTCATTCAAGGATATCATTGTCAAGGTCGCAAATCTGGAAATCTACTACCGCGCCCTCAACTTCTACCTCCAAGAACAACCATCTCTTCTCACCGACCTTCTTCAAGCGCTTACTTCAAGGATTGATGTCAATCGTGTCGTCCGAATGTTCAAAAAATCGGACAATATTCCTCTGATCAAGCCGTTCTTGCTTAACGTCCAAACGCAGAACAAGAAGGCCGTCAACAACGCCATCAATGACCTACTGATCGAAGAAGAGGACTATAAGACTCTGCGAGATTCAGTGGAGAATTATGACAACTACGATCCTGTGGAACTCGCACAGCGATTAGAGCGTCATGAGCTGGTCTTCTTTAGACAGATAGCTGCGAACATCTACCGAAAGAACAAGCGGTGGGAGAAGTCAATCGCGCTTTCGAAGCAAGATAAGCTCTTCAAGGATGCTATCGAGACCGCGGCAATATCAGGAAAAGCTGATGTTGTTGAAGACTTACTTCGATACGTAAGTAACACTGATACGATATCACTATTGATCGTTTACTAACGAACATACAGTTCGTCGACATTGGTAGCCGAGAATGCTACGTAGGCATGCTGTACGCCTGTTACGATCTCATCCGCCTCGACGTCGTTATGGAGATTTCATGGCGTCACGGACTTACCGACTTCACCATGCCGTTCATGATCAATTTCATGAGCCAGCAAGCTTCAGCCATCGAGACTTTGAAGAAAGACAACGAGGAGCGGAAAGCAAGAGAGGCCAAGGAACAGAACGAGGAAGACAGCACACCTATCCTCGGTGGGTCCCGACTCATGCTCACGCAGGGATCGGTAGGAAGTGCTCCTAGTCCGGTGTCGTATGGGCAGACGAATGGTATCACGCCCCAGCCGATCGGCTTCCGGGCTTTCTAGTTTGAACGTTGAAGGTTGTTCCCTAAGGTCAAGATCGAAAAGTTCGTAATGGTGGAAAGCAGGAGACGGATACCAGCGTGAGGTGGCAAGGCGCTCATTTGATTGTCTCAATATGCACTTCCTCATCTAGCTATCTTTGCCAGACTCAGGCTTTGCAGCACATACGCAGCATGTTCAGCGGTTGCATCTACCGAGAGCTTGCTATGGCGGAGCTCTGCTGGTTTTCGAAAGCGTTTTTTGTGGATCTTTCGAGTCAAACTCAAAACGGAAGCTTCTACTTCGAAATGTATCCTTTAGACAGACACATGGAATCAATCACCTAATGCTCGCCTACGAAAGTACTCTTCCACCGTATTACAACCTTGAGTTCAAGAAGTTCATAATAATGACAAGCTCAGAAGACCGATACCAGTGTAAGGTTCAAGGGAGCCCATTGGATTGTGTTGTTCTCAATATGCACTTCCTCATCTAGCTATCATTGTCAGACTCGGGGTCTAAAGCGTTTCTCTAGCAGAACTTTCTAGTTCGAAATGTATTCTTTGGACATGTGGGAATTGATCTTTTGATGCTACAGTACAAATGTAGCAGGACTCCTACACTTCGTATCCAATCGGCAACGGTGCAACGTGGTGACGTGAGCTGTATGTTTTGGACCAGTGGATGAATATTCGAGCGTACGAGAACTGACATACATGGGAAGATATATGTAGAGACAGTAAGATTCTGGTAAGGCAGAAGAAACTTTGGAACTTTATCCGAGATAAACCCTGAGCAATTTCTTCCGATGGTCACAATTTTCCGTGAATCGGACACACACGCCCATCAGTAGACAGAAATTACCTACCTACCTACCTACCTAACATCACCCAGCCTAGCCCAACTCGACTGCACTGCAACAAGAACACTTGCACCACGCCGCAATCTCGTCCGGTTCAACGCGCTTTTCGTGAATCATACAGAACCCCATCAACAAGCATAGGCATGGCACAGCAACACGACATCATCCAGCCCTAGCCCACCTCAACTGCACCGCCACAAGTACAACCGGCACTACACTAACAATCTCACCCAGCCCCGCAAATCTCGGCGGGATCCTCGCGTTCACAAACGCCCCCGCCGCAAGCAAGATCGCAAAGACGTTATACACAAACGACCAGGCGAAATTGAACTGGATCCGGCGGTAAGCCGCCGCGGACAGGTCGAGGAGCACGAGGATGCCGGATAGATAGGGCCGGATGAGGACTACGTCTGCGGCGGATTGCGCGATGGCGGTGTCGGTAGCGGATGGCATGTGAACGCCGATGGTGGCGCGGGCGAGGGCGGGGGCATCATTAGTGCCGTCGCCGCAGAAGAGGACTGTTTCTTTGCGCGAGGCTGGGTTGTGGTCGGTGAGCGATTTGATGTAAATTTGTTTGTCGAGGGGTGTGCATCTGGAGCGGACGTGAGCGGAAGGGATGGCAAGCTGGGTGGCGATAGAGTTGACGGCGCCGTGGTCGTCGCCGCTGACGATGGAGATGGTGATGTTGCGGCGTTTGAGTGAGGATATGACGGCGCGCGCGTCGGGGCGAAGGGTATCTGAGAGGCCGTAGACGGCGAGAAGCGTGGATCCGCTGGATATGCAGAATACGGTGAGGCCTTTGGAGAGGGTGGATTGGACTTGTGGGGATGATTCGACGGATAGCCATCGGGAGTTGCCAGCGCGAACGGGAGTGCCGTTCCATGTGCCCTCGACTCCGCTACCGGGCACAGATTTGACATTCTCAACAGGAGAGGATTCCACGCCCAGCGACTTCAGATGGGCTGCTATGGCGGAAGAGACGGGATGTTTGATGTTTGACGTCAACCCAAGCGCGAGAGAGGTAACAGATTCCCGTGATTGGGACAGGTACTCCTCCGTGCAGACGGAGAGTTGACCCTGGGTGAGAGTACCAGTCTTGTCAAAAACGACGTGTGTAACCTTGCGAGCGATTTCGATTGTTTCGGCGGACTTGAACACCACGCCACGTTTGGCTGCCACACCGCCGGCGATGACCACCACCATCGGGACAGCTAATCCAATAGCGCAAGGGCAAGATACGATGAGCACCGAGATAGCATATGTTATTGCCTGGATGACTGCGGAAGCTGCGGTTTCCTTCCGAACGGCCTTGCCCACTGCGATCCAGGTGGCGAAGGTGATTAGGGTAAGGATTACTACGACCGGCACAAAGTACCCTGCAACAAGATCCGCAAGCGCTTGCACCCTAGGTTTTGAGAACTTCGCCTCGTCCACCATGCCAGCGATTTCGCTAATCGTGTTCTCACCAGGTAATTGTGTTAGTCGGACGATGATCCTACCTGGACCATTGAGAGAACCCGCAATGACTGTCGACCCGGAACGTTTCTCCACCAGCTGAGCCTCGCCAGTTACCATCGACTCGTCAACTTCGGTTGTGCCTGACACGATAATGCCGTCTGTCGGGACGTGAGATTCCGGCATCACCTTGAACATATCGCCATATTGTAGTAGACGTGCGTCGATCTCTCTCTCATCACTCCCATCACTCCCATCAGATTTCACGAGTAAAGCTGTATTGGTCTGTAGCGACCTGATGGAAATCGATTCAACGGCTTTATGCCGCGCAATAGCGCTCACTAGTCGTCCAAGCATGATGAGGGTAACCAGCAGGGTACTTGTTTCAAAGAATTCTCCTGTTGAGAGTGGTCGACCGTCGATCCGGTAAGCAAAAGAGACCACAGAGAACACATAAGCTGTCGTTGTGCTGAGAACTATCAACAAGTCCATCTCGATCACATGAGTGAGAAAAAGTCCCCGAAGCGCACTGGGGTAGAAAGGGCCTGCAACAACACACTGCACGGTGGTGGCCAACGCCAATGATACCGCGCCATATGCGATGTCATGCTGCGGAAGCGGCGCCCAAGCCATGATAAGTACAGGTATAGTGAGGAAGGCTGATAGTAGTGTCATATATGCTTGGTTTCGAACATGTTTTCTCCCAGCCGCAAGAGCTGGGTGAGGTCGAGGAGGCGCAAGTGATAATGGTGTCTCAAACTCCCTCTCAATGAGGTCTCTCGCGCCAACGGTTCTTGGGTTGTAGGTAACGCGCACAATTCCCTTTTCGAGTAAAGACATGTCTGTGACACCTGAAGGAAGATTCTGGCCAATGAAATCTATACCATCGCCGGCCACGACAACATCCAGGTTCTCCCCTTTTGTTTGTGATTCTCTCGCAAGCAAAACCAGTTGATTTCTCGATAGCGCGTATTATATCTCTGACCGATTGAGCGCTCAAGTCCAGGTCAAATTCCGCCCTCGACAGTACGAGACTGGTTTGGAGGTTGCATATCGAAGAAAAGAAGTTGAGAGATCTGTACAGCTTGTTCTCGCAGCCAACGCATGTCAGGCCTTCGACACTGAGGACAACGTGCTCAGCAGCAGGCTTTCCCTTCTCGACATCGTCGATACTCGACTTTGGAGAACGACCTGTACCCAACGATCGAAGACTTGGGCCATGTGCTTGTACACTGCTGCAACATGTTTTCTCAACGCAAGTATCTTTTCCCGCCATGTCAAGGCTGTTGCATTGCTTTACCCCCAAAGCAGTACTCTTTCTCGAATTGCAGCAATTCTGGAGTCGTCCGACAGGTTCCTCTTTCGATATACGATCACTATGGTCAATCCGGTCCGATAGAACAGGCTGGCCAGTCGTCCCCACTCGCATCGTGGGAAACGATATTCTTGAAGACTTCGGTGAAGAAGTTGAGTCTCGCAAACGTTGCGGAAGTTGTCGCGTAGAGGAACAACACGATTCGAGATTTCGCGCAAGCAGAGCACTGCAGATGCAGCCAAGCGCTTCTAAGGTTGAACCATATCGCTCATGCGTCGTTCCGTAATGAGTTTTGCAAGGAGACCTGCCGGTTCTATTGGAATACCCGGAACGGCAGGGAAGTTCTCGCTGCTTTGAAGCGGCCCCTAGGATCAATTCACCGCGAGATCAGTCTGAGGGTCTCCAAATTGAATGACTTCTACCTTCATGAGGCTCTACCTTCATGAGGCTGCTGCATGTTTCCGCCTTGATCACACTGCCCCTTGGCGGCATCACACTCTCTACGTGCAACTCTTCTAAGGCAAGAATCTTACCACAGTAATTAGCACAACCAGTCAATCACACAGAAGTCAGATGACATACCGTCACAACAACTTCGCTTTGACTTTCCCCGGTACTGGGTGGTATGACACGACGGGCTACAGTCGCACGGAGCAGGATCCAAACTACGAAGCTCCATGATGGAAGGTGTTGAGCGATGAGAAACGCTTTGCTTCAATTGAATGACTGATGCGTATATCTCACGAGAGGAAGTAAGAACAAGTAAGCGCTCGAAATCTGACTTTGTAGTAAAAGTCCTGTTCGACAGCAATGGAATCGTCTTCTTTCGCTATAGTAGAAGCACTGAGACGATAACTATTCCAGGTCAGACACGTAGGTAGTGATTATTGTACTGAGAGTTATCTTGTTATCAAGCTGAGCTGTTACGAGATGAGAAAATGGGATCGGCAGACTGTCATGTGATTTGCTTCAAGGATTGCTCCTTTGTTTCCGTAAGAAATCCATACAGGTACTCGTAGTTTACAGGAAGTCTGCCAAGAGTCTCTTCATCAAAGTATCTCCTCCGCATGTTCCCTCAGAGTGAACGTATCAATTTCCCGTTTACATGGAATGTTATATCTCACAGCACATTGCTCGGATTAGGTAGGAAAGATTCAATCTACAGTATTCTATCTGATAACGGCAAACTATCATAATGTCATCCAATATCTAACCTCCTTCGAAAGCATTACAGAGGTCTATTCATAAAGACAGCTTATACTGACGGTAGAAATGAAGGAGGACAGTTCATTGGATGGTGATAGACATATAATAGTTTCACAAACAGTGATATTGAGATCATTACAAGGAACCCCCACCCGCCCTTAATGTAACCTGAGGGCATCACTCGAGAACGCTTATTGCTCGTGCATTCCCATTGGGGGCTACAATAATAACGCAATGTGATTCCTGCACATCATTAATATCGATGCAGATGTACCATCCTCGCACCACGGCGGAGTTTCTACATCCATCAACGCTGTATGACAGAGGTATTTCTTATCAGAAGATAGAGACCTGAAGATCTTGGAGAGCCGAACCCCTCCACTAGCGTGGGAACTGCGTCCATGGCTTTTGTTTTCCCACGACATCCCACCAACTAAGCAATTCCCGCCGTTGGGTACATCCTGACGCAACGGCAACAACACTCTTTCTTCCTTTCTACCTTCTTGCAACTGAATAATCGCGGATTTTCTGCAGCTCCACATCACGTTAGTAAGCCGTTCATGGCTTCCTCCCGACTCAATTAACTGTTACATAGCTGCGTAAGAGGTTCCGCGCCTCGGAGAGCTGAGCTCAGCATGGCCAACCACGAGACGGATCAGTATGCGGAAGTGTTCGAGCTGGGGCACTCGGGCACTGAGCATTCGGTGCATCAGAGGATACGAGCGAACTCCTCAATCATGCAATTGAAGAAGATACTCGGTACGTGCTCCTCTGCTTCCGGGCCGAGGCCCACCCCGGGGTTCGAAACGCCAGCTACATTAATACCTGATGGGCAATGGCTGACGATCCGTGGTGTTGGGGAGGCAGTGGCTAACCGTGGTGAAATCCGTAAGTACTGCGCAGCTTCCCTGTTTGGCTCGTTTGTTGACTTCCAATGGTGCAGCTATTCGAGTACGTCGCATTGAGATGAGTGCATTGAGAACTAGTACAGCTTACTAAAGTTACCAATATAGATTTTTCGAACCGTGAGTTACAGATCCACTACGAAACTCCCTGCAGGGCATCTTAGAGCGCATATAACAGCAGTTGCGGCGTTCTTCCGCCGTCACATCCACTATCTCAAGCTCTGAATAGCTAATTGAATGCTTCTGCCAGGCCCACGAGCTTTCGCTACAGACAGTAGCGGTCTTCAGGTATGGCCGAGGCTGAGGCTCTGTATACTTTAGACTGACTCTGGTCAGTTATGAAGACCGTCTTAGCATGCACCGGCAGAGTGGGTTCCCAATCCAAGAGAATGATTGCTTGAACAAGGAGGTCTCATGCTGAGCATGAGTTCGCTTTTCATAGAAGCCGACGAAGCCTACGTTATTGGGAAGAGGGGCCAGTTCACACCCGTGGGAGCATATCTGGCAGGCGAGGAGATCATCAAGATTGCTCTCCAACATGGCGTCAACATGATTCATCCAGGCTATGGCTTTCTGTCTGAGAACGCTGAGTTTGCGAGGAATGTCGAAAGTGCGGGACTCATCTTCGTTGGCCCAACGCCAGAGACCATCGACTCGCTCGGCGATAAGGTGTCAGCTCGGACGCTGGCTATCAAGGCAAAGGTTCCAGTTGTCCCAGGAACAGAGGGACCCGTCGAGAAATTCGAGGATGTGAAGTCTTTCACCGACGAATTTGGCTTCCCAATCATCATCAAGGCAGCCTTCGGTGGAGGAGGCCGGGGCATGAGAGTTGTACGGAAGCAAGAAGATCTAAAGGATGCCTTCGAGCGTGCGACGTCTGAAGCAAAATCGGCTTTCGGCAACGGTACCGTGTTCGTGGAGCGCTTCTTAGATCGACCAAAGCATATCGAAGTCCAGCTCCTAGGAGACAATCACGGGAACGTGGTCCATCTATATGAACGAGACTGCAGTGTTCAGCGTCGCCACCAGAAGGTCGTGGAGCTTGCTCCAGCGAAGGATCTTCCGATAGAGACACGGGAAAACCTCTTGAATGACGCGGTCAAGCTGGCCAAGTCTGTCAACTACCGCAATGCAGGTACTGCGGAGTTCTTGGTGGACCAGCAGAATCGATACTATTTCATCGAGATCAACCCCAGGATTCAGGTCGAGCACACGATAACGGAGGAGATCACGGGTATCGATATTGTTGCTGCGCAGATCCAGATTGCTGCTGGAGCATCGCTACAACAGCTGGGTCTTACGCAAGAAAGGATATCTACACGCGGTTTTGCAATCCAGTGCAGAATCACTACCGAAGATCCTGCAAAGGCCTTTTCGCCTGATACTGGCAAGATCGAGGTGTACCGTTCTGCTGGCGGCAATGGAGTGCGTCTCGACGGTGGAAATGGGTTTGCTGGCGCTATCATTACTCCTCATTACGATTCAATGCTGGTCAAGTGCACGTGCCACGGATCGACGTACGAGATCGTGCGGAGAAAGATGCTTCGCGCCTTGGTAGAATTCCGCATCCGTGGCGTCAAGACCAATATCCCATTCTTGGCTTCGCTCCTTACCCACCCGACCTTCATCGAGGGAACGTGCTGGACCACGTTTATTGATGATACGCCAGAGCTTTTCGCCTTGGTCGGCAGTCAAAATCGTGCACAGAAATTGCTGGCATACTTGGGGGATGTCGCTGTCAATGGCAGCAGTATCAAGGGTCAGATTGGCGAGCCGAAATTCAAAGGCGAAATCATCATGCCTCAGATCATGGACACTGACGGCAAACCTATGGACATCTCCAAGCCTTGTACGAAAGGTTGGAAAACCATTATAGACAAAGAAGGTCCCGCAGCATTTGCCAAGGCTGTCCGTGCGAACAGGGGCTGCTTGATCATGGATACGACGTGGCGTGATGCTCATCAGTCTTTACTTGCCACAAGGGTCAGGACAGTCGATCTCCTGAACATTTCAAAGGAGACAAGCTATGCGTACAGCAACGCCTATAGTCTGGAGTGCTGGGGTGGAGCTACGTTCGATGTGGCGATGCGCTTCCTGTATGAGGATCCATGGGACCGACTCCGGAAGATGAGGAGAGCTGTTCCGAACATTCCATTCCAGATGCTGTTGCGTGGCGCCAACGGTGTCGCATACTCTTCGTGAGTCAGCTCTTTGTGCGGGGGCATATCATGCCGCTAACGTTAGTAGTCTGCCGGACAACGCCATCTATCACTTTTGCGAGCAAGCAAAGAAGTACGGTGTAGATATTTTCCGTATCTTCGACGCACTCAACGACATTGATCAGCTCGAGGTCGGCATTAAGGCTGTCCAAAAAGCCGGTGGAGTCGTCGAAGCCACCATCTGCTACAGTGGAGACATGCTAAATCCACACAAGAAGTACAACTTGGAATACTACTTGGATTTGGTAGAGAAGATCGTAAAGCTGGGTACTCATGTCTTGGGTATCAAGGATATGGCTGGCGTTCTCAAGCCAAGAGCTGCCACCCTGCTCATTGGCTCCATCAGGGAGAAGTACCCGGATTTGCCGATCCATGTGCATACGCATGACTCGGCCGGTACTGGTGTTGCATCGATGGTCGCCTGTGCGTACGCTGGTGCCGATGCGGTGGACACAGCCACCGACAGCATGTCCGGTATGACCTCCCAACCCAGCGTTGGAGCCGTAATGGCATCACTTGAAGGCACCGAGTACGACCCCGGCTTGAACGGTCACAATGTCCGAGCATTGGACACATACTGGGCACAGCTTCGGCTGCTGTACTCGCCATTCGAAGCCGGTCTCACCGGACCAGACCCAGAAGTCTACGAGCATGAGATTCCAGGCGGTCAATTGACCAACCTGATATTCCAGGCGTCACAGCTCGGTCTTGGCGCCCAATGGGCCGAAACCAAGAAAGCCTACGAGCAGGCCAATGACCTCCTCGGCGATATCGTCAAGGTCACGCCTACGTCGAAAGTCGTTGGCGATCTGGCCCAATTCATGGTGTCGAACAAGTTCGGGTATGACGATGTCATCAACAAGGCCGAAGAACTTGACTTTCCCGGTTCGGTGCTCGAGTTCTTTGAGGGCCTCATGGGTCAGCCCTACGGAGGGTTCCCCGAGCCCCTGCGGACGAAGGCTCTCCGTGGCCGTCGTAAGCTTGACAAGCGTCCCGGTCTCACGCTTGAACCGATGGATCTTCAGAAGATCAAGAAAGAAATCAACGAGAAGTTTGGCAGTGCCAGTGAGTGCGACGTGGCTAGCTATGCGATGTATCCCAAGGTTTTTGAGGACTACCGGAAATTCGTTGCCAAGTATGGCGATCTGTCAGTCCTGCCAACGAAGTATTTCCTTGCAAGGCCAGAAATCGGCGAGGAGTTCTACGTCGAACTAGAAAAGGGGAAGGTGCTTATCCTGAAGCTCCTCGCCATCGGACCCTTGTCCGAGCAGACCGGCCAGCGGGAGGTCTTCTACGAGATGAACGGCGAAGTCCGACAGGTTGGCGTGGAGGACAACAAGGCGGCTGTAGACAACACGAGCAGGCCCAAGGCCGACAGTGGTGACAGCAGCCAGGTCGGTGCGCCGATGTCTGGCGTGGTCGTCGAAGTCCGAGTGCATGATGGCGGCGAGGTCAAGAAGGGAGATCCGATCGCTGTGCTGAGCGCGATGAAGATGGTAGGTCCACATGACTTGGTTATTCCTTGTGGCTCTACAGAATGCTAACGACTGCTCCAGGAAATGGTCATCAGTGCACCTCATCACGGCAAGATCGGGTCACTGCAAGTCAAGGAGGGCGATTCGGTCGACGGGCAAGACTTGATATGCAAGATTGTCAAGTAAGGTAGGAGCGAAAGATTTCGTGGAGGCGATGGCAGCGGTATTGTCATTGACACTGTATGAGGAGGTTCATCGTTTATGATTGTCGCAAGCAGCAGAAAGGTTGTTTGAAGGTCCAGTACGAGTACCTAATGCCTTACCTTATCAATAAAGTAGAGTATGCCTACCCGAAACAGCGATTGACTTTCCGAGATGGGAGCCGGTAGTCGTACACCCTCCTAAGGTAGTCATACACCCCCACAATGGTAGTCGTACACCCCCCCTAACCAGATAGTAGTATTTGAAGGCTGCAGTTCAGAATTTTATACAGTAAGATCAACTGAAGTTCAGATTGATGAATGTAGTGATCAGAACTCAAGGACAGTGAAGTTGTGGAGGTTGTGAAGGTCGTGACGGTCATGAAAGTGAAGAACAGACAGTTGCACAGTCATGACAGATTCTGAGGGTGAGAGAGATCCTCTGAGGGGATTTTGACTTACTATCAAGCCCTACTATTGTTCCCACCGTTCCAGTATATACTATTCTACATGCTATCCCTCCTTGATGTGAAAAACACATAGAAACGCCTCAAAAATGCGGACTCTACCTACTATCACTACTACATGATTAGGGGGGGTGTACAACTACCTTAGGAGGGTGTATGACTACCGGCTCCCTTCCAAGATTTAGTAAGTCGTACCGGATGTGTCAACGGCTCGCTTCCAAATGGGTAATCTTCGCTAATGGTTTCGCAAGATGACTAAGGTATGGAGGGGAGAAGGTCATTATTGGCTGATTGAGCAGCAGTAGGATGGCGATCAAGTCATTATTGGAAACACCGCAAAGGTAATCGGAGAGATTGCGTAGGATGATAAGGTGGTGAGTTATGGTAAGCAATAAGCTATCGTAAAGGAGATCTGGCATGTGATTCATCGGTTGCGTTTGGATGATGGAGATGGAGATGGACGGGAAGCTCCAAGCTCGTCTGTGGTGGGGTCAAGGTCAATGCTCGTCATTACTACTTTATTATCATTGTCATGAGATCATGAGATTCTGGAGTCCCTGCCTTCATAGATACCGACCTTTCATACATGTACGTTTGAGCCAGTCACCAAATCTCCATATCTTCAAGCTTCTCACACCTATTCAAGCAGACAGTCTCCACAGACTTCACCACAACCACTCAACTACCGTAACTCCGGAACTCAGAACACACGACATCAGCAATCAACATGTCTTCTAGCAGCACCAACCGTCAATCGGCCGCTACCAAGGGTGGCACTGGCACCGCTCCCACTCCTGCCAATTCCGATACCAGTGGACGTAGACGTGTAAGTCTTGCCCATCATCGTCTCATACCATTGTCATGAGAGAACCACTACATCGACCCGACCGTTCTTACCCGTTCTACCATTACTGTACTCCGATCATATTATTCCCTTACTGCATGATTCCTCGACCTATCATATCCTATCTTTTTCGTCAGTGGGAACCGTGGAATCTGTCTTGTAGTAATGATGCTTTATACTGATCCCCGAAAAACATGCAGTCCTCCGGATCTGGAAAATTCGCCGGCCTCATGAGCCAGAAGCGCAATTCCGGCGACATGTCCGCCACCGCGCGAAAGGCCAGTTTCGACGAACAGAAACCTGCAGTGGGATATTTCGGCGGGTTGTGGAATAGGTAAGAACCATGTTTCGTTTCCAAAACCCATTTGTCCGCCAGCTTTGATATTTTTGGAGTATGTATTGGTCAGGTTGGATAATGGTGTCTGACGGAACGCAACCTTCATGGGGTGGTGCGGTTTGAGATACGTATGATTACTGCACTGCTAGGATCAAGAGTTCCCTTGGCCGTATCTAATCTCATGAGAATATGATTGCTAATACAACTCTCTTCACCAATGATAGTTTCACGAAAGGCACCGGATCCCCGGCCGCAAATCCGAACGCCGGGGGGAAGCAGCAGGAGAAACCATGAGCCATACGCCCAGCGTCTTTACCACGATGTGCCATTACATACGGAGTACCCCCAAATACAGCTACTAGGATGGCTGAGGGTGGTTCTTGCTGCTTGCTACGAGGAAGGGGGCTGGAGTTTGCTTGATTTTCGACACTCGACGAAGGCTTATTTGCTTGATGGTTGCTCTCTGCTCCGAATCTGGTTTGACACCTACCTGCTTAGGAGCTGTGTTGTACGATAGGATAGGATATCGCAAATTTCAAAACTAATCTTAACCGTATCAGACCTCTTCTCTTCGTGTCTTCTCTCTATGCCCGTCCTACTCACATTCTATGATCTGACAATCGGAGAGCGCATCGACGTGATGCTGAGCTGAGCGGAGTGGAGCGGAGTGGAGCGGAGCTTATATCTTCGCTCATGGGAACATCGGCTTCCTGGTTCTCTCACCAGCCGTTACTGACGGGAAATTATATAACCTCCATGGCCATCATAATGGCGTTATTCAAGGCTTCGGTGTGCCGAGCATTCTGAAACTACTAACGAACTTACTCTTCAATTCCGAAAGAACCCTACTTCAAGCGGCCTTCTTTTCTTCACAACACGGCACGACAACCCTTCGACAAACGTCCCAAGGATTTCAGAGATTCAACACCACCGAGCCCAAGCGACTCCAAATCCTGTCCTCAGGGGGGAACGCCGAGAACTCTTATACATCACTCAACCGGTACGCATCCGTGACCGCAGCCGGCGACGTTTCCGTCCTGAACGGCGTCGAGTAGCAGTGGCGTCATGGGGCCCAACGGTTCCTTTTGTGACACCCGCCCGGAAGATGAAGTCTGCCTCAAATGCAATGTTCAATCAGACGTTCTTTCACCTTGTGATTACACCTTCCTACGTGACTATTTCACAGCCGATTTTCCGTGCTCTTCTCCACGGCTATCCGACAGTCCGCTTTACATGTCAAAATCACCCTTCCTATGGCGGACACACCGTTGTAGACCTTCCGCAGTCACTCGACTTAAGTATTGAACATCAACCCACCCGTTCAACAAGAACTCATTTCAATAATATTAGTCAATCGCTAGTGCTGCTATATTACAAAAACCGGTCGCTGTTCCCGAAATTAGCCATTTACCGTTTGCTCCCCCGCTCCATATCTTGAATGTTGGTCGTTCTCCAATTCGGTTCTCTCACTCGCCGGTCAACTCGCCGGTCATTCCGCAGCGTGATCCTCTAGATGTTCTTGAGGATGCCAGGCTGGATACTTTCCAGCTTCTGGCACAGCTCCGCCCATACCTTCTTCTGCGCGTTTGCTCCCTCCTGGCTTCGCACCAGTTTGGAGAGGGCGAAACTATACACGACGTCAGCCTGCGCTTCGCAAGCGGGTCGTTCTCGACGGAGATACTTACTCCTTTTCCTGACATTCACTTAAGTATTTGCCATGACTCTCCATTCCCACTACTGCTGCATGGACAAGTGTTCTACTTCCTTCTTCTGTCGTCCTGGCAAGTAGTGCCTTCATGACAGTCAAACCCATACCCTGCATGCCCTTTGCGCTTCTCATAAGTGCCGAATGACACAGTCCGGGGTTTAGCATGTTGATCGCGACTTTGGGCTCTGACTGTCTGGTCTTGCCAGCGAGTTCTCTGACGGCGAAGACCTCGAGGAGTTTGGAGACGTTGTATCTATATGGTATAGCTGTCAACGATAACCACTACTTTCGGGCAATGATCTGGTTTGCACGATAGGTAGAGTTGGTATACCTATCTGGCATGTTCGCAGTGTCCTTGCCATTCAAGGTGTTGAAAATATTATTCTCCTTCCTCTCAGGGAATTTGGTTAAAGTGTGGACGGCAGAGGATACGATGGTCAAGCGAGGAATGACGTGGTAATTCATCGCAGTCTCTCGTAACTTTGGGAGAATCAGCAACGCCAGAAGCATTGTGCTGACAACGTTGACGGTGATGGTCGACTCGTTATCCTCGAAGACTTCGTACTCGGTTGTCGAGATTCCAGCATTTTCCACGACAGCATCAAGCCTCCTCAAGCCTTCAGCTTTCTTGACAAACTGCTTGACGGATTCATACTTCGAAAGGTCAAGTTGCCAAACCTCGAGCACATTAAGCCTGCTTGTGGACGCCTCGATCGACTTTCTGGCCACCTCACCCTTGCTGATAGTCCTCACACCCAGGATGACTTTCTCGGCGCTGAGGCGGACGAAGTGACGGGCAGCTTCAAGACCAAGACCGACGTTGGCACCCGTAACAATGACTGTTTGACCACCGAAGTCTTCCGTAGGATAGGGCAGTTTCGTGATGAGCTGGTTGTAGACAAAAGAAGGAAACGCCATGATCACGACCGGGTTGTCATGCTCAAAGTACGAGCTATGATTATCCAGAAGTCGAGCCCAATGTCTTGATTATAGACGTATCTTTGTGACGAAACAGACAGAAGGTGGAAGTGAGAGTAAAGCGGACGTGATCGCGAAGACATGCTTGAAGGCTCGCTGAAAAATCACATCACCTATCGCAAGTGAACACGACGACATGGCGATAATCTTATTAAGTCCGAAGCCCATAGACGCAGGGTGTCTAAGATCTGGATGCCCGTTAAGTCCGAAGTCCAGAGATCTACCCCGTCCATGTGAAGCAAGCCTCAAAGCGCCAAGAAATGTCCACACCTGATGTAAAGTAGTCTACCCTGACCAATACCTGCGACTTAGTTCACACGACTAGGTCAGTAAGGTACGGTGAGTAACTTGGACGTGTTTACCGATTTCCAGGTGCTCGGGAGGGTTTACATTGACTAGTACCGACACAGGGATGATACGTATTAGCATGGAGTGCTTAGCTTCATGCCGCATTACTTTGATCGTCCGACTAGGCCCTCGCTCCTTACTTCTATCTAAGTGAAACTAAGGATATGGATACGCGTTTTTACGCTGCTATTGGACAAATTCCTTTCTACGCGGCAACCGTCAGGTCAGCGTGCTGGGATGATTGTCTCATTCTTTCCCGTCTCGTCTAATACAAGGCATCGTCCTCATACGAAGATTAGGAGACTACAGGAGTGGTGATGGAAGCTTGGAGGCACTGATATGCCGGAATATCAATATGCGAGTATGGAACCGAACGTTTCTGGAGAAAAGCTCCAGCCCAGTCCATACCCTAACCAGATCGGATTACGTTCTTCAGATGCTTTTCTACAGATCAGCCGCAAGGTACCTTGCAAACGCCCTGAATTAGTGGCCAGCCCTACTCGCTCTATCAGCTTTCCCTACCTACGAACCACCAGCTGCCGTCATACTGTCAACAGCTTCAGCTACCCGAAACCGCGTCAGAAAATTATCTGAGCAAGCACCATCCAACATCATCCTCAACATGTCTCAAAGGATACTGGTTTGGTGGTGGACGCCGGACCGCTACACGGTGGACCAGACATATTTCTGGGCTAAGAAGATGACGATGAAGGAGTGTCTATCCTTGGTCGCTTTGAGGGATGTTTGCGCTTCTCAATAGTTGTATAGAGAGGGTGACCTGTCCAGCCTCTTAGAAACCATCGAGCAGCAAGAATAATCATTCATTCTGCATTTCCCTCTTATATCAATCGTGGCTTGCCTTGGTCTTCTAGCCCATTTGGCTATGGCCCTACCTTACGCCTTCAGAAAAAATGTCGAGGACTTCACTCTCCAGCACCAAGGGCTGCTGATATTCAGCAGGACCTTGGACTGCTTTTATCAAGAAATGCTTCAGTTTACTTCCCCGGCAGGCCCGATTTTGAGAACAGCACAAGCAAATGGAATGCGTACCAGGAACACAATGTTCTTGCTGTTGTAGAACCAGGGGATGACCAAGATGTAGCAATTGAGACCTTCTTTCTTTCGTCTTCCCTTCCATTGCCTGTGGTTTAATTGAACGGTAGACATATGTCTCATCTGTCACGGTCGACTTGTCACGCCACCTCCTAGAGTTACTTACTAGCGACAAAATCTAGATTTACTCGTTCTCATTGACAATCCGGTTGACGGATTGTCAAAGGGTTTCGGGGATCAACCAGTTGAGATAGGATCTCAATCAGCGCTCGAGCTCCCCTCAAACAAATCCGGCTGAAGCTGAACACCAACGGAAGCGAGCTTGCTTACTCCACTGCTATGTCTAGGGGAAAGAACCCAGTCACCTGCCTTGTGAACTTTGCCGGGAGTCTATTCCTCCACGGCCATGATGTCGCGTTCTTAGAGATCAACTTTGTGGAGATGTTGTCCTGAAGATCAGAGTCTCAAAACCTGCAGCTAAGCGTCCTGTCAAATATTCGTGCGTATCAGTGGACCTGCGGCCCCGTGTTTTGGAACCTGGTCGACGGCTTTCGAGGACCTGGGGAACTTCGGCGCAGAATGTACTTTCGTAAGTGACGATTTCGGGGTCTATGGGGACGTTGAAAGGGCTGTTAAGCAGATTGATAGCCCTATGGCCGGTGTCATCCAAGCCGCCATGGGATTGAACGTACGCTCTCTCTCCCTTGGGTGTATAAGTCGTAGTCTAACAATCATGACAGGAGGCGCTTTTCACGAACATGTCCAACCATTACTGGCATACTGGGATTGATCCGAAGTTGATCGGTAGTTGGAATATCCATAATGCCATCAACGGGAAAGACGCTGTGCTGGACTTGTTCCTGTTGGCAAGTTCGGTCTCGGGAAGTGTCGGAATAGCAACAGAGAGCAACTATTCCGCAGCAAAATTCTTTTTAGATTGCTCCGCCCGTTAATGTCGCGGTCAAGGCTTACCTATGGTCTCCGTTGGGCTCGGTATGATTCTCAGGTCGCCTGCGTGCATGAAACCCCGAGATAGAAGCCTTGCTACTCCGCAAAGGCATCGAGGCTATAATGAAGACGGACTCCTTCAGATTATCGACCTAGCCTTATCGATCTGCGAAGAATCCATTGACAAATACGACGACTTTGCGCAGGATCACATCCCGACCGGTCTCGAGCCACTTAGGCTCAAGGAATGCGGAAGAGGGATTCGAGGGTGCTAGTCCGACGCTTAACGATCCCGTGCCTCTCTGCTTGCCGGCGCTCTTGATGGGGAGAGCGATCTCAAGTTGAAGAGACATGGCGGAAGCTTATCGCCCGAACTCAAAAAGGCAACGGAGGGCAATGACTCGGAGCAATCCATCTTGATGTCCAAACGCTTTTCCAACCTAATCCTGGTCCAACTTGATAAGCTTGACGACATGAAGGCTTTGGCGAACCTTGGCATCGATAGTATGATTGCAGCCGAACAACGGACGTGGTTTTACAGGCGTTCAAGGTTGACATTCCTTTCCTGACTCTGCTGTCGAAGACAGGCCCTGTGCGGACTCTCCCAAACAGTGTATGAAGAGGTCACGGCGAAAAGATCTACATACTGGGCTTTCCTAGCTTGATAATGAAATGACGCAAATGAGACAACTCCAGGTTTCAGACTGTGACTAGAAGAGCAGTCACAATTAGAACGTTATCTTCTTTGGTTTGTGAGAAACGCGGCTGTTACAGTTATGCCATTATGAGCTCACTATTATATAACGCAGCCTACTAATGTAGCGAAACGTATAAGAGAGGTAGAATCAAACATGTCAGTGATTACTCTTGATTGAATGAACTGAAGAACCTAGCTACTTCAAGGGCAGATGACACACAACTCTGAGCCACAGTCTACATTGTGCGCATGTGATTCCGTGGCCCTATCCTCGATATCTTCAAGACATGATAGCATAATGTGTATACACACAAACGTTACTTTCAGATCTCCTTGCTGGAAAGCTATCGTTTAGCCTGACGAAGGAGAACAGGGAATACTTTGTGCGTACCTAGGGCAAACCGTGCGTATGCTCAAGGCGCTTATCGAAACAATGAATACGCATACATACGTGGCGTAGTGGAGCCACAGAAGATCGTAGTCAAGCTACACGAGTGCTAGAGACTCAAATCCTCCCAGAGAATCGTCCCCGATCTTTGCGGAACTCAATATACCTGCTCCGAAGAAGACGGTGGGATTGCTGCCGGGACCGTGGTTATCACACATATATCGATTTCGCAGAGGAGCGAGGTTTGCTATAAGTTCGTTAATACTTGTTGGATGTAATAGGGTCAGAATGGACGTCCTTGTATTGCTTAGGTTGCTAGAATAATATCTAGCTAAGTTTTATGTGTGCCGAGGTCACGTGACCTCGGAACGGAACCTAAAATGATCCGACGCAGGACTGCACAATTTCCAACAATACTGAATACAGTATGTTTGATCTCTTGGAGCAATTCTCTTTTGTCTTAGAGCACATGACCGTAATACGTTCCAGGACCTTACAGGTCTTGCAATTATCAGCGGTGTGGTAGATGACTGTAGTCTGGTGTTGATATAATACCATTCGTGTAGGAGATAACCAATGAGGGTATGCATTACGAAAGTTCGGGCTACTACTCGGGACCCTGCGTTGTGATGACATCATATTTAGCCTTCCGAACATTTTGTATCTTCTATTCATCACGCTCTTTTCTCTGCCTATTCGCATCGGCAGAACCTGCACACCCTTACCACCAATCAGACCTACACGCTGAAGGACGTTTTACCAACCATTCAAATGTCGTTCACCGCCAACCTCTCCAAGGCGTACCAGGCCCACCGCCGCAAAGTCCTCTTCGTCGGCTCCATAGGAGGTGCCTTTTCCCGCACCTACCCTTACTTATAAACCACTAACTAACGCCTCGCAACCGTTGTATCTCAGGCCTCGCTCTCCTCCAATACACAGGTCTGAACCCAGTCTCCCGCATATTTAGCACCCCGGGTGTCGCGAACATCGAAAACCGCTTCTCCTCCGGCGGCGGCACCAAGACACAGGTCCCGGGCGCGGCGACTCGGAGGGGGGATAGTGAGAATGTGATGCCGAGGTCGGAGAAGGATCAGGGGATTGAGAGTGACAAGTTCAGGGAGAAGATCGGGGAGCAGAAGGCCGATGTATGTGTGCGCTACTTTTGGATATCTGATAGATCTGGGAGGAGTCGACAGAGGAATTGATCGGGAAGTGATGGCTGACTTCTGTTGCCATGTAGCCGAGTGGGTTCGATAAGGCGTTGAACAAGATGAATTATGGGCAGGATAAGGGGAAGTGATGATAGGGCTAGATTTGGGTGATGTGGGACGGTGTTCCTTGCATGGTATGGCGTTTGGCTCTGGGGCATAACTACGTGCTAGGATTCAAATCCACGGCAAAAAGCGTGTATCAAAACCTGAAGGTCGTTTTCGCTATTAGACACATCACCTCAGGATCGTCCAGATGGAGGCAAATTACAACGAAAATGCAGCTTTTATAGAGTACTTTTGCTGTCCATTTCACGTCTCGATGAAGCGTACGCGGAACGGGCTAGATATTGATGGCTTGACAACATTCCTCGCCTTCCGTGATTTTGTCATGGTCGCTTCAGACAGGCTGTTCATCATGATGGAGCGAGTACTCTCCACAGATCAGGCAGTTGATGCCACACATCACTGATGGTTGAGCGGTACATCACCCAAGTGAAGCCTCCATTGTGAACTGCGTTTGACTGCTGCTATCTCCTCGGAGAGGAGATCTTTGACGAGCGCTAGCTACGGCCATCAACAGCTATTCTCTCGCGACTGTCCTACACCTAGCATTGTTCCCCCATCTACCTCACGATACCCTCGAACCGATTCTTGAACCACTTGACAGTCTCAGCTTGATTGATCTTGTGAGAGGCTCCAATCTTCGACTTGCATCTCCGACGCTTCGCAACACGTTCACCAGGACGAGTCCTTTGGGGGCACTTCAGATCAGTCTTGCCACTTAAACCTCATTGCTCCTCCATTGAGGGCCAGGGTCCACCACTTCCGTCATGAAGTGGAAGGAAGATGCGGGATTCGACTCACATGCAGCAGTAGAAGTCCATTCCGTAGATACCGATTGCCGGATCATATTTGATACCCAAATCAATGTGTTCGCTGATACCGAAACCGAAGTTGCCCGTCTCAGAGAAGTTCCGCTTCCGCAGCTCGTATTCCTTGACCTTCAATCCACGCTCCAAGATTTCCTCTGCTTTTGGCCCACGGACAGTAACATGGACGGCAATCTTTTCGTTACGACGGATACCGAAGGTTCGGACGGTGTAGCGGGCTTTGCCTTTTGTTATTGAATGATTTGTTAGCCCACACTCTCGACAACACTATCTTCGGACCTCCTAAGCTCTCAGAGCAGCCTCAAAACGTGACTTCTACGTACTGTAGACTGGTGTTTGACCGCTTAACTGTTCCAACACTTTCGCAGCACGCGTGAGTCTATCTCCTGCTTCGCCGACAGAGATGTTGAGAACGAGCTTCTGGATTCGCAGCTCCCGCATGGGATTGGCGCTCTTGTCTTTACCGGATTCCGCCTGCAATTGACGATATCAGCTTCCGCGATCAGATCACACTGGAGGCCATTCCCGACATGGCGGAGGACGATCTCGAGCTGCTCTAAGGGCTTCCAAAATTCCGCCTTCCGCTTGCTCCGCAAAGACTTGGCTCTCGTGTATTTCAGACACTGCACTGAGAGAGACTTACCATTTTATTGGGTCGGTAGGAACGTGGATCTTATAATGTTGTCGACGTCGGATTCGAGATGCCCAAATGTTAGTGTGGGCGGAGCTAGCAAGAACCCTTAGCGTCGGGGGCACGGCAAGCGAAGAGCCTCAAACTGCTTTAGAAGCTCTCCAACTTCACTCGACTGCACCTTTATGTCAGAACTCCAAGCTTGTTACCGAGCTGCTACAAGGAGTCCACTGGAGTAGAAAATCCAGAACAATTCTTTAGACATATTACAAATCTGCCTTTGCGCACATTCTAGTAAAGATGGCAGCCAACAAGCAAGGAAAGATGGTGAGTCTCAAAGCTCGGTCTATAGGAGCAGCCCTTCGTTGACATTAACAGCTAATCTCTGTTAATGCAGCAAAATCTCGTGAGTATTGTCTCCGCGCGGTCGTCTCATACCGCTAGCTCCCTAGAAATCAGGTACAGGATTTCTAATGAAGACGTTCAGATCAATTACCGGATGAGGGTTACTCTAAATGATGGACGTCAAATGACTGGACAGATGTTAGCGTTCGACAAAGTATGACGCGAGCTCAATCCTGATATCCTAACCGAACAGGCTGACCACCTCGATGCAGCACATGAACCTCGTCCTAGCAGATACTGAAGAATTCCGTCGTGTCAAGCGCAAACCGACTAAGGGGGTGCAATCTGCTCCAGGCAGCGCAGCACCCGCACTCGTCGAGTCTGAAGAGAAGCGCACACTTGGTCTCACCATTGTTCGCGGCACACACATCGTCTCCTGTTCCGTCGACGGACCTCCACCCGCAGATCCTTCGGCTAGGTTAGGTACCAGTGCGCCTGGAGGAGCTGGCACTGCTCCACCGACACTCGCAGCTGGACCTGGAATAAGCAGACCTGCTGGGAGAGGCTTGCCTGTCGGATTGACTGGACCGGCTGCTGGCGTTGGCGGGCCAGCACCGCCGGGTGGATTTGGATTCCCGCCTGGAGGTTTTCCCGGTGCAGCGCCGCCTGGCTTTGGTGGACGAGGTGGACCACCAGGTGGACCGCGTAAGTTTTTCTTTGCGCATGTGTTATGAGCATGGCTGATGGACATTTATAGCTGGATTTGCGCCGCCGCCAGGATTTGCAGCAGCCGGCGGGCCACGTAAGTACAACCGTCATCTAAGATTCGACACATCATTCTAACGTATGAACTCTTGTGCAGCGCAAGGTTTTCAGCCACCGCCAGGGTTTCAAGCACCACCGGGTTCAGGTAGAGGGTTCCCACCTCCAGGTTTCGGAGGCAGATAGCAGCCGGGAATTCTCCTTGGAAAGGTGAATCTACTGACCAGGGACACCAAGACATGTCATGGTGCCAAATAACATTAAACACCTCCATGGGTCCTGGCTGTTCAGTCAAAGTCACATTAATGTTCTGCGTGGGATTTGGAATTGTGCAAAGGCGCTCCAGGAGTCTGGTTACACACCAAAAGCGTTCTATACCATACCCACCATAGAGAATCACAAAGCATTCCCCGTCAAAGTCGTGTCTGATTTTTATTCTCCATATAATGCTATACTATGCATGGGCTGTCAAAATTGCACGTGACTCGATTGTGAATCGCCGGTTAACTCCCTCGGTATCTTGTCTTGAAAGAACGTCGAGATATCGAGGAGACCCAGAACCTCACTCTATTCAATCCACCATGGCTGCCGCAATTTCAGCTCTGAACGCAAAGATACGGTCACAGCCCGTACTGAGTTATATCTGCTCAACGCGTGCGTATTCTGGACACACCACTGTACCCTTATCGGCAGTCCTCCCGGCCGCAGTGCCGAGGACAGTATGAGAGCGGCTTGCTGACAGTATCCTACAAACTCCAGATTTCTGGGGCCCAGTCTCAAATTTCGGGATCCCAATTGCAGCGGTGCTGGACACGCAGAAAGACCCTGGGATGTGCGTACCCGTATCGACACCCGAACACTTAATTACCATAGTCACCCAAGATTATACTACGCACAGCAGTTAACGAAAGTGAACAACAGCATCTCGGGCAAAATGACCGGTGCATTAACGCTCTACTCCGGGACGTTCATGCGCTACGCACTCGCCGTCACGCCGAAGAATTATCTACTCTTCGCTTGCCATTTCGTCAATTTCGGCGCGCAGCTGGCGCAGGGGTATCGGTATCTGAGTTATTGGAAGTAGGTACAGAATAGAACCTACCGGAGGGGTTAGTGGGACGTAAGACTGATGAGAGTGTTTTTATAGCTACGGCGGGAGGGAAAAGTCATTAGAGGCTCAGGCGAAGGCGGAGATGAGGGACTTGAAGGGTGATGGAAAGGAGCTATTGGAGAAGGGAAAGGATATGGCGCAGCAGGCGAAGGATAAGGTGATGAAGTGAGAGTGGATGGGGATCGAGAGGGTGTAGCGGCAGAATAAGCTCAACATACTCTTTTGCATAGAGATCTTTGTCTACTTCACGCGAAAGCTGATGACTACACATTAATCTGCATTGTGTGATTGCCAGCTGATAGTAACACAGAATTCTCTGCTCACTTCAGGAGAAAGCTGAACCAACCCTTTTTCTCAGCGCTTTTGATCTGCTCTCAGTCACTTTCTGACTTGCTCATGCTGTGGTTTCCGCAGTGTCAAGCTTCGTCTTCTTTCCCCTGGAAGCTCCTTCACTTTTGCCAGTATGTGTCTTTCCTGCGACGCCCTTCCCTGACTTGAGAACTTCTCCACTCTTCTCACCTCGCTTTCTTGCCTTGACGACTTTCTTCGGCTGTAGCAGAGCGGCTCGCACCGTCTTCTCAAACTCTTTCTCATGTTCCTTATTCAAGCCCCAGCCGTAAGAGAAGTCTACGGTTCCCGAACCTCGGATCTTTAACAAGTGTCCCATGCCCGGAGAAGTAAGTAGAGTCCGAGTTCCCATAGGCCCTGAACATGTGGCACGCCACATGGTGTTATAGCTAACTTGGATGTGTAGCGTCGTCAGGCGTTCACAGCCTGCGAGAAGCTTGAAAGCTGCTGGAGAACCGAATCCTTGGTAACCGAAGGTAAGATCACGAAGGAAAGAACGACGCTTCGGTCCAATGCTTATAAGGAAGTCCCGCAAAGCTGCAACATCGTTAAGACGAAGACTGTTGTGATGATAGAAGATGCCGAGTGCTTCGTCATGAAGCTGACGAGACACGCCCAGTATCGAGAGTGCGGTGTACTTGTAATGAGGAGGTGTGTATTCAGGATTGATCACCTTCCTGTAAGCCTCTACTTCGGCGCGGTGGTGAAGAGTTTTGCTCTTGCTAAGGTGCGTCTTCTCGTTGACCTGGACGAGGTGCAGATGATAGATTGCATTGCGTAACTCCGGGGGGATCTTCTGGAAAGGGAAGTGTGAAGTAACTTCAGGGCGCTTCGTAGTCGTCAAGATGGTCTTCATCTCCTCTATGGATTTTTCCGATGCTAAATATATTAGAAAAAGTACTGCTTGGTCTCACTTGAGAAAGCTCACGCTGATTTGGTTGCATCTCAAACTTTGAGTGGAGCAATACGGCTTGCGCAAGCCTGTGAGATATATCAGGGGTGAACCTAAATACGACTTTGACTCAACTGTACCTTGCAGACACCGAGGTCTGTCAAGTTTCAAGTGGACGGGGCTGGAGATTCACATGAGGTGTGTTGTGTAAGCTTGCTCACACGCAAACTGCTGAGGTTGAAATTTGACGTTACGGAAACGACGTCACGCTTGAAGAGCACTTTCATAGACAGATCAATTCTCAAGAGCGCAGTCAGGAGAACTGTTCTTCAGTTGATATCGAAATATATTACACAACTTGGTAGTTCACGTTCGCCATGCTCCAGGTAATGCAATCTGCAATGCCAAATCAGAACGCCTCAACCTCTTCTCTCCACCTTGTTCAACTGCCGTGCGTTATTGATCTGCAGACGAAGCATTAGCCATTGATGCCATCCTAAATAGTGGTGTTCGAAAATGCCATTCGGTCTTCATACCTGTGTCCTCGTCCTTTGTCCTCGGACTGGCAGACCCATTGCGTGCCTCCTGCCCCTGTATGACCCCATATCCCTCAGTCTTCTTATATTATCCCGCAACCGCCTTCTCAGATCATTCTCTATCGTCATGTTTGATAGCTCCGCCGTCAAATCTTGAACCTGTTTGATCACCAAACCGCCAACGTTTGCGGTTGGGTGGATGTGGAAACGGGCCATGAGGCGCTGCGAGACAGAGGGGCCGACACCATAGAAGGTCTCAAGGGATCGCTGAATGCCATGAGAACTTGACCTCTTTCTGACAATTTTGATTGACGACGTCCGGGATGGGCTTTATGCTCACCTTCACGAGCCTCTGCTCCGGGAAATTCACACCAAGGATGAACACCTATGCATCAGGTCAATCAAGCTGCCATTGAAACAACCGAAATAGAGATCGGACACATACCATGTTGGGCGCAATCTAGAGGCGATCTATCTAATCACATACATATCGTGGGCTTTCTCAAATGGAAGGACACGTTCATCGGCGCAAAGATGATCCGCCAGACTAGCGCATACTCGAGACACGCTTCTGGAGCAGCTTCCAACATACACGTACCGAAAGCGTTTTGATCATCTATGCTGTCCAACATGGCCAACCTACAGCGTGTCGTTATCTCTATATTGCTCATCCTGACTGCGACATTCTTGTTCTTCGCGCAGTCCTCTGAAGCTGCCAAAGGTCCCAAGATCACCCACAAGGTAGCTCATCTCGCGCTTCAAGCTTATGATGTTCCTAACGTAGAGATCCGAATAGGTATACTTCGACATCGAGCATGGAGACAAACCAGTGGGAAGAATTGTGATGGGGCTTTATGGCAAGACCGTACCCAAGGCTAGTCAACGATAGTAGATATACGGCAGAGATACAAGCTGACAAGGTCAAGACCGCAGAGAATTTTCGAGGGCTAGCAACTGGAGAGAACGGCTACGGATATGAAGGGTCAGCTTTTCACCGGGTGATCAAGCAATTCATGATTCAGGGCGGTGACTTCACCAAAGGTGACGGTGCGTTCAATCGGAGCAGCGTTATCCATGGCGCGATGCTGATGGTATCGTTACAGGAACTGGGGGAAAGTCAATATATGGAGAGAAGTTCCCAGATGAGAACTTCAAGTTAAAACACACCAAGACTGGCCTCCTCAGTACGTCGCGCAATTTATGATTTGCTGCAGACGTGTGGGAGCTGACTGGCCGCAGGCATGGCAAATTCCGGCAAGGACACGAATGGCTCCCAGTTCTTCATTACTACTGCCATCACCTCGTACGTTCCTGAATGCTCGGCACTTTTTGTTCTTCCCCGTCCTGACAATCAATTCTAGATGGCTTGATGGTCGCCACGTGGTCTTCGGCGAAGTTTTGGAGGGCTACGATGTTGTTGAGCAGATGGAAAATGTTCCCAAGGGTGGAAATGATAAGCCACTCCAGACAGTCAAGATCGTCAAGAGTGGAGAGTTGAAGATGCCCGAAGAAGGTACTCACGCGGAGCTTTGAACTAGGCATTGTCTGCCCGTTGATGTCCCTCGCATACTCTGGAATTGCTGATATTTGGACTCTGTGTTTCAAGAACTTGTCGGATCGACCCTTCCTGCAATGGAAGGCGATGAGCTCGATGTGACTTTACCGAAGTCATCGAAGGAAACGGGAGTCATGGATGCCGCGCAGCCATCGACAGATAGTAACGGGTTGAGCGTCTTGCAAAAATTGTCTCTGTTTGCTGTCATCGTCGCAGTGGTTGCAATATATCTCAGGACTCGCAACAACAGGGTCTCGGGCGAGAAAAGTATTGTCTAAACCACATGTACCCAATCAAAGCTCATCATATCAGATGAACGTTTTTGCATCCACTCCTGAAAGATAAGCGGAACTTGATGTAGAATGATTCTGAGATTCCTATCATACCCGTAGAGTACATATTTGACGCGCCCTCTCCCAGCTGGAGAATCGTGGGAGATTATGTCTGTTTAGGCTAGAAATCTCCATGAAGTATCTCCTCAAGAGTACTTTACCTCAGCCGTGCTCTGAACGATGTTGCATGAGGTGGTAGTAGGGAGGTTTTGCCACGCTGCCACTTTTCTGGACACTTCACTAACTAGGTAAGGCGTGTCCTAATTAGGCAATGGCAGGGGGTAGGAAGTGTCCCTCGCTTCCACAAAGTGGAAGCGAAGGACAACTCCTTAATTAGGGTTAGCGGTTCTCAATTAGGCTAGTTTCAAATTTAAATTCATCATCGTTCAATGACAATTCATCACCATGCAATGATGATTTTATAAAAAAAAAGCCCTAAATTACAAAATGTCAAAATATAGCTTTCAAATTGAGACCCTCAAGACTTCTAGTCCTTTTTACTCTATGTGCAGAAACCCTATCAGACAATTAACCTGGTCAGTGACCTCAGAACCTTTCTGCCGCTGTTTTACTTGATCTTTCACCTCTGATATGCTTTTACCTTTCTTCAACATACTCATTGATTCAGCCCTAACCTTCTATCAATCTCAATTTATTGTGCTTTTTAGCACAGAGTTGTCTGTTGCTTCTTCTTCTTTAAAAACAAAGAGTTTCACAAGAATTAAAGAAACACAATTGATGGCTGATGAGAACACATCTCTTATTCATATATGTTTACAGAATCAGTCAGCCTATGAATTAACCTCAGAAGGTACCTACTTTTGAAAAAAAGTAAGACTGTCATTTGCAAAAGAAACAAAATGAGACTATATCAAATTAAAATGACATGTCAGTGACCTGATACAAAAAAGAAAAATACATTTGAGAATGTTAAAAACAGGTGATGAGGACCAGAAAACCACATACATCAAGGCAATTGATGACTGAATTAAGATCATCAATACTCATACTGATGAGAAGATTGAAAAGAAACAAACAGTTAAAGAAGAGGTCAGAAAGATTCAAACAGCAGAAAAGACACAAGATAATCTGATGTGACATATAAGCAATAAATGCTCATACACCTTCTTTTTCTTCTTCTTCTTCTTCTTCATGTTCTTCAAAGAATCAGAAGAGATTCAAATAGACTCATTATCTTTAAATTCTTCTTCTATACCCTCTCACAGTGTCTTTATCACCTTGTTACATCCTGATTTAAGATGCCTTGAATATTAGGGCTAGAGGTTTGTGCTTGTTGATATAAGGGTCTCAGTGCGCAGTGTAGGGTAAACCAGTAGTTGATAACTTGTATTGAGTTGAACACAACCCATTTCCATAGGGGAAATGGTCCTACTATATACTATAGGGTTGCCGTGCTCGCCTTGCTCACTATAGAGCAATAGAGCTGATAGACCTTTCAAAGGTCTATTGCCTCACTGAGCTTGCTATCAAGCAATAGACCTGCGCAAGCTTATGTTCAGGCATACGCTTCTTCCGCGTATCTCTTAAAACATACTAGCTGGTTATGGTTTGGCTGTAACACACCTCAGCACTCTTCACTGTCTTCAATTTGAATTAACATCATTCAAAATGAACTTGATGAATTCAAGAACTCAAAACAACTGCTGACAATGATTTCATCAGTGTTGTGGGTCTTGAAACAGCTTTAACAAAGTTTGTAAAGGTGTTAACTGCACAGAGTCAGCAGCAGAGTGAGTCAGAACAGATGAGAAAGGCAGAACTGACAAAAAGGGTAAAAAGAACAGAGAAGACAAGAAAGAAAGACTTGAAGATTTTGAGCTAACTGAATAGGCTAGAAAAGAAAATGTCAGCTATACTGCAGGCACTAAAAAGAAGAGAAAATAAAAGAAAATAAACTTAGTCTGATATTAAATACTTCTTTATAGAAGAAGGCTGAACAAGAAACTGACTTTTAGCTGCACTATTGTTATGCATGCATGTGTAGCAGTTGATTAGTAAAACACTTACTAGATAGTAAGCAGCCACTGACTGCAGTTCAGAACACAATTAAGTACTGAAAGCATTGTAAGTTCATAGATTCTGAGTCTGCTCAAAAGCCTGTTCAACTGCAATCTGTACACTTAAAAGACAGCAATTAAAGGCTGTCTTATTGTCAGTAAGGGTTCATCCTTCTGAATAGGGGCTGAAGATGTCATTCAGATGCTTGTAGACCTGGTCTTCAAACAGGTATAAAGGTCAGCAACCACTGCAAACTTGCTGAAGGTTCTGTTTCAGATCAGAGTTCTGAACAATGACATGATCATTGATCTTTTCTTTGTAGAGGCCTGCAATTGAGTCAATCAGGCCATCTGAACATATCACTGCCTGATATGTAAAGTCATGATGTCTCTTATACTCTGAATACATTGTTCACTGCTCTTTCTGTGAGTGGCATGTTTCTTGAAACATCTCATTCACAAACCCTCATATTGTTTTGTGCTCTCTTCACCCTTCAGCTCTTTCAATTGTCTGGTTATACTGTCATAGATGTTGATATTGTAGAATAGAATGTCAACAAAGCATCTTGCTGTATTGTTAACACAGATGTTCAATTGTATCTGTATAAACTGTGAATAGGTAGATGACAGAGCATTTAAAGAAAAGTGTAAATTCAAATAGTTGTTGTGAAAACAACAAACAAACAAGAATGAGACATAGAACAAGCTTGAGAAAGAACACATATTCAGATTGTCATTGAATAGACTCAAGGTTCAAAAACAGAAGAAGACTGTGGATTTCATGCTTTGTAAACCTAATACTACTGTTAGTACATGTATACTAAAGAAGAAAGCACTTACTGCATCATACAACATTGTTGTTTCTCACCTCAAGTATTCAAACTGAACTCAAAGAATGAGTACTTGATCAAAGAAACATAATGATGCTGAGAAAAGTTCAATTAACTATATTGAAGTATATAAACATATAACAAAAGAACAAGAAGCACTTCATTCTTGTTGTTCATGATGGTTGTTGATTTTTATGTTTATTTTGATGTTTATTAAACAATTTAGTCAGAAACAACTTCTAGCAGTTGTAGTATTTGATTTATATGGGTATTACTAGCAAAATAAACACAGTCACTGCTAGAAGGGTATACGGAAGTCTCCGGACTTTTATATAGCTTGATTGG
>JAABUP010002967.1_pt1 | contig 31055 bp, 36 predicted proteins | sample 5559201 | NCBI WGS metagenome assembly JAABUP01 (sample SAMN10711887, study PRJNA513373) | rock metagenome | isolation source: Antarctica rocks | place: Antarctica
AGAAGTTTCTCATAATAGTTTCTTCCATGACTGATTGGTGACTGCTGTGACTTGGATTGACTAACAGCCAGCATGCTGTGTCTGGCCTGCTGCACCTTCCACACTTGACGTGGTGCACAGAACGTGCAGCGCCAGTTCCATAGAGCCTGTTGCACGTTGCAGCCTGGAAGTGTGCTGCTGTTATCAAGACTAAGGCAATGCTGCATGCTGTTGTCTGTTTAGAGCAGCTTTGGCATCAGTCGGTGCAAAATTGCTACAACATCAACGACCTGTGTGCATTGGTTCAGAGGAAGCTGAGGGGAGTGCATGAAGGGTCTGTCTGATGATCAACAGGACTCAGGTGAATGTTCTCCCAGGCGTGATGTATACAGGCAGCATCTCATGAAGCTTTGTGCCTTTGTGTTGGCAGCTAGCAGGCTTATGCATCACACTTATACGACGCATGTGACAGCTGTCGCTGCAAATGATTCGATGTAACACAACGTGGTTGCAGTATCACAGTCGTGTTTACACTCATCTATGCTCATGCAGGGTCCTGCAGCTGGTGCATGTGGCAAAGGCATAGAGTGCTGGACTCTAGTTTGACGCCTAACGATCACAACACTTTTGCTTTGTTGATGTCTCAAAGAGCTTGCTGATGCAGTGAGTATGCGCAAAATTGGTTGAGCGATTGAACTGTACTAGACGTGAAAGCGCAGCAAGATGCTGAACATCATTATGATGTAACTGATAGGTACATGGCCAAATTAGTCAAGATTGACACTTCAGGTGCACCTTATGTTGTACATAGCAGGCCAAATATCATTATAACTACTGCCAGGCCAGTTATGCACAGTCAACAAGTGCAAGGCTGCCCTGATGTGTTCTATTGCTTGAGACTGCATACACATTCAATCACTTGAAAAGCGAATTTTAAACTGACACAGTCTACATTTTTGATGCTATGCCTGTTTGAGGCGCTTATTTGAAGCTGTAACTGCAGATGACTGAACAGGCTGTCCTCTTGTAGTCCGACTTCCCACCCACTCAAAGTGGTCACACCTGCCCTGTGGGGGCTTGCCATCTGGACGCCGACAGACATAGAACAGTCTCCCTGCATCAGTCAAGCTCAGCCATTGCACGCACAATAAGACTTGATGACAACATTCACGTGCACATTCATACAAGTCAGACTGCCAACAATGATGTGGCAGGCAGCTGTACTGCTTTGAAATGGTAACAACAGATGAATGGCATGGGTTGAAAATTGGTTTTGCCAAATCTCATTCTGGTGCGCAACACAACATGCATGCTGTGGTAGATATCAGCTCCCTGACCTGCCAGCCTGGCATCAGTGCACACCTTTGTTAGGCCCGTTCTTCTTCACTTCCCTGATCACACAGTCCTCCCCGTGTCCCTTGCACTTGGGTGCTTTCATTTTGTTCTGAATCTTTGACCAAGCAGCCGTGACCGCTGCCTTGCCAGCATCAGCAGCACTGTTGCTTTGAGACCCAAACACATCACTCTGAGATGACTGTGCAGATCTTGAGCTGGGATCAGCAGCTTCTGCTTGACTATGACTAGGCGTTGAAGCCAAGCTGATACCTTGCGATGGGCCTGCTTCATATTCTAGAGCAGGGCCATTGCTCACTGGCCTGTCAGCAGACTCTGAATGCTGTAGAACTGCACCTGCCAGTAGTGGCATTGCTGGGTCCACAGAGGTCGCAGGTACAGCTGACTTAACTTCAGTTGATCTGGCAGACATCTGAGGATCATGACTCCTGGCAGTCACTGACAATGCCGTCACAGGTAACGCAGTCACTGGTGATGCACCTGCTCCTGCTGGTGTAGCTGTCTGTATCAGGTGTGTGCTGGACATGGCAGCTGCAGTAGCAGTGGCATCAACTTTAGCACTTGCAGCGGCTGCTGTGGTGGTTGCAGCAGCAGGACATTGCTGCAGAAAAAATCTGAGATTGGTCTGCCCAGCTCTGCCGCCCCTTGCACCTGCTTTGCTGCCGCTGCCTTTCCTAGAGAAACTGACACCAGCTCTAGGTATTCCACTGGGGGGATTATGGGCTATACCTTGTGCTGTAGGCACTGTTGTCAAGTGCTCTGCTGTGGAAGGTGGATCTGTGCTGCTGCTGTTGGCTTTGGCGACGCAGCTCTGATGGGGGTCATTGGGATCAGGAAGAGGTGGCTGAGAGACACTGGTGAGCTGCGTCTGCACATGCTCCACATTGCTCGGGCCTCCTAGCCATGCGGTCAGCTTGCGCTGCTTCCCTGTACTCACAGCAAGATGATGCCGATAGAAAGGACAAAAAAACTGTGCACCTTTCGGCGACAAGAATCAGAGCCTCCCGAGGCGGCAGCCCAGAGCTGATGATGTTGGGAAAGAAAGAGGTACCTGCTTTGTGCCAACTGACGGGTCAAAAGGAGACAAGCTGCTATGAATGGTGGTCCTATAACAGCTATGACAGCTATGCATGCAAAGGGGGCAGCTTGGCGACTTGAAGGCGGCAGCTTGAAGGCTTAAAGGGGCCAGCTTGAAGGCTCAAAGGGGGTAGCTTGCAGGCTCAAAGGGGGCAGCTTGAAGGCACTTCAACAGAGAAAAGGCCGGAGGCACGCAGACTGAGCCAGCACAATGACGAGCCGACAAGAAGCCTCTTGTGAGCTGAAGAACAGACCAAACTTGACACAATGCAGCGTACCTGTGAACATGTAGCGGGTAGACAGGGGAGGCGCTGATTCAGGAGTTGGCAGTGGGGCCAGCAAGTCCCAGTCGGCATGAACCGGAGCGTGGTCTGAGCCCTGCATGTCCATCCGGACATCACAGTCTGTGCATTGCTCTAGCAGGCTCTTGCCTGGTGCCCCAGCCTCTACACCTCTGCATGCACATGCACACAGACACACATCAGCACAGCAGCCATCACACAGCACCAGCTTGCCTGTCTCGCTGGAGCTCCGTCGGCAGCATGTTTATGAAGGTGGACTCAAGTGGTGCTCAAAGCACCTGTTGCACAGCTGTCTGCCTTGAGAGCTACATGCACAGTTGCTGCACAAGGCATGCTCTGTCATTGCAGCATTGCCAAAACAATGACAGCGCCCACAAAGCGTGTATGGGATGTTGCAAGTGAGCAGTGCCATTACAATGCAATGGAGATGATGGTAGTATATGTGTGTGCACAAGTAAATACAGTGTATACGAACATGCAATACAAATATATAGATATACATGTGTCTGACACAGTGAGCATGATCCTGTACCTAGACTATTGCTGCCTCATGGGTGCCATAACATAGAATATGCAAACACACAGCACAAGTATATAGATATACACCTTTTTGACAGAATGAGCATGATCCTGTACCTAGACTGCTGCTGTTGCGTGGACGCCAAAACAGGAAAGGCGATGTTGCTGCTAGCATCAGGCTTGTCAACATCATGGGCAGCATCTGGCTGACCAGCAATGGCAGGCTCTGCAAGGAGGATGAGATCAATGCGAGCACCATAGTTGTTGACTCGTGCACCTGATGCAGTGCTCCAGCAACTGTACACCTCTTGCCTGCACATAACAATAATGACAATAATAATAATAATAACAAGAACAATATTAATAATGATAATGATAATGATAATAATAATGACAACAACAATAATAATGACAATAATAATAACAACAATACTACTCCTACTCCTAACAACATCAACAACAACAATAATAAATATTGATAACAGTGATAATATTGATATTAATAATAACAATATTCATGCTTTCCGGCTCATGACGAGCTAGGTCTGTGCAGGACCCTTCCCTGTACATGGCAAGCATGATTGTAACAAATCAAGGGGAACCTTTTGCTGTCAGTCATCAGGTGCCATGAAATGCAGTCACCAAGCTTGAACCTGCTAGATTATGCTGAATCCTCACAGTTTCAAAATGCAGCAGATGTCTCATGAAAGCATGGCAAATGAAGGTGTTCATTCATGAAACTGGTTGTGAAATGGATGCTGTGCACACGGGAGCAGACCTGGCAGGGTAGAAATGCCTGAACAGATCCACAAAGTAGCCGCCATTGTGCTTCATGACAGCGCTCAGCCATTTCTTGTCAGCCCTGTCCCTGAACTTGCTCACATCCCCGGGATCACAGCTGTCAATGGGCTGGGGACAGATGTTGAGATCCCCAACCAGAATGACGGCCCTGCCGGCAGCCAGACAGGCCTCCATGCGGCATTGCAGCGCCTGTTCAACCAGAAAAGACTAAGAAGCAGTCTGTGTCAAGAGGCCAGGTAGAGTGATGGTTAGGCAGCCATGATTATCACCTGCTCAGCGTACTCGTGTCACAGCACCGAGTTCGGCCAAGGGAGGCTGAGCACATGAGCAAGCGAAGGCTAGAATGAACAATGAGTGCTTATGACTGCTGAGTGATTTACTTGTAGGCAGAAAGACACCCCATTATTAATAATAATAATAAACAGTAATAATTAAAACGCTTTCCAGCTCATGATGAGCTAGGTACGTGCAGGACAAGCTAGGTATGTGCAGGACACCCCCATTATTATTGAGCCTCGTTATGTGCGTGGCCACACTCAAAGTTTGTGCAGCAAAGTCTGCTGGATCAACGCATTCTGAAATTCACCATTGGAGACCTCTGGCCTGTATGTGAGTTGTTTGAGCCTTCAGCATGCTTGCAATGATATGCCTTGACAGTTGAGCATCACCTGGTAGAGCCGCATTTTGTAGGCAAACCTCTCAGCTGCATTCTCCTCTGATGTGATTGCAGGGCCGTACAGGTTGAAAAGAATGAAAGCCTCATGGTCGGTGATCACACACCTGCCCTCCAAATCAATGGCAAGCAGCTCCTCTTGTGTGAATCTACATGCAGCATCATGAACAGAATGAGGACCCACCGTCTGCCATGCATACAACACACAACAGTAGACATGCATACACCACACAACAGTAGACATGCTGTCTCAGCACCAACTCAGGTGTGTGCAGAGGTGAAAGCTCATGAATTTTCAAGCACTGGGTCGGTACCTGTTGCACAGCTCTTCAAGACAGCCTGGGATCTGCCGAGCTGCATTTGCAGCTTCTAGCTTTCCATCATGCAAGATGCCTGCAGGTTGACAGAAGGTGAATTGCATAGGTCATACAACTCCAACTGCATTCCTGTCCCAAGGACTCAACAGGGAATCAAAACATGAAACATTGTTATCATTGGACTTGTGGATTGTTTAAGCAAGGCACACCTGTGATTCCTTGCTCAGCTGCAACTGGTACTGTGACTGCCTTTTTACAGTATGTGGCAACGCCTGAGTAGCTACGGTCTTTGCAGTGAGAGAAATAAGAATCCCTGTGGTTTGGACAAGACCCAAACTGAGGAGGCGGGCTGTATGCCAATAAAGCCAGACAGACCTACCAGCCTTCTACGAGCGCAAGGTCTCTGTCAAGCTCCGCCTTAGTAAGTTTCGTCTCTTGAAAGCAGATGATGTCTGCATAGCATGGTTGGTCTGGACGCTGGGCGACAGTCCAGTACGACAGTTGCAGACCTAAAGACGCAGCACCTGCCTGCCTGTACAGAGTCTAGCAAAGTAGCGATATCACCGATGCCTCTTTTACACACAGCACGTAAGCCGTTGATGTTCCAGGTGACAACGCGCATCCGTTGAGCGACAGTCCAGCGTGATCACGCCGCTTGAGTGGGCTTAAACGGTGGCAGCCCAAGCTACTTTCAGCAATACATCACAGCTGAATACATGAGGCATACAGGACTTGCGCGCTGGGAACCTGTCGTTGCTAAGCGTCGTCGTCCTGATCTCGGCTGTGCCAAGCGACAGCGTGACTAAGGACTAAGAGGTCAGCAGGCTGAGGCAAAGCACGTCTGTATGTGCGTCTGACTTATAGCGTTGCCAAAATTGCCACAGCCAAGCCAGCCTCAACAATCGTTGTCCGGGTGTCGCCTGGACACAACTTTGTCATCACGTATGTGGGGGCCCGTTATGTGTATGATCGTGTGTCAGCGCTCACAACCTCGATGATCACTTGGTGCCTGTCTGACTGACGCTCGCTACACACGAACAGCGGATCGACTCAGGGAACCAATCCAGCGAAGATGGCTGACCGCAATCCCCAACACAACGATGTTACCCGTACCGATCCGCAGACGCTCGTTCGGTGGATCATAGACCAGCAGCGCAAGTCCTCACCTGACGCCAAGGGCAACCTGTCTATTCTGCTTGGCTCCATCTCAGTGGCTTGCAAGTTTGTGTCTTCGGCTGTCAGGAAGGTGTGCGGCTGACCAAGCTTTCTGTCATACAGCAGGGACGGCAACACAGTGACTGTGAGATAGCTGACCTGTAGGCTGGACTGGCTGGACTGCTTGGTATGGCAGGCAGTGAGAACGTACAGGTGTGGTCATGACTGCACCAACTTCTGTGTACGTACAGCCAAGTTGTTGAGCAAAGGGAGGCTCACCCTGTTGTATAGCGTACCACCTACACATCAGCAGTGCACCGTCAGTACAAGACAAGGCTGACACACAAGTTGGTGCACACTTGCCTGATATCCTGCACATGTTTTGCTCAGGGGGAAGATCAGAAGAAAGCTTGACGTTCTTGCAAATGAGGTCTTCATCAACATGCTGGCCAAGTCTGGCCAGTGTGCAGTGATAGTGAGTATGGATCTGTGCAATGAATGGGATTCGCTGTGCACAATGCCTTGATTTTAACTCCTGAAACTGCAGTGCATGTGTGGCGCAAAGCACTTGTCTGTGGTGCCATGTTGGCCAAAGGACTCTGTCCACAGCGCTCATGCCAGTGGCAAAGACCTGCAAGCCTGCCGGGCAGCACAGCTGTCAGCAAGCGAATACAAGATCATCCCAGATACACAATCATGCATTGGACTTAGGCTTCTGCAGCACATGGCTTCCTAGACCAAGCAAGCGCAAAAGTGGACTATTCATGATTCTATACAAGCAGCTATAGCACAATAACAAGCATGCGTGTCAGCTCTTTCCACTCATTCCCATCCATGTACAGGTTAGTGAGGAGAATGATGATCCCATCATCATTGAAGAGGCCTACCGGGGTGAGTATTGCGTAGTCATGGACCCCTTGGATGGATCATCAAACATTGATTGTGGAGTGTCCATTGGCACCATATTTGGTATCTACAGAGTACAGCCAGGATCTAGTGGCACAGCTGAGGACGTCCTCAGGGTAGGGATCCTGAATCTGAATCTCCAGAGCCATGCTGACAACAATTTACCAATTTTCAAGTTTGGCATGCACAAGGATGAAGCATATCCTTTAACACCCATCACCCATCTTTTGGCAGCCAGGACGCATAAGCTGCTTCTGAACTTGTACTTATAATACAGTTCATTTGTAATGGCTCATGAATTGAATGACAAGATTGAGTGCTTTTGCCTGCTGCTGCCGCCGATATGCTTGTGAACAAATTCTAACTGCAGGATATCATAATACTGCTGTTGACTTGACTGATTGTTTATGCTTCTCAACACTTGAAGCACCATTTGTTACAAACAGCCCAGTGTACACTGCAGATTTGGAGTTGGGCATATCTCATGCAAGTCTGAGAGCTGACACGATTATGTTTGCAGCCAGGCAAGGAGATGGTGGCGGCTGGTTACTGCATGTACGGCAGTAACTGCTGCATGGTAATGAGCGTAGGATCTGGCAGCAGCGTATTCACACTAGACCCATCTATAGGAGAGTTTGTCCTGACTGCCTCAGACATCCAAATCCCATCCAAGGGCAAAATCTTCAGCATCAATGAAGGCAATGAATGCTTCTGGATGCCAGAAGTTGCCAAGTGAGTGCATGCTATACCTGTAGCACAAACTGCAATGCCTAAGTGTTCAAGCATGCTCTTCCACACAACAGCTGCTGATGACAGTGCATCTATTGTACAAGTTCTCTATAACAAGAATCAAAGCTGGCTACAGTGACAATAGCAATGTTTGGTTTATGTATGGTAGCAAGAGCTTGTTCTGGCAACTTGCCAGAGTGACAGCCTGACAAGCAGTGTGGTCACAAAAAGAACGTGCAAAACCAGACACAGGAATCAATTCATTGCCTCTCCTTGCTGCTCAGTCCCTTGTCACTTCATCAATAGAAAATATCCAGCCGCTGCTGGAAGCACTGTGATAGCTTCATTGTACCTGTTTGGTCTTGCAGATATGGGCATGATAGTCACTTTGTACTCTTGTGGTCATGCAGATATGTGCATGAGTGCAAGTACCCAGCAGACCAAAAGCCGAAGAGCCTGCGGTACGTGGGCAGCATGGTGGCAGATGTGCACCGCACCTTGCTGTATGGTGGCATCTTCCTGTACCCAGCAGATAAGAAGACCAAATCTGGCAAGCTGCGCCTTCTTTATGAGGTATGTGACACCCTTGAACCATGATAAGCCATTGACAAACCATTGATAAGCAGCGCCATAGCTTTCAGACATGAGCAGAAGTACTGCAGCAGCGTTGCGATATGCTCATAGAACTACAATGAGAAATCCTTGCAATGCTAGAGGGACTGATCAGAGCAGGGCCACAGACGGTTTGCATCACAGCCCCTTATTGCTTTGATGCCTGCGCATTCATGGGAGCAACGCCCAGCAATGCCTGCCTGCTCCACATCTGAAGCAAGCTGCTGCAAAGCTGTGCCTGGTTCGGTTGCCCAAGTACGTCTGCAGTGTTGCAGTGCTTTCCAATGGCCTTCCTAGTGGAGCAAGCTGGAGGTCTGGCAACCACAGGCAATGACCGCATTCTGGACATCATGCCACAGCAAATACATGAACGGTACAGTGCTCGACACACTTGCTCGATGCACATTGTTGCTGTATCTGGGGTGACTCATGTACTATGGTGGTCACCTACGCAGACATCAAATCAGCTTTGCCTTCCGCATTATGCCACACAGGTGAACATATGGACAGGTGTTGCATAAACGGCTATCTGGCTTGAGGATCTCGAGGCTTGTGCAATGTTGTGATGCTTGCAATGTGGTGTCATGCAGGAAGCCCATCTTCTTGGGCAGCAGAGAGGATGTGCGACGCATTGAGGCACTGTATGCTGGGAGATAGCAGGCTGACTGGCTGTGACATTGTCTTGTATATTAAGGCCAGTGCTGCCTTCAGTGAACATGTCGAGCTTGAGCCTATGGCGTGATGATGCCAAAAGTCAAACTTGAGATCATGCAAGCTGTCTGCCCTGTCACGTTGGCTTGACACACACTGTGAGAACTGCTTTGACGCTGTGTGAAGATTACAGCTGTTCGTGTTCTCAGTCGTTTTGAATTTTAGGGCATGAATCCTGTCATACTTCGAGCTTACACAGTCGTATGCTGAACTCATGATAGTTTATCGTGGATGACAGCATAATGTCAGTTGCTGTGTGCTCACCGATGCAGCAACCCTGTCAGGGTAGTGGCATGAGAATTTTGTGATTTGTCTCCTTGACAGATCGGATCTCAGATACACGTTTTCAAGGATGCACTTTGTGATTTGTTTGCAAAACATGTTGAGCACACATGATCAGCTGCTTGCAGTTGCCACCAAGCGACGACTACTTTGACAAGTCCTAGGAGATCTGTTTCACGCTTTGATTTCAACTTACAAGCCTTGTGACACATGCAACTAGAAAAGTTGCAAAAAGACGACCTGACATTGCACAAAGACTGATGAGCAAAATTGTTCGTTACTGTAGTACAAGCATCAAGCACGATGACAGTGTTGATGGCTGTATCATTCCCAACAACAGTCCCTTTACAAGACATAGCTGGCAAGTTGAATGTGTAGCTGTGAGTTTGCATCCTCAAAAGTGGATGACAATCTCCCGCTGTCCCCCCATTTCATAAACCATATCCAGGGCTTCCTCTAGCGCCACTTGACCAAAGTTTGTGATGTAGTTCGAGCCAATTTTGACATTCTTTGGTGCCAAAGACGGGTTGGCCTTTAAGGCCTGATGCAGCAGCAGCAGCGCATCAGTGTATTGGAGAAACAGCGGGCACACTCTCACAGCATCTCATTTCCACGCTTGTCCAAGGTGCAAACACGCCAAGAAACAGAATGCAAGTCAGGCACCATTGAGCATAAGCACTGTCCATACAGGCTATGCTCTTTGTACACAGCAAACCAGGTGGCCAGGCATGCGACAAATGGCTGTCATGCTGGCACACCCTGATGAGCATTTTTGGTTGGAAACACATGTATAATCACCAGCCCTACCTGAGCCACAGCACATGCGCCCTCATCCTTGATCTCGTTGTAGCCTAGGTCCAGCTCCACCAGCCTCTCGTTGGTGTGCTCCTTCAGTGCTTGACTGATCCAGCCCGCACCTGACCAAGAAAGGCTTAGATAGTGGTACTGATTGCCCTTTTGGCACCTTTGAAGCTGCTTTGGTCATAGGTGTGCAAGGTTCAGAATCAAGATGCAGAACCGCAGCAAAAGCAGCAGAAGCTTCCTGAAGCAGGGGCCCCACCTGGGTTGTTCAGGCTGTTCCCTCTGAGGTCCAGAGTGGCGATGGATGTGTTGAAGAGGATGAGGTCAGCAATGGCCTTTGCACCTTCATTCTCTCCCACCTTGCACCAACCCATCTTCAACACCTCAATCTGCGCAAGCCCGCATGCCCAAAATCAGCAACAACTCATGATTACTCACAGCAACAACTCATGATTACTCATCAGCAACAACTCATGATTACTTCCATCAGTCTCGCACAGTGCACTTGACGAGCAAGCAGAAGGTGACTGATTTACTGAAGAACTCTGTGATGAGTACGACTGCTTTCTCACAGAGCAGACTTGTGATGCACTTGAAGCAGGCTGACGAACAGACAGATGGACGGATGGACAGACGAACAAACAGGAACAAAGAATGCAGGCATGCCAACAGACATAGACAGACAAGCATACAGGCAGAGAGGGATGAGCAGGCAGGTTGCAGGCAGCCAGACAGACAAGAACTGGACAATCAGGCTTTTCCCATCAGATGGACAGCAGAACAGAAATGGATGTTGACAAAAGCCTGATTTTCACGTTCTGAACCATTAAAGAAAGCTGCCTGGCTGACTTCCACAGTGACTCACCCCAAGGTCATACTTGACTACATCAGCAAGGTATTTGGCACCCTCCTCCCCGATGGGGTTGTACCCTATCTCTAGGGTTTTCAGGGTTAGGTTTCCTCTCAGGGACTCCAGTAGCACCTTGATTCCCTCTGGGCCTATGTTGTTACCGCCAATGTCCAGTACCTTCAGGCTGCTGTTGCCTTTCAACGCCTCTGCCAACTGCGCACCAGAAGAAGTATGCAGACCATAAGAAATTTGCAGACCGAAAGAAGTATGCAGACCAGAAGAAGTATGCAGACCAGCAGCGGGTTGAGCTGTTCTTCATGGTAGGAAAGTATGTCTGGTTGAAGAGTGAGCCAACAGCTATCAATGCATGCACAGAAGCAGCTGCTCACTTGCTGGCATACCCTGCCGACACAATCAGCATGTCTTGATTGCACCTCTCAGTAGCTTTAAAGCAGCTGCTTGTGCAAAATACATTTTGCTGTGACAGCTCAACAGTTGCATTGAAGCTTCGTACATTTTGTACACCTGCACGTACCTAGCTCATCATGAGCCGGAGAGTGTTTATATTATTATGGTTCGTTTATTATTTGTACTCTTGCATGTCACCAACGCAGTATGTACATGCTGTTGATGACTACTCTGACTGCTGATGCCAGCACCACCAGGGAGCGCTGACACCACATACACGGTAAGGAGATTTATGACAGGGTGAGTTGTAACCTTGTAAGCCCCTCCATTGCCGATGTCGTTCATATACAGATTGAGCTCCTGCAGCTTCTTGGCCTTCTTCACAAAATCTGCAATGGCGACTGCTCCCTCCTCGCCCAGACTGCATTGGGGCATGATTGGTCAGGCTTTTGAGCATCATGCTAAGCAACTTGGTGTTGCGGGGCGGGAAAAACACCCCGGGATGGAATGTTTGAAAGACTTGCAGTATCGATGCTCACCTGCTAATGTGACATGTAAGATTAAAAGACTCGCAGCATTGATGATCGCCTGTTGGTACGAGATATAAGGCATGAGGTTAAAGTTACAGGCAGTGATCAGTGGCCATCACAGGTAGTAAGCTAGTGATATGAATATGCTTTGAAAAGTGCGTCCAGTGCAAATTGGGTCTGGAGACTAGATCAAGATACATTCCAGTGCTGCTGCTCTGTCTCATCTTGGCTGTTTAAACATTTTAATGAGACAATTTCAGAGGCATGCTGTAACTGAAGGGATCAAAGGATGATAGATATTGTGACAGCAACAAGGCACCAACGGCTGATTCATACACACCACCCTTGCACATTATAGCTGCTCGATGCATGCAGCATTCTCTTGCCTGATGCATGCAGCAAGGTCGCCATGCTCTGAGATATCAGGCAGAGAGAGTTCAGCTGTACACGTCTAATTTAATTCAAGAGCGTCCATTCTACAGTGGAAATCTATACTCAGATGCGCCTGGGCACAGTAAAAGCGCGTTTCTACATTGGGGAGATGTTTCAGAGAGAGTGGTTCTAGTCCATTTTGCTTTGCCTCAAGCTCTTGCGCAGCACTATCTGAGCGCAATTTGCCATTAAGCATGACATGGTTTGGAGGTGACTCCAAGCCGGCACTGCGTCTCGACGACACAGAAGAGTTGAGAGGTGAAGCAGCTCCTGCTAAAGATTCATGTCCATTCTGCTGGCTGGTGGGGTGCACTAGGTCTTGTGCTACAGGAACTGTTGCTGTATCTGGTATAATGCTGGCAATGTCTGTCATGATATGACAGGCCTGAGGCCCACCCAGCTAGGTACTGGTATGCCTTTTGCACTCACTTTCAAGCTGCACAGGTGCTGATACGCCTTTAGCACGCACTTCCAGGCCACTGAGCCTGCACAACAGGACTCAAGAAATAAATCCTGAGGTTGCTGACAGGGGATGATCCCGTCAGTGAATGCAATCTCACTGAGCACCTGAGTCTAAGCAATATCGCATGAGATTTACAGACAGATGTTCAGGACAGGACACGATGCAGGGCTCTGATACAGCAGACTGTGCAGCAGTATCGGATCTATGCGGCAGGTAGTGCAGTTACGAGGCATTTGTGTTTTGCGGACACTTTTGCACGGCAAGATCCAGACACAAGTGATCAAGACGTACTTGCAGAACCCTTCACAAGACTCAACAGCCACAATTGTCGTGGTGCAGGCCGTGTATGACAGAAACGTGGGTGGCGGAACTGCTCACAGGCGATATGACCTGGCAGCCGAAACAGCAGCAGGAGTCCTGTGTTTCAGTGTGCTAGAAGCCCTCAGCTGCAGCACCAGGAACATGACACTTGCAGCTGACTTCCGGCACGCGCCCAACGCAGGACAAACGGTGCAATGATTGTGTAATGCGAAATCCCAGGCCCGATTGAAGGAGGGCGCTTGCGGCAAGTCTTAGGGCGCTTGTAGGAAGTCACGCTGGTAGTTTGTAGTTACTAACAGGGGCTTTTAGCAGTGCTAACACTGCTAAAAGCCTCGTTTATGTAATGCTGGCGTTATGGCTTGACTCATTGACGTGCAAAACTCCCGTCATGGATTCGACCGTCAATTCCACAGCGGCGAGACAATCAAAAGTGTTTGTTTCGACGATCAGAATCTGGCCAGTACCATCAGAACTTTCCTGAACTGTACAGGTGACGGTAGGAACAGTTCCCCACGGACAATCTCAAACGTTCCGACAGGACTCCTGCCCGCTTTCGGGGGTTTGAAGTCCTTGTGTCGCACAGCAAGTAGGCAAAAGGGGTCATCAGCCTCCGTACCCATCCCAGCAGGCGCCTGTGCTGTGTACCTGTCAACAGCTGATGCTCTGGGTCGTCCAATCTTGCCAAATCAGCACTCGCTGAGCTACCATGGCCGTGTCGAGTAGACATTCAAGCACTCCCCGTTCAGATATTGCTTTTGATCTCATGGTCCTGTAAGACAACTATCAACATCTTCCAGACGGCACCTGTCTATGATGCTGGCATCAGAAGATATGGAGGAATGTGCCAGCACCAGTCAGCCAACAAAGCTTGTAAACAGCTTTGCAGGTGAAACATCATGTCGAAGCATACGAATTGTAATTTCCTGAACTTGCTGGTACACTTTGATGTTGCCTGTTTAACGCGATGCAAGGCTAGAGAGGCCACTGAGCCCGATTATTTTGATTGCAGATAAATGCAAGCTATTCTGGCGACAGGCAGGGCATAAGTTCAGTCACCCACTTGGAGTCAAACCCCAGCATGTGAAGTATGTCAGAGTGGTAGGGCAGGTCAGTCACTGTCACCAGCATGCTTGTGGTGACGCTATACCAGGTTCTGAGTGAAATGTTTGCTTCTTGCCCATGTGTCTCTCATCACTGCGACGTGCACAAGCTTCCTTGCACATAAAACATCCTGGCAGTCACTACATGCTGTAGGATGTGCCACACAGGTTGGCTTTGTGGCAAAAGGCGTGGTTTATGCGCTCATAGGAGGCCTGTCTTGCCAGAGCGCTATACAAGGCACTGTCACCATCAGAGGCGCTGACAACTCACCACAGGTGCATGGTCGTTCACAATCCTGCCTTCTTCAGCTGGTGTGCATTTCTGTTCAAATACTCATGCGACAACATTGTATGACATATACGTGCTTCCATACAAACTGCAATACTGCACACCCAGCAGTCATGATGTCTGCCTGCCTGTATCTGCATGGAATTTGTTCTGAAACACACTAGAAGCCTCTCTCACAAAGTAGTATACTCCAGGATCAGTGCCTGCAGCTGGGTTGCTTGCCCATGCAGCTGAAATGCCTCTTGACTTGTACTGCAAACAACGTCAAGGCTGGGGTTGCAGGGCGCATTCATTTTGGTGGGCAACAACCAGTTTGGGTACCCACTGCTGATAGTGATGGCCCTGACAGTGTACATGTATGCCTGCTGGCGCTTTTGGGAGGGCATCACCGGCCAAGGCTCAGATGACGCCTTTGGCAAATTCAAGAACTTCTTCAAGTACCGCCTCAGCCCTTTAGTCTCGGTGAGCAGGATCAGCACTGCCTCTGCACAGACGTTTTGACTCTTACAGCTGATGAATCTTTGTCAAGATTCTCTGGTCTAGGTAGCTGAATACAGACAGGTCAACATGGTCCATCATGGTGTTGGTCATGCTGTGCAACATCACTTAGGCTGTCACAGCTGCATGTAGCACAGGACATAGCCGCTTCCAGCTCAAAACGTTCAGCAAGCTCCTTTTGTCTTGATGCATGCTGTAACACTTGCTGCCATATAAGTTTGGGTGTAGGATTTATGCCAATCTGTGTCAGACAATCATGGAAGCACTATATGGACACACAAACAGTAATGGCCCGACCTTGGCTGCAGGGTTGTGTGTACACAGCCTATGGGGCCTTTTGCATATCGCTCATCCCCAGGATGAAGCACTTGGACACAGCAGCCAGATCGGGGGGCTTCCCACAGAGCATAGCTGGCAGCTGGTGGGGTGACATCATGTGCGCACCACAACAGCACATGTTGCTCATCTGACTGCTTGCTATCACATCATTTACTGGGATGCAACTGAGGCCATATGCCTTGACCGTCAACTTGAGCTGCAGTCAATGGCATTGTGTTTTGCATATCAGGCTGCTGTTGTGCACAAGCAGTGCTGAGACAAGCAGTACTGTGACAGGTCGTAAACCTGTGGTTGTGCGCAGTAATGATGGTGTTTTGGGTGATAAATGCAAGGTCAGGTGGCGTGGATGACTAACCTCTTGCTGTCCTTTTGCAGAATCTGCATATTGGGTTTGGCTTTCCTGATTGCCTTTGTGACTCAGATGCAAGCTGCATTCACACGCAACTTCCACTACGAGATGAAGGAGGACCTGCCTGTCTGGTTTGACTGGATTCTTATTGTCACAGGTGAGTCAAACACTCACACTTGTCTCACAGCCATGTTGCTAAGGCTTGCAATGTAACATGGCAGCAGTCTGAAGTGTGCAAAGCTGATGTGCAACTACCCACCAGACCAGCATGCATATCGTTGTTGATCACAACTGAGATTTCTCAGACACATGAATGCAAAGCTGCCGCATATGCTGTGTTGTCAAAGATACTCCTGTTGTAGTTGTTCTGTGTGGCTGCAGGCCACATTGGTTTTCTGGGCAGGTCTGGAGTGTTTCTGTTTGTTGCAATCCTGATGTTTCGGACCATTGCCAATCCGGACATCAACAACACTGATGAGACCACCATCGGCAATGCGCTGTCCCAGCTGCAGAAGACGCATGCTGGCAGGGCCTGCCTGTTCATCCTGGGCTTCTTCCTCATGGTGTATGGTACCTTTGCGGTAAGCATGTGCATCATAGCATGTTTGTGCAGCCATGATTGTCAAAGACAACAGCACACTTTTAGCAAGCATGCTTGTTTGTGGTCGTCTTGATGCCCACTTTCCTTTGATGACCTCAGCATAAGTGTAGTGGAGTGTTGTGGATCAGAGCATCTGCGTGGCTGTGTTTCATTCGGTTGCCTTAGTTGTCCTCACAGACGTGCATCTCATACGGCAGCATCCTTCAAAGCCTACTGGCTTACAAACAGAAGTATGAAGCAAACAGTGAAACACTGCAACCATGCTTGTTACCATCTTATTGCTCTCTGGTGCCCATTGACAGGTACTGAATTCGTATGGCAAGGTGTTTCCCACACAACCTCCTAGTGGCAGGCCTGTCAGGGAAGCTCAGCCTCAGCAGGGCCCCTGGGAGCGCCACACTGACCAGCCTGATGTTGAGAATCCAGTAGAAAGGAGGAGGAGCATCGGTGAGCTTACTGGCTCATGACCTGACTAAACCTGCAGCCAGCATCTCCCCTGTCTGGTTGCATTGATTTGAGCTGATTAAAGACTGTGAGCTGTTGTGGTTGTGTCCTTGGCTGCGCTTTTGTCATGAGGATGGCACATCAGGCCATTCTATGCGCTGCCTAGCAGAGTCACCATCAAGGTGTTGTATGTTATATGTACCTTCTGCTGGCTCAGTCACTGCATTGATGTGCAGGCGAGCCTGCTTGGAACCACTCTGAGAGCAAGAAGAGGCTGCACCTGGAACAGATTCACGCAGAAGCTGTGACTGGCAGCATTGGGCCCACCCAGCCCCAGCCTGGCACCTCAGACTATGACAGCAGGAAGCAAGAGCGTATGCAAGCCATCAAGTCGGTGCTTTGCTTATGCTTTTCAAGAGTGCCTCAAACATGTCCTGCTGTAAATGCCGCAGATGCTACTGCACATGTCATAGAATGAGCATGAGCATAAATCTTGAGCGATAATGGACATGATGAATTTTGTGGCCTGCAGTGTCTGTTGTCTGAGTTCTCATGCTGTTGCATGTCCTCACATGCCAGCAGCTTAATATGACAATCAATGGCTGCAGGGATTTGGAGATGACAGTGCTTGGAGTACACCCACATGGGTCGCCAAAGAGCAGCGCTGGCAGCATTGGCTCAGCTCGTCATCATCACATGTCATCTCATGATTTCCCTCTCACAGAGAGGCCTCAAGACAGTGTGCAGCAGCTGCCAAACCTGAACTCTGGATTGGCAGAGATCAGAGTATCTTCAGAGGACATGCCAAGTCATGGGTCAGCGCCTGTAAGGGCCACTTGCAGCAGCACGCATAATGGAGAGATGGTTGACATTTTGTTGACATCTAACAGTGGCTAGTTGAGATGTCACTAGAGCCAGTATAGAGGTTAGGGTTGAAGCAAGCATTACTGTACCATAGCTGCAAACAATGCTATTACAAGTTAAGTGTTTCACAGTACATTCCTGGCATGTCATTGCTTTCCTGCAGCTTTCTGAGATGCTGTACGCAATCATGTTGATCAGTAGGTCAGTTCCTGAAACAAGTCGCTCGACATCACTGACAGCTCCTATGAAATATCATTTGCAGCACCAGTCCACTGCAGAGATCTGCTATCACTAGCACACACATCAGTGAATGCAGTTAACTAAAATGGTTAATCTTCCATGAGGATGACCAATGTGCGATGCTTGCAGTCTGTTGAAAGCAGACAGTATTTGAACAAAAACATAGACATTGGCCAGTGAAGACCAGCAGCTAGAGCCATGGGGTTGCTGACTCTGATAGAGGACAGACCTGCATACAAGGTCTGACTCATATGCATGATTGCATAACAAAATTGTTAGCCGAAAGCGCTGGCCACAACATAGGCAAGAGCATGCACAAGTATGATCTCCAGCTGCCCAGAAGAGTGCAGATTGTAATGGTGCCTGTTGAGCAACAAAATTAGTTCTGGGACTTCTTGATCTTCCTGTATGGCAAGTTGCCAATGATGCCGGGCAGATCCCGATCACTGGCCTGCAACATGCACACTTATGTGAGGTACGGCCCAAGGGTGTGTGGAACCCGTCTGTATCAGTAAAGCTGCATTCGGGTATTGTGCATGTGATGAGCCATGAGCATCACATGACACCTACTCATAATGTCTTCGAATCCTCTGACATCACAGGCTGCTGTTCCTGGCATGCTGTTTGCAGCCTTGCATTGTCTGAGAACACAGAAGCAGAGGCAAGTGTGACATTTGGGTCGAGATTGACTCTATACATGCCAATGCATGCTAGGATAGTGCAATTGCGCATGTCCTGGATGTTCTTGCTGTCACAGCAGCTCTGGGGTGCACATCATATGAGTTGTATATGCTCACCAGATGCGCCTTGCCCAAATTTGATAACCGTTTGCTGGACTTCTTCTCATTAATGTGCTGCTTGCCAGGGTGTCTCAATATCACCTTGCCTGTGCCTGTCACCTTGTATCGCTTTGCTGCTGCCTGGTACAACACATGAGTTGGGCTAGGAGACTTGACTACAGATGTACTCATGACGAGCATATATGTGCGACTACAACCTCAGCGAAGCAGTGGCCCCGTGCAGGAGAGACAAAGAGCTGAGGCAACCTTGAATACCTTTCTAGTCTTTAGCTTGCCACACACTATCAAACAGGGCTGCTGCTGTGTTTGTGCCTGCAATAGCAACACTGAGTCAGCCATACTGACGTTACACCTGCGTTTGGTGCAGGGACCAGGAGCAGCAAAACACTACTTTGGACGGTTGTCGCTGCTGAAGCTGTTGGCCCGCGCTGAAAGTGCATCTTCTGCAGGTCATACTGGAAGTGCTGCTTCTTACTGCAGAGGTTGAGAGCTTCTGAGGATGGGCCTGCGCGAACGACACAAGCATTTACATACAAGTACAGCCACAGGAACCTGTTTTCGAATGCCCGCTGGGGCACTGACCTGATGCAGTGACATTGCTTGCAAAGATGCGCAGAGAGACGTTCCCATGGCTCGTTCAGCAATGATGTTGCACTTTGTTGCTGCGAAAGCTGAAACAGTGGAGGCCTCTGCAAAGTGAACCTCATGCAGTACTGCACAATGTACTGCAGTTCAGATCAATGGATTCTAAAGCTCTCCAAGTACAATGCCTCATCTTGTCGCTGTCTGCGGTCGTCAGGTGTCTTGCGCAACAGAATTTGCGCGGAGCTCGTATCCCCATTCCGCCATAATGTCTCTCGCTATGACCTCCGCTTTGCCATGCGCACACACCAAGGCTGGCTGCACCACCAAGGCTTTCCGGCCACAAGCCCGATCTGCTCCAAGAGTAGCTAGGTCTTCTCACGTCGTGAAGGCCTCAGTTGCAGACATGGAGATGGTACCAGACAGCAACAGACGAACAGTGATGAACTTGTTGCTTGTCGGCGCCATTGGACTGCCAGTAGCGTCGTTGGCCGGGTATGCTTTTCAGCAACTGCTTTTTGGCAGTTAATGTCTGCACCGACGCATAGACTCAACATATTGTGCTGTCTTGCAGGCCTTTCATTTACTTCTTCGTACCAAAGTCGTAAGTCTTTGCAGGATTGTCTTCTGATTTGAAACAAAGAGTACACAATAGGCAGTGACAGCAAGGCAGTACTGCAGACCTGCTTTTTCTTCCCTGCAGAGCTGGTGGAGGTAGTGCAGGCATTGCAGCAAAGGATGCTCTTGGCAATGATGTCAAGGCATCTGCATGGTTGAAGTCGCACCCTGCTGGTGACCGCAACTTGGTGCAGGGTCTCAAGGTGACGGGCACCTGCAGCGTGCTGTTCTGGCGTTTTTTTGTCTCTTCCTGACACATGCACTGGCTGACAGAGGACTGCTTGTTGCTGCAGTCAGATGCCACATACTTGGTGGTTACAGACGATGGACAGATTGAGAAGTATGGCCTGAATGCAGTGTGCACACACTTGGGATGTGTCGTGCCCTGGAACAATGTAAGCCCTCTCACAGCACTTTAGAGCTGCGCAATCTTGCAGCACTGTTTGATATCTGATCAACGGCAGCTTTGCACTGCACTCTCGGATGCAATTTTTGTAACACATTTGGCATAGAGGCTCAATGGCCAGTGTAAATGCATGAATGCAGAACGAGAAGAAGTTCAAGTGCCCATGCCATGGCAGCCAGTACAACAGAGAAGGAAAGGTGGTTCGTGGACCTGCACCCCTGGTATGTCCTTGTCTGTCAATATAGCTGCTGTATTGCAGTACTGTTAATGCTGCACAGCAGACAGAGAGTATGACACGTCCCAGCTGTATCCTGTTACGTGTTGCTGGTCTAGCAATTTGCTATGCCTGCATCACATCTGTGATAGTTGTGGATTTCAGTTGTGCTTCTCGATTCAGCTGTGCTTCTCAATTCAGCTGTGCTTCTCATGCAGTCTCTTGCTTTGGCGCATTGCAACATCAATGATGACGCAGTCACTTTCACACCTTGGACTGAGACTGACTTCCGAACTGGTGAGAAGCCATGGTGGATCTAGAAGCCTATTCAGCTTGGGCTGTCTGTACTCTGCTTACTGCCTCAGTCATACCTTAAACATAGGATCTGACCTGCTACAGAGCAGCAAAGGTTATGTGCCTTCTGCCAGCACATTGCTGCCTTTAGCCAATTTTGTATGACATTGAATGCAATCATGAGACAGCCTTGAAGGTTGATGCCTACAATGTTGAGACTGTGCTGCCTGGCTTCTGTAAATTGATGTTGCTGAAAACAAGGACGCCTGCAGACAAACCCCAGGACAGCTATCTGTGCAGCATGTATATTGGTTGGTTTATGGTAGCAGCTGTATCCCGACGGCTATGTTCAGGAGCTGCGAGTCTGCACGTGCTCCATTAACTATGTGTGCATAAATGAAGGAGTATGCATGGTAGCAATCACCAAATTGCATGCATGTACAGCCTTGTACTATGCAGCGGACTGCTGTATCTGTGGTTTTCCATGTAAAAAGCTGTGACCACGTCGCAACTGAAACTGGGCTAGATCTGAAACACTGTTTTGGGTGTGACAATGTCTATTCTTCCTGCCGCTGTCGTGGAGCACACTTGATAATGTCATCAACTCTCAAGATCATTTCAGAAGCCTCCGTAGCTGACAGGATAATCTGTTCCTTGACCTGCGAAAAACATAACAAGGCTTCAAAGTCAACAAGTCAAAACCCCCCTTAAGGAAGCAAAACTTGCATATCACTGCAGTGCAAGCCCAGCAGCAGGGTGCATTTGCCATGCTCACCCGGAAGCATTCATAGATGCCTAGATCTGCCATGTCCCCAGCCTGTCCTAGCACAACATCTACACCCATCCGTGTGTTGTCTTCTGCATGCGCCGCTCTCAGCTGTGATATCAACTCAGCTGAGTCTAGGCCTGCAGCCAGCAAGACCATGTGATGTGAAAACCTGCTCAAATGACATACAGTTTCAGCATGGAGTGGTGTTTTTACAAGAAAGGCCTTCAGGACTTTAAAGAAGGTTGACAAGAGATAGCTGAAAGGTGGCCAAATGCTGCACATGTTTGGCCCAATAGCTGGCTGTTCCTTTGGAAAACAAAGCACAGCTGATCCACCTCCTTATACTTGGATGCCAACAGAGTCAGGTGGTCAAACTGCTGTTCACAGGACATGGAGATGACAGGGCTCACCAGCATTGTCACAGATGGTGCCAGGGATCGCTCTCAGGGCACGAGCATAAGCTTCTATGGCGAGGCTCTTCTTGCCGGGCGTTCTTGCTGCCTTCTCCTCAACCACCTGTATGTACACATGGCTTCCAAATACAAGCCAACATCCAGACATCATTTTCACCAGTAGCAGCACTGCCTGGCTCAGTCATTTCAGCGTCTACCACTTCGGTTCCAAATGCCTTCTGCTCGAGTGGACAGTGTCTGCTGCTCTCTTCTAACATCTGGCATATGCTCTGTTGCTGTGCACACATTCATCATTATGAAATACAGATCAGGCCACAAGTGCCATCCTCTGTTGCCACCCAAGCATGCAAGTGGGCACTGTAATGCATGCCGACAGCCTGATGGGTGAACTACAGCAACATGGATGGGAGATACCTTGGCCATTTGCATTTCAGGGTAGCCGCCACCATAGATGACTCTGGAATCCTGCACTGTCTGCTGGAGCACACACAGGGCATCATGCAGACTCCTCTCTGCCTCATCTAGCACATGTGAACCTGCACGCAACATCATCTTGAAAATGAGACAGCAGAAGGGCTTGAGCTGCATCATGACAATTTGGCTTATCATAGAAAGCAAAGTGGCCAATGCCTTCCCCTTGAGGCATGTGTTCACTGCATGACTTGCAGCGCCAAGACTTGTTTGAAAGTCCTGAAGGGGAAGAGAATGTGGAAGGAGCGACCTTTTGCCCAAAAGACAAGGGGACTTGCCATCGATGCTGCTGCTTGTTCACAGCAACAGTCAGACAAACTCAGATGATTGGTAGGAACAAAGGAGCAGCAGCAGCAGCAGCAAGGGCAGGTGCTTACTGGCTCCTCTGAGGACGATGGTGCAGGCCTCCCCCATCTCCACTCCTGAGAAGTGGATCAGCTTGTCCTCCCCAATCATGATTTCCTCAATCAGCTTGCAGCTGCCCAGCTTCAGCTTGTCAGGGCTGTCAAAGGTGGATGCAATCTCACCGCCTGCAGCCACAGGCAAGATCAGCCAGAATTACTGATCTTTACCGCTACTTGCCGCAGCTTGTGCCGCAATGGTTGACTGAGGCAACACAAGTGAGGCAATGATAAATGTTTGCATCACTTGTGTTGCTGTAATCTGATGACTTGTCAAACATGCAAGCACAACACAGCGTCAATGCCCACAAGCTGTGACACAAGTAAAGGTTTGCAGCCAACATACTACGCCACACGCTTCCTGTTAAATGCTTAGCATGATGTTTCGTAATGGTGCTGCATGCAATGTTGCATGCTCATAGCAAGGAACGCCAAGGACAAGGTGCCAGAGGAGCCGCAACAGGAATCTGAGCTCACAACAGAGCTAACCTGTGACAAGAGCCAGCCTCTCAATGCCATCAAAGTCAGCGTGCTCAATGGCCATGACACCAGCGTCTGCAAAGATTTCCTCAGGGAAATTGTAGATGAGCTGGCGGTTGACGAAGCAGTTGAGGCCCTGACTGATGATGTTCTCCACCTTGGCCCGCATCTTCTCCTTCTCTGCCTTCTCTATATCTGCCACCTGCACCGCCATAGAACTGGTCATGAGTTCCCTTGCAGATTGACCATTTGCAGTCAGTACAACCCACATCAGAGATCACATGACGTCAAGCACAACTGCTGTGACGGAATACATGACAAGCTGTGTGCCTAATGTACAACAACCATTAGGTGCCTGTGCATGCTTGTCTCTCAGAGTCATCAACACATATCTGACGTGAATAACACAAGGTCTGTCTCATACAAGGAGGTGCAGGCTGCATAAATTCACCAACTTCTGTGCATGCATCTGGAGCCAGTCAACGACGCACAGCGAGTATGACCACGATTCTAAAAGAGTTGGATATCAAGAGCATCTGAGACAATAAGTTCAGTGATGGCATGATTTTGTTGATGTATAATCACATGAGCAGGCGCCTCAGAAGCTGAACCTTAGCCATGGAGTCCACGCGCACTCTAGCACCATATATCTTGATCTTGTCGGTGTCCATGGCCGTGTTGGCCACCAGGATCTTGGCATTCTCTATCCTCTTGGGCTGGCCCACTCCTATCCTCTTGTCTAGAACGAAGCCCTCGTCCAGGAAGGATTCCTGCAGGTGTCAATTTCGTCAGGAGCAGGCTTGACAGGGTAGAATGCCAAAAGGCAAAATTGGCATGTAGGGTCTGTCCCTTTGCATGATTATTGAGTAGTCAGCAAAGGATACAGCTACACTCAGACACAGCATCTGGAACAGCTGCAATGGAAGGTTTGGATCAACCTTGTAATGGTGAAGGGCTAGATCAGCAGAACTTCTGATGCATCAAGCACCTACTTTGAACAAGCCATGATGACAGCACTTCAGAGTTTGCACATTGATGCACTCAATCTTCACAAAGCTTTCAAGCATAACAAGACATGATGGCAGCAGACTTGATAGTCAGCAACCTTGTGACTTGCAGGAGGCAGTACCTTGAGTGTGCCTCCAGTCTTCTTGATGATGTGTATGCTTTCCAGGTTGCTGCTGCCCTTCAGCCTCAGCACGGCATCTACAGCCAGCCTTGCAAAGTGCTCCTTGTCTTGCGTCAGAATCTTGGAGCTGCACCACACGACAGCTTGTGAGTGAGTAAAAGAGGCGCACTGTGCCTTTGAACCAATCAGCCAGCAGCAATATGCTTTTCATGCAAGAGATGTTTGGACTCCATGAATGAACATTGATGCCTAAGTGTGCCTGAATGTGCCCGAGTGCAGCATACGAGAAGCAATGCTGCAGGCCCATGCAACCATCGCAACTCAGCACGGCCAGAAGGTCATGCTCACGCTTCATAGCAACAGCATCAAGGCCAAGCAGCGTTTAAACACAACAGGGTGACTCAGTGATGTTTTTCCCTTTTGGAGGAGGTGTTGAACCTGAGTGTTGTCTTTGCTATATTCAGTAGATCCTGCCGGAAGGTGTCCTCATTTGAGGAGTGATTGAGGGCCAGCAGCTCCAGTCGTTCCTTTGCTGCCTCACAGGCTTGCCGGTACCCTGCACGCCCACAACACCATCTTGCTGAGCCTGCTCCATGTTCTGAGCAAATGCCGTTACCTGTCTTGCTTGATCATAGTTCTGTCATGCTAGCTGAATGGTAGAACAATAGTGTTCATGTACTCTCATCAAGAACAGGTGAACTGCATGACTGCTCTGTGAGTCCACACCAGGCAGTGTGTGCTATCAGATAGAAGCCATACATGCACATGCAACCAAACCAATCCGTGTGTCACGTTGACAGACAGCACGCGAGGCCTTGTGCATCCAGCAAATACAGCATATTACACTAAACAGATACAGCAAGGTATACAATACCAAGCAGCTGAAGGCGTCGACAAGGCGGCAACTTGTTTGTGGCGTGAGTACCTGCAATGATGGTCATTGGGTGGATTTTCTGCAAGACGAGCTGCTCTGCTTCTCTCAGAAGCTCTCCAGCCAGCACCACCACAGATGTTGTGCCATCCCCTACCTCATCATCTTGCACTCGTGAGATGTCTGCACACACAAAAAAGGTGGCCTTTCAGAGTTGGCATAATGCTGACAAGGCTACAGCTGCATGACTGCAAATGCTCACTGCCTCCTCTTTGCAGGCAGGAAGCATTGGCATGCTAGGCAGTGTGCAAGTGAAGTGTCACAATCACAGACTGTGTTGATGGCTTTGACTCACCAACTAGGACCTTGGCTGCTGGGTTGTCTACATAAAGGGACTTTAGGATGGTGGCACCATCATTGGTGACCATGATATCATTTGTACGTCCCATGCTCTGCAAGATCTTGTCCTGACAGAAGCAACAGACAGCTTAGCGCAGCTACTCATGCACGCTCATAGGTCCCCGTTGTCAACTGTGCGACACCATGTTTCTTTACAGCTGTCTGGCTTACCATTCCCTTAGGTCCAAGAGTGGTCTTGACAAGGTCAGCTATTGCCATTGCACCTACAAAGGATGCCTACATCAAGCACAGGACACCTATGTGAGTATATCATGTTTTGACCTGGTCACTGACTTGAGGTTGACATCAGAGCCTTGATCATAAAGGTCTGTGGAACAGAACAGCTACTAAACCACGATGCAGCGCAGCAAGACGCTTTGGAGATACCAGGCGAGCGGTTTCTCCTTTTTGCTCTTCTGCGCCCTGTCCCAGGACGCCGTTGGTTCCTGGCACCTGCATATCAGCAAAAGAGTGGTTTTCATAAGTCGCAGCATACTAGCATCTCGAACATTTGGAGGAGGCGGAATGAAGACATTGATTTCAGAACACACTAGTGCTTATCTGCAGCAAAGCTCTGCTGCAATCGGTAGACGCGAAAGCTTACCGCCATAGCCATGCTGATCTAACACAGCGGACTCAGACTTATTGCGCGATGCTGGTGCCCAATCCTGATGACCTGGTTTGCTGGTCGATGCACAGTCGACGTAAAAACCGACGAGAAATTCTGTGGCGTGCGAAGCGAAACATCCCAGCACTTGCATTGACTTAGACTTGCCGGCGTTGCGCACTCCGTAATGAGCGTTACGGTACGTACGTCTCGTCGCGGAGCAGGGGCAGGGCGCTTACCACTGCCACTGCCCCTTAAATGTGGCAGTTCAAACTTTCAACGCCGCAAAGCTGCATAACAGGCTTCGCCCGGCGTCACCGATCGGTGTGCGATCAGTCCACACACGAATCTGTGTTTCACAGCAACACTTCACCCTGCCAGAACTCATAGGCTAGGCTGAAAGTCTGTGCACTTTGCCGCCTCTTTGCGTGCTTGTACACCCTGTATCAGCTCTTCAGCCGGAAGGCTTTCCACCTACACGCAAGGCCGCCTCGTACTACAACGCTGATGTTGGACAGGTGTGCACATTTGCACCACGCTTCTGTTCCCTACGCTAGCCGAAAGTACTTTGCAGGTCAGAGCCCGCAGTTTTAAAACGCTTGACCTCAGTGTTGCTGTACAGGTCGTACAGGCATCCTCTCATGGGATGCCTGGGTATGTGACAATCAAGACCGGCTTCAACGTCATCTTCAGCAACTTGCTGTTCAAGCGCGTGGTGCAAAATGCGGTCAATGCTGTCCCTCCCATTTTGATAGCAACACACCTGTTCGCGACGTTTCATGTCACGCGGCTGCTGGAAGCTGGTCAAAGCCTTGGAACCTTAGATCAAACGTTCTACAACAGATGTACTGCAGCTGTCACAACAGCAATAGACGGCTCTGAACCCCTTGATCTCCAAGGTCTTGCAGATCCTAGGCATGCCAAACATGACTCAAAAGCTGGCCAGCAATTTTCTGATCTAAACACTAGCTTGGTCGACTTTAATGCAGCGCTACCTGCTGGACACAGAGGCCCAATTGTATGGCATGCATGTCCTCACCACTGCACGGTGAGACACTCTTCTGCATCTGACCCTGATGGTGCCTTCACAAGCACCTGTTTACGACTGTCTGCTCTGAAAGTTTGTGCCAATAAGGACGAGTGGGGCTCAACATCATCACCTCTCATTCGAGACCTCACCTGTCCTTGACTCTGCACAGTTGTGCGCTAGCAGTTCCCCTGCATATACTGTGCATGACTCGGTGGTAAATACATTGACTGCCTGCAGAGACCGACAAACGCAGACATCAACGGGACTACGGAGTACGGCTGTGCAACAACACAGAATGTATCCGCACGATGTGGAACCGAGACGTCAATGCATCTATCAACATCTTGCAGTTGTTGCTGGTCTGGGTCAGAGGGGAGGCCAAACCAGTCGCCTTTCGAAGGAATTGCAACTTGGATCCTGCAGGATAGGCTTACATTCACAATCAGCCTGTTTATGAGTCGCCCACGGATGAAACTCAGTATCCTCGTGCGGCGCTGGGTTTTTACCCTTAACTGCTTGCTGCAAACCGTCCATAGTGATGTGTTCCGCAGTGTTCCGCACTAGGCCGCAGCAGTCGTTACGGTGTATCACTGAAATATTGCAGCCCCATATGGACTTCTATAATACTGACATGTTTTGCCTGCTGTGAGTGGAGTCTGAGCCATAACCATCATGCAATGCTTTGTCAGACACGAGTTTGTACATGTAACGCTGTTTTTGGGGATCTGCGCAGTCATGCAGCCCCTGCCGTCTGAGCATGCAAATCATACTCATATAGTGTTTCAGTGGGTTGCCAATTGACTTCATGTACCCACACCTTGGCCAGAAAAACCTGTGATCAGCCTAGTAAGCAAGCATCCATGTGTTGCCTCTCTTCAGCTCCCTGTCTGTACATCAGGGTTGTATCATGTGCATGCCAGCTTAAATGAGAGTATTGCAACAGGCCTTGCTGACATCTGTTTCAGGTCCATGCCACCTCAAATTTCTGATATGTACAATAATATCGCTTGTATAAAGTGTCGCTCATTTGTGATTTACATGGTAAACCTACTTACGCAAACACCAAACTATACCACAATGCCTCACACAAGATAAAACAACACTTTGACCTCGCTGTCAGGCTTCAGCTCCAAATCAGCAATGCTGATGTCAAGCAGCTGGCCGTCATGCGCGCACAGCACGCAGTCTATATGACTCCACATGTGGACAAATGTAATATTGTCATCGAAATGTTGGTAGCCCTTGCTTTTCAAGAAAGCCTCAAGCGCATCCTTCATAGGTGCAGACGCAGGCAACATCACCAGCCAAGAGTTCAGCTCTGAATAGTACAGCTTCAGTGAATAGCCTGAGGTTGCATATGCTGCCTTTGCATTGATGTAATAAAATCAATGGCCCCAAAACACCTGTTGTCAGCCTAGGCCTGCTAAGCTAGCATCAACAATTTTCTTCTCTACAGCTCTTTATCTGTCAGTCACAAGATCATGTGCATGCTTTCTTGTACGTGAGTGTTGCAACAATTCTTGCTGACATCTGCTTCAGGTCCATGCCACCTCAATTTGCAGATATATACAACCATAACACTTGTAGCAGAGCTGAGGTAAATGGCGCATTGCTAGCGTGTCAGAATGCTATTTTCCTGCACTGTTACATCACTCAAGTAGAAATGTTGCTCATTGATTATTCATACGGTACAGAACAAACGTTACCACACTGCCTCAATCAAGATCAAGCAACACTTTGACCTTGCTGTCAGGCTTCAGCCCCAAATCAGCAGTGCTGCTGTTGAGCACCTCATCATCTCGAGCATACAGCTCACAACCGGGCAATATGACTCCACATTCGTCATCATCAATGTGTTGATAGCCCTTGGCTTCCAAGAATGCCTCAAGAGCATCCTTCAAAGAGGCAGATGCAGGCAGCTTTACCGGCCAGGGGTTCATCTCTGGATGGTACAGCTTCAATGAGTAGCCTGGGTTTGCATTTGCTGCCTTTGCATTGCCTGCAAAAATGTCCAGATCATCAGTCTATATGTCGCATAGTTTAGGCAAGCTGCTCTTGGAGCATGCAGAGGCTGCCTTGGTTCACCTGGGATCACCACATCAACAAAACATGACAAGCAGATGTACACAATGTGACTGGCATGGGAGGGAAAAAGAGGCAACCCAATCTGCAACACAAAGTAGCATGTGCACTGTCTCCTGCATGTCCCCATGCAGCAGAAGCTGGCTGCAGTATTGCCTGCTGCATTGTCCTATTTTGCAGCTGCCAGCAAAAGCAAGTCTGGAGTAAGAGGATGCAAAGCTCACCTTTGTCAGCATCAGGAGTGGTGGCAGTAGGGACGGGTTGCGCAGCCCTGGGGACTGAAGCTGCAGCAGTGGGGACTGCAGCTGCCACAGAAGGGGCTGAAGCTGCAGCAGTTGGGCCTGCAGCTGCCACAGAGGGGGCTGAAGCTGCAGCATTGGGGACTGCAGCTGCGGCAGAGGGCACGAGAGGTGCAGCAGAGGTGACAGGAGGTGCAGGAGGAGTGTGAGGCACTGCAGATGCTTTGACAGCAGATGATCTGGTGCTGCCTTGTGCCTTTTTGTTGCCACTCTTCTTGTGCTGGCCAGCCCAAGATGCCCTCCTGCCCTCAGTATGTATGGATGTCTGCACTCTTTCAGCCTCAGCAGACCACCTGACCTCCACAACGTCCTCTGGTGTGAGAGCCAGACCAGCAATGGTGAGGTTGGTGTCCACCAGTGATCCATCAGCCAGCAGGGCCTGGTTCCGGGTGCCATGAGAAATGGCCTTGGCCTGATGCTGCATGAACTCCTGGATGGCCTCGTCTAACCTGATGGTGTAGGGCTTCCTGACTTGCCAAGTTGTGTTACCATGCTTCAACTGGACGCAGTGCCCAAGCTGGTTTGAATGACCTGCATTGCAGCAGCGCACAGACTATAGCACTCCAAGGGCTCATGGATAACTGACGATCGCTGAGAAGGTAGGTTCTTCATACTTTACGAGGAGTGAAAGGCAAAATAGCACCTGTTGTTGAGATACGCGCCACTGAGTGGGTCATGACATGTGGAAGCATCTTCTAAATAAAGATCTTGTCAAAAAACCCTCTTCTAGGGAATATATGCACAAATTCAATCGTAGCACAGTTATGCTTGAAATCAAACCCCCACAAGTCTGAAGCTGCTATTGCTCACCTTCAGCAGGCTCTTGACTCACAGCACCCTGCTGCTGTGCTGGTCCAGCAACAGCCACAGGCTGCTGGTGTGCCTGGACCTGGACATCCAGCACAAGGCTGCTGCCACACCCCAGCTCAGCAAAGGACCTGCCCCAACAGCCCTTGTCCACAGCTGTGCCCTGGTGGAAGACCTGGATGGCTTCCCGGTCTTCCAGCCCTTGCCCCTGAGCCCACACCGCCAGAAGCTCACCCAGCTTGGTGGCAGTTGGAAGTGAGCCGGTGACAGGCTTGCCACCCGCCCTGGTCACAGTCAGGTGCACTGAGGGGATGTTGAGGGAGCCTTTGAGGGCTCCCCAGCTGTGCTCCACATCCCCAATAGGGATGTGGTGGTGTGTGGCCAACATGCCCTGCAGGGATAGCTGGAATGCTTCCTTGCCTGCTTCACTGTGAAGGG
>JAABUP010002968.1_pt1 | contig 31054 bp, 29 predicted proteins | sample 5559201 | NCBI WGS metagenome assembly JAABUP01 (sample SAMN10711887, study PRJNA513373) | rock metagenome | isolation source: Antarctica rocks | place: Antarctica
TACTAGGGATCACCTATAGCGATATCGATCTATTCGTATTACGCGATAAAAAAACGGGTGAGGTGGCTCTAACCCTATAGCTTCGCTTAAGGAAGACTAAATTACGATAGAAGCGAAAGCGACCGTAAGTAGGAACCCTCTCCCGACCCTTTAATAATACTAACTCTAACGTAGGAAGACCTATACCTTCTTTATAGATAATAATCTAATCTTCTACGTAATCTCCTATATCGTCGCTCTTACTTACGATAATAGCGCCTTCCGGGTGCCCGATACCACCCCTCGAGTAGTCTTTATACTCGGAGTACGCCCTAGGTTAAACTACCTACTAATCTAGTAGCACGAGGCGATAAAGGAGAAGCCCGTCTTCTACGTATCTAGCTCTCCGGGCCGAGGAAAGGGTAAAGAGCCGTACGAGCCCCTTCTTTATAGCCGATATTAGGAATAGGTGAAGCGTTTAGGAGAAGAGACCGGCTTAGTATAGGTTTTAACTACTTATTACCTCCGTCGAGTAACGGGTAACGCAATTAACGGTAAGCCTTAGAGAGTTTAAATTAGGTAGTAACTAGCTAGCTAACTAAGATAGACGACCCTAACTCGAACGAGGCGGTGCGTAATCTAGTGCTCGACTACGCTAGTTCGATAATCTTCTAGCGGAATTATCTCTCCCGAATAATTCGTTACGATACGTAAGCGGCCTATTAAGGTACCGCGTCGCGAGGGGATTTAATCGTTACCTCTTACCGGATAAGCCGTATAATCGATCCTCGTCGACCTCGCGGGCCGTCCCTCTAATAATTATAGCACTTACGGTAGGATACGGGCATCTAAGAGTTACGCGAGCACTAGTAAGACCTCTTCGGTTAAATCCGTAAGAAGTTTAATTTCATCTACCGGGTAGAAGGTTAGCCGATCTATAACGAGTACTAGTAAGTTAAGCGGGATATAGATTATATATTTAAAGAGAAAAGGCGGGCATTTAAGGCTTAATTATAAGGCGACTACGATATAGTAGCTCCGATATAAAATATACTCGCGTAACTAGCGGTTAATAATACCGTCCTCTCCCCTATTTAGCCTCCTCCGGTCCCTATCGAATATACCTTTAAGGAACGCGCACGTATCGCCTAGGCCTTTTCCGATCCGCCGTCGTCCGCCTAATATAATAGGAAACTCGATCGGTAGATCTCTATCGTCGACGACTTAGTCTCGTTATATAGTTACTAAGAAAGGCGTTTCCGGAAACCCCGTCGATTATAAGAGGATAATACTACGATAAGTTCGTCGGATAATACTACTAATATAGAAATTAAATCGGAATACTTAGATTCCGACGCACCGGTTAGATATTAACTTCCGCTCTAATACCGGCCTTTCTAATATCTATATTATATCGGCGATGCTATACTACCCCTACTCGAACGGTAATACGTCTTCGGTAGTAAATATTCGCTATAGCGTTACTTTAATAGGTATTACCGTTTTTAGCCTAGCTAGAACTACCCGTTTCCTAACGATAAATATACGCAGCTCGCGCTCGAAAGCCTTATATACTTTAAGAATTACGCGGCGGGGGTCTATAGAATCTATATATCTAATAAATACTAGTATTCGTCGCTCGTCCTTTTAGTAGATTAGGATCTATACGCGCTATTATTATTATTAACCGTTTTCCTCTAGCTATAATTATAGGTTATTCCCTTTATCTATCGTAGAAGATCTAGGGCGTTTAGTAATCTTAAAATAGATAGTATATTAATAGAACGATAGGTAATATAATACGTGTTTTATACTACTATACGATCCCCAGCCGCCGTCATCGCCGCTTCTATCTTTACTACTATCATCCCCTTCGTAGGCGATATATATAGCCTATAAGATACCGGGAAACACGTCGCCTCGACCGTACCTATAGAATAACGAACTAACCGGACACGCAGAAATCATATCTATATTCGCATCGATTAGCTCGTTTTTAGTAAGGTCGCTCTATTCCACCGTACGCTATATCTTCTTACTCTTTAAGCCGCGGGTGTTCCTATACTAGAGCGTATAAGTATCGATAAAACGGTTCCTATAGGCAAAGTTACTAGATATAAGAACCTAGAGACGCGGGAATCCATCGGGGCTAAAAGCCTAATTCGCGAAAGCTTCCAGCTCTTCTTCTTCGTCGTCACGCTAATTCTCCCCTTAGATTTATTCCTATCTAATTTAGAATTCGGCCTTACTAGGGCCTAGAGAGCGTCGGGGTAGAGTCGTCCCCCTCCTTTATACTTTAATATAGGCTCGATTAAATTCCGGAGATGGCGAGTCACCACCGTAGGCTTCAGATTCTTTAAAAAACCTCGGTTTTCGCACCGCCTTCCCCGTAAAGCGTAAATATAACAATTTCAGGGAGTCTACCCTAGATACAATGCTTTAAGCGCTTTTCTGCAGCTTCGAAGGCTCTCTATAGACACCAGAACTTTTAAGCTTCGTTTCACGAAGGATTTCGGGGAACCCGCCGCCTTCCGTCTCTTCTAAAGAGCTATCGCAGTACTCTTCCTAGTACGGCACTTTTTCGGCTATATAATAATGCCGTCTATGGAAGATTAACCTCCGTAAAGTCTCTCGATAGTATAGAATTATTTCGGCGTAGTACTTATTAGCGTAACTAGACTAGAATATAAGGAATAAGTCCTTAAGGCCGTTAAAAGGGGCTAGAAAGTCGACGAAATTAAATTCCATTTTAACTATCTCTACTTAGCGAAGAATAAGCTCTACCTTAGTAGCGTAAAGATAATCGTTCGTCCGAGCTATATAGTCTAGCAATTTAACTACACGTTTATAATTAAGGAGCTATAGCTCTTTCACGTTTTAAAGATTAAATGCGTTAATTAGGCGATCCTACGAGCCTTTAAAAGAAGCCGCGGAGAGTGACAAGACCTAATAGTTAGGTAAGAAACTCTCGTAATCGTCCTTACGCTTAGGGAGGATTAGATCCGCTAGCGGAGTCGAATCGTCTTCGTCTTCGTTATTATTAGGAAGATCGAAACGACATTCCACCTCTACCTAGTTAATAAAATCCACTTCTAAAGACGCGAGCCTTTCGTAGTAGAGGTCGAGAAAGGCTTTTAAAGCAGCGCAATCATCGTTAGATAGAAAGCCTTTCTAAGACAGTTCTCGGAGAGCTATGAATTCCTTTAACGGTAGAGCTCCGGAAATGCAACTACCCTCTGTTATTAGGGATAACTTTCGTATACAGTTTTGGTAACTAACGAGAAATCCTCCCTTATCCTCTCCTCCGATACTAAAGACGACTCCTACTAACGCTATACCTTCCTCTCCGATATTATTAAATCTACCTAAGACCGCCCTAGACTCCGCGCCGAACTCCTTAATATTCTACTCGCCGGCCGGGATACTAACGAGTCCTTCCTCTCCGGCCTCTTCTTTACCCTCTCTTAACGCCCCGATATCTTTAATAAACTCTAATATAAGATCGATAGCTCCGGTATCCCCCTAACCCCTAACTTCGCCTAACTTAAATCCCTCTCCTACCTACGCGCTATCCTTAACGAAGTCTAACGCCTCTATCCTTCCGCGCCTAAAAATAACCGCTAAGCGGCGACGGACACGACGCTCCCTCTTAGCGGCGGTCCGGACTAAAAATTGCCTATATTTATAAAGAAGGATTCGATCGTATACTAGAGTATCTTCGCGATATATAGGCGTAAGGACCTATATGGAGATAACGCGGAGGAGTTTCGGCCTAAGCGGTAGCTTAACGGACCGGACGGGGAAAAAGGGTTAAGGTTTAGTTAGGAGTATATACTATTTAGTAGGGGCCTAAGGGTGTATATTAGGTAGTAGTTTACGCTAACGGAGGTAAGTTATTTAACGGTATAGTTAATACGGGACTTTAAGAGGATTAAGGCGGTAGAGAAGAGGCCGTAGGTAGAGAAGGCGACTATAGTTACTACCGTTAATAGAGGGGTAAAGGTGAGAGTTACGCCGAGAAAGTAAGGAGGGTTCTACTAAAGAAAGTATTTATAATAGTATATAAGGCTAGTAATACCCCTCTACTCTTATATCTTTATTTATATAAATATATCTTTACGGCTATACTACTTAATATATATAACGAGCCTATATAGTAAGTAGTTACCCTAATATTAGCTCTTCTTAATATTATACTAGTTTATAAGAGGCGCTTTTTAAAGTCTTCGTTTTCTCTCTTTACCCTTCTTCGTCTTCTTTATACCTTTCTACTAAATAGCTCTTTATAAACCTCCGTTATATTCCTATAAACCCCTACTCGTCCCTCCTAATCCCTAAAGCTCCTCTCTAATTTATACCCCGTCTACTTTACCTCCCTCTATACCTCTTCCTCTAAATCCCTCCCGAAAAACCGTTCCCTTATCTCCTTCTTACTCCTAAATATCCTTCTATTAATCTCCTCCCGCTACTTCTCTACTACCCGTCTCGCATTTAACTTATAAGTCTATATATATACGAACGCGGGCCTTATATTCTCTTTCCCCTCGTATTTATTATAGGCGTTATACTACGTGCTCGCGCTACTATACCGTCCTCCTCTCGAGGGGGTATTATTCTATATCCCGCCTACGCTAGGGCCTTTAGGTATAAAGCCGAGTTACGCTATTAGCGTTTTTACGTCGAAGAATATAGTATTAAGAGCTATAGCGGCTGCGAGGTATATTTCTTTATCGCCTTAGCCTATATTATTTCGGAGTTAGTATCGCTTAACTAAATAAATTTACGAGTAGGAAAAGCCCCTTATAAATTAGGACGGGAGCTCTAATAAGAGGCTAAGGCTTCCGAAATATCTCTAATTAAGTAAGAAAGGCTTAGAAAAGATATATACCGATAGCGCCTAGGGAGAGGAGAGTGTAGTAGTATAAGGGCCTATAGAAGTTATAGTAGGTAATAAGGAGGAGGGTTAACGCGTGTTTACTCTTAGAAAGGAAGACTCGGCCGGACTCGGAGGATACGCGGTCGCCGGCTATAGGCTCGTCGATAGAGGCGATTTCGTAGAATTTAGCGGAGGCGATGTTAGCCTAGTAGTCGGGCTAAGTGATTAGGCCGGTTGATATAAAAGGGTCGGCGCGCATAAGGTCTTCGGGGGGTTAGACGGCGAGGTTGTCGGCGTCTATAAAGAGAACGTCTTCGAAGCTAGAGAAGAGGATGGCGAGAGGTTTAAGCTGGTATTTGGACATTGTAAGATTTGTGGGTGCAACGGAGAGAATATCGGAAAAGAGAAAGCATTTCGCATTCAGTTCTGGGAAAACAACTTCGCACACCTCAGACTCGTAGACGTCGGGGGACTCTAGGAAGACTTCGAGCCTGTCCTGCGCAGGATCAGCAATGACACGACAAGCTCTGGCACGAATTCTCCAGATGCCGCTACCGCGATGCCTTGTGAACTCTTCTTATATGGGAGCTGCGGAGCCAATTCTCGGGCTTGCTGTAGGTAACGCGTATGTGAAGTACTCAGGTTTGCTATTTGTTCGTCTGTAAGGTCCACGAGATCCTGCCTGTTGTTGTACGCTGCTTTTAAGCTAGGGTCGTAGCCATTAATTAGAGCCTCGATATGTCCACCGGGAAGCGGGACTGGAGGAGTCGCATTTTTTAAGACGGCAGAAAAGTCGGTCCAAAACGTGATCAAGTTAGGTGCATAGCTGGCTGGGCCTTTTGGAGCTCTGACGAAGTGCCTACCTCGGTGAAGCCAGTTGACGATGAGCAATGCAAGAAGCGCTGCTAGCAAGAGAAGCGGAAGTCTCCTGCGTACCATAGAAGCAACGTTGTCCATCGTAAATCAACGACTCCATCGTGCTTTTCTACCTGGCACGTGGAAATTCGAAACAAACAGTCCGTGTCCGAGTCACCAAAGGTGGTTCACTCGTCGGCAGTAGGTGAAGGGGTTCATCAACCTTAGCAATGGGGCGAGGATACGATAGATTTGGATGTGCAACGGCTAAACTCCGGAACAATGCCTTGGGCGACTGAGTTCTGCGAATATACCTCGACTGTAGGCAGTCAGTTTAATGTTTGATCAATGTTGACGACGTAAGCTAGCTCGCCAATTTCACGGGTTATTTTAGGGTGCGGAACCGTTGCGGTGATTTACTGTAGTAAGTTTCATCTTTAGGCAAGCACGGCAAGCTTACCTACGCCGCAGAGGGCGCCTTAGGCGGCGGACACGGCTGGCGAACTTCGCTTTTGCTTAGGATGTTTGGCCAATTCTCTAATGAATCATGCATAAAGGCCGCCGCTAGAACAGCATCCTTGTGCAGACAGCACACATGCTTTCAGGCGTGCTATGTTGGCAGCTTGGCCCTCAATTACGACATCCAACCTTCTCATTCGGTTTGGGTGGTCCAAAACCCACCACTGGCTCACCAGCTTCAAATGCTGGGCCTCTCCGCCAATTGTGGCCCCTCCCCGCCAATTCTGGCATTCCCCTTCCCTTCCAATTTTGGACACTATCAAAAATAGAAACGAGGGAAGTCAAAATTCTGTGAGCGATTAGGGACTTTCCGCAAGTAGGCAATCTCAGGGAGTAGACACTTTCAGGGAGTAGGCATTTATATGCAGCTCATGAGCTAGCCGCCGGGTATTTTCAGGTTCTCAAGGAGTAGGGTAACGAAAAGTGTAGGGAGAACTTGAGTCTTCATAGCACAGGGTATCGAAAAGTGTAGGGAGAACTTGAGTCTTCATAGCACAGGATATCGAAAAGCGTAGAGAGAACTTGAGTCTCCATAGCACAGGATATCGAAAAGTGTAGGGAGAACTTGAGTCTCCATAGGTACAGGGCATCGAAAAGTGTAGAGAGAACCTAGGTCCTCATAGTATAGGGTATCGAAAAGTGTAGGGACCTTGAATTTGGCTACCGCAGGAATGCAGAGAGTGTAGGGACTTCCACCTCGTAGATTGTAGGGATTCACAGCGTGTAGGGTCAAGGAAAGTGCGAGGCTTGCTCGAACGTGGGAAGATAAAAAGTGTGGGGGTTTTCTATTTTGCAAGTGATAGGGAAACAAAAAGTGTGAAAGATTTCTATTTATGTACGTAGTGGGGAAACATAAAGTGTGAGGGAATCTAATTTTACAACGGGTAGGGAAGTAAGAAGTATAAGGGTTTTCTATTTTTGGCCAAACCTTGGGGTCCCTACTCCCTCCAAGTCCCTACTCGCTGAAAGTCCTTACTCACTGAAAAAACAACTTTACCATCTACCCTCTACCAACTAACCTCCTAGCACCCTACGACCTACTAAGATGTAAGCCAAGTTTGAACGCACTCTTCTGACAGATCAGCACTACAGCTCATATTCATACCGGCCAGTTTTAAATGAGTGCTGTATGGAGTCTTGGGTGAATGGGCAGCTTTATTACTAAGCAGCACTACAATCCCGTCGGCTTTTGTGCCGTCCGTCAGCAATCATATTCGGACCCTCCTTTGAAGTGATTGCGCATTGAGGCGGAATCAAGGCTCTATTGCTCCTGCTGAGCCCTTCGTCTCACACGTGACAATAGTTTTTTGAGGTGGCACGCAAAAAACTACTGTCATGTGACTTGGCTCCTGAGTACTCCCCCTAGTAAACCCTCTACTTTTGGAGCTGGGGAGTTACATCCTGCAAGCCACATATCGTGACGTCGACCTCGACGAAGATCCCGTCATTGTGCTGTCATGTCGTCACCTCATGGCACTTTCGAGCATGGATGGGCACCCGGGAATGTCTGATTATTATGAGCTGTCCCCAAGCTTTTCCGCTGAGGCCCTCAAGCCGCTGCCAGAACCATTCTCGACGGAGAATGTGAAGAAATGTCCCATGTGTCGGGGTTCTCTTCGTGATATCAACCGGTGCAATCGCATAGTGGCCAAATCCTGTGAAGGGGTGACCGAGATCTTCTCACTGCTGGAGAAGCTCAAACTTGAGTTGCCATGTCTCTCCAATGGTCAAGACCCGGGCTGCATGGATTCCCAAGGCACATAAAGCCGAGCCTCCTGAGAGGCAGAAGCTTAAGAAAGTATTTGAGAGCCTGTAAATCAGAAATGTAGCGTGTTCTGGAAAGCACGTATGTTGAAATTTTCAGCATCATCCGATGTAAGCATCTATATAGCTATCATAGCAAACATATTTCACATCTTTCGAGGGTTCTCCGCGGAATGACTCCTTGCTCAACCACCACACATGCAACAAAAACAACCGCTGGGCATCTGCCTTTTTTCTATTTGCTTTCCCTAATTTATGTATCTCATATCACCTCTTACCGTAGAGTGCGGTAGGATAATGTTTGACTTGCTCGTCTCCACTGCTCTTAAACATCCTCACTATATCCACGTGTTTAGCTATGCCCAATAGTCTCTGCAACCTCTTCGCAGATGACCAGAATGCCAAACAACACATTTCCGCCGTTTCCTTGCACTCTTCAAGTGCCCTATGAATTAGCGCAAACGAGCACAGAGAGTCTCCTGCTTTACCTCCTTGGTTCACATGCAGCGTCCCGCTCCGCAGATGGGCCAGCCCAACATCCTGTCACTCAAGCACAGCTTCCATTGGCCTTTGGCCAACATGTGTCGTCCTGTAAAGGCGGTATGAGCCAAAATTTCCCCATTGTTGTGCGGTAGCGCAGACATGCAGAGCGGAGAAACTCACGCTTGGATGAAGAGATGATTGTTTGTGTCTCTGAGCTCTTTCCGTACTTCCACTAACGACAGCTCCACTGTTTTTCTCGACCAATGTAGATGCCTCGTGAAGAATGCTATGCTAATGCCCTGCAAGCCTTGCAACAAGTTTGACTGAGTGTATCGACCAATCTGCTTCTCCTTATGGCCTTTCGGCCATGGACCGATCGCCCACATGGCCCCTTCTTCTTTGACGTTGATGAAGCCTGCGTTTTTTATTTGTTCCGCAAACGAGCTACTGGCGCACGGATTGATACCCGCCAAACGAGCTCCTTCCATGATATCGTCGTTCCACATGACATAGGCAGACTCGGGTCTCGCGGTTGTGTCATCGGCGCAGCGTAGAGGAAATTGTGCCTCCTGTACCTCCAACCAACCGCCAGGCTTCAGGTTTTCCCAGCACTGTTGGAAGAAGCGTTGCCAGTTGTGCAATCCCATAAAGAGCATGCGCCCATGAACGAGGTCGAACTGCTTCCCAAATTGCCAAATCTCTTCTGCGTCGTCCACCTCAAAATGGCAGTTTGGAGGGATCCAGCTCGGCTGTATTGGAGAGAGGTCGGTGCCAAGAACGTCTGCATTTGGATGCTCGTCAGTAAATTCTATGGCCCAGATCCCAGTGCCGGTCCCAATGTCCAGAACATCTTTCGTCGATGGAGAGATTGGGGCAACGCAGGGGCGATCGTTGAGCGTCAAGCGCCAGACTTGATGTTGGAGATCTGAAAGCAGGCCGACCAGGTTAGCGGCTAACCCACAGGAGGGCGGATTGTCATACCAAGTCGATCAGCTTCAAGCTAAATGCGCTCGTGAGCTTTAGCAAATTTGGCCGATAGGAATCCAAAGCTAACCTCATCATTGGGAAGGTGATATGCTGCAATTTTTTTAAAAGCATGTCCATTCATTTGCGACTGGATACATACCTCCGTCGTGATAGGCATGATATCTGCGGCCATTTTCATATGGATAATCAGTCACCGACGAAGCGATCGACGTCGTCTAAGTCCTATGACCAATTGCTGCCGAAAATCCGAAACACCGTGATGGACCCACGATACCTCGTCACCCAGAGCCGAGTCAGCAGAGGTCGTCTTTAAGCCCGTTAGTGTTTCACTACAAGTGGGAGAAAGGCTCAATTATTACATCGACCACCAGTGCATGTCCAACGGGATGTTGATTCCCATGACTTGAAGGAGCTGGAGTCAAGTTTTGAACCTCTTCCAAGCTACTACGATTCTCATCGTTGATGTAGTTCTCCATGGTGGTTGAGGAGCTGGAGAGACGGATGAAGGTGAGGTCTGGATACAACAGATCTTACCTCGGCAAGCTCAGCTCCGACGACGACCTTGCCTATTTGGGTTAACGAGTGCCTTTAGGCGCCCTTTAGCGTGGCCGTCGAATGGTGATCTTCTGTCCACGGGCGCCTGCGCCACTACGGGCTTGAGGTTCAGCGTGACGACAATAGCAAGACCGCGGAACAGGCCTACGACTATCTCACGGAGGTATGACGCCGCCCTGAATTTGCACCTGACCTTATTAACGCTTACTTCACCTAGAGAGATTCTCGAGACCCTTGAATTTTCGCAGTCAACATGCTCCCTCAACCTATCATAGTTCGAATATCGGATTGGAGAATCAATGCGAATAACATTTGTTGAGCGTCCAGTCAGCCATCGCAAGAAATAGTCAGAATTAGGAAAGAGTATAGTAGGGGCTTGTATAATGTTACACGCCAAGTACCACATCAGCTACTGTTCGAAGTTACGACATGACTTGAGAGAGATGGTGACATGGCATCGCCAACATCCTGGGATGGTTGAGCCATTAGCTTTTAAATAACCGTTGACGGATGCTAGGTTGGCTGGCATGTCTGCAGAGGCGCCGAGAAGGATCTTGAAAGAGGTGTTGTAGCATTACATCATCAACGGATTCGAAGAATTTGTGTTTCCAAGCTCTGTTGCTCTCCGTGCATCAGTCCGTGAACATAAGCGTAGCCCCTGATGAGAAACTCGTTGCCATCCGGTCGAAGAATGAACGGATATGTGCTTCCGAGAGCGACACAGACAAGATCTCCCCGTCTGACCGTAGATACAGTGCAACCCATGAATCCGTTTCCTGTGATGAAGAAACTTGATTCGGGATAGTTGAAGTCCCAAACAGGTTTGCCGAATGCATGTCCGTCTGCATGTCTGGATTTCTCGGACAAATCTGATGGTATGTACTTATCGTAGGTCTCTTTGTCAAGCACAATCTTCAGATAAGCAACAAAATTGTGAAGTAAGCAGCGTTCATCTGCGGGCTCAGTATACTCGTCCAGTCCGAAAGAGAAAGATGTTGCGGCGGCAGTAAGTAAACTGGCGCTGAACGGTATATGTAATTGACTTTTCTCAATAGTCTTCAGTATGCGTTGCCAAACTTGCTTCAACGCATTCCTTCCTTCATTCGATTTGAGGAGTACATTACCAAAAACACTTTCATTGTAAAAGTAGAAAAAATGAATAGGATCAACGACAAATCCATTTAGAGTTAAGATATTTAAATCTTTATCAATACTCCATATTGGTGTCGTTTTACCGGCCGGTTTCCATGGGAGGCTTCGTCCAAATCGAAATGGATTCCGGAACAGCATAGGTTGATTCCATTGCGGAATCCATGATGGATCCTGGTCACCAGTGGCATAGGTAAGTACGTCCATATTCTGGAAAGTGAGGATTGCTGCTTCGACGGAGTCTCGGTAAACCTCAAGAGTTGACTTGTTATAATCGGGCTCGAGTAGCTCGGCCCCGTTGGAGTACTCCATCGCACCCCTGAGACCATATATCACATCTCTTGCATCTATACAAGAGTAGGTAGACGCAAGGTACAGCATTGCAAGCCAATTCTTGGGGTTCCGGGTAAGCTCTGTCATCGTTGATACCCACCAGCAGTATGTATCGGTAAAGCCGAAGCTTTTGGAAAACGCAGGTTCCATCATGATGTAGCCGGCAACCAAATCAACCCGCTCCCACTCAATCCTTTTGGGGCCACAGTGAAGTATTCGCTTGTTGTTTGCACCTATCTCTTGGATAACCCATACTCGGGTGAAATACGGATGAGAGTAGAACCACCTTAGAGATTTCCACGTGGCTTCCGTACTGAATCCGCATTCACTTGGCAGTGGCAGACTGGCTCGATTTTTCAATATAATTTCCTGATACGTATTACTTATGAAGCGCAGGTTCAGGATTGAAACGTCAAGTTTTTGACATAAAATGTCGGAAATTGCTAGTATCGAGTCGACTGCAACTACCGCCAGGTGGTCCGGTGTATCTGGTCCAACCCATGAAAGGACGGTCTTCGCGTTTTTGTAAATCTCCCACATCTGCTTAATCTGACGATTACGCTCAGGTATGTTTGGTTGATTTATGCTTAGGAGCTGTTAGATCTGAAGGAGCTGAAGTAGACAGATAATATCATGAAAGGACACTGACACAAGTGAAGTAGTATGAGGCCGCAATCAAGAATTGAGAAAGAAACATCGACTACTCACCAGACAGCATCAGCGAAGAGGAATCTTGACCGATCCTGAAATCGGACGTGAGTGAGTCCTCCATGAAGACTCTGGGTCACCTCCTTTCTTTTCCCCTGACAATAGACTGTACTTGTAGCGCTGGGATCACCCCAAGCGTAGGACAGAGCTTCATATTCTGGCGGATTGGACAAGTCCGCAACATGTAGTAGACAGGAAACAGGATCGCCTTCCTCCCCAGGCAAAAGTTCTGCGACTCTAAAAGACAACGGGGGCGGGTCGGGCAGATCCTCATGCTGGAATGATTCCGAGGGATGCTCAAACATCCTGAGTTGGAGGATGTTTCGAATTGCAATATGTTTTCATAAAGGCAGTAAGACATCAAAAACGTCTCACCCACCTTATGACAGGTTAGTGGGCTTAGTAAGCATATGGGGCTTAGTATTGGCGGCACAGCTGGCAATTGTATGATACCTCGGTTGGCCCTACTCCGACTTACATGCATTCGTAAGGTTAGGAACGAATGGCAAAGATAAATGGGATTGATCACCCCCAACTAGCTGAGAGCTACATGAGTAGCACCATCCAAAGACGTCTTAGGGAAGTAGAGCGCATAAAGATAATACCAGTTGCGAGTGGGTAGAGTATGGAGCGGCGTGACGGGCTCTGTAGCTGCTGTAGCCCCACGCTATCGACAATAGGGTTGTAGCCGTGCCAGAAGTAGCTCACGGCGGCAACCGGGAAGGCTTCCTACCAACTCTGCAATCTCCGGTCGTTTACGAGTTTGCTACGTAAAATTATCGTGATACGCCGCAGGCTTGGATAAAAATGGATGGTGGATGAAAATGGCTATTTGGCAATTTTAGAATTATAGAGTCGGTAGTGCCTAGATTTATCCACAACTGATCGCGAAGCAAAGCCAGGGTAAAACGCTATGAAAGAGGTTTTGCTGAAGGGATAGAGCTGGCAGCTGATATTGCCAGCGGAAAATCTTCCTACCAAAATGCCAGAATACTCTAAACTTCATCCTCCAAGCGGCCCGAGGCCTCGGTTTGAACCGCGACAGCCTATGCTCAATAATTCTGGTGACCCCACCAAATATGACGACATACACGTGATCGGAAAATGCAGAGATGATAGAATCAACTTAATGACGCTCTTCGCTATGAACAACATCCCCATCCGAGTGAACGCATTCATATAAAACAGCCTATATCTCACTTCGTTAACCACAACGACCTGACTTTGAATAATCTGAGTAGTTTTGCGCCGTAGCTCCGGCTTGGGAGGCACTTATTTCTGTGATCCTTTGCATCCATTGATTATTGGAAGCCCGATTTTCTGGATGGCAACCGTATTTGCTACTGCAGCGCGCTTCAAGCTTGTATTCTTCGTACCCGAACCTGCTCTCGAAGCCTGCAAAGCTGCAATTTTCGCCGTTGGTGCAGGTCGCTACCCTGGCCCGGGTGGTTATACAGAGTGCTGCTGGACCGCTGTAGGTACTGGCCAATTCCGCCCTGGAGATGGCGCGAGTCCAAACGTCGGAAGCTTGGGCGTGCTGGAAAAAGTGAAGGAGACCAGGGTCGAAACGCTTTGTATCGGCAAGGATGTTGCTAAGAAAGCAGTCAACGCGCTTAAGAAGTAAGTCCATATTGTGCCTGCTCTCTTTCATCAACATCGACCGTATTGATTTGGGCGGGCTTTTTCCACCCTTTTTGGCCAATCTGACGAATTTTACAGTGCTCATCCATACGAAGAGCCCGCATATGAAGTGTACGAAATAGAGGATCTTTGAATGACAAAGATGTGCTATTCACCGTCCGCACAGCTAGACTTTAAAAGTATAGGAGCCATTTCTACGCGTTGGGCTAGTCTTCAAGTGGACACTGATAGGCTCTATCTAAACGTTCGGAGTTTCCCATGCACTCTTACCAAAATGTAATAGCGGTAGAATCAATCCTCTCACAGGAGAAAGACATATTATCCAACGTTGGCTCGAGGTGGGCCCGCTCATGACATTGGAATTCACGCGCGCATGCCTTTCACCTATGATACAACACACGTACGGGACGAGTGATGCCTCCTGTCTGCTAAGTGTATTCAGCTTAAGCTGCAAACAATCAACGAAGTGTCCATTGCACGAGTTAGTGCTTCACACGGCCAGGGCTTCCAAGATATGCAATTGGACCTAGAGCCTCATGCCGTTGATGTATTTGGTTATTTTGCCATGCTCTGTCTCAAATGCGTCGCTTTCCTTTTACGTCTTGCAGAGATGCCGCGTTGACGGAGATACATTTCTTTACAGGGTACTCGATGGTAATTATTTCGAACAACTTCATCAGTCACTAGGTATAGTTTCTGACGCTGAACGGCTGTTTGATCTGGATTTGGTTCTGCTGCTTCGAAGTCCAATTGGACGTATTTCATCCCTATCAATTACCATTGCTTGAACAGCAATATGGAATCGGAAGGAGACTCGCAACAGCCATTAGCAAAGTGTCAGGATTCCTGCCATCGACAGCGAGCCATCTCGATTGTACGCAACATATTAATGTCTTCATTTCAAGATAACGGAACCGGTCACAAAGTCACCGACACTGATTGCTCCCCGTAATCCTCAGCTTTTACCATGCCCAGACCAATCGCCCAATCATGCCTCTTGGTCTCTTTGATCAATTCTTTGGCAAGGTCTAGGCGCCTTGCATATGCTCTGGGTCTGCCCTTCGTACTCAAAATATGACCATGCATGTAGAAAGCCTTCTCCTGTTTGTTGCTGATTCCCAAAAGGCCCACGGATACGAGCAGTAATGCTGCAAGAAGTATTTTGCCGCTCTGGGTGGCATTGCTAGCCAAAGCTGCGCTTACGTAAACAAGTAAGGTCGCTGTCGCTTCCAGCGAGCTTTCGAAGAATGTCATCTCGTTCAGCCATCGTCCAGATGTCACAACTTTGAGTGCATCCACGGAACCTTGCACTCTTATCCAACGGTCTTGGCTGAGTAAGATCAGGAGATCGCCAGTTGCACCAGGCTCTAGCGCGCCATGCCAGCTTGGCCTTGTACGCCGGCGGATGAGAAAAATATTCAAGAAACGAGCCACAATCAGAGTCAGTAGAATACCGACGGCCCACCAATCCCTGAATGTCGCTAAGAGTATGATAGAAGTGATAGTCGATAGAATAGCAACCACGATCAACACTGAAGAAAGGACCGATATGCTGGGACCGAAAAGCAGAGCCCAAAAATGATACCAATATCCTTTCCGAAGGTTCTCGACTGTAACGGTGACCAGTTGGCCCGTCTTTCCAACACCTTGCAAGTAAGCCACGGTGGCTTGATTCTCGATGCGAAATACATATCCAGAAGTGAGCGCGGCTGTGGGTGGAAGCTCTCCTTGGTTCAGATCTGACGCTTTTTGCTGACGATGGATTCCAGGGCAAAGCACTAAAGCATCTATGAAAGTCGCCGTCCCTATGAGTGCAGTCCGATGGGCGATAGTGTTGAGGTCAGCGAGTGCTACTAGGCCAGCTGCATCGAACGAAGTCCCAGGAAATGGGGTTCGCCAACTGAAAACTGACATGCCTCGTTTTGCTGCATGGGCCGCCTACTAATCTCAGCAAGGACTCAAAGTCTATTGGCAGTAGGATGTTACCTCTTGCAAAAGGGCCAGCATCATAAGCATGCCCTTGATGAGCAGACAGATTCCACCAGGAGGTGGGATAGCCTCTCGACTGGGAGCGTACGCCCCCAGTCGAGAGGCTACCCGAAGCTTTCGTCAATGTACTACAGAAACAGTCAATAAGATTACCACAAGTGGCGAATTGTCGTCATGGCGAACCCTCCCCCAAATGATGTTGTTACATTTAATCGAAGCGTTAAGGCAAGCTTCTTACAGCATCTGCTCGAGCACCCGAACGAACGCCATATAGCCCAAACCGAAAGGGAGAACATAATCCAATGGTTGACGAACCCTCATAAACGGCCTTCGTCACAAAAAGAGTTCAGTCGCAGGAACTACATCTGGAGGACTTTCGCCTGGGATGAGACAACACATAATCTGCTCGCAGTTTCAAAGACGCATGAGAGCAAGAATCGTATGGTGGTCACCGTGGACATGATAGCAGACGTAGTGGAGCTTGTACACGAGAATAACAACCATGCTGGTTGGGATGCTACATGGAAGGATGTCAGTACCTCTTACTACGGTATTCTAAGGTCGGACGTTATATTCCTGTTGAAACAATGTCACATTTGCGCCTACAATCCATGCAAACGCCCTAAGGGAACCACGAAGCTCAATTCACAGTCTGTCGGTCATAAAGCCCCGAGTGGTTTGGAAGATGGCGATCAATACATAGACTTTTGCGATCTTCAAGGCGAAGAAGTGTCACATTGAAAAAGACCAATGATTGTCACCCATGCATCGAAGCTCCATCCGATACCAGAATTTGCTTCGCGGCTCGAGAGCATCGAGTAGGTGGATTGTATACGACTTGGAGTCAGCTTTTGGGACGCTTCAAAGCTATTCTTTGGTGTAGTGGAGACTGGATCAACGGAGCTACGCAATGCACAAGCTCGTGCATGCGTGAATGCGTGGAATTCGTAGAGCTCACTCGGTGGACAAGAGTTCTGTTCAAGTATTGCCAAAACCTTCCGTCACAGGCCACGTTTGAAATACCAGGCCTATCCCCTCGCGATGTCCTCTTCAAGACACATCAGATCCGGCACGCGGCAGTTCATAGACGACCGACGAGCATATGTGAGACTGAGGAGATGATTGGCAATGCGATATCACTTACGACGATTCTGAAGGACCCTTTGCGAACAAAAAGAATTGAATTAATACGAAAGGAGGTGGGAGTGATTTTGGAAGAGCTGAAACGAATACAGAATGGGTTGGAGCCGCGGATGTCGGAAGAGCTTGTAATGATTGCAGATAGCAAAAGGTCGTTAGACGGACGCGAGGAGAAAACAATCGACCTTATGCTCAGCGAGGGCAACCAAAATCGATCGCGCCTTGGATCGAGACTGGATGAGCTTCTGATACCGCGCCTGAAAGGCACAGGTTCGGACTTCCTCTATCCTGAAGAGATGAGCTGTGCGGAAGTGGGCGAGACTGTGCTCAAAGTAGAAGACTTCGGAGGGGGCCAAGATCAATGGAAGGAGAAAGGCTAACGGCCAGACTCAAGGACGAAGTACCTAAAGGGCAAAGTCTATTTCCACACCAGCCGTCTTTCAGTCTCAGCAACCCGTCTTTCCATGGTCATGTGATCTGACTCTGGGTGACTGTAAATACGCAATTGGACAAAGACCCCTTTTATAACAAAGCATACAAACCCCTAGATCGAGTGGAGATGATTGTAGAGCTAGATAAGCAATATCCTCGTTGCGGCACAAGAATGCACAGGGGAGAGAGAAGCGTAGCTAGACCAGAGATTCATTCGCCTACAACTCGTTCGATTAATGAAGTAATGGTTAAAAGGATTGGCTCACTGAAAATTTTGAAGTCCCTGCTCGAGTTTCCACCCACGACCTATAACTCTACCATCCACCCTCTACCTACTAGCCCCCTACTCTCCTACAATCTATTGCGACGTAAGCCATGTTTGAAAGAGCTCCTAGTAAGCAATCTTCTGAGAGATTAGTACTACTATTTCTCTTCTTAATTCTCTTTAAGTGTAAGCTGTCTTAGTACAGCTAATGTTTTAAGCTTGCTGGTCACCAAGAGCCGTTTGCCTAAAGAAAAGATGGTGGTTCTAAAAGACTGGTATATATTAGTATTCACATCAGCCAATATAAATGCTGTAGGGAGTCTTGGGCGAATTGGCAGCGTTTATTACTAAGCAGCACTACAATCCTATCGGCTTTTGTGCCGTCGGTCAGCAATCCCTCATATACACATCCTCTGTTGAAGCGATCGCGTATTGAGGCGGAATCAAGGCTCTAATAGTTCCTGCTTAGCCCCTTGTCTCACGTGACAGTAGTTTTTTGAGTGTACAAAAAAACCACTGTTATGTGACTTGGCTCCTCTCAACTTTTGGAGGTCTCGCCAGGGGAGTACTACACACCTCCAAAAGGTGAGGGTCCACTGGGGCAGTACTCGTCGAGGGAACGGCAAAAAATCATCCCGAGTGGTCTCAAACGAGACCGGTCACTAGGTGGCAATTGTTGATTGGCTGCAGTCACGATGGAATGACTAGTGTGACCAGTCATAAGCCGTTCCTTCCAGATTTGTCATCTTTAGTGACCAGTCACCACTCGAGAGACCATTCCCGCTTCGGTAATGCTGACATCTGCCCGCACCATCCTGCCCGTGTTATCTCACCCGCTCCACATGATGGCAAGCTGGTTAGGGGTGATGCCTAAGTGGATATAACCCTCCACTGGCTCTCATTGCATTCTTACTCAGGCTCTGCTAGCTTGAATTCTGCCAGCGGAGATGTCGACGAACGGTAGACGCCGAACAAAAGCCACTAGGCTCGGCACGAACCGAGAGTCGTTTACAAATTGGGGTCACATGCAGCGGTGAACAATAAGTCGCGATCAGCTACCTGCATCGCATTGTGACCACGCAGCAAATGTGATAGCTCTACATGTCCCACCATGCTTGAATACAAGAGACCCACCACGTCTCAGACTTTTGGCGATCTATTACAACCCTGCGGGGAGAAACGTCGCGCTGTCCGTGCCTCAAAGAAAGGTCTCCGACCAAGCTCATCAACTCAGAGCACCGCACTATCCGAGACGGTCAACAGTGTTCTTGACCTTCTAATCTCATGTCACAAAGGGCTAGAGGTGGAACCCTGGACGGAGTTCAAAATAACGCCGGACGAAAGTCAGACGCTATGGTCGATAATGGAGAGAAAGAGATCGCTTTATGACTACGTGCTGGGCAAGCTCCGGTAAGGTGAACAGGTCCTTCCCACCTTTTCAAAGGTATGGCATTGACGAGTATTAATGTGCATATAAGTTTCGACTGGTCTCCCCATATTTCTTCGTTTATCATCAGGATGCCAACATCTACTCACGACATATTCACGGAGCTTGTTGTTCAGGAGATTGGGTCCCAGCTGGAAAGCGTTGCTCATAGGAACAGGATGTCGCAGCAATCGTTAATCAGGTCAGATCGGAATCAACCTCGGACGTCTATCTCTATGGAGACGAGCCCATTAACGACCGTTACCCTAAGCACACACCAGACGCCTCCTTCGCACACGCCGACTCCCAATATCCCTCCATCATTCTCGAGACCTCATATTCGCAGCAACACAAAGTCCTGGAGAGGCTGGCTGATGAATACATATGCGGTTCTGAGGGAAACATCGTCGCAATACTCGGGCTTGATATTGAGTACGGAGTTGGGTCTAAGAAAGCGTCGCTGTCCATCTGGCGACCTCGGGTAGTGCCGGATCCAGACGAGAATGAAGTTGTTGTTCTAGAGATGTTTAGTACTCAGGAAGCTGATGTAAATGCCTTCCCTACTCGGTCATTGTCGATCAAAATCTGCACCCAACTGAATGCTGACGGTTTTTGCTTTGGCAGCCTTTTCGTGCCGACGACGGGACCACCGTTCAAGGTCAAGGATTGTCGCTTGAGCTCCGTGACTTTGCGCCCAAAACTTGCTTCGCAAATACCCCTGACGACACGCAGAGCATGACAGTCGTTCGGATCGCAAGCGGGCAACTCTGTTCTTTCCTACACGATGCTGAGACCAGAGATGAAACCAAGCTAGCGCAACGAGGCATACAATCCTCCCTTGCGCCCAACTGCTGGAAGAGGCGTCGGGAAGTCACGCCGCCTGAAGCTCTGAGTCCAGGAAAGGAGGCGAAATTTGCCAAGTGCGAGGCGGACGAAGTGACGAGATCCGAGAAACAGGATCCGTTGTGGCGGTGATTGTCTATGAACACAAATAATATTGGTAAGGCTGGTGCTCTGCTCTTGACCTTGATCTGGCCGAGCTATCGCTGCAATCCAGGGCTTGAGCAATCAAGTATGGGAATCCGCCGACCCCTCTCAAGCCGCTTGCTCCCTGCCAATAAGAAAAGAGGTGGTCAGGACAACTTGGATGGGGCCAAAAGAGCAGACGATCAAGGACATTGGGCAGAAGAAGAGAGGGAGAAAGTAAGAGTGTGGGAAGACAAGGGAGCGGAGACAAAGGAGAACGGAAAAGGATTCCTGGTTGATGGTGAAAAGAAGAAGCCTTTAGTGCGTTCTACGAAGAAAAGGCATCTGTAGGCCGCTGGCGGAAAGCATCCGCTAAAGCGTCGGATTAAACGCCACCGCTTCACGTCCCCCTTTCCTTCGGACGAGGAGGAGGACTTTGAAGGCCCGTATGTCGCGCCTCCACTGCTGGAAGACTGGAGAAACGCAGGCGGGAGAAGGGGACGAAGAGCTGAAGCTTATTCGGTAGCGCCTTTAGAGGGCATACATCGATAGGGTCTTGTGGTTGTAACATAGTCTGTACTTCAGAGCACCAACATACACCTAAAGCTCCTGCATCAACTTGTTCGTCTCTCTCTGTCATCGTTGGATTTGATTTTGCAGCAATCCGATTGCCTCTACATCTGTCTCCAACAATCATGCGTGCACCTGTTTTCACCCGTCGACTTACCTCCGGAATAGATCCTTTACATTATGCATGCAACACTCAATCTTTTAGTGTACTGTCTCCGAGGCACATATGAAGTCAATGTCCATTCTTTCACCATCGAATGAATAAGTGAACTTTAATATACTCAATGCGCTTAAAAATATGCCCATATCGTCCATCATGTCGTCCACCTCGTCCTACACGTTTCAACCACTTCATACCCTCTAGCTCTCCACAATCAATCCGATCGGTGACGATCTTCCTCGTCTGAGACGATAACGTCCTGCATACACCCTTTCGCCGTCAGATCGCTTCGGTCCACCCTTTGCACGCGTTGCGTTGCAATATGCATTGCAATATGCCTCTTGAGGATCCGCCACTCGTCCACAACCTCGCTCACTTGTCCATCCAACAACCGCCGGGGCCATCCCTCCAGCAAATCCTCGCCGCCGCCGAACCAACGCCGGCTCCCCCGCCGGTACAACCACTCCCGTACCTTATACGGTCGCGACAACGGCTGGTTGAAAGCCGCCATGACAACCTCTTTTGGCTGTGAACGTCTCCTCTCCGGACGTCTCCCCATATCTCCGAGTTTGTACACTTTCGTGTAGGTGCATCGTTCCGTGATCCGGCGCAATGTCGTCGCCGATACCCTGTTGCAGAACAAGTTCACCCGACGGCTTGTCAGGGAAAGGGCTCCCAGGTCGTCCAGGGTCGGGACGTGCTCCAACACGTTATCCATCAGTTCCGGGGGCAGGTCCAATAATCTGAACGGACCCATCAGTCCTTGCCTGGCGCTGACCCCATAATACTTCCGTCGCATTTTCATCCTGTGCTCGTGGGTCACCACGCTTTACTTGAGTTGTGCGATGGCGGTGTCGTCGTGTCAGTCGCGCGTGTGGAGGAGGGTAACGAAGAAAGAGGGTGTCAGTTGAACCGACAGGCAACGGGAGCGGTGGCCCTTCTTTATCTTATCGTTACGGCTGGACCCAAATAAGGTTCCAGCGAAGCCGCCCGGGTTCACCCGGGCACCCTGGTTCCAAGGGGCGAATATGAGCGCGAGAAAATGGTGGCTTAATCAGCACTTTCTTCTCTTTTACACCCAGAACCGTGGAGTGGTTCCAGTTCCAGGGTTCTAGAGGAATCGTAAAGAAATGGCTGTCATCTTTTCTGTCTGGAGCCCTTGACCCACCGCAGTACGAAAGGTAATCTAGTTGGGAAAAAAGCTGCTGGCCATCGCGTGGAGGGAACCCCAGCAGGTTCGTCTGACACACTTTAGATAACACTTTCGTGATTGAGGATGACGGCGAAACGACCAGCGAAACCGGCACTTCCACCAGGGCCACGAGCGTTGAGTCTGAGACTGGTACCGCACACCTCTCAAGCTCCCACCTGAGGGAACAGCCAAAGACGCACGGTTGCTTGAATACCACCAAACCTACCACCGAACCCATTGATCGCCCGAACTCTCCCAGTGTCGCATTATCCCAGGATCCAGGTGGGCAGACTGTGCACGACGGCGATCACGGAACAGCAGCGACCGTCGATCCCCTAAACGTTACCGCCGCCGCCCCACTTTTCCCCGAGCAGCCTCAGGACCAACGAGGTCCAGGACTATATGAAGAGGAATGGGAAATCGTGACGATTGTTGGCAAGAGACGGACAAGAAAGAGCTATAAATATAAGGTACGCTTGAAGAATATATGGCTGTCTAGACGCGAATTAAAAAACGCACAGGAATTGCTGCAGGATTTTGAGGCACAATGCCGAGCACAACGTGGACACAAACGGGGCAGACCGGCTCGCGCAGAAAAGAATGGGCCACCGGTGGCTGTTCCAAAGCGCAGATGACAACCATGTGGTATCGTAATTACATGTTCTGTGACAGCCTTCACACAGCATTGCGAGTCTTTTGAGCTTGCACAACGCTCTTGGAGTAACGTGTACCTAGAGATATGTGACTTGGTACTCCTCTACGTAGTGTTGAGTTTTTCCCTCTAATAGCACTGCCGTCTAAAGTGATCCTTTAACCTTGAGTCCCATCGTGGAAGTGTTTTCCCCTTCATTTGAATCCCTGCTAATTGCTCCGCAATACATGCCTTTGGACGATTTGCAAAAGCACGTCTTCCTAGGATGTGGCTCATTCAGAACACCAGCCAGCTGTCCGGCTTTCTTTCGTGCTCCTGCGTCCTTTCCTACAAAGTTACACTTGCATTTTGCTCGATTGGTTTTAGTCGACTGTCTCATGCACCTCTGCCCTCCAAACCAAAGTATGCTCCCGTTCTATCAGCGGTGGAAACAAGGCACGAACTAACGCAAGAACCCAGATTCTCTTGTAGAGGAGTAGGATTGAGCCAATATCGCCTCTGGATTGTAAGACCCAATCTTGTTGATGCACAGAGCAGGGGAAGGACTCTCGGCGGGAGCCAATAGCTCAGTAGCGCTGAGAACGGATATGTCTCCCACATCACCGTTATGTCCGTCCGTTACCCGTGCGTTTTCGATGCTTATCCTTGCTTCACGCACTGCCTCTCCTCTTCCCACTCGCTTTTTCCTCTTTCACCGTTATTGTTTCTCCCCTCCTGCGAAAGTCACTATGCCCGGAAACAACTCGGCAAACCCAGGCAGCCTCGTCTCCCCACCGACCCTCCTCCCAGCCCCCGGGCTTCTGCCCTTATCCTCTTCCTCGCCCCCTTCCTCGGCTTCCTCTACTTCCTCTTCGTTTCCCCAGGGACTTGGGGGTATACAAGGAACCCCGTTGACGCTAGCGGAAGGAGAGCTGGGAGAGCTAAGAATGCTGAGATCGCGGCCTTCGAACACCTGAGTAGACCCAAGCATTCTATCGCTTTGGGCTATCAAGCCGCAGCCTGACTCACGATGCTCGGTGTGAGCAGTCGTGAGGGCGAAGGGGACGGTGTTGGCTCGACAGGCCATTTCCTGTTCGCCCATGGCCCAGTGCATAGCCTCGCATGCGCGCCAGGGTATACGCAGCTCATTTGCGATAGGATTCCATAGATCGTGTTTGAGTCTGTGGGTGTCAGGTGCTTGGCGCAACTTTACGCAGATCTGGGCAGATGATGAATACATACTTATCGTAGACTCTTGCCAATCTGTTCCGCTTCTCTTCGTCCCACTCGCTCCGGCGTTCGAGGTAGTTCTGATAGTGCAATCTGCAACTGATGGCACTACGACCGCGCAACTTCTTACTGATATCGTCCCATTTCATGCCGGATCCACGTAATCTAACAATTTCAGCATCCTCAGCTGGCGACCATTTCGACTGCTTTTTTGCTAGCGCGCCGATAGGGCACTCATCTGCAGGCAGGGGCCGTTTGTTTAGAACGGTTAAAGAAGGCTGCTTTTTCCTAGAAGATAGAGGGGACGGACCGGTCTCGAGAAGCTCCTTGATATCCAGTTTAGCGACAGGATTGGCGATAGATGCGTGGAGCTCACGTATATATGGCTTCGTGAATGTCTGTTCGAGTTCTTGATCGCAGTTGTAGGGGAAGAGGAGGGCCGTCGCTAGATCTAGCTTAGGGTTGGCGCAAATGGGGCGAAGAGGCGAGATTCTCTGGAAGATGTAGAAGTTGCAGATGCAAATGCCGGGTGTCTCAATATCTTCGCGGGAGACGAGACTGTTCATGTCAGTCCACATGAATCGTACGTAAAAGGATCTTCATCTCACCAATAAGAGACGCTTTGTATCCGGTCCCAACGATCCGAACGCCAAAAAGTCCTTTATCCCATCTCGGGACCTGCCTAAGATTTCGCAGCCATGAATGGGAAGCACGTGTCACACATGGCTGACCAGCACGAGAGCCAGGACCGCCCGCGAACGCCTCGATCATCTTAATCTCAAATCGGGCGGGGCGTACTCATATGTCCAACTGGTTGCCTTGAGGGCACTCTTCGGTTCAACTCTCGGTCGGCCGTGCGGCACGGATTGATTGCTGATCTACCAAGCACGAACTTAGTTGCTGGCACTGGTGGGTGCGATTACTCGTGGCCCACTCGCGTGGACTGTTGAATTATTATACCCACTACGCTGGAACAAGATTTGCTTACATAAACATGCCTCGCTTAGTGAGCCAGCTTTCCCCTCTACTAATGATCTACAGAGCCTTCTCGACCTTGGACACTGACCGTCCTAGGACTACGGTGCGAGAACTGGAACAAGATTCTTGCAATGGCCTTCATTTTCACTACCGTGAATTGTCTAAAGTCGGTGTTCAACCATTAGATTCCAAAATTGTCACTGCTCTCGCTCAATGACAAGTTGATGGTGACATAATGCACCCAATTACCCACGCTTGATTTGATGAAAACCACGAAGGCGCTCATCATTGTGACCCTCAAACGGAACAGCAAGCTTTGAAGTCGACTGCTGGATCCACTGCGCAGTGTTGAAGATGCAGTACCACTTCTTTTGGGGCTTCAAACCGGCATTTCCAACCCAGACTGAATCCAACTTGCCCTGTTTTCTGGCGATGTCGACGACCTGATACTGAGCCTGAAGCAACAATTGTCTTAGTTGGAGGGCGTCGAAATCGCGGGAATCATCCGTGTCGCAGTCATAGATCATGAGAACTTTACCATAGCCCTCAGGCTTCTTGAGTAGAGCGACGGCCCAGCAATGCCACCAATCTTGCTTCCAGTCCGGCTTGGCGGTCCGAGATCGACAATGGGTGAAGAACAGCGCAATCCCATTGAGGCTGCGAGCATATGGATTGCCGGTGCGGCTCCAGAACTCTGTGAAAGTGTCATTACTTAGGAGCTGCCTCTCTTCAGGAGTCTCTAGAAGTGAGGCTAAATGTTTCTTTTTATCTTAGGTCTCAAATGATATTGGACGTGGATGAATATAGGCAGAAGTTCTTTTCTGAAGGCTTCGGAGTACATCGGCTAAGTCTTGAGATGAAGACTCCCAATTGAGATGCGAAATGGCTTGGGTGTCGGACGCCTTGGGTCGTAGATTGCGTCCTGTACGTAGCTGCTCGCTTGTATTCTGCACGCGTCTATGGTCCCCTACTTTATCATCTTGGAGGTTGCCTGTGGACTCAATAGTAACCTCATCTCCTTTCTTAGGCTTCTCAATGCCAGCGCCCTGCTTGAAGACTCTTCGAGTGACATCCATACTGCCAGTGAAGCGGGCAAGATCATGGAGAGGGATCGTGGAAATGAAGTTTTAACGTGCAGACTCAGTAAGGTGGAAATAAATTTTTTGCTTGCTTTTGGAAATGCAATGATATGAAAAAGGAAAGAGAGGAAGAGATAACAATCCTCGTCTATGCTTCTTAAAATCGAAAACCGTGAATGCTCCGTCTAAACACCAATTGAATAGGGACAATGAGGACCGATAGACGGGATGAGACATGAAGCGGGTAATTTTCCCAGTCGAAGGCTTTTTTACGACTAGGATTAGATTCAGGAGGGGGATTCATGGTCCGAAACCCGTTTGTGCTTTGAGCGCCCGCATTAGGGAGTGAAAGTAAGATTTCAAGAGAATTTCTCCTCAATCAACGAGGAACTTCCGGACAAGGCTCTGCCTGTAAAGATCTTCTCTACATGATTCGGTTGATGGACGATTCACCCATGGCTTCACTTAAGCTATAATTACAAACCGTCATTCTCCTAAATTAGGGCGTGCAGATTATTACTAAACAGTACCTCGCCATATTCTTACGCTGGCGCAGTAATTGCACCTAATTAAGGAACACTTCGCCTTCAATCATCCTAAACATGTTTACAGTGCATCCGTGAGGAAGGATGTTTTGACGGCGGCTCTAGGCGACGAGCTTGGGCTTGCTTCGCAATCCTAGTATTTGTCATAGATTGCTCGGCAGTGGACCGACTTAGAGATTTGTCATGTTAACCCACCTCTACAGAGCAATCGTTTGCTATTAGACGGAAGACTAGAAACACGGGTTTTATGATGATGTGCGATTGAGCCAATTTCAGCTGAGAACTGTGGTCTTTTCCGAAGCAAAAAGCTAATTCTGCGTTAGCAGGCAGGATCGTTGGCTCTTCTTAAACCTCTATGGTGAGGGATCTCTACTAATGTCTTCTTCAGCTCGACTTTCAGGCTGCCTGGGATAGGTGTATCACCATACAAGGATAAACATACTGGGATCCGTATCACCGCTTTGATGTGACAGTCTGCATGATAAGCCTCGATAGTCGGGCGTTTTTGTGGGATGCGTCGCGACTGCACTTCGCCATAGATGCTGCCATGATTACCTGACGGTGAGTCAAAACTCCATTCTAATCACAAGCCACGAGCCCACCCGGCCGTTGGCGGCCCCCATGGCGTTGCGCTACGGCGAAAAAGGTTTCCGGAGCTGCATTTCAAATCTGCACCTGGCAATGTTGTCTTCGCAATCGAAAACCTCTTCCTGCCCTGGCTGCTGGCGTGAGCTGGGAGGACATCCCCCGAAAATCAAGGCGTTGCCAGACATCGTACGGGTTTCGAGATGCTAAGACTACTCAGGGGTGAGGCTATTTAAAGGGCAAGCCTATTTTATTGTCATTCCATTCGGATCCCTTACGAAAGATTCATAGAAACTCTACAGTACAATGGATTCCACCGACAGTCAGTCAGTAATAACATTTCAGGGAGAAACATCTAACTAGCCCGCAGGCCCTACCAGCGAAGCCCGATAACACGATGTTCTAAACTATCGATGGGCGCGTAACGGCACGAGTACGGACCTTGAAAGTCCTCCCCCTACAGGTTGGGGCAGTAATGGTTGGGGCGCTGCTTTTATTCCGACGAATCACTCCTTGTCACGTCGATTTCCAGCAACACATGAACTCATCACTGTGGTTGTTCGAGATCTGAAAATCTCCGCCGGAGAAGTTTTTAGTTTTGCCTCTCGATTTAGGCCCATGTTCAAAGCGAGATGTGTGACGGACCTTGATAATATGACATCCGTGGCGTCCGTGACGTATGTCATGAGGCATTAAGCTTACTAGTGTTTTGACGAACTCTACCTCTAAGGGTACAACGCGATGATCACGATAGTAGGTGCTCTATCCGCGAAGAGCTTTAGGGACTGAACAAGATGCAGCTCCTTACGGGCGTCGATGCTGAACGAAATGACTCGTCCAAAGAGAGGGCGATGTAGGAAGACGACCTCTGTCAAGATTTAAGCAACGGTTGCATTCTTATTAGCTTGTCTGATCTGTACTTAACATCCTCTGCCCTTGAAGCCCTCTGCTGGCCAACATCATTGCGGAAATGGACCATTGATTGTGCGGGAATATTGAAATCCTGAATGCTGTCACTTCCAAACAAAGAACTCCGGTGATAGATTTCCTCCCGTATATAAGTGTAGAGGATATCGACGAACTGTAGTCACGGCTGGTAGTGGGAGCGGTTTGGCGGCTCTTGGACATACGCATGAATAGGTGAGGAGGCGCTAGCTCAGCGATGAACATAACCCGATCGGCACCTGCAAGCAATCTTGGTCCCTGGCGCCGGTTTGCTAACCCCTTATATTGAGGTTGTAGCATTGGCGACAACGCTTGTGCCCGCAGTTACGCTCGGTGCAATTTCCTTCGGCGAATTTAGTCGTCACTCTGTAACGGCAACACCATTCCGCCTTCACGCGACTAATGTTTCCTTCTTCAAGTAGCCTTTCCTTTCTCTCCTCTTTTTGCTATTTATACTTCTTATATATCTCACGCAGCACTTCCAATTCCGGATCTCTTATTCCCGAATCATCCTCGTCGATATAGTGCGCCCCTTCGCCATTCCCTTCTCGGTTCTTTAATTCACATTCAATCTTTATTAGTGCAGCAGCATCATCCTCTTTTCCCACCGTCTATATAAATGCGGGGACCGATATCCTTTGCGCGATATGCTCCAACCAACTAAGATCGACGCAGCGCCCCACTAGGGGCCATTGCGTCCCCAGTTCTATAAGTATTAAGGTAGGCTCTTCTCCTTTGGAAATCAGCTTACGGATGACATCGGTCATCTCAGGGAGCCAGCCCGGCGGTGGAGAGATGTAGAAGGTGGAAGGAGGTGCCTAAGGTTTACTAGGATAAGAGAAACCTTTAGGTATAGGGGGAACTGCAATCTCAAGGTTAGTACGGGGCCTGCGATGAGTAGATTAGATTGATGAGCAATGATCAACGTGGTCTAGACTTACCGGGATCACTTTAGACCCTCGTCCTCATGCGGACACTCTTATTTTCAGAATTACCTCTTAGGTCCGTATCCCCGGTCAGCGGTTCCGTCGATATAGATATAGATAGCCTTCCAGGATTCCGGCCTATAACTGAATTGACGTTTACCCCCGACTCGTTAGAGGCACCATTCGGTATTCGTCGAGGACCTTTTCTGCGCACGAGAGCAATGACGCAGTCGATACGTATCGCAACCGATATACTAATGCACAATAGCGAAATCTATATAGCAAATTATTATAGTCTTCGGGAAGGGTTCCACTCTTACTAACCTCAAGAAGGAGATGTTCATCTAGACTTATTTTCCCCACTAATACTATAGATATTAATATCTAAAGGAAGATAATATAATAACTAGAGAACTATCTAAGAACACTAGATACCTATTTTCAAGGGTGTTAAAGAGTATATAGGACCTAGAAGTAAGCTAAGCTAAAGGTAAGAAAATATAGAGAGGTTACGACGGAGGTAGTCCAGAATTAGATTACTTCTATACGCTATCTATAATATAGATTAGTATATGCGAGTAGGATAGTAGCCCGAACTTACTTTAATAAAGATAGGAACTGCCTAAGGTAGAGAACTATAGCGATAGTAATATTAAAGTAACGCTAAGGAAGGCTAAGGCGTCTCTCGATTATATACTATAAATAGATAACCTATATTTAATAATAAGCATTCGTTTAATATATTATCTAAAGAGAAGATATACCTCTACTAATATTACGCACGTATTAGAGTAGTAAAATAGGATTTCATAAACCGGCTAAATTAGTATTCCTATTTATTAAGCTAATTAATTTTGCATACGTAGAACCTTAAATAAGTATTAACTTACCGTTATATAGTAGAATTACCTCTAAGATGTCTAGGGTAAGTAAAATAACCCGCACGAGGTCGAATACGGATTTAAACCTAAAGATGCATATCTAAGAGCTAAGCTAGTGGATTAAAAATAAGTAGCAGTATACCTAAAGTAGAGGAAGGAACACCGTAAGACTAGTAATAAGAATATAAGAAAGAATACTTAATTAAGCTATCGGTGAGGCTATTTCCATAATAAGGATAACGGTGGGTATAAATATATAGATAAAACTATAGGAGACAGAGCGGTACCTAATAAACGGAGGAAATGTTCTAAGATAAGGCTATAAGATCCTTGGATTCTATATAGGAACTATGCGTGATTATAATAGTAGCGGTTTCTCCTTCTCTCCTTATTCGGAAGCCTAGATCATTCAAATGTAAATAGGATTATAGACGGAACGACGCTGATCCTTCTCGATACTAACCTGGGTTAATTATGGCCTCTTCGTTCCTCGGTAATGAAATACGAACTGGCGGAAGGGAAGAATTTCGTGGTAGCATAGGTTAGGATAAAAACGAAAAAAGATGGAGGGTTTAGATCGTGCCGTTGGCGCTGTTGCAGCAGTAATAAAAATTTGATAAATAGTAGAAAAGGATTTTCCGTGCACTAAACAGTCTATTAAGAATTCAAAAAATTCAAGACGAAAGGGGCCGATCTTCTCGTTAGCGGATCCTTTTCATAGTACTGACTCGAGACCCCTAACCTCTATAGTTTATAATCCTCATTACTACGGCTTCGATAAAGCAATCGTTAATTATGAAGTAGGAAGATATGGTGCGCTAGATGGATAAGATCGGGCGGGGAAGTGGAAAGAGCATATTTGGTGTGAAAAGATCTACATCGGTACAACTCGGTAATTAGCTGTTATAGCGGGGTTTAAGCGGGACACTATCCCCATCCCGCTAGTACCCTTTCTTTAGTTAGGGATATATATATATACTATCGATCGCAGATTACGTGCTAGCGCAAACTATGATCTCGGTTCTAGATTAACTTCTATTTAGTTTTCTTAGACTATCGCTCTTAAAAGTAATTTTCGGCTTCCTATAGGTACTACTATTAGTCGAGAATTAGAGGACGGGCTTCGTAAGGCTCGTCTAAAGGTAGAGAGATTAAGGGCTAAAAGGGAGGACCTACTTAAGGTAGACGATATTCTCTTTAGGGACGAGAAGGTAGGCGTATCCTCTTTTTAAGATATCTCCTCTTATATTTATAGTTCGTAAATA
>JAABUP010002972.1_pt1 | contig 30995 bp, 30 predicted proteins | sample 5559201 | NCBI WGS metagenome assembly JAABUP01 (sample SAMN10711887, study PRJNA513373) | rock metagenome | isolation source: Antarctica rocks | place: Antarctica
ACCCCCCGACCAGCCCACACCCAAGGACCAGCACCACCCACCCCCCACATCGCCGCCTGAGCGGGGGGCTACCCTTCTTCTGCCGTCGACTACCGCCATGCCAGTCCTGCTGCACACCGGTCTCGTCGTCGCGAACGCCCAGCGCCCGCAGCTGTGGCAGCTCCCGGAGGCTGCGCTTCAGTTCGGCGAAGCCGGGGAAGCTCGCGAGGCCGATCACGTGGTCCCACAGCGCCCGGCCTGCTCGTCGCTGGGCAGCCGGCTGACCACCGGGCCGAAGAAGGCCACCCCGGTCGGGGGCTGGAAGTGCAGGATGGGTGTACCGACGTCCTTGCCGGTGAGTGTGAGCGCGGCGTCGGTCTCCGCTTGAATCTCGCCGTCCCAGGAGGCGTCGCCCAACGCCTCCGCCAGCCCCACCGGCAGCCCGGCATCAGCCAGGATCGGCTCCACGAACTCGCGGGTACCGCGGCGGCCGGGGTTCTGCGCGTCCTCCGGTCCTGGCTCCGTGTCGAAGATGCGCGCACCCATTGCGGCGTACAGCGGGCCGACGGCCGCGCGGCCATGCTCGGCTCGGGTGCGTGCAGCCACCCGCAGCAGACGCAACCCTGCGGTGTGCCCGGCCTCGTACTCCGGCGGAAAGTGCGCGTCGTAGTCGACATGAGCGTTGATCAGCCGCAGCGAGATGAACTGCCAGTCCACCGCGTAGTCCCGCTGCGCCTGCACCATGCGCACCCACTTGCTCGTCATCCAGGCGAAGGGGCACACCGGATCGAAGTAGAAGTGCACATCAGCGTCAGCCACGACGCCGAGGGTAACCGGACGCGCTTATGCGCCCAGCTGCGCCGCCGTCACCGCTGCAGTCAACGCGGCGGGGTCCGCGGTCCGCCGGTAGGAACGCAGCGCGGTGTCGGTGAACTTGATGACGTGCTCGCCGCCGTGGTCGACGGCCCGGCCCAGAATGCCCGCGGCGCTGGCCGAGGTGGGCGTCACCGGGCGGGGGGCGGCTGGGCGGTAGGCGGCGAGCAGTGCGGCCGAGGCCGACCACACCGCGTTGAAGCTGTCCCGCCACTGCGAGTGCGGCAACGACGGCAACGCCATGGCGACGGCGTTAGGTGCGGTCGCGGCGTGCACCAGCATCGTCGGGTTGCCATGCGCCCAGCGGGAATACCCGGCGACCGCAGCATCGACCAGCTCGTCAAGCGCGCCCGGGACCTCGGCCACGGAGCGCGGCTTGGCCAACAATGCTGCGTGCGCCGCCCAACCGGGGGTGGCAGCCAGCTGCGCCAGCCGCTCCCGCACCCCCGACTCCTGCCGCGGCACTCGGGGGACGGCCCCCAGCACATCGGCCGCAGACTGCCCGCCGGAGGGCCTGGCAAGCGGCACCGCTTGCCAGCGGGCCGCCCAGTAACCCAACGCGTGGGCCAACTCCGCGACCCTGGGTGCGGTCTCCGCCTCGCGCAAAGCCCGCACGACATGGCCCACCCGGATCACCCCGTGGGTGGCGCCCGCCGCGATTCCCGGCAGCAGCCGCGGCCACCACCGGGCCAGTACCTGCGTCCAGGACCCCTCCTCCAGCTCCCGAGCGAACAGGGCGATCCAGTCCCCGGTGCGGGTGGCCTCGCCCAACGCCTGTGACCACGACGCCGGATCGATCGGCCACCGCCCGGCGGGCAGGTCATCCAGCCGTGCGCGGTAGCGGTCTGTCCAGCCGTGCACCACCTCACCGCGGCCCGCCCGGGCCAGGATCTCCACCACCATCGGCCCGTGGTTGGACAGCCATCCCTCGAACTCCGGCCCGGTGCGGTGAAAACGCTCCAGCGCTTCGTCGTACGTCTCCATTGTCGGCATGCGACCATGCAATGACATCAAGCGGACTTGAGGTCAAGGGCGTGGATCGACACGAGGAGTTGACGATCGGTGAGGTCGCTCGCCGCAGCGGTGTGGCACCATCGGCGTTGCGGTATTACGAGAGCCTGGGATTGATCGCCAGCACCCGCTCCGGTGGTGACCGACGCCGCTACCGGCGAGCGGTGCTGCGGCGCATCGCGGTCATCCGGGCGGCCCAGCATGTCGGCCTCAGCCTGGCACAGGTGCAGGCCTCCCTCGCCGACCTCCGTCCGGACGCCGCACCGACGAAGAAGCAGTGGGCCGCGATCTCGGCGGCGTGGCGCCCGCTGCTGGACCAGCGGATCAACGACCTGCTTGCCGTGCGCGACAACCTCAGCAACTGCGTGGGCTGCGGGTGTCTGAGCATGCGGCAATGCGGCCTGTACAACCCCCGTGACACGCTGGCGGACACCGGCTCCGGGGCACGGCGGTTGTTCCCCGACCCCGAAACACCCGATCCGGCAGCGTAAGAAGTCAAGATGACCACGAACGCTGCCGGATCGCCAGGAGATGACGGACGGCGCCCGCCTGTGCGCCTGTCGGCACGTGGCCGCTCGCAGCGGCCGAAGGGGTGGGGCCCGGGGCAAGTCCAGACGCCGTCCAGGATGTTCAACGTCCAGGCAACCCTGATGTTCCGCTGACCATCAACCGGGGTCCTCCGTAGGGTGGATGCCGCCAACCCGCCGAGAGGAACTCCCATGACCCCGCTTGGTGAGGGTGACATCGATGAGATCACCCTGCGCGCGGCGTTCGCCCGGTTCCCCAGCGGCGTCGTTTCGGTGTGCGCCGTGGTCGAGGGCCACCCTGTGGGCTTGACCGCCAGCACGTTCGTTCCGGTGTCGCTGAATCCGCCGCTGGTGGCGTTCTGCGTGCAGAACACCTCCGGCACCTGGCCGCGGCTGCGCGCCCGCCCGCGGATCGGGGTCAGCGTGCTCGGTGAAGCCCACGAACATGTCGCGCGCAGCCTCGCGGCGAAGACCGGGGACCGCTTCGCGGGGCTGACGCTGCGGACCACCGAGCTGGGAGCGGTGTTCCTCGACGGAGCCTCGGCGTGGTTGGACTGCTCCGTGGAACAGCAGGTCCCGGCCGGCGACCACACGATCGCCTTACTGAAGGTTCACGCGTTGCAGAGCACGCCAGGTGTGCAGCCGTTGGTATTCCACGGCAGCACCTTCCGTCGCCTCGACCAGCTAGCACCCGCCGACGGCACCTGAGCGGCGTCAGCGCACCAGCTTGGCCAAGACGTCGAAGCTGAGATCGGGCCGCTGCGGCAACCCGAACCGCTCGTCGCCGTAAGGAAACGGCCGAGTCTGCCCGGTAGGGCTGTACCCACGGCGCTCGTAGTAGGCGATCAGTTCGGTGCGCTGGGTGATGACCGTCATCTGCACCTCGTGCGCCCCGAGTTCCGCGGCGGCTACCCGCTCGGCCTCGGCCAGCAACGCACTGCCCACACCTGCCCCCTGAACACCTGGCCGGACAGCGAACATCCCGAACTGGGCCACCCCGTCGGCACCCGCCCTCAGTTGACAACACCCGACCACCCGACCAGAGCTGTCCTGCGCCAGCAGCAGCCCGTCCGGCGCCGACACCGCCGCCTCGACTGCGGCTGTGTCGGTGCGCTGACCGTGTAGCAGGTCGGCCTCGGTGGTCCACCCCGCGCGGCTGGACTCACCCCGGTAGGCGGACTCGACCAGTTCGACCACCGCGGCCACGTCGGTCAACGCGGCACGGCGGTAAGTGCTGATCACCAGCGCATTCTGCCCGGATCAGGAATCCGCGCGGTCCCCGCCCTGAGTGTCCCCGCTCTGGTTGCTCCCATTGTCGTCGCGACCGTCCCGCTGGTCCCCGCCCTGATCGCCTCCACCTGCGCCTCCGGCAGTACGGGGGTTGTCCGAGCGCGCACCGATCGGCGTAGCAGCTGGCACCACCTTGCGGGTCCCCGCCCGGGTCTGCCAGCTGATGGCCAGGGTCGGCTCCACACCGGTCGGCACCACCCGCGGATCGGGCTGGGCGCCGGTCGGGGTCGGGGTGTGGAAGAAGTCGGCCTGCACCCGCTGCGGCGTGACGTCGATGAGAGTGAACCCGTGTCCGACCCCGTCGAGGTAACGCACCCAGAGGCTCATACCCTGCACCGCACCGGTCACCCCGCGGGTGGCGATGACCTGGGCCTCGGTGGGGACCCCGGGGCTCGCCCCGGCCACGATCTCGTAGAACCCGTCACTGGTCACCGACGGGCAGACGAACTCCACGCCCACCGAGTTGTTCGCCGCGGCGTAGGTGGTCAGGTCGGCGGGAATGTCGATGGCCCACGAGGAGTGGATGTCCCCGGTGAGCACCACCACGTCCCCGTTCGTGCGGGGCTGCGCACCCAGGTGTGCGATGAGCGCGGACTGGTCGGCTTGATAGCCGTCCCACTGGTCGGAGTTCACCAGGACCGAGCCGGCCTTCAGACCGAATGCCTGCCCAGGGAATCGGACCGGAGCGAGGACCACCTGGTTGCCGACCAGGTGCCACGGCCGGCGGGCGCTCACCCCGCCTTTCAGCCAGCGCAGCTGCTCGGGTTCGGGCAGGTGCCGGTTCGGGTCGCGTAGCTTGGCCGCAGTGACGGGGTCAGCGCCCGGGATAAACCCGCCGCCCGTCGTCTTCGACCCCGGCGCGTCGACCTGCTGGCTGCGGTTCTGCCGGGTCTCCAGCACGCTCAGGTCCCCCAGCGCACCGAAGGTGAACCGCTTGAAGAACTGGGTGCCCTGGTGCGCCACTGTCTGCTGGTCGGGCATCCGGAACGGCATCCATTCCAGGTACGACTGATAGGCCTGCTGGCGTCGCTGGAAGAAGTCGCCCTCCGCGCCAGGGGTGTGGTTCTCCGCCCCGGTGTCCCAGGTGTTGTTGGCCACCTCGTGGTCATCGAAGATGGTGATCCACGGGTGCTGGGCGTGCGCGGCCTGCTGGTCGGGGTCGGCTTTGTGCAGCGCATGCCGCAGCCGGTAACCCCGCAAGTCGATGGTCTCGGTGGCGGGTTGACCATCTCGCTTGCCGACCAAAGCGGCCGGACCATAGCGGTCCGCGCCGTTGCCGTACTCGTAGATGTAGTCCCCGACGTGCAGCACGAAGTCGAGGTCGGTGCGGCGGGCAATCGTGCGGTACGCGCTGAAGTACCCGCCGGTGTAGTTGCTGCAGCTGACCAGGGCCAGGCGCAGGGCGTGCACCGTGCCAGCCTCGTCGGGTGCGGTCTGGGTGCGCCCGACCGGGCTGGTCTCGCCCAGTGCCCGGAAGCGGTAGTAGTAGCGGGTGTAGGGCGAGAGCTCGTCGACGTCCACCTTGACGGTGTGGTCGGCGGCCGCCGAGGTACGGACGGTGCCCCGTCGGATTACCCGGGTGAACTGCTCGTCGGCGGCCAGCTCCCAGGTCACCGGCACGGGCGAGCCCAGCCCACTACCGGGGGTGGCCACCGGCTGACCGGACCCCGCTGGGGGAGTAGCCCGGGTCCAGATGATCACGGCGTTCGCTGTCGGGTCACCGCTGGCAATGCCGTAGCCGAAGATTCCCTTCGATGCGGGTGCGGCAGCGGCTTCGGCGTTGAAGAACCGCAGCGGCGCTCCCACTGCTGCAGCGGCGACTGCTGCCGACTTCAGGACCGTGCGGCGACTGAACTGGGTAGGTGTGGTCACCACGACCACGCTGTCATCGCCGGGTGAACAGCGACCCCCCGCCAGGGTGAACGACGGAGGATGAGTCAGCGACGACGGAATCGTTCGGCAAGCACCTCGTCGTCCTGCCACCACAGCCCGGCAGCAGGAGCGGTGTCCAGCGACTGAGCGTGCTCGAGCTGGGTGTCCACCACTCGGGCGTGGCGTTCGTCAGCGCGCATCCAGCGCAGGAACAACACCGCCAGGAACGGCAGGCCGGCCACATCGGCGCCGATCCACAGCACTCCGGCGCCGGCGATCTGGTCGACGTACTCATTGGGCCCCCACGGGCGCTGCACCGCGTCGTAGTACCCGGCTGCCACCAGCGGTCCCTGCCACAGCACGATGCCCAGCACGGCGTCGGCCATCGCCTCGGTCAGGCTGATCGCGAACGACACCAGGTGCGCGCCGGCCCGCGGGGTGGGGTCCAGCTGCACGCGCGTCCAGAAGTACAGGAATCCGCAGCCCAGCAGCACCACCCGAGCCGCGAGAGCCACCAGCGGCTGGCGCAGCGACACCTCGTAGAGCGGGGAGAGGTACAGCACGATCAGGGGCGCGATCAGCAGCACGGTCAGCACCAACGGGAACGTCAGCACCCGCAGCATCCGGCTGCGCCCGAGCGCGCGCAATCGCATGCCCAACCACTGCGGGGCGGCAGCGAGCGCCAGGGTCACCGGCGCACCCAGGGCCAGCAGCAGCGGCACCACCATCAGGCTGAGCATGTTCTGGGTAGCCCGGACCCAGAACAGCACCTCGCTATACACACCCAGAAACGAGCTGCCCACCACGAACAACACCACCAGGCCCGCGGCGAAGGCGACCACCCGGTTACGAGGCCACGCCTTACCGCTGGCGCTCACCCTGCGCAACCCCACCGCGTACACCAGGCCAGCCGCGACGACCAACGCCGCCGTGGGCAGGTCGAATTGCCACTGCGTCAGCACCCGGCTCAGTGTCAGGTCGGGAGGCCCGGTGTACCCGGCCGCAGACGCCACGCCACCAGTGTGCGCCCGACGCGGCCGTCGACCGTGCCAGGCTGGGCCGACGCGGCCGTCGACCGTGCCAGGCTGGGCCGACGCGGCCGTCGACCGTGCCAGGCTGGGCCGACGCGGCCGTCGACCGCAGCCACCGCGCGTCACGCAGGCCCCTACGCTGCACCCATGACCGTCACCCGACCCCACGACCTGGTGGAGCACGAATTTGCCGTGCTCTTCCGGCGGGCTCGGGCGTTCTCCGGGGAGATCGCGAAGGAGGTCCATCCGGGTCTGGAGCCAGCCGCCTACGCGTTGCTGCTGCGGGTCGACGAGGTCGGTGAGGTCCGGCTGACCGACCTGGCCAGCTACTACGGCGTGGGCAAGCCCACGGTGAGCAGGCAGATCGCCCTACTCCGCCGACTCGGCCTGGTGCAGCGGGTGGAGGATGCCACAGACCGGCGCTCGGCCAAGCTGTCGATGACCGAGGACGGCCAGCACCGCCTAGCCAGGGCCCGCAGCGCCCGTCGCCGCCGATTCGAGCGCCTGCTGAGCAGCTGGGACCACGAGAACATCCAGCGCTTCGGTGAGTTGCTGGGGCAGTTCAATAGGATGCAGGACTGATGACCGCGAGCGCTGGGCTCACCCAACGCCCCCCGGCACGGTCGGTCGGCTCCCGGCTTTCTGAGTCGGGCCGCTGGAGCCTGCTGGTGCTGACCTTGTCGGTGCTGGGCCGCATGGCGATCACCTTCGGGATTCCCAGCGGACTGAATATGGTCGACCTGCGGGTTTATACGTACGGCGCGCAGGCGCTGATGACGGGCACGTTGTACTCGTTCACCTACGCCGATCTCACCCCGGACTTCCCGCTGCCGTTCACCTACCCGCCGTTCGCGGCGATCCTCATGCTGCCGCTGCACCTGCTGCCTTCCTTCGCGGTGCTCGGCGTGCTGTGGCAGCTGGCGACGATCGCCGCGCTGTGGGCCGCGGTGCGCCTGAGTCTGACGTTGATGTTGGGCTCGGTTGCCGCCGATCCCCGCTGGCGCAGCGCCGCCCTGCTGTGGACGGCGCTAGGGGTGTGGGTGGAGCCGGTGCGCACCACACTGAACTTCGGCCAGGTCAACGTGTTCCTCCTGGTGGGGATTCTGCTCGCGGCCAACGCGGGCAGGGGGCGCTGGTGGTTGGCCGGCGGCTTGGTGGGACTGATAGCCGGGGTGAAGCTCACCCCCGCGATCACCGGGCTGTACCTGGTGGGTCGGCGCAACGTGCGTGCGGCGGTCCTCGCCGGTGCGGTCTTCGTGGGCACGGTGGCCATCAGCTTTGTGCTGATCCCGCGGGAATCCGGGGCCTACTTCGGCGGGCTGGTAATCGACGCGGGCCGGGTGGGTCCGGTCGGCTCGGCCATCAACCAGTCCATGCGGGGCGCGCTGAGCAGGATCGTCGGTCACGACGTGGGCACCGGTGGGCTGTGGTTGGGGTCGGTGTTCCTCGCGTGCCTGATGGCCTTGGTCGCGTGGTTTCGGTTGGACCGCGACGACCGGCTCGGCATGCTGCTGGTGGTGCAACTGCTGGGCTTGCTGGTTTCACCCATCTCCTGGAGCCACCACTGGGTGTGGCTGCTGCCGGCGGCGATGTGGCTGGTGCATGGTCCGCTCGGTCGCGAGTTGGGCGCTCGGCTGGTGGCGGCCTCGATGCTGGTGATCTTGGCCGCAGATCCGATCAGCCTGCTGCTGGTGTTGCAACCAAGCATCTGGGCGTTTTCCCGCCCGTGGCCACTGTCCGTCGCGGGGTCGGTGTACCCGGTAATCGCCGTCGTGGTGCTGGCTCTCATGGTGCGCGGTGAACATCGCCAAGCCACTGTTGCGCCGGCTCGGTCCGGCGACGGGTAGCCTGGTCGCGGCCGTCGAACCTGCGCGGCACGCTGTCCCACGTCCGAGATGCCAGCGCGCCCAGGCCCGCCACACCCGAACCCGCGCCGGGAGCACACCCACCGCGGGGTTACCAGCAACGCTCAGGAGACCGTCGAAGTGAGTGCCCCCACCACCGCCACCGCTCGCACCGTGTTCCGCAACGTCGCGATCGTCGCGCACGTCGACCACGGCAAGACCACCCTCGTCGACGCGATGCTCCGCCAGTCCGGCGCGTTCGCCGAGCGGGCCGAGCTGGTCGACCGGGTGATGGACTCCGGGGACTTGGAGCGCGAGAAGGGCATCACCATTCTCGCCAAGAACACTGCGGTACGCCGGTCCACCCCCGACGGGGATGTGGTCATCAACGTCATCGACACCCCCGGTCACGCCGACTTCGGCGGTGAGGTGGAGCGCGGGCTCAGCATGGTCGACGCGGTGGTGCTGCTGGTCGACGCCAGCGAGGGCCCCCTACCGCAGACCCGGTTCGTGCTGCGCAAGGCGCTGGCGTCCTCGCTGCCGGTGATCTTGGTCGTGAACAAGACCGACCGGCCGGATGCACGTATCAGCGAGGTGGTCGAGGAGGTGCACGACCTGCTACTGGACCTCGCCTCTGATCTGGAGAACGAAGCCGCGCACGCCGCCGAACTCGCGCTGGACCTGCCCGTCATTTACGCCTCCGCCCGCGCCGGCAAGGCCAGCCGGGTGCAGCCCGCCGACGGCACCGTTCCGGACGCCGAGGACCTGCAGGAGCTGTTCGACCTGCTGATGGAGTACGTCCCCGCGCCCACCGGCGACCACGACGCGCCGCTGCAGGCGCACGTCACCAACCTCGACGCCTCCAGCTTCCTTGGTCGCCTCGCACTGGTGCGAATCCACGCCGGCGAGCTGCGCAAGGGCCAACAAGTGGCCTGGATGCACGGCGACGGGGAGATCACCCGGGTGAAGATCACCGAGTTGCTGCGCACCGAAGGCGTACAGCGGGTCCCCACCGAGCTGGGTGAGGCCGGCGACATCCTGGCGATCGCCGGGATCGGGGAGATCATGATCGGCGACACCCTCGCCGATGTCGACGCCCCCGTGGCGCTGCCCCGAATCACCGTGGACGAACCGGCCATCTCGGTAACTGTCGGGATCAACACGTCCCCGCTGGCCGGGCGTAACGGGGGCACCAAGCTCACCGCGCGGCTGCTGAAGAGCCGACTGGACACTGAGCTGGTGGGCAATGTGAGCCTGCGGGTGCTGCCCACCGAGCGCCCGGACACCTGGGAGGTGCAGGGACGCGGCGAGTTGGCACTGGCCATCCTGGTGGAGCAGATGCGCCGAGAAGGCTTCGAGCTCACCGTGGGCAAACCCCAGGTGGTCATCAAGATGGTCGACGGCAAGGTACACGAGCCCTTTGAGCACCTCACCGTGGACGTGCCCGAGGAGCACCTCGGTGCGGTCACCCAGCTGCTGGCTGCCCGCAAGGGCCGGATGGAGGAGATGGTCAACCACGGCACCGGGTGGGTCCGGATGGAGTTCGTGGTCCCCGCACGCGGGCTGATCGGCTTCCGCACCACCTTCCTGACCGACACCCGGGGCACCGGTATCGCCAACACCTACTCCGCCGGGTACGACGCGTGGGCAGGGGAAATTCGCAGTCGGCACTCTGGATCGTTGGTTTCTGACCGCGCCGGGTCCATCACGCCGTTCGCGATGATCCAGCTCGCCGACCGTGGGACCTTCTTCGTGGAGCCGGGGGCGGCCACCTACGCCGGGCACGTCGTGGGGGAGAGCCCGCGGTCGGAGGACCTCGACATCAACGTGTGCCGGGAGAAGAAGCTGACCAACATGCGGCAGTCCTCGGCGGACGTGATGGAAACCCTCGCTCGACCCCGGGTGCTGGGCCTGGAGGGCGCGTTGGAGTTCTGCGCCACCGACGAGTGCGTGGAGGTCGGGCCGTCGGTAGTGCGGGTGCGCAAGCTGGTACTGGACCCCACCCAGCGGGCCAGGGCGCTGTCGCGGGCCAAGGCCAGGGACAAGGCTGCCGGCTGAGCTGCCGCTCGTGCCGGCCTGCTTGTCCGGCGTCCGTGGCACCATGACCACCGAGGCGCCCAGTACGACAGCAGGGGTGCAGCCGATCGGCGTGGACGGGGTCGGGGAGGCGTGCGGGTGCGGAAGTCGCTGATCGGTGTGGCGGCCGCCGTCGCGCTGATTGCCACAGCCTGTACCGCGTCGCCGGCCCCCGCCGTCAACAGCACCCAGGCGGCTGTCAGCTCCACCGCCCCGACGCCGGTGCGAAACGTGGTGACGCTGGCAGTCGACACACTGGGCGCAGGATTCAACCCCCACCTGCTCGCCGACCAGTCACCGGTGACCACCGCGCTGGCGGACCTGGTGTTGCCCAGCGTATTCCGGTCCTCTGCCACGCCAGGAGGCTGGACGCGCGACGACTCGTTGGCCGTCTCGGCGCAGGTCAGCTCCTCCGCGGCGTTCACAGTGACCTACGTGCTGCGCAAGGAGGCCCAGTGGTCAGACGGTGCTCCGGTGGCAGCCGAGGACTTTCGCTATCTGTGGCAACAGATGATCAGTCAGCCCGGGGTAGTGAACGCCGCCGGCTACCGCCTGATAGACGACGTCGCATCCTCCAACGGCGGCAAGACCGTCACCGTGACCTTTCGCAGCCCATATCCGGGCTGGCAGCAGCTGTTCACCGCGTTGTTGCCCTCGCACCTGCTCAAAGATTCTCCCGGCGGGTTCACCGACGCGCTGGACAACAACCTGACGTTCTCGGCCTCGCGGTTCGCGGTCACCTCGGTGGACCGCAACCGCGGCGAGATTTTGCTGCAGCGCAACGACCGGTTCTGGGGCACACCGGCCACCCTCGATGAGATCTTGATGCGCCGCGACGGCACCGCGGGCCAGTTGGGTGAGTCGCTGCGCAGCGACGACGTACAGCTGGCCATGGTGCGGGCGGACGTGGCCACTCGTACGCAGATTCGGGCTGTACCCGGGCTGCGCACCACCGAGGTGGCCCAACCGTCGGTGATGCAGGTGGCGGTGGACACCACCGACCCCCGGTTCGGTGACGCACCGGTACGCGGCGGCTTGCTGGGTCTGCTCGACCCCGTCGCGCTCACCACCATCGGGACGGGCCTGGATGCCGCGACTGATCCGGCTGCAAGTCGAGCCCTCGCCCAGGTGCTCGCCCCGTCACAGCCGGGCTACGCCGCTACCGCTCCACCGCGATTGACGGCCCAGCAGGCCAGGGCACTGCTGCGCGACGGGGGATACGTCTTCACGTCTGGCCGCTATGAGCGCGGCGGTATCCCGCTCACCGTGGTGGTGGGAGCCGACGCGGCCGACCCGGTAGCGACGGCGGTGGCACAGGCCGCCGCGGACCAGCTCACCGTCGCCGGGGTGGGGGCCACCGCCGCGCTGCTGCCAGCCACAGCCCTCTACGGCACGGCGTTGCCTTCGGGCGCAGTCGATCTGGTTGTCGGACGCGCCGCCGCCGGCGGTGACCTCGCGACCACGCTGGCGTCCCGGTTCGGGTGTCCGACGGTGGGCACCAACACCCCGGTGGCGCCTACCAGCACGTCGACCCCATCGCCCACCTCGACGGGGGCACCACCGACCACCGACCCGGCGACTGCTGCCCTGCGCTCAGGAAACGTCTCGGGACTGTGCGACCCCGCGCTGGAGATGGAGATCCAGGCGGCGCTCAGCGGGGCGCGCGATGCCGCTGGGGTGGTCGCGTCGCTGGAGCCGCAACTGTGGGCACTGGGCGCGGTGCTGCCGTTGTACCAGGACTCGGTGCTGTTCGCTGCCCGTACCAATGTGCTCGGTCTCGACCCGCCAGGTCCGTTGCTGTCCGGCCCGCTCGCCGGCGCCGCGACCTGGACCAGGACCGCTGGATGACGGGATTGCTCCGTTGACCGGCGCGGCGCGGCGGTTGCTGATGGTGCACGCTCACCCGGACGACGAGACCATCACCACCGGCGGCAGCATCGCCCACTACGTCGGCCAGGGGGTCTCGGTGCACGTGCTCACCTGCACTTTGGGCGAGGAGGGTGAGGTGATCGGCCCGCGCTGGGCCGCCCTGGTGGCCTCGCAGGCCGACCAATTGGGCGGCTACCGGATCGGCGAGCTGGCCGCGGCACTGCTGCACCTGGGGGTACCGGGCGGACCACGCTTCCTCGGCGGCGCCGGCCGCTGGCGGGACTCCGGGATGGCCGGCACCGCCGCAGCCCGGCACCCGCGCAGCTTCGTGCGCTCCGGTACCGCGGCGGTGTCGGCCATGGTCGCGGTCTTGCGGGAGCTGCGCCCGCACGTGGTGGTCACCTACGACCCGGCCGGTAGCTACGGCCACCCCGATCACCAACGGGCGCACCGGATCACCACCCTCGCCGTCGAGCAGGCCGCTGCGCCCGGTGGCACGGCGCCGCCCTGGCAGGTGGCCAAGGTGTACTGGACGGTCACCGAGCGCAGCGCGCTCGTCGCGGGGATCGATGCCATGCGGGAGTTGCCCGCGGGGTGGCGGTTGCCCGCCGCCGGCGAATTGCCCAGTGAACCGGACGAGCGCATCGACGCCGTCCTCGACGTGCGGCCGATGATGGCAGCCAAGCTAGCCGCGCTCGGTGCGCACGCCACCCAGGTCACCGTGGCGGCCGGCGGGGCGCTGTTCGCGCTGTCGAACCGGGTGGCACAACCGGTGCTCGGGTTCGAGCATTACGTGCTGGCCAGGGGCAGCGCTGGTCCGCGCGGGGCTGACGGGCGCGAACACGACCTGTTTGCCGGGGTCGCTGAGTGAAGGAGGTCAGCGAAGTGCCCGGCGCGAGCGAGGCGCCCGAATCGGAGCCCGACCGCGGAGTCCGGCCCGTGGTGGTGTTGCCCAGCGCAGTCGAAGTGCTGGCGCTGGTCGCGTTGAGCGTGCTCGTCGCGGTACTGGAGGTGCTGTACTTGCCGGTGCACGTGGGTGCGGTCGCCGTACCGGTCGGGGCGTTGGCGGCCGCAGTGACCAATCCGGTGCTGGTGTGGGCGGCAGCTGAGGGCACCGATCGCACCCTGGTGGCCGCGGCCCCGCTGGGCGCGTGGCTGCTGACGCTGGGGGTGCTGGTGGTGCCGGGCCCCGGTGGCGACGTGCTGCTGGTCGGGGATTGGCGCGCGTTGGCTCTGATCGTGCTCGGCGTGGTGCCCGCGACCCTGGTGCTGGGTGGGCACGTGGGCACCTCGGCGGTGCGGCGGGCACAATTACGGCGGTGACCCCGACTGCAGCCCAGCCTCCTGCGGCGGTGCCCGCGCCGACGCCTTCCGCCCTGCGTCGTGCGGTGCGCCGGGCCGGGGATGGGCTGAGCCTGGACGCCACCGAGGCGCACACGTTGCTGCACGCGCGCGGCGAGCAATTGGACGTGCTCTGCGCGGCCGCCGCCCGGGTGCGCGACTCCGGTCTCGCCGTGGCCGGCCGGGAAGCGATGATCACATACTCCCGCAAGGTGTTCATCCCGCTGACCCGGTTGTGCCGTGACCGCTGCCACTACTGCACGTTCGTCACCGTCCCCGGCAAACTCGCGGCCGCCGGACACGGCATGTTTCTCGAGCCCGACGAGGTGTTGGACATCGCCCGGCGGGGGGCGGCTGTGGGGTGCAAGGAGGCGCTGTTCACCCTGGGTGACCGTCCGGAGGCGCGCTGGCCGCAGGCCGCGGAATGGCTCAACGCCCGCGGCTACGACTCCACCCACGCCTACCTGCGGGCCATGAGCATCCGGGTGCTGGAGGAGACCGGTCTGCTGCCGCACCTGAATCCTGGCGTACTCAGCTGGGAGGAGCTCGCCCGACTCAAACCTGTTGCCGCGTCGATGGGCATGATGCTGGAGACCACCAGCCTGCGGTTGCACACCACTCCCGGACTATGCCATTACGGCAGCCCCGACAAGCATCCGCAGGTGCGGCTGCGCACCCTAACCGACGCCGGCCGCCTGACCGTCCCGTTCACCACCGGCATCCTGGTCGGCATCGGGGAGACGCTGGCCGAGCGGGTGGAAACCGTGCAGGCCATCCGCAAGGTGCACAAGGCGTTTGGGCACGTGCAAGAGGTGATCGTGCAGAACTTCCGTGCCAAGGACGACACCGCGATGCGCACCGCACCCGACGCCGATCTCGACGACTACCGCGCCACCATCGCCGTCACCCGGTTGCTGCTCGGACCGACCATGCGCGTGCAAGCGCCGCCAAACCTGGTTGAGGTGTCGGAGTGCGCGTTGCTGCTCGCGGCCGGGGTAGACGATTGGGGCGGGGTGTCGCCGCTGACACCGGACCACGTGAACCCCGAACGCCCGTGGCCGCAGCTCGACGCGCTCACCGCGCTCACCGCGGCGGCCGGGTTCACCCTCACCGAGCGCAGCGCGGTGCAGCCGGAGTACGTACGGGCCGGCGCGCCCTGGATCGACCCCAGGATCCACGCGCATGTGCGTGCCCTCACCGCACCGGACGGGCTCGCCTCGCCCGGGGTGCTACCGGTTGGGCTGCCGTGGCAGGAGCCCGACCAGGAGTGGTCCTCCAGCGGGCGGGTCGACCTGCACACCAGCATCGACACCGCGGGTCGGAACTCCGCGACCCGCAGCGACTTGGACAGCGCGTTCGGCGACTGGGAGTCGGTCCGGGAGCAGGTGCGCGACCTGAGCGCCCCGGCGCTGCTGGCCGGGGATGTCGCCGCCGCGTTGCGGGCCGCGGGCACTGACCCCGCCGGGCTGACCGACCAGCAGTACCTGGCGCTGGCCGAAGCCGACGGACCGGCCCTGGAGGCCTTGTGTTCGGTCGCCGACGACCTGCGCAGGGACGCGGTGGGTGAGGACGTCACCTACGTCGTCAACCGCAACATCAACTTCACCAACATTTGTTACACCGGGTGCCGGTTCTGCGCGTTCGCGCAGCGCAAGGGCGACGCGGACGCGTTCACCCTGTCGCTGACCGAGGTCGCCGACCGCGCACAGCAGGCGTGGGACCTCGGCGCGACGGAGGTGTGCATGCAGGGCGGGATCGACCCGGACCTGCCGGCCACCGGCTACGCCGATCTGGTGCGCGCTGTCAAGACGCGGGTGCCCGAGATGCACGTGCACGCCTTCTCCCCGATGGAGGTGGTCAACGGCGCTGCGCATTCGGGGGTCAGCATCCGGGAGTGGCTGGTGAGTCTGCGTGAGGCTGGACTGGACACCATCCCCGGGACGGCCGCGGAGATCCTCGACGACGAGGTCCGGTGGGTGCTCACCAAGGGCAAGCTGCCCACGTCGTCCTGGATCGAGGTGGTGACCACTGCGCACGAGGTGGGGCTGCGGTCCAGCTCGACCATGATGTACGGCCACGTCGACCATCCACGGCACTGGGTGGCCCACCTGAAAGTGCTGCGCGACATCCAATCCCGGACAGGCGGTTTCACCGAGTTCGTACCGCTGCCGTTCGTGCACACCTCCAGCCCGCTCTACCTGGCCGGTGCTGCCCGACCTGGGCCAAGCCAACGCGACAACCGCGCGGTGCACGCGTTGGCGCGCGTCATGTTGCACGGCGCGATCGGCAACATTCAGACATCCTGGGTGAAGCTCGGGGTGGCCGGCACCCAGGCGATGCTCACCGGGGGGGCCAACGACCTCGGCGGGACACTGATGGAGGAGACCATCTCCCGGATGGCGGGTTCCCAGCACGGGTCGGCTATGACGGTCGAGCAGTTGCACGCGATCGCCGCGGGGATCGGCCGCCCGGCCAGGGAGCGCACCACCACCTACCAGCGCCGACGCGACGCCCCACCCGCAGCCTGAAAGGAACCGATATGGCCGAGGCGATCACTGATGCCCACGTCGCGAGCGTGCTGAAGGTCGTGGTGCGCGGCAGCGGACCGGTGTTGGACGCGCTGACCCGCACCGACCCGTTCGGTTGGAAGCGCCGGACCCACGCCATGCAGCGGCTCCGGCAGGACCCCATCAACCTGCGGGACAAGGCTGTCCGCCGGGTGGTCAGGGCATTCGCCGACACCGAGTATCCGGGCACTGCCGCCTGGGAGCCGATGACGGTGAGCCAACGCAGCCAGTGGTGGGTCGACCGGGTAGGACGTTTCACCACGCTTGTCGTCTCCGTACCGGGCCTCGGTGGGGTGGTCGCCGATCGCTTTCCGGTGCAGCGCACCCTCGGGGCGGCGAGCCAGGCCATGGTGTTGTGCGCCGTGGCCCGCGAGCACGGACTCACCGACGAAGTCGACCAGGTGCGGCTGCTGGCGCACGTTCTCAGTCGTCGTTCGCTCAGCCGCGACCTCGTCACTGGCACCGCGGAGCGCAGCCCGAGCCAGCTGGACTCCGACGGTGTGCGGGCCGAACCCGCCGGCGGTCGGATGCCGCTGGTGGTGGCCGCCAGGGCGTTGTGGCGATACGGGCGGGTGTTGCGCTCGATCCTCGGCGAGCTGGACAAGCGACCCCAGGGCCGATGGGTGCACCGGGCGCTCGGCAAGCTGCCCGTCGTCGGACTGGCGGGGGATTACCTGGGGGAACGCTCGGCGCTCAAGCGCGCGGTGCGCCAGGGCGAGGACTGGATACGTACCCACCGCGACACTCTGGGCGTGGCCACCGCCTTGGGTTGATCTTCGGGAACCCAGTGCCTGCACGTCGGTCTGAGGTAGCGTCCGGACCAGGTGACGCAGGGGAGCTGCGAGCATGCCGATGATCGCGGACATGGGTCCGGTCCCGGCTCGGGGGCGTTCACGGTGCGCCCCGTAAGGGCGTCGGGCGCCGTCGAGGTTGGACCCGCAAGTGTGGTCCGCTTCCGTGGCAGGCAAGATGTGCGAGCGTGCGTCCGCCGACGAACGAGCAGAACCAGGAGTGCCAGTGACCTACACGATTGCCGAGCCGTGCGTGGACGTCCTCGACAAGGCGTGCATCGAGGAGTGCCCGGTGGATTGCATCTACGAGGGTGGGCGGATGCTGTACATCCACCCCGACGAGTGTGTCGACTGCGGCGCCTGCGAGCCGGTGTGTCCGGTGGAGGCGATCTACTACGAGGACGACGTGCCTGAGCAGTGGAACGGCTACACCAAGCTCAATGCCGACTTCTTCGTCGACCTGGGTTCTCCTGGGGGTGCCGCCAAGGTCGGCAAGACTGACTTCGATCCCGAGCCGGTGGCCAGCCTGCCCCCACAGGGCGAAGGCGAGTAGTGCCCGGTAGGCAGGCCCGGGCCCGCCTGAGCCTGCCGGACTTTCCGTGGGATTCCCTGGCCGCTGCCACCGCCACTGCCCGTCGGCATCCCGACGGCATCGTCGACCTGTCCGTCGGCACCCCGGTTGACCCCGTCGACCCGCTTCTGCAGGACGCTCTTGCTTCCGCTGCCGGGCAATCCGGCTACCCGGCGACCTGGGGGACCCCAGCGCTGCGCGAGGCGGTGGTCGCTGCGTTGTCCCGCCGGCACGGGGTGGGCGGTCTCGACCCGGACGCGGTATTGCCCACCATCGGCTCCAAGGAGCTCATCGCGTGGCTGCCCACCCTGCTGGGACTGGGTCCCGGGGACACCGTGGTGGTGCCCGAGCTGGCCTACCCCACCTACGAGGTGGGTGCGCGCATCGCCGGCGCCGACGTGCGGCGTGCGGACGGGTTGACCCGGCTGGGTCCGGCCAGGGTGGCGATGGTGTACGTGAACTCCCCGGCCAACCCCACCGGCGCGGTACTGGGCGCCGAGCATCTGCGCAAAGTGGTCGACTGGGCCCGGGACCGCGGTGCTGTGGTGGTCTCCGACGAGTGCTACCTGGGCCTAGCGTGGGAGTCCGACGCTGTGTCGGTGCTGCACCCTGACGTCACCGGGGGGCAGTTGGACGGGGTGCTGGCGGTGCACTCGCTGTCCAAGACCTCCAACCTTGCCGGGTATCGGGCCGGTTATGTGACCGGAGACCCGCAATTGGTCGCTGAGCTGCTGCAGGCGCGCAAGCACGCCGGGATGATCGTGCCCCGCCCGGTGCAGGCAGCGATGACCGCGGCACTCATCGACGACACCCACGCCCACGTGCAGCGGGAGCGCTACGCCCGCCGCCGGGAGGTGCTGCTGCCGGCCGTGACTGCCGCCGGACTGCGGGTGGAGCACTCCGAGGCCGGGCTGTACTTGTGGGCCAGCCGAGACGAGCCATGCCGGGACACCGTCGAATGGTGTGCCGAGCGCGGGGTGCTGGTGGCACCGGGGGAGTTCTACGGTCCGCTCGGCGCCCGGCATGTGCGGATCGCGCTGACCGCCACTGACGAGCGCATTGCGGCGGCGGCCCGGCGGCTTGCCGCGTGATCGCCCCCGCGGTGGGCCGCCCTGGCGTGCGACCAGCCGTGGTGCTAGCCGGGGTGCTGCTGATCTCGCTGAACCTGCGGGCCGGTCTGGCCGCCTACCCCGCGGTGCTGGAACAGATCCGGGCAGAACTGAGCATCTCGGCGGGCACCGCCGGGCTGGTGCAGTCCAGCTCGCTGGTGGCGATGGGATTGGGGTCGTTCCTGGCGGTGCGCTTGGCGGCCCGGTTAGGCCGGGAGCGGGCGATGAGCGCCGCGGTGGCGGTGCTGCTGGGCGGCAGCCTGCTGCGGTTGGTGTCGGACCTGGCCGCGCTGGTGGTGGGTTCGGTGGGCGTCGGCACGGGCATCGGGTTCGCCGGGGTGTTCCTGTCCGGGCTGGTCAAGGAGCACCTGGCTCAGCGGGCTGGGCTGGTCACCGGGCTGTACGTAGTCAGCATGCTGGTCGGCTCCACTGTGGCCAGTGCGTCGATGGTCCCGCTGTCCGGGGTCCTGGGTGGCCCCTCCCATGCCCTCTCGACGTTGTCGGTGCCCGCCGGGGTGGCCCTGGCCGGGTGGCTGCCGGTGGCCAGGGCCACCCTGGCCCACACCGACCGGGCGGTGGCCACACTGCCCTGGCGCTCGCCGTTGGCGCGGGTGTTCGCCGCCTACATGGTGCTGTCGTCGATGCAGTTCTACGGCTGGCTGACCTGGCTGGCGCCCTACTACGAGAACCGCGGACTGAGTTCGCAGTCCGCGGCACTACTGCTCAGCCTGTACAGCATCGCCCAGATCCCGGCCGCCCTCGCCTTCCCGGCCCTGGCCGAGCGCCACCACCGATGGCTGCTGTGGTCGTTGGTGGCCGTGGCGCTGTCGGTGGCGGGTGCGACGGCGATCCTGCTGATACCGCAGTCCCCGATCGGGCCGTGGCCGTGGGTCGTGCTGATCGCCCTGGGGGTCGGTGGGGGGTTCCCGATGGCGCTCACCCTGGTGTCCTGGAAGAGCCGCAGCCCGCAGGAAGCCTCCGGGGTCACCGCCGTGGGCCTCGGAATCGGCTACCTCGGCGCGGCCGCCGCACCGCTGGTCATGGGTGTGCTACGCGACGTCACCCGCAGCTACACCGCGCCCCTGCTGGTGTTGCTGGTCGCAGCTGTGGCAATGGGCCTGCTCGCGACCAGATTCGCCCGAGTGCAGCCCTGAGCGCGGCGGTCAGCGCCGGGCGCTGCGCAGCGCCAACAGCAGCGCCACTGCGGCAAAACCGAGGGTGACCAGCAGGCTGGTTGCGTAAGCCTGACCGAACCCGCTGGCCCTGGCCGGGCCCCCGCTGGCCAACACGGTGGCGGCCCCGGCGTAGAAGACGGCGCTGATCACCGCCGCCCCCAGCGCGGAGCCCACCCGCTGCGCGGTCTGCAACGTTCCGCCGGCCGTCGAGCCTCCTGCCGAATCGACCTCGGCCAACGACAACGCCTGGTTCGGGGTGATCACACTGCCCCCGCCGAGGCCGGCAACCAGCAGCGGGCCGGTGAGCAGCAACGCCAGGCGGCCGTCGGGGATGTTGCCGGCGAACACGGTGGCCAGCGTGGCAGCCCCACTCACCCCGGCCACGAACAACCCCAGCGCACCGACCAGCACCCGCCCTCCGTAGCGGGCCAGCAACCGCCCGCCAATCGGCGCCGAGACAGCCGCGCCCACCGCGAAGCTGGACGCGGTCAGCCCGGACTGCAGTGCCGAGAAGCCCAGGCCCTCCTGCAGGAACAACGACAGCACCAGTGGGGTACCGGTGAACGCCGCGAAGTACAGCAGCGCCACCCCCAGGCCGTCGGCGTAGGACGGGATACGGAACAGGCCCAGGTCGATCAGGGGGTGCCCGCCGCGGCGCGCCGGTCCGCGCTCCCACGCCACGAACCCGGCCAACACCACCGCCGCGGGCACCAGCAGCAGGCCCACCCGCAAATCTCGGGTGCTGTCGTACTGCACGGCGGGCAGCAGCACCCCGAACACGCCCAGCGCCAACAGGGCGGCACCGGTGAGGTCCAGCTGGCGGTGTCGTTGGTGGGTGCGGACCGTGTCGGCGGGCAGCCAACGGCGGCACAACACGAACGCCGTGAGCCCCACCGGCACGTTCAGCAGGAACGTCAACCGCCATCCCCACTGGGTGCCGCCGAGTCCGATGAGCAGACCCCCGAGCACCGGTCCGGTCGCGGTCGCCACTCCGACCGCCCCACCCAGCACGCCGAAGGCCCTACCCCGTTCCCGGCCCGCAAACAGCTGCTGGATCAGCCCGGATACCTGCGGATTGATCAACCCACCGGAGACGCCCTGTGCGACCCGTCCGGCGATCAACACCTGCGGGGTCGGGGCCAACCCCACCACGACGCTGGCGAGCACGAACCCGATGATGCCCACCAGCAGCATCAACCGGCGGCCCCGGTCATCGCCGAGGCGGCCCGCGATGATCGGCACCATGCCGAACGCCAGGGCGTAACCGGACACCACCCACTGCAGCTGCGACACCCCGGCACCCAGCGAAGTGCGGATGGAGGGCAGCGCGACGTTGACGATGCTCAGGTCCAGCAGGGTCATGAACAGTGCCGCAATGCACACGTACAGGGCAGCCCAACGGCGGGGATCCAGCTCCGCGTCCCCGGCCACCCGCTGCTGCGCCACCACACCTGCCATCCTGGGTCGTGGCGTGTCGCGCACAACCGTGGGGGTGGCCTACCGTCACCATATGGCCGATGACGACGCCCTGCGCCAGCTGATCAGCTCCCGGGGACTCGGGGTCTTGGTGACCCTCAAACGCGACGGTCGCGCCCAGCTGTCCAACGTCAGCTACAGCTATGACGCTGGTAGCGACACCGTCTCGGTGTCGGTCACCGACGGCCGCGCCAAGACCCGTAACCTACGCCGCGATCCGCGGGTCAGCCTGCACGTGAGCAGCCCGGACGGGTGGTCCTACGCCGTGGCCGATGGCACCGCGTCCCTCACTGCCGTTGCTCAGGACCCGCACGACGCCACAGTGGACGCGCTGGTGGCGCTGTACCGCGCAGTCAACGGCGACCACCTCGACTGGGACGAGTACCGCGCCGCGATGGTGGCCGACCAGCGGCTGGTGGTGAGCTTCGCGATCGAGTACTGCTACGGCTGGGCGGGGCGTTGACCGCGCCAAGGGTCCTACCCGTGCTGCAGGGTGCGGCTTGGTGGTTCGGGGCCACGGAAGGTGCGGCGGTAGGCCTGGGGTGAGGTGCCGACCCGCAGGGCGAAGTGGTGGCGCAGGGTGGTGGCGGCTCCGAGCCCGCTGCGCCTGGCGACCTCATCGACGCCGAGATCGGTGGACTCGAGCAGCTGTTGGGCCAGCGCGATCCTTTGCCCGAGCAGCCAGGCGTGCGGGGTGGAGCCGGTGGCGGCCCGGAAGTGGCGGGCGAAGCTGCGTGAGGACACCAGTGCCCGGGCAGCGAGCTGGTCGACGGTGAGGTCGACAGCCAGGTTGTCCTGCGCCCACACCAGGGTTTCGCGCAACCGGGAGGTGTCGTCGACCTCGGGAACGGCGTTCGTCGCGTACTGCGATTGGCCGCCCTCCCGGTGTGGCGGGACGACCATCCGCCGTGCCACGGCGCTGGCCACGCTTGCCCCGTGCTCACGCCGCAGGATGTGCAGGCAAGTGTCGATTCCCGCCGCGGTGCCGGCGCTGGAGAAGATCGGGTCGTCATCGACATAGAGCACGTCGGCATCGACCGTTACCGCGGGGTAGCGGCGGCTCACGTCGTCCGCGGAATGCCAGTGGGTGGCCACTGTCCGCCCGTCGACGAGCCCGGACGCGGCCAGCACATAGATGCCGGTGCAGTGGCTCATCACCCGCCCACCGCGCGCCACGGTGTCCCGCAGGGCCTGCAGCAGCGGCTCCGGCGGCTTTACGTCGGGGTCCTCCCAGCCGAGCACGCACACCAGGTCGGCGGCAACGAGCCTCTCCAGGCCGTGCTCGACCAGCAGCTGCAGGCCGGTGTCGGCGCGCACCACCCCCGGGCGCTCGGCTGCGACGGCGAAGTCGTAACCGGGTAGACCGTCGCAGGTGCGGTCGTAGCCGAAGACCTCCGAGACCACCCCCAGTCCGAACGACCCCACCCCGTCGTAGACCAGGGCTACCACGTTGCGCAGCATGCCCACGAGTATGGCAGAAACCTGTCGCACCACGGCAGACGGGCCACTCGTTCCGGTTCGGGTTTCCGCCCAGGCTGGTGGCAGCCGCACACACCGTGCTGCTAGGGAGGAGACCGAGATGTCGGACAAGGCGTCCGTGATGAACGTTCTGGATCAGCTGGCGCACGCTGCCGCCGAGGCACCCGATACCCGGTGGACCACCACGGTTCTCGCCGCCGCGGTGCTGGATCTGGAGTGTGCCGCTGGCGCCAGCTTGGGTGTGGCGGAGTGCGACCCGTTGGTGGTGCTGCAACGCCGCATCGGCCGGGTTCACCGCCTGCTGGCCACCGCACCCAGTGCCACGAACTACGAGCGAGTGCGGTCACACCTGCGAGCACTGCGCCACCCGGCAGCGGAACCGCGCAGCGCCCCCCGTGAGGGTCCGGCCACAGTCGACTGGACACGAGCCTGCGCACGGTAGATCTGCCCCGCGTCGGGACCGGCGTCCAGGGCCAGGTATCCGTGGGTGTCGTCAAGTGATCTGGCCCCACGGGTCGTCGCGAATGTCGGCCCCGGGCGGATGTCGACCGTGCGTGTGTGGTGGTGGGTCAGGCGGGTTGAGCCGCTGAAGATGCGCCGTGTTGTTCGAGCCATTCGGCGACTGAAGCTGCCTCTGAGCGGAGCGCAGCGTCGAGCGGTGTGAGCCCGTCGTAGCCGACCCAGTTGATGTCGGCGCCGTTGTCGAGCAGGACGGTGGCGGTGTTGACGTGGCCGCCGTGGCAGGCGCCCCAGAAGCTGCTGGTGATGTCCTTGGCAGTGGGCGCGTTGGTGGTCAGGTGGTGTTGGACCCGGGTGGCCAGGCCGAGGGCGGCGGCCTCGAACAGGTTGGTGGCGGCGCCGCGCTCATACAGGCGACGGGCAGCTTCCCATTGCCCGAAGACGGTGGCGTCGGCCATCGGGGTCCCACCGGCGATGACCGCGCCAGGTGCGTTGATGTCGGCGCCGGCGTCGAGGAGGGCGTCGAGGGCAGCGATGTCGTCGCTGCTTGCGGCCCAGTGCAATGGCGTCTCGGGGTGCTCGCCGAGGCAGCCGGCGTTCGGGTCGGCGCCGGACGCGGCGAGCGTTGCGATGGTAGCGGCGATATTCGGGTAGTGCCCGGGCCAGTCGGTGGCGATGTGCAGCAGGGTGCGGCCTTGGTGGCGGGGCAGCCGGGTCGACGCGAGGGCCGAGTGGTTGGCCAGCAATCGTTGCAGGCTGGTCAGGTCACCGGTGTGGATGGCGGTGATCGCGGCCTCGTGGGTGGGGTTGTCGATCAGCGCGTCGAGGATCCACTGGTCTCGCGGGGTGCCGGTGATGCCGTCCGGGGTGGAGTAGAGCCGGCACTGCAACCCGTAGGGACCGCCGCTGTCGACGTCCTGAGCGTCGAGGAATTGCCTTTCGGCGGCGGCAGGTTCGACGTCGCGGCCGTCGATCCGGACGGTCGGTGAGCCGAGGAACCGGTGTGCCTGGGCGTCGTCGTCGTGCTCGATCCGGATCGAGGTAACCGGCGCGGAAATGTCATATTCGGCGAGTAGGGCGCGGAGGTGCGGCAGTAACGCCTCGTGGTTGGGGCAGCCTTCGAAGTAGAGCACTTCGATGCTCGGCGGCGGGTCGAGGATGCAGATGTCGGCGAGCAGTCCGTCGCGCAGGGTCAGCCGAACCGCGATTTCCGGCGGGTAGTCGTCGGGGTCGGGTGAGTGGACCTGCATCCGGGCGGTGAAGACGTTCCCGCCGCCCTCCCGCTCGTCTGCGTCCGGGTCGGCCGGCTGCAGGGCGGCGATGTGCAGGGTGACTCCGGCGGCGAGCAGCCCCGCGTAGTGGTCGCCGGCCTGGTCGCGGGTGGTGCACTCGTTGCCGCCGCCGCGCTGCTCACCGCCCCAGCGGACGTCGTCGGTCAACAACGCCGTGAACGCCTCGCGGGTGCCAGCGGCCAGCGCCGCGCTCAGGGCCGCGCTCAGCGCAACCGGCTCGCCGTTCGTGCCGGTGCACGTTGGTGCTGTCATGACGGCTCCTTCGAGGTCAGGCCACCAGTATCGGCCCTGCGCCGGCGCGGCATCACCGAGGAGTCTCAGCCGCGGCGTCGGCTGCTGCTCTTGCTCGTGCGCAGGCGGTAGGACTGGGTGCCGGTCTCGAGGATGTGGGCGTTGAAGGTGAGCCGGTCGACGATCGCGGCGACCAGCCGAGGGTCGGGGAACACCGTGCCCCACTCGGAGAACGGCAGGTCGGTGGCGATTGGTGTGCTCGGATGACCGGTCATGGACGTCGTGATCGTGGACCCCGGCGACGAGTTGCTATTCCGGGAATGGCGCCAGGCGCTGCGCGAGGGTCAGCTGGCTGGTAGGCCACCATCGCCGTTCTTCAGCGCCGCCGAGTACTACGTGCTGCATACCTCGGCGGAGTCCCTGGCCCGCCACGGTCGGGTCGCCCTGGCCGCGATCCAGGCCGGGACGGTGGTGGGTGCGATGGAGGTGGTGTTGCCGCACCGCCACGACAGCACCAGTGCCACTATCGACCTCGGGGTCCCGCCGGAGCACCGACGCCAGGGCATCGGCACCGCCTTGTGGAATCGTGCCCTCACCCACATCGATGCAGGCCAGCGCACAACGATCGAGACGCAGGTTGACGTCCCCTCTGGAATAGCGCTGGCACACTGCCCCGGCGGGGCGTTCGCGCTAGCCCGCGGCTTCACCAGTCGCAACGCCGAGGACCACTTCATCCTCGCCTTACCGCTCGAGCCGGGACTGCTCAGCGCCGGCCCTGCGCTCACCGGTTACCGGCTCCAGTCCTGGGGTGGGTGACTGCCCAGATGAACACGTCGGCGCCTACGCTGACCTGCAGACTGTGATGGCCGCTGACGCACCACATGGCGACCTCGACCGGGGGCAGCGGCTGGTGACCGTAGCCGACGTCCGGACCGGTGAGCGGTCCCTGCGGCCACGACCCCGACCACGTCCACCAGGACGACACCCTGGTCGCGCGGGCACACCGCGGTCACGGGTTGGGCATGGCCATGAAGCGGTGCAACCACCGCCTCCTCCAGGACCGCTCCCGCCGCCGCCGCTGGATCCACACCTGGACCGCGCGGGACAACGCGCCTATGCAGAAGGTCAACCGCGCCATGGGTTACCGACCCGTCGAGACCCATCACGAACTAGCCCGAACCCGGTAGCTCGAAACCATCTAGCTGGGGAACATACGTTCGACGTCGGGTATGGTCGGGTTTGTGAGCACTCTCTTCCAGGCCTCGCTCTTGGACCTGCTCGACGCCGATGGTGTGGGCGAGCTGGGCAGCACCGTGCGTCGCACACCGCTGGATCACGGAGCGTGGCTGGACATCCGCCGGGGTTGGGTGAGTGGCGCCGACGCGCTGTTCGAGCGCTTGCACGCGGTGGTGCCGTGGCGTGCCGAGCGACGGGCCATGTACGACCGGGTGGTCGACGTGCCCCGGCTGCTGAGCTTTTACGACGAGGGTGCGCCGCTGCCCGACGAGGTGTTGGCGCAGGCCATCGCGCGCTGGACGCCCACTACAGCCCGGAGTTGGGGGAGCCGTTCCGCACCGCGGGGTTGTGCCTGTACCGCGACGGCCGGGACAGCGTGGCCTGGCACGGTGACACCATCGGGCGCGGCAGCACCGAGGACACCGCGGTGGCGATCGTGTCGCTGGGCTCACCCCGGGCGCTGCTGCTGCGGCCCCGAGGCGGCGGGGGCTCGACGCTGCGATACGAGGTGGGCCACGGTGACCTGATCGTGATGGGCGGTAGCGCTCAGCGCACCTGGGAGCACGCCGTACCCAAGACGGCCCGGCCGACCGGGCCCCGGATTAGCGTGCAGTTCCGGCCCCGCGGGGTGCGTTGAGCCACGCCGCTGCTCAGTCGTTGGCGTGCAGCGCAGCATTGAGTGCAATGCCGCGCCCGGTGCGGGCTACCACCTGCACTGCGCCGGTCTGGGAGTTGCGGCGCAACAGCATCCCGTTCTGCCCGGATAGTTCGCGGGCCTTCACCACGGTGCCGTCCGGGCGCGCCACCACGGTGCCAGCCGTGACGTACAGCCCGGCTTCCACCACGCAGTCATCGCCCAGGGAGATGCCGGTGCCGGAGTTCGCGCCCAGCAGGCAGCGCTTGCCGATGCTGATCGTCTGGGTGCCCCCACCGGAGAGGGTGCCCATGATCGAGGCGCCGCCGCCGATGTCGGAGCCGTCATCGACCACCACGCCTGCGGAGATGCGACCCTCCACCATCGACGACCCCAGGGTGCCGGCGTTGAAGTTCACGAACCCCTCATGCATCACGGTGGTACCAATGGCCAGGTGCGCGCCCAGGCGTACCCGGTCGGCATCGGCGATCCGCACCCCGGCGGGCAGCACGTAGTCCACCATCCGGGGGAACTTGTCCACCCCGTACACGCTGACGTGCCCGCGGGTGAGCAACCGGGCGCGGGTCAGCTCAAAACCCGAGACCTCGCACGGGCCGTGATTCGTCCACACCACGTTGGCCAGCAACCCGAACACCCCGTCCATGCTCAGCTGGTTCGGGCGGATCAACCGGTGCGACAGCAGGTGCAGGCGCAGCCACGCGTCGTGCGCGTCGATGGGTGCCGCGGCCACGTCGGCGATCTCGGTGCGCACCGCCACCCGCCGCACCCCCCGAGCCTCGTCCGGCCCGGTAAGGGCAACAAGTTCCGCTGGTGCGTCCGGTGCCGGGGCAGTGCGCGTGGCGGTCGGCGAGCCCAGCTCAGGGCAGGGGTACCAGGTGTCGAGCACCGTCCCGTCCGAGGTCACGGTGGCAAGTCCGGTGCCGAAAGCTCCTGTGGTCACAGGTCGCGACCGTACCGGCGGCTAGCCTCGCGGCCATGAGCACCCTCGATCTGCTGGCCGATCCGGTGTCGCTGACCGCCGCGCTGGTCGACACCCCCAGCGTGTCCGGTGCCGAAGGGGAGCTGGCCGACGCGGTGGAGTTGGCGCTGCGGGAACAGGTCCCCCACCTGAGCGTGGTGCGCAGCGGCAACGCGGTGTTGGCCCGCACCGAGTTGAACCGGTCGAGCCGGGTGTTGCTGGCCGGGCACCTGGACACCGTGCCGATCGCCGACAACGTCCCGGGCCGCCGCGTCGGCGGCCTGCTCTACGGCTGCGGGAGCACGGACATGAAGTCCACCGACGCGGTGTTCCTGCACCTGGCCGCCACCCTGCCCGACCCCGCGCACGACCTGTCGCTGGTGTTCTACGACTGCGAGGAGGTGCAGGCCAGTCGTAATGGGCTGGGCCGCATCGAGCGGGAGTTGCCCGACTGGCTGCGCGCCGACCTCGCCGTGCTGGGTGAGCCCACCGGCGGGTTGGTCGAGGCGGGCTGCCAGGGCACCATGCGGGTGCGGGTGAGCACCCGGGGTGTGCGGGCGCATTCGGCGCGCTCCTGGTTGGGCACCAACGCGATTCACGCTTTGGGCGAGGTGTTGCGGGTGCTCGCCGATTACGACGCGCGCACGGTGGACCTCGACGGTTGCACCTACCGGGAAGGGTTGCAGGCGGTCCGGATCGGCGGTGGGGTGGCTGGCAACGTGGTTCCGGACGCAGCCGAGGTGGACGTCAACTTCCGCTTCGCCCCTGACCGCACCGTGCAGGATGCGGAAACCCATGTGCGCGAGGTATTTGCGGGAATTCCGGGGATGCAGCTGGATGTCACGGACTCTGCTGCTGGGGCGTTGCCGGGACTCACCGCGCCGCTCGCCCGGGGTTTCGTCGCCGCCGCGGGGGGGCAGGTGCGGGCCAAGCTCGGGTGGACCGACGTGTCCCGCTTCGCCGCCCTCGGGATCCCCGCGCTGAACTACGGCCCAGGGGATCCGAACCTGGCGCACACCCGTGACGAGCACGTGGCCATCGACACGATCATCGAGTGCACCCAGGTGTTGCGGCGCTACCTGTCCTGAGCGCGGTACTGGGTACAGCCCCGGTGCTCGATACCCTGGCGCGCATGCCGTCGAGCCCACCCGAGGACAAGCCCCGCTACCGCGGACCGGTGGTGCTTAAGGGTGACCAGTCGCACGAGAGCACCACCACCGACCAGCGGCTGCTGGACAGCCGCGGACCCGCCGACTGGGTGCACACCGACCCCTGGCGGGTATTGCGGATCCAGAGCGAGTTCGTCGAAGGGTTCGGCGCCCTAGCCGAGTTGCCACCAGCGGTCACCGTGTTCGGATCGGCCCGCATCACCGCGGACAACCCGGAGTACGCCTCAGGTCGAGAGCTGGGCGCGGCCCTGGTGCAAGCCGGTTTCGCGGTCATCACCGGGGGCGGCCCGGGGGCAATGGAGGCGGCGAACCGGGGGGCCAAGGAGGCCGGTGGGCTGTCGGTCGGCCTGGGCATCGAGCTGCCCTTCGAGCAGGGACTCAACGACTGGGTGGACCTGGGCATCAACTTCCGCTACTTCTTCGCCCGCAAAACCATGTTCGTCAAGTACAGCAGCGCGTTTGTCTGTCTCCCAGGTGGTTTCGGCACTCTGGACGAGCTGTTCGAAGCGCTCACCCTGGTACAGACCCACAAGGTCACCCGCTTCCCGATCGTGCTGTTCGGCACGGCCTACTGGCACGGCCTGCTGGAGTGGTTACGGACCACAATGCTCGACGCGGGCAAGGTCGGCGAGGCCGACCTGGCGCTGCTGCACTGCACCGACGACGTGGCCGAGGCGGTCGCGCTCGTGCGCCGCTCACAGGACGGGCCGATGGTGTGACGCACCAGGTGTGCGTCTACTGCGCATCCGGCCCGGTCGCCGCCGAACATATCGAGTTGGCGCGTGCGGTCGGTGCCGGGATCGCTGCCCGCGGTTGGGGTCTGGTGTCAGGGGGTGGCCGGGTGTCGATGATGGGCGCGGTGGCCACCGCGACCCGGGCCGGGTCAGGGCGCACCATCGGGGTGATCCCGCGGTCCCTGCTGGATCGGGAGGTGGCCGACACCGACGCCGACGAGCTGCTGGTCACCGAGACGATGCGCGAGCGCAAGGCCCTGATGGATGCCCACGCGGATGCCTTCCTGACCCTGCCTGGCGGCCTGGGCACCTGCGAGGAATTGTTCGAGACATGGACAGCCGGTTACCTGGGGATGCACGCCAGACCCGTGGTGCTACTGGACCCGTCTGGCCACTTCGACGGATTACTGGACTGGCTGAATGAGTTGCGCGGCACGGGCTTCGTCTCCGCGCAGGGACTGGACCACCTGATTGTCACCCGGGATGTCGGGGCTGCCCTCGACGCGTGCGCACCACGAACTGCTCCCGCCTGAGGCGGATGATCAAAGCGCGGCCCCCGGCCGGGCGATCAGAGCGGGCCGGGCCCCGGCGTGCCACCATCGAACAGTGCCAGCCGCCAGCCCCACTGCGACGTTTTGCGGCCGGCCGGTACCGGTGGACCGGGCGCTAGTCATGGCCATCATCAACCGCACCCCGGACTCCTTCTACGACCAGGGGACCACCTTCACCGACGCCGCAGCCCTGGCCCGGGTGGACCTCGCCGTCGCCGAGGGGGCGGACGTGCTGGACATCGGTGGGGTGAAAGCTGGGCCCGGTGCCGAGGTGGATCTCGCCGAGGAAACCCGTCGGGTAGTGCCGTTTGTGGCCGCTGTGCGTGAACGGCATCCGGAGGTCGTGATCAGCGTGGACACCTGGCGTCACCAGGTGGCCAAGGTCGCGGTCGAGGCGGGGGCGGACCTGGTCAACGACACCTGGGCCGGGGCCGATCCGCTGCTGATGGAAGTCGCGGCCGCAGCCGGGGCGGGCATCGTGTGCTCACACACCGGGGGGGTGGCGCCCCGCACTCGCCCACACCGGGTTCGCTACACCGACGTGGTGGCCGACGTCATCACTGAGGTCAGCGCCCAGGCGCGCCGGGCGGAGTCACTGGGCATCGAGCCGTCGAACATCCTCATTGACCCCACCCACGACTTCGGCAAGAACACCTTCCATGGTCTGGAGCTGCTGCGCCGAGTCGACGAGCTGGTGGACACCGGGTGGCCGGTGCTGATCGCGTTGTCCAACAAGGACTTCATCGGCGAGACGTTAGGCGTGGGACTCACCGAACGGTTGGCGGGCACCCTGGCTGCCACCGCGCTCGCCGCCGCCGCTGGTGCCCGG
>JAABUP010002973.1_pt1 | contig 30984 bp, 32 predicted proteins | sample 5559201 | NCBI WGS metagenome assembly JAABUP01 (sample SAMN10711887, study PRJNA513373) | rock metagenome | isolation source: Antarctica rocks | place: Antarctica
GCCAAGCCCCTCGCCATCGCGACCGAAGCTCGAGCTGGTCTCCAATGTGAACCTAGCGGAGGGAACAGTTGAAGAGTTCACAGCGTTGCTGAAGGAGAAAGTTGAAAACATTGCAATGTCACACATGCGTTCTACTTCGGTACGTTCGATGAAGGGTCAATTGCTGATACATTGTCGATACACCTCTGCTGACGAATGTCGTTGTGCGATAACCAGCCTACAAACAGGACGAGGATGCGGATATGGAGGTCAAGACCAATCGTGAGATGATGCAGCGTGCAATTGGCGCCTTGAACAGCCTTTCGCCGAATTTGACGTTTGTCGCTTTCCCGGGCGGTACCAAGGTAAGTTTTGAATGCTTGACAGTCCCAAAGACCAGAGTCTTGTTGAGGTGCTGAAATCTTGCACAGGGATCTGGAATTCATATTCCAGGCGGCGTGTTCACTGCTCCATTCAAGGAATCCATGGGACGACTGCCAGAGCCAGTGGGCAACAAACTCTTCCACTATGCGCTCGAAGACGTCCTTGACGAGCAGAGCAAAGGAAAGAATTGGACGTGGTGTGAAATTAGACCGGATGCTATAGTAAGCACAGGACTCCGCGGCACATCCCATTCATCATGCAAATCACCGACTCCGTTCTGACACCCGTGTCACAAAAGGTCGGTTTTGTACCCAACGGCAGTGCGTTTAATCTCACGGCGCATTGGCCTAGCTATCTCTCCTCGTATGCTCTTGTCGAGGGCAGAGGCGCCAAGGTTCCGTTCCCGGGCACGGAGAGTGCGTACACATCCCTGTTCAATGAAGCCTCCGCAGATATCATCGCCAGATTCTCCATCTGGGCCGCCTTACATCCTGAGAAGGCCGGGGGTGGACAGCTGTTCAACGTCGCCGATGAAGCCAGGCCTTCTAGGATGAGCGAGCGATGGCCAGCTCTTGCCAAGTACTTCGGACTTGAAGGTATTGGTCCAGTTGACGACCTGAACGTGCTCAAACCAGGAGAATATACCAAGAAGCACCAGCACGTCTTGGAGGAGCACTGCAATAAGAGCAACAAGGTGTTCAAGGCTGATTTCCTGAATACATACGGGTACTATCTGACTTTCGACCGTCAGCTGAGCTTGGACAAGGCCAGGTCAGCGGGATTTTCAGAAGAGATCGATCCAACTTCATCCTGGTTCAAGGCATTCGACAGATTCAAAAAGGCAGGCATGATGCCCGGTTGAGCGATATCATCAAAGCACGGTCTATTTCAAGCTTATAACATCAGTATACATAGTATATGTATTTATAACTGGGCGGATTTTATCAACGGACGCCTTATGATACTGTAAGACATGAATTTGACTTCGGAGTACTCGGTATAGACCCGATGTGATGGCTCCTTATGACTTGTTATTCGTAAAAGGTATACTCAAAGCCTCTCCGGGCTGTGTATTCTAGATTCATGCCCTCCCTTGGTGAGAGCCATGGTCGTGCTCTCAACGGTGAAGTCCTGCGTCATCAGCTCTCCCACCATCATGAGTAAAAAATCTCAGAACCTGTTGGAATTTGTGCAGTCCTGCGTCGGATCATTTTAGGTTCCGATTCCGTGTCACGTGACCTCGGCACACATAAAACTTAGCTAGATATTATTCTTGCAACCTAAGCAATACGAAGGACGTCCATTCTGACCCTATGACGTCCAACAGAACCCTCCAAGCGAATCTGCATAAAAGTTTCGACACTCAGCTCAGTCTCCTCAACGACGAAGCGCTACAAGCCTTCAGTTTACTTCTCATCTCCGAGCCACATTGCTTCCGAATCGACGGCAAGCCTGTCGTGTCCCCAGTGACTCATTCTTCCGAACCGCTTATCGGCCTTCCATAGGGCACAGGCATGTGTGTGCCTTTCGATCCATGATCTGGCCCATAAAACCCTTCAAGTCAAGCAATTACCAGTTCAATCACCAGACCTCACGGCCATATCGGTACAGCTTTAGGGCTGTACCTGCTCGTGGCATCGGTATACTTTCCCGCAATCAACCACGGCAGCCGTCGCGACTTCGAAGGCGAACTACGCCTTAGAATGAACCTCATTCGAGGAGTGATTGCTGATCTAGAGCGCTACCACACTCACGAGAGGGTCGAGGTCATTGTTGCTGGGGACTCCAACAGGCACGAACAACTATGGGGAGGAGACGCAGCAGGGGCCTCACCGCGCCAAGGGGAAGCCGAAGGACTTGAAAAATCGAAGAAGATAAAGCTCGCTGCCGAAGAATAACGCCAACTAGGCGAGAAGCTAGATGAGCAAGAAGTAACAGAGCCCAACGATGATGATGATACGAAGTTACGTATTAGCGGGATTAGGAAATGGATTGCGTAAGATCGCAGCCCCGCGCTACTGAATACTTACATTTGCTCGAGTTGGACTGACAAGAGACTAGATTTTATAAGTCTTGCGATCTTGCACTTGACCTTACATGATCCTACGCTTAGCCTTAAACGTGCACGTGACGATGCTTGTGACCCAGGCCGTGATGTCGGAGTCCCTATGACAGGCTTTCCCCATGGTCTATGAGGAGCCTAATCGCCAGGGACGGCATGGACCTAAAGACACTGAGGACTCGTTCTCAACCCAAGCTGTATCTAGCAAGAGTTAGCACGCCGGATAGCTGCCGTAGGGCGGATGGTACCGTCTATGAATAAATGTAATTGAATGGAATGGAACGCTCTTCCCTTCGGAATGCTATTCCCTACTGAGTGCTTTCCCTTCGAACTCCTCTCCCTTATGGAATAAAAAAAACAAGGGGCGAGCAATTTTCACACTAACGTGAAACACCAAAGGTATTATACACTCCTCTCTCCCCAAAGCCCTGAGCTCGGTCATCATACAGATGCGGACAGGGAAGGTAGGATTTCGGTAATTTCCTAATGGTCACAAAGGAGAACTGGAAACGAGGCACTCAAGGAGAGTTGGGCTCCAACTCCGAATTGTGTAAGATATGGCTATTTTGCATTTCTGTCCCACGAAGCATGCTGATCATGACCCTAAAGTACCTCATTGGCCTGTTGACGGAGATGTATGATCTGAACCATCATACAGGCGAAAGAGAAGGGTATACCTATGACAGAACATTTCTCGGACAATTCTCATCAGCTCATTGTGATATGAGCATTACATTCACTCTCATTACTCTATCATCGATGGGAAGTTCAGCATCACAGATGATATTGAACAACTCAGATCAGAGTATTTTTGTTGACGGAGGAATGGAAGTCCAGAGCTCTGCGGGTCAAATCTCATATGAGAGGCTGTGCTGACAGTATTAAAGAAAGGAGGAGACAATACATCAGGAGCTGAGTTGTTTCACAGGCGGAAAAAGGATTCCGCAAACGCATCTGGTTCAACTGTGAGAGAGCACCATGGTCTTGACCAAGTAAGCATGTCGGGAATCTTTGACTGTATCATGTAACAGGATTGATGATGTCCTCCTCGCTCCTAGTTGGAGGTTTCATTGAAGATTACCATCGGCTGACCTAACTGCTTACCTTTCGGACGTGGCCCACGCACGAAGACGTAAGCTAGTAGCAGTATGATATAAAAACTTTGATTACACTGTTCCCGTCTTTCGTAATAAATGACCCTTATTGATGAAGCTTCGACATCGCGCATACGGGCCTGTTCAACATATATACGTTGCCGGCCTGCTTGTACGTTGCTCGATGAAATTTGCCTCTCCATCTGGAAAGCTTTGGTTTCGAATTCTGCTCAGCGCCCCTCCTCCGGATCTTCTCCTAGGGCAAGACACTCAGGAAATATCTCCTAAGGTTAATTAGATTCTAGGAACTGCGTCACAGGAGCTGTTCCCTCCTCGGAATCTTCTCCTATGAGCGCCGATTCTTGCCAATAAGGGGTCGCATTCTTTTCAATATCAGTATCTGGGCGCGTGGAAAGCCTGGGGCCAATGGGAACGTGGCTCGAGCCAAGCTTGCAGAACGCACCTTAGCAATCCATCCCCAGTCATTCTTCGACATGTGTCCACAGACATGTGGGGAGTTTACTAAGAAAGGTCGCGCTTGAATAACCACCAGGATCGGGATCCAAAAACCCCTGTTGACATCGAGCGCGCCCATCAACGATGTGCTCAGTACTCAGAGGACTCAGCGCAGTGTCTACACCATCCACAGTCCTTATCACACAGACTTCAGTCCTGGTTCTAAGCCATGTTCATCATGCGTCCCATCTCTGGATTTAGCTTCAATGCTTGATGAACACCACCGGTGCTGACATTACCGAAGCAACAATGACTCCTCACTAGGTCGTTGTAGCATGTATGCCCTGATGCCCCTTCTCCAGGGCTTGACGTAGTAGAGGCCGACTCTATCGAAGATGAGACACTTTTTTGGTTGAGTTCTGCTCGCAAGCGGTCACTTCAGCCTGGTTTCGATCCTTTCCATCTGCAATCCTGTACCTTGCCATGGCGTTATTTGTCTTCCTCGTGAACGAGGTGTAGTGTGACCGAAGGAAGGCCCAAGGGAGGAAGCTTGCTCAGATCCGTCGCAGCCACCAGGAATGAAAGCAGAAAATGAGCAATGGACGATAGGAGTGGTGTCAAAGCAAAGGAAAAGCGATGGATTGGTATAGAAAAGTCTTCTTCAAGTGAAGTGGTGCAAGAGCGTCAGAAGCTTCGGCCGGTCCCATGTAGCGTAGGAGGTGGCTGAGCCTAGGCTGCAGGCTTTGCTAATTTGTTTTGAAAATAACGTGGGCAGCTGCAGCTGAGGTCAAGGCAGTCATTTCAGGCTCCTTTTTGCTGCGCCCTGCCCAGCCCTGGGTGAGCTCAGGGTGGGCTCAGGGAGTGCTCAGGGAGTGCTCAGGGATGCTCACCCTCAGCTCAGGTTAGAGCAGCACCTGCTCACGTCCAAAGCCGGAGGTGGAACGGGGTTCAGAACTTTTTGATCCTGTCTATAGAGGTAGAACAAAAAAGTCACACCGAGATTATGACTGTAAGTGTGATTATAATTTTCTAATCAATGCAAGTAATGATTTCACATAAGGAATAAGTCCATTATTGCGTCACAATTCTCTCCTCAGAAGCCGTTACTACACCAAACAATGCAATACTGTGCAAGACCCAACCTTCCCTTCAACGGTTTCGCTGGGGCGCAAACCTCATTCTGAAACTTTTATCTGTATGAAGAGAGCATCTTTAGTTACAACAACAGGTCCAAAGCGCAGTTGTGCAATTTGCGGCTAGACTTACCTTGATGCTTGATACTGTATATGAAGTCAACAATAACCTCGCTCTCATGGATTGCCAGGGCGTTGAAATTCTTCCGCACAGCCAGAGCCAGCTGGTCCTTGCTCACTCTGCGCCGGTCCTGATGCCGCGCCATAGTCGGTGAGTACCGTCCTATACCCGGATTTGAAAGGATGATCTGGTTCATAGATTTATTGAAGGCTGATGGGGTATTGAGACGGTATGCGTGTCTGTAGGAGTGAAGGACAGACGTATCAAGTGTCGACCATGCTATCTGATGCGAGCGCCATTGTCTCATTAGCCTGTGGCTTAAGGTAGTGATTAAAGCAATGAATTGGATCAACCCACACCGCCTGCGCTGTCCTGGGTGTTGGCCGGATTGGTTGCAGTGGCCGCTGCATTATTGGCTGTAACGACGTCTTTCAGATTACTGCCATTGGCGATGGCAGAGCTCACGGTCCGGCGTCCTTTAACCGCTGTGAGGCCTTGATTCCCGTTGCCCTGCTTCTCCTTCGTGCTTGAAGCTTCTGACCTGGAGTCATCTGGGCCGGCCCGCGTTTTGGATAGTGGCATTGACCTTCGGCGGGCAGCTCAAAGAGGAGAAACAACAGCGTCAAGGTGGTGGAGCGATAATTGTATTACCCGTGCACAAACAATAGTCATCATAGGTTGCGCGAGCTCTTGAGATTCATGAATCTCGAAGCTCGACTTCCACGCGGCTTGCCGAGGCTTATCTGTCTCGAGCCTAGTTAGATCGGCTGGAAAGTGCCATTGGCCCTAGCTGTGTCAAAACTATGTTGAGGTTTCTGATGTGTTATAGCCCTCAGTATCTGTACGTGAACACATATCTCTTTGATTGAGCTGCGCTTAGAGTGATGAAGAGACAAAGGGGTTTCTATTGACAGTCCTTGACTGGCAAGGAACAATGCCATTTTAGGAGACTTTAGCTAGGTTCATTCCGTCATCTTCCATGTCTTGAACGACCGAAGCATCAATACCGAATGCTAGAAATGACGACAACGAATCCCCTATCAAACGCCGGAATGTCCCTCTGGCCCTAGCTCTGTCCGAAGCGCCGCCAGACTAACGCCTTACACCAACGACAAAAGTGTTCACGCTCATCACCCAACGCTCCCTGCAAAATTTCCAGCGTTACCACTCGCCATGCCATCATTAGCCATGCTCAACCTCGCGCACAAGCCCAACAACGCCACAGTCTCGGTTGCGGCATAGTAATTCAACGCATCAAGTAAGATCTTCAGATGTCGGCTGAAATTGTCCTCATACTTCTGTAAAATGTCATCTAGTTTATCAAGCCGCGTTGGGTCGAAGGCTGTTGCTGAAGCAGGAATAGGGTGTTTGGATGTCGATTGGGACAAAATGTAGGCTTCTGCAATGGCAGTACCAGCGAGGTCGGGATCCGCTGTGAAAAGTGTGCGGGAGAGGTAGGCCGTATAAGTTGCGAAGAGATTACAGGCTGTCATTATCTTGGAATGGATCTGTGACGCGAGCCGTAAGCAAGATGAACAGGTTGTGAAACACAATGCAGAGAACGGTGTATACCCGAAGCAACTTGGAATTCGTAAGCATGCACTCCTTTAGACAAGTGTCCAAGAAGTCGACGTGGTCCTGCATCAATTCATCGACCGTTCGATTCGCCTGCTTCGGTCCTTCTTGACTCCCTTTATCTGTGCCGTTAACTCTCGCCATGAGACTTTGCCAATTCGGCTCGATAACCTCTGCAGTGCAGAAATACAGTAGCTGCTGAACAAACACCAGCATCCTCGCTCTAAGTGTCCACGCTCTTCTTTTCCACATCTCTATTTTGGGGTTAGAGCTCTTATGCGTCCAACTCTTAATCTTATTGTGATCTTCCCAGCTGCTTGCGAGCAATGTTTCCAAGTGACGTAGCGATAGCAAATAGCGGAATAGTAGTTGGTACCGAAGTACAGTCTTTCGACTGATAACAAGCGACAAGGGAAACGGCACAGAATAATCTAACTCGAGGGCATTGAAGCCCGTGATGTTCTTATCATCCTCGGATGTCGAGAGTTGCGTGGCAGGTGTATACTTCTCAATGCTACCTTCAGGGGCATCTTGGTCTATGCCGGAGACGCTGACCACCCGCATCAACCATTTCGTAAGACTGACCTCATTCATTTGTACCTTGACGTCCTCCTTGAAAGGGTCCAGAGCAGCAACGCTCCCTGGTTGCCTAAGCACAAGATCGAGCAGTGACTGAAGTTTCCCTACATTCACATTCTTGGCTGGCTTTTTGAGCTCAGGGGCGCTGAGTTCGAGGAAGTAGGAAAAGAAGTCTGACCGATCGAGGAAGAAGTAGTGTTTCAACGAGCGAAGACGAGCTGGGAGTGCATGAGTCGTAAGTAGCAGCTCTAGAAGCGAGGAATTTGCGTGAGCATAGGCGCCATTCACATTGTCCAGGAAGCGCACATCGTCGAAGGTCTTTGGTACGTCTTTGACTTCCTTACTAACATCAACACCACCGCATTCTCTAACCACGTTTAAGTATTTGCCCGCTAGCAGCACCTTCTCCTTTACACCTTCCAGCTGAGGCGGAACATCGTTGTCGCGGATTGTGTATCGTTTTTCCCAGTACTCATCTGTGTAATCCTCCTCAAGCCGTTCTCTCCTGATGCTTTTCTGCTCCTTCACAAGAAATTCGGCATGTGGGTCTTTGATTCCACCGTGGTGTAGCCATTCGTTCAGCATCGCCATGTACGGTCGACTAGCCTTCCGCAGTAAGGTTGAGAGCAGCGCTCTTGCAGCAGGATCACCGGACATTGATGCGAGCCTTTCGGTCAACAATCTTAACACGCTTCCGCCTTTGCAGATCTTTTTCACAGACATGCTTCCAGGTGCAAGATCACCACCCTCCCGCAATGACTCAAGAATGTTCTCGACGTCATCAAAATCATCAACAGAATCTTCAAGGTCCTCTTCAAGCATCGAGTTCTTCCGCAGTAATTCATGTGCAAGCGAGTACACTTGCAGAAGCATATGACTGGTCGGCATTGTATGAAGATGAAGCAGGTGTAATGTGAACGATGAGTTTGTAAGCATTTGGTGCTCAATTTGAGCTATTAGGATGAGGTAGTCCTTCAGAAGCTTCCGTATAGCCGCACATAGTGCGTGGTTGACAGCGCCAAACTCTTCTCTGCTCTGTACCTCAATAAATGCTTCCACGGCACTGTAATGTGTTGCCATCTTCAGCATTGTAGTGGTAAGGTCCCGTAAGCTTGGATCCAGTCCAGGGAGTATCCAAAAGCCTGGTCCGGCCAGGCGATCCTTCTCCAAGGACGGATTGTATGTTTCAATGAATCGAATATATTGTCCTTCATATCCCATGAAAACAAACAACAGATCTTCAATAATGACAGCTTCTTGGATTTCGGATGAGAGCCGATTCAGTGGTTCGGGCTGTATTGACTGCGGGGCTTCCAACGCCAGAGGGGGGATGGATATTCGAGCCGCCAAAGGAGCAGTAGTGTGCGGTATCAGGGTTGCTTGAGGGTTCCATGGGGCTACGACACGATCTATCAGCATGTCATTGCCGCAGCCACTTTTCCTCAATTGTAACAAAGAGTGACAGCTGACTGACCCTGAGAACTCTCATGCTCCCTCCTCGGCCCAGCAGAGCTTTCAGCTCCAGCTCGACTACCCGGCCTCACTTTATCCCTATCCCAGCTTCTCCCACTTCCACTGCTGTCATTCGTAGGCCGCTTTGACGGACTCCTCGTCCGGACTTGGAGGCTCTCCTTCGTAATGACCTGGGTCTTTTCTGTCCTTCGCTCACTAGGAAAGGTAGCATTTCCTTTCCTACGATTTGGACCAGGAGCGTTTCCATTTGGCAAATCTGCATCCGCGATTGATGTCTGAGGCAGGGGTCCATCTTGAGAGGTTGGTCTTTGTTTTGCATCAGCGCGACTTGGGGGGACGCGGGGTCTTGTGCTGGTGGAAGCTGTGGTTCTTCGATCATTGTAAGCCGCGCTACGCGTGTTGGACGTAGTTGACATGATGTGTATCCATAAGGACTAATTGCTTGAAGACGAATCGTCAGTGTAAGTCGTTGATGATCGCCGCAAAATCGCCATTGTGAGTTGTGAGACGCGTTCGGACTTCCGGTGGTCGGGACTAGTGCGGTTTTGCAAGCTGGCACTCTCCGTTGCGTAGACCTGAGCTTGACTTGAAGCTATCAGCAAATACGAACTACATCACCCACCCAGCACACCCTCAAGACTGAAACTGGCCCACAGGAAAGCTTTGCAACCCCCTTCGAACTATCCGCAAAGTGCCTCTATTGTCCTGTAATCGAGGTTCCGAGCGAAACGAATACCTCCCCCAATGTTTATTGCACGGTCAGAATATGGTGAGCTAGATCTAATATTGTTCAGGCTATAGGCAGTGCTAATTCATATCATTAGATCGTGGGATCAAGTACGAGGCCACTCAAAGATCTTGGAAACATGCGCTGACAGCATCGTGCCAGCACCTTCTCACCCGAAGGTCGTCTATTCCAAGTCGAATACTCCCTCGAAGCCATCAAGCTCGGTTCGACAGCAATAGGTGTAAGCTCAAGCCATGACTGAACTATTACACATATTCATGAGTCTCTGAGGACTAGGTAGCCACCGGAGACGGCGTCATCCTGGGCGTTGAGAAACGCGTCACATCCACCCTCCTCGAAACATCCTCCGTCGAGAAAATCGTCGAGATAGACCGACACATCGGCTGTGCAATGTCCGGTCTCCAAGCAGACGCTCGGTCAATGATCGAGCACGCAAGAGTCGAGAGCCAGAATCACTCCTTTCATTACAACGAGCCACTGAGGGTCGAGAGCTGTACGCAGGCGATCTGTGATCTGGCGTTAAGGTTCGGTGAGGGAGCAGAAGGAGAGGAGAGCATTATGAGTAGGCCATTCGGCGTGGCGCTATTGATTGCTGGGTTTGATGAGGATGGGCCACAACTGTAAGTCTCACATTAATCCATTATAATGAGGCCTCTGCCAGCAGAACGCTAATGTCTCTTGGAAAGATACCATGCCGAACCATCAGGGACATTCTACCGCTACGACGCAAAAGCCATCGGTTCCGGCTCCGAAGGCGCACAAGCCGAACTCCAGAACGAATTCCACAAGTCTCTCACCCTCCCCGAAGCGGAGACACTCGTATTAAAGACGCTGAAGCAGGTTATGGAGGAGAAGCTTGATGCGAAGAATGTGCAGCTAGCGAGCGTGACGAGGGAGAAAGGGTTCAGAATCTACAGTGACGCCGAAATGGCGGAGGTTGTGGGCAGACTGCCTACAAATTGAGGGGCAAATCCGGATGTATGCGTAGCCAGCTCTGGTATAGAATTCATGCGGCATCGAGCGGGAACTTACAAGCTGGTACTCCACGAATCTTCAAGAAGACTACCCCTAAACAATATGACCCAGCTAACGCCAAACATCGACCCAAAATCCCTCTGCCCATCCCGAAAAGCCCAATCGCCAAGTCCCAAAAACATCACCCACCGACCCCCTCACCCCATGATCACGAAAGTCCACCCACCGAACCCCAGCGTCCCCACACCCACACCCACACCCACACCGACCCTCCCAAACCCCACCCGTCGACCACCTCAGGCCCTCCCCTCCCTTCTTCCTTCTCCCACCGCTGACCATCCATCCATCCATCCACACATACATACATACCTACATAAAACCACCCCAACCACCCCACCCGACGCAAATCCCCACCAACCAATCCCTCAAACACAACATCCCATCTCTCCTCGACCACGGCCGCACCCCTCACCGACTGCGCTCGGGATCACGTCTCTCACGGGCGTCCCTGTGCAAGGCATCCGCGGTGGGCGCGCGGCTAGGCAGAGGAGAAGGCGCCGCGGTCCGACGATGCAGATGCAAGCAGAGCCGTTGAAGCCGGAAGGAAGGTCCGTCTAACCCGAAACCGTTATCCTCCAGGGAAATGAGCGGTCGTGAAGTTGAATGTGGGGTGGGGTGGGGTGGGGTATCTGCGCTGTTTTTTTTTTCTTCTTCTTTTTCAGGGGGCGTACGTACTGTGTGGGTGGAGTGTTGTGGTGTACTGGAGGTGCGGTCTACTATATGTATCATGAACGTCGTGGTGGTGAACGAGTACGGAAAGCCCTGCTCTTGAATCGTTAATATTTCAGGTTATCTGGGATATACAGTCATAGGGTGGGTAGGTATGGAGGTGTGGTGGTGATGATGATGATGATGATGATCTGGAGAAAGAAGGGCATCATGGGGTTCGCGGTGGGAAGAGGAGGGATCTTCATTCCACTGGATATGTGACTCAGAGTTGAGATTTGCTAGCGTACCTCAGGGTTTTCGTAAGACGATCGTGGAACATCTCAATCAGCTCCAATGTGTCGGGGTATGATGGTGGGTTGTGGAGGTACGATGATGAGAAGAGATTCGTCATCAGACTGCTGAGATGAGAAGAGAAGGAGTCTTCGCTGGCGCCGAGTCTCAATCTGCTAGTGCATTCACGGGGATTTTGGTAGGATGATTGTGGAACATCTCAATCGGCTTCATTGTACGTGGATGTGATGGTGGGACTTGGAAGGATGATGGTGGTGAACACAATCTGGTGTTGTGATGGTGAGTTGTGCCGACAAATCCGATTCATCGAGCGTTTCTTACATGTAGGCAGTAAGTGATGTTGAAGCTGCTGTACTGATGGAGGTCGGTAGACGTCGACGGCAATAGGCACTCGGAACTTGTCAACCACGATAGGAACCTAATCTTGAGGACGCCTGTCATGGATATGCCATGACTTCATTTCGCTCATAAAAATCAGGATATATAATCGTAAGGTGTATCGTGTACTTTGGTCTCGTGAAAAAAGAAGAAATCCCTCCCCGGAGATGCCCTGAACCGATCGACACCAATTCCCGCTTGAACGTTTGTATACCAACAGCGCCAGAGAGCTTTGAGTTATTGATCAAGAGTCAACTTCCGCATATCTTCCTCCACATCTCGTTCCACGGACAGCAATCCCAGAGCCCAATGCACCCTCGTCCCGGGGTTGATGGTGACGAACCTCCGATCGTTGTTGTCTTTTGGCGGCCCGCCGTTAAGATCCGGTCGCCTGCCTGCCACTCTATCATCCTTGGCTGTCGGATCCATCGTTCGCTGGTATGGCGGGCCCTTGCCAGCCTCCGCCGACTTCGCCCACGCCGTCTCGCACCCCGAAGCAATGGCTGCGGATGACTGCCAGCCGGTCAGGCGAGCGATATCACGGAGTTTGGTGATGGTCCAGCCCCGCTGGCCGGCGTCTTGGTATTGGATGCCAGCAAAGAAAAGGCCCAAACTCGATTCTATGAGAGCTGCGCCGAGGGAGGGATTGATTTGAATGGCGACGTTGGTGGGTTGAAGTCCGGCAGCCACGCGACCGACCAACTTTGCCCACCCTTTCGTCTGTGAGGCTGCAACGCCTGCGGCGACCATGGCTGCCGGCGGCATGCTTGGGTGGACTCGGGCTGTGAGGATACGGCCTGTGTAGTAGAGACCCCAGATGCATGCGATGGAGTAGGTCCGGTAGTAGAGGGCGGGACCGAAGGGGCTGGACAGCGGCTGCATGTATTCTGGTGACAAGGGCTCGAAGTCTCGACCGAGACTTTCCTCAAACACTTCAAACGCATTTCTGATGTCGTTCCACTCCATCTCGGCCTCGATAGTCGCAGCTTCCAGTTCGATGTCTTCGTATTGCGTCGTACCCGACTGACACATGGTTGGTCCTTGTACAAAGGCATCAGGCATGCGCCGTGGGCCCATTGAAGGAGCCATGCCGTACATGGGGGGAACGAACTGTGAAGATGGGACCGCATTATTCTGGCCATGAGCTGTAGGATTGCCAAAGTGCCCGCTTGGGTGAGCTCCAGAACCACCGCTAGGGGCCGATTGCGGTGCAGCGGTAGGTGGAGCACCAGGGAACATGCCTGGCGGTGGCCTCCACACCCCACCGTTGGCCTTAACAGCCTCCCGCTTCCTTCTTTGATCCTTGGCTCCAAATTCTGCTACTCGGCCCATGAGTAGGACTAAATGATCCATACTGCCGTAGATGGCATCCAATTTTCCGATGGGTGCTCTAGGCGGGCAATAGCCCCACCGATCGTAAGGCATCCTGTCTTTCGATCAGTCATCGCAAACGCTTGATGAAAATGGAGATAACTCACAAGAGACGGTTACCACTGATCATGCTCTGATAGACATCTTGCTTACAGTACCACCAGAAAAGGTCGCATTGGGTTTTATATTTCTCGAGGTCCTTGGCCGTGAACGTTTTGGTCCCCTTACCAGGCGCAGAATTATCAATAACGTGACCGAACCGGTCATAGCGTATCTTCCAGCCTATGATCGTGCTGACCAAATTCTCGTCAATATTGCTGTCTTTCTCCAAAATCACATCGTCGTAAAGCTTGTGACCGCTGTAATGTTGCTCATAGGCTGAGCGGTTGATGTCCCCATAATATTGTGGCTTCCTGTTGACCTCGGATTGCGCCTTCATGGCCTTGACTTGCTTCGTCATCCCAGCAAAATCAATCTCCATAACCAGCTGCCTTGCGCCAGCAAGATGACTACTCCACTTCGTATGCTCTGCCGTCATGACTTCGTAAAAGCCCAAAAGAAGGCTCGCCGCCAAAGTTGCGATTTCCTGACGACGTGAAGGAAGACCTACAGCTTTAGCCACTCTCCGGAGGGCATAGTGATAGTGCTTGAGCGAAGGCGTTGGCGAACTATGCTGAAGCTTTGCTATATGCAAGCTTGCAAGCGCAAGCATGGAGTGAAGCAGACCCTGATTGGTCAGGGCTAACGTCGGTAGGGTATACGTCCAGAGAGCTTGCTGCGAGGCCGGTACAGGTGCACCGGTGAACATTACGGACGGGTTCGTAGGATGTCTTTCGAATATAGATAAGGCCGGGCCAGTAGATGTAACGAAGTGACAGAATACTCGTGCCGTCTGAGGGTCCATGAGAGGAGAAGCTGTCGCCGATGGTTGATAGGTTGCAAGAACATTAGGCTCGTTGAGGAACGTCGTGAATGATCGCAGGTGCATATCGTCTTGACTGGCGGACAAAGCCAGCATGAGGCCTAGGTCAGTTCGACTATTGTCCATCTCACAAAATTCTCGAGTGCCGACTCCCATCTCTCCATCCGAATCGGCATCATAGTAATCATCCTCAGGCTCCTCTACTGGCACGGTATGCTGAAACTGAAGAGGTTGCATGTTTTCCAAAGCTGACTTCGAGTTCTGATATAATTGCTGAGGAACAATGTTTTGATTATATCTATTGGTAGTTGAGCGACCTAAATATCCACGGAACCATTAGTCTCAATCATCGGTACCAAGCCTACCATTGCACATGCCGAAATGGCAGAAAGGTTAAGAGGAAGATATCTTGAATGGCTTTGAATCGAGCTAAATAGTTGATTTCCAAACGCTGAGACTCACCGTTCATGGCGGGGATGTCTGCGTTGCGTCCGTTGTCCATAAGCCAGCCATTCTGCAAAGAGCGTTGGAGGACACTCTGGGCAGAGTCATTCACTGGCTGATTCTCTGGATCCACGAATACCCACTCATCGTTCCCCAACGGACTACGCTGCGTTGGTGTTCGCTGCGGATCGTAAGGTCGTCGATGATACTGGGCAGAATACAGTGGATTTTGTGTAACGTCTGCAGGCGTAGCCTGTATCCCCTGTGGTTGAAACGGACTGAATTGGGTTTGAGAAGAGGTAGTATAAGGAGGAGGAAGTTCGTTGTACTGTGCTCCAGATTGTGGCCAGGTACCTGGTGGTAGCTGTTGGAACTGATGATCAAGGACGTTGCCATTCTCCGTGACGTTGATATTGTGTTGGAAGAAAGAATTCGAGCTGTCACCTGGGAAAGTGCGAGCAACAGTCTCGTCTTCTGGCGTAATATGACTCGTGTTAGTCAAACAATATCGACTTGCATAGAGCTGGCCCTGTCTCGGTGGCAGATCACCTAGTGGATACTCCAGCGCAATTTGCGCAGGATCGTAGCTTGTGAACGAGTAGTCTGGCGCGCTGCTGTAAGCTGTAGATACTGGTAGCCCCTCTAACCCGCTCTGACCCTCTTGATAGGACGGCCTCGGGGCAATTGCCGGCAACGGAGCTTGGCTGGTGAACGAAGCTGACTGGGTACGACCGTACTGCGAACCAGATCCGCCTTGCATGGACAGTTGGTCAACGGAAGCTCCGTTTCCAGAGCCATGCTGACTTGCAGTCCCGGTCGGACGAAAAGCGTTCATCGGATCTTTGAAAACAACGCGCTGGTTGTAGCCTTCGCAATTCCTTTTTGACTTGACGCAATTGTTGCATATCGGCCGTTCCTCTCCACATTTGATCCGCCGTTTCCGGCAAGCTGCAAAGTATCAGCGTACGACGGTCGACCCAAGTATTGGCGTCTGATAGAGCTTACTCAGGCAGCCTGTCTTTGTCCGCTTCCGCGACATCTTGAGATTTGATGTTGGCATGTTAACGGGATCAGTCTCGGATCGTGACCCCTCCGGAAGACGTCCACCTCCAGTATGCGCTCTCGACGCCTCAGGATGTCCACTGCTCGCCATGGCAGGAATGCCTCGGGATATGCCTGTGAAGATGTTGATAGACTTGATAAAAATACGATGTTCAAGAGATGGGTCACCGATATTGTCGCTGAATAAAGAATCTGAAAGCATCCGGTATTGGACGTGTGGACGGGCGGAGGAAAGATACAATTCATTCGGTTGGGGCCGCGAAACTCAGATAGGGAAGCCTTGACAATCCCACTCCTCGGGTTGAGAAAGGTGTCAACACAAAAGATACGGCTTATAGTACAACTCTAATGGCTCAGGTATCAGACAGAGAAGAGAAGATGAACGGCGTCGCTAGAAGCATGAGGCCCGGCACATACAGTGCATATATGAATATATCCTCGAGGGCGTAGGAGGTCCCTAAACGGTTCACTTGCTGTTCGGATCAAGGTATAGATGTCGGTTACCGTATGCGCTAGGGCAGGCTTAAGCCACTCGACCTACTTGCATGGTACTTTACAAGTGAGATGGGTAGCGGACTTGGAAGTGTTGAATGATACGATGTCGTGAGTGGTAAAGTAGAGATACAATACAAAGTCGTTGTACCTGTACGGAGACCTGGACTTCTGGACTTGATCAATATTCTTGTGTGCATCCACGATATGAAGTCTATTTTCGACGGAGAGACCGAATGCCAAACGGGAGTGGCCGCACTGGGATGTGGATTATCTGAGGTTGCTTAGGCCTCTTGGAAGTTGAGGTTATTACTTTCAAGCATTCCCGAGAGCACTTTGAGGCTTTGCGGCGGGCGGATAACAGTCCAGGGCCTTCCTTGTTTGGTTCATCCTTGTTTGGTTCAAGGCTCTATCGTATCGTGGGTGTCAGAGACCGGGATGTGGCCCGTGTAGATCAGTAGCATCGTTTTGTCGGGTCGATCTCTTGACTGTACAATCAATTGTATTGTATCTTAATGGCTGTCAACCAGCGGCGCTTGTACTGTACAAGTAGAGTACTTCGTAGGTACTTGTAAGTTGAATCTACATTACCTTAATTTTTTACAACCACGTAGAAACTACTGAGACTCATCACGTCACTTGGTACAATTACTCTGTGTCAGCGTCCAAGCTCACTTAAAGTACGAGTCACTTTGAAGTCTGAGAGATACCTTACAAGTATGACGGCCTAGTCCTTTCTCAGGCCCCAAGAACAAGATCACAAGGCTTATCTTACTACCTTAGCAGACTAAAGTAAGAAGACGCTATGACCAAGGCCCAGACGATAGCTCACCTTAAGAGGTACCTTACTCGAACTCAGATTGGCTCGGACCTTGCCCTCAATTAGTAAAAGTGCTCCTCCGCATGTCTCACATCATTTGCTTGGCTGTGATACCTTATGCGCGGCAACAATGCATTGGACACACAATTTGCCGGATTGGATATGATACAGTGCACCAACTAACCTAATTGGATGTTGGCCACGTTTCCTTGAATCCATTTTAAGCGTAAGCTTCAAGTCTCAACGTTGCCTGGGAACCCATTTGAATTCTTCCCCACCGTAGACCGTGAGGTATAGACAGTATGATTGTATTGTACGCTAATTCAGACCCCTCCAAACGGTCAATGCGACGGACAGCATTGAACGTAAGCCCTAGCGTGAAAACAGTGGATGCGGGGAGTACCGTATCCCTTGGTGATCCTGGACAAAGTGGCTGGCGGAACCCAGGGTTTTGTACAGGCTTCCCTCCCTACAATTATAGACATATGACATTTTTCCTTGATCCATAACCTCTCGAACGATTAGTGGCTTTAGCACAACTGTAATGGCATGTCTCCTCACAACAACAATATCCCGAATTAGGTCATCCAATAAGTTATCTGATATGTACTGGTATCTGCAGCAGCTCCAGGAACGGGCCGTGCTCCGCGCTTGACTACATGCTTGATCTAGTCCCGTGAAGTGCACGGTCTATTATTGATTCGTCCCTTTCGGTCGAGGTAGTTCCCAGTTCTGGGGGTGATGGGTGGTGACAGACGGTCTGGAACTTCCTGTCTGGAGTCCTGGGCACTGACAGTGATGCGGAACCTATTATTGGACACGGATATGGCATGCCCTGACCCGAACATACATGTACGAAGCACACTCGACGCTCGGTGACGTCTCAACGGACTATTTCCAACGGCTGCAAGCCCATGACTTCGTTGATTACGGGGTAGTGTGATTTGCACGGATAAGTTGGGTTCAGGCAGATGCTGTCTGATACGGTAAACGTATGGTCGAGAGGCATCGTCATTGGCTTCGTGAGACTCGGTAGCGAGCCATGGCCACGTTGTGCGGATCTTCCCGAAATCCGCAAAGGGATCGTCGACATGTATGAAAATTACTCGCGGTAACTCCGAGTTGGGACTTGAACTTCGTATTATTGTGCTCTACATCGTATGAGGGTACGAGTACACCCCAGCGGCCACCGTCACCGATTGCTTGCACCATGTTCCATGTACCAGGATGGTCAGTTCCAGCTTCCTCCCTGAAGACGCAACAGACAGAGACGAAATCTACGGCAGGGTCCAAACCCACAGAACCTACCACCAATGAAACTACATCAGACGCAAACCCAAGGCCGTCGAAGAAGCGTAAACGAGCTCACGGCACGAACTCAGCTGTCAACGTGACGGCCGACAATCTAGTAGCACTATGGGAGAAGCACATAGAAGGCAAGACTGCATCACATGTCAAAGCATCAAGGGCCAATAGTTCCTCTGCAGACCCCACCAAGGCGGACAAGAAACAGCGAAAGAAACAGAAGCAAGATGAAACACACGACAACCAGGGCAGCGCAGCCCGTGATACCCACACAAAAACACTGGAGGTCTCCAAAGAGAAATTCGAGAAGCGGAAGTCGCTCAAGCAGAAACGGCGTGAAAAACAAGTCGCCGGCGATCTTCCACCCTCTCGTCCTCCAGCTTCGGCTTCCCCGACTCAACCTCAAACGCAACCTTCTCCCGTACCACCACCCCCGCCACCAGCACCACCCGCTACAAAGCTAACCCCACTTCAAGCCACGATGCGTCAGAAGCTAATCTCGGCCCGCTTCCGTCACCTTAATCAAACTCTGTACACCACACCCTCCACCCACTCCCTCTCCCTCTTCGCGCAGAACCCGCAGATGTTCGAGGAGTACCACGAGGGGTTCCGAAGACAGGTTGGAGTATGGCCGGAGAACCCCGTAACCGGGTACGTCCAGGCCGTGAAAGAAAGAGGCCAGAAGCGGTTCGAAAGTCAAAAGGGCCGTTTCAGAAAAGAGAAGAAACCCAGCAAGGGATCTGAGAAGAGCCCAGAAAGACCGGGTGGAGGAGGAGGAGGAGGAGAACAACGCGACGACAGTCTACACCAACTCCCGAGAACGGACGGCACATGCACAATCGCCGACCTAGGCTGCGGCGACGCCGGACTAGCCCAGGCCGTGTCCAACGACGAGAAGAAGCTCAAGCTCAAGATCCTAAGTTTCGACCTCCGAAGCCCGAACCCGCTCGTCACTCAAGCGGACATCGCGCACTTACCCCTCGCGGACGGCAGCGTGGACGTAGCGATCTTCTGCCTCGCGCTCATGGGGACGAACTGGGTTGATTTCGTGGAAGAGGCGTGGAGGGCGCTGCGGTGGAAAGGGGAATTGTGGGTTGCGGAGATCAAGAGCCGATTTGGGAGGGTGGGAAAGAGTCGGGGTAGGGTCGTCGAGCACAGTGTCGGAAACAAGAAGAAACCCCAGGCGAAGAGAAAGACTGCACACGACGACAATGACGATGATGCAGAATTGTTGGTCGAGGTCGACGGTGTGGATACCGCCGAGCAGGAAACAGACGTCTCTGCTTTCGTCGAGGTGTTAAGGAAAAGAGGGTTTGTACTCAAAGACGAACACGCGGTCGATTTGAGTAATAAGATGTTTGTCAAGATGGAGTTTGTCAAAGCGCTCACGCCGGTTAGAGGCAAGGGGGTACCGGATGTGCGGAAGGTTGGTGGGGATGCGGGTTTGAGCGGAGAGCGGATGAGGTGGGCGAAGACGAGGTTTGTGGAGAGTGGGGGGGATGGGGTGGAGGGGGATGGGGATGAGGGGAAGGTGCTGAAGCCTTGCGTTTATAAGCTTAGATGATGAGATGATGTTTGACAGAGAGACCTTTTCGGGCATTGCGCATGAGCTGGTCTTTTGCACTTGGTTGCTTATCGTCGGAATCCATCTGAAATAATTTCCGCCCTCTTGCGGTCTGCAGGACAGAGGTCCATGTTCCTCCGAAGTCCCGGCCACGAATCTGGCAATCCTTTAGACAACCAGATGCGTAATAACGTTCACTAAAAACACATATTCACACTGCATCGAAACACCTAACTCTCCAACAAACATACGCATGGCACAGCTACCGTAATACTACCGTAAAATCTAGCGACGTATATTAAGCAGAGCACGACATGTCCGGTGACGCCATGACTATGCAGCTGCAATCCATCCATCCATCTTTTCCAGCTCCAACTCAACAACACAACAACGCAACGCAACGCAACACACAACCGAAGCCAAGACCAAGATCGGGATTCACAAAAGCAGCCCAGCAGCCAACTCTACATTGCCTCCTGTCATTTCCAACGCTTGGATGACTTCGTCGCGGGAAAATCCCATTTCCATTAGCTGGTTGATGTCTCCTTGTGGGAATGACGGGGCGCTGCTACTTGACGCTTGGGGTCGCTGTGCTGTTGTTCGTTGAGTTTGAGTTTGAGGCTGAGATTGAGTGCTAGAGGCGGCTCCTAAAGGCTTGCCTTGCCCTTGGAAATTGGTCTGCCCTGAGGCACCGGACTGAGTGACGGCGCCGGATCTCGCGCCGACCTGTGTGCCGGCTGGGCCCTCGACCGTCGGCTCGTCCATCATGACTTCCTCGTTCTTCGGGATATCCGCCTCTCCCAGAAAGGGCACCTCCACGTCTCGAATGACCAGCTTGCCCTTTTGCAGATCGATGCACGCTTGATGTCTCTTGAGCATGTCGAGGCCGAGTAGCAAGTCGACGTCTTTGCCCTCCATGACCGTGAAGCTGCAGGCGAGGAACATGCTGCCGATCTTGATCTGTGCGGAGTGGACTCGGCCGAGGATCTTGGCCGTGCCGACACCGCGCGCTATGCCGGCGAAACGCTTGTCGACCAGGCGCATGATGCCGCAGATCTCGGCGCAAGAAGGCGACATGATGGTTGCTTGGGCGCCGGAGTCGACGAAGGCTTTGACTTTGTGGCCGTTGACTTCGACGTCGATGTAGAGCATGTGAACTTTACCGAAAGCTGTGATTTAAGTGAGTCTGGTGGGCTTCGAGTTCGAGGGACGGAGGGGACTCTACTGACCTTCCGGATTGTGTTCGAGGGCGTTTTGCAAGTTCTCCATGACGGCTTCTTGTCGTATGATTTCTTCGATCTTGGCTTGCGCTTCTAGATTGAATGGGTCTTCGTTGAGCGCTGCAATCTCTCGTTGCTTCTGTAACTCCGTCTCTTCCTGTTGCCGCTGCACCTCATCCCAGACTTCTCCAAATCGTTGTGAATCCTGTACCACGTTCGCGAGCTCTGGGTTTGAATTGCGTATCTCTGCTAGCATTCTGGGATCTCCCAGCATTCGTAACCGCATCATTTCTGGATCTGGACCACGACGTCGTCTTCCAGGAGCAGAACTACCACCTTGCTGTTGAGCTTGCTGAGAGGTACCTCGACCTTGACTCAAGCCAGCGCCTCTTCGTGTGGCTGATGGGGCCGTATTTCGCACATGCATGGCCAACATATCGCCTTCTCCTATCTGAAGCTCTTCCAGCGTCTTTGAATCATCTGTGAGGAGTTGCCCATTATGATAGAGGTGTTGTGACGCGGGAGGTAGGTTGGTATCGCTCTGGATGACAGCTTTGAGATCGGCTGTGGTCATTCCTGGACCCACATCTAGGGTAAGCAGGTCTTGCTCTATTGTGCGCTCCGGCGAGGTGATTGATATCGTGATTTGCCTGTGAAATTGCTATAGCACATCCTCTTCCCGCCTTCAGTAAATACTGATGAGTTGAACCTACATGTTTACGGCGGTGCTGGTCAGATCCTGAACGCCGAAGAGCTGTCAAGTTTTATTAAGTGCGTAGGGCTGAGGCTGATGACCCTCTCATGTTAGTGAAACTGTTGAGGGCTACGGTCTTCGTCCGAAGAGGAGGAAAATAGGCAAATATGATCGAAAGTGCCGGTAACACCGAGAACTGTGAATCAGTAAGATATCAAACGCTCTGTCAGCTTGAGCTTGACCGAAAGATTGCTGCACATGTCTTTAAACAGCAATGTGATAGACAACCTCTGACTGAGCTGAGTCGGCCGCATCAAGCAGGGATGACACGCGACATTGACTGGCCGCAGAAAGTGATGGAAACAATCCGGAAAGTGGAAAGCTGTCAGTCCCATATCCTCGGGTTCATCTGCCATCAAATTGCTGTTGTGTTAGCAGGACTAATCAGTGAGTTGCTCTGAAAGGTGAAAGACTGCCGATAGAGTGCAGCACCCATCAGCCGCAACAGAATGCGACATGTTATTGAGCTGAAGTACGATGATTCGGTACAGGCCACTGACGTCATCTGCCGAAGACTACCTAACTGAGCTCGAGAGGATCACTACTTGTACTCTGATATTATCGTCTCATCAATCCGCTTATTATAGGATTGCGCTCTCCTTGACACGAGCCTCAGACCAAATCCTCGTGGGCAGTATGCAGCTACTGTATCCTAGTGCATCAAGCCTGATGAAAATTTGCAGCGTGCAGCATGTACGATACTCCGTAAGCGTTTCGGTACCGGTGCAGCAGGACTAACCCTTCCCGCCGCCGTGTTGCACAAACCTTGAAGACTTGTCACAGCATCTTGGTCACTACAGCATCCGATAGCTCGTCCATCATGCCACGGGATCTCTTTCCTCAGAGGTCTGCAGAAGAAGCACAAGTCTCCAAGAACCCAGAACACCAAACACCAGAGAGCTCAAATGAGGCCAGAGAAAACGAAGGCTACAATGAGTTTACCATATACTCGGAATCATACGATAAAGATCAACTGTCAGCAGGCATGAAGAAGGCAGAGAAGAGGAATGATCTGCATCCTTACGTGACAACCTTGTCATTAGCAGACGTTGAAAGCTGCATCAGGTTGGAAGATGCGTCCTTTCCGGAGCATGAGAGGTGCTCAAGAGAAAAAGTACGATCCACGAAGGCTTCTCGAGCCCGAGGAGTCCTTCCTTCCATCATTGTTCGTTCAGATTACTTCACAGCGATATGTCTCAGGTCGTGTTACCGAGCTTCTGAGTACCCGCCTCGGGACATTGTCCTCAGATTTTGGGCCCCGTTTTTGTTTGTGATACATTGCTCTTGGATTTGGTCGTTACCCCATAGACATCCTAATTCGAACATGGAAAAGAGTACTCTCGACCACTGTCCATTATGTTGGATCATGTGCGCTGTGTTTATCTAGTAATGACTGATTTCTGAAATAGTTCGTCTACCGTTTTAGCAAATGTGCAGAGCTCTCGCTAGGGCTCTTCTCTACTGCGAAGCCGGACTCTCCATTGAACAGTGCATCAACAGCAGCTTCGGCTCGCCCACCAGACTCGGCAGATCCAGATAAGAAAGGGGTTCTGCTCGCTCATGTCGTAGCTACCAAGTGCGATGACCAAGCTGTTACCGACGAATCCATGGACTTTCCTCCTGAATGGCAACATGGTGTTGAAAAACCTGACCGTCGTGGTCATCAAGAGAAGGGAAGGACTATAGCTGTGCATTCTCTTGCGGTTCTCCCTGCATACCAACGCATGGGGCTAGGTAAGACGGTTATGAAATCGTACATTCAACGGCTAGAGACCTCGGGAATCGCTGATAGGATTGTCTTACTTGCTCACGATCACCTTATCGAGTATTATGAGAGCTTTGGCTTCGTCAACAAAGGAGAGAGCGTTGCTCAGTTCGGCGGAGGCGGGTGGAAGGAAATGGTAAACTCAGAACAACAGCTTTACTAGTCGCACACATTGACTCCGCCCAGGTTTACGAGTTCAGCAATACTGGCAATTCTATCTGAGATTAATGCTTCGGGATGGATAGGAAGCTCTTGATGGACTTCCCATTAGTTGTGCACTGGGGATGCTGGATATCTGCGGCTGATTAGGGTTTCTTTTCGCTTTATATCGAAAGAAGTGCCTAACATGTATGCATGATATCACATAACGTAGTGGAACTGTTAAATGTTGCCATGGAACTTCTCAAGCTCCGTGAGAGTAGATAGAATGTGAGATAATGAGCACGGCAAGTCTAGCCGAGCTCGCGAACTTTTTCTCTTGCATCACCACGACAATTTTCACACCAGCGATTACAGTAAAGACTCCGAGCGCAGTGCGGACAACATTCGCAGCGGAATCCATCATGAAGACTACCTGGAAAGAAATACAGCCCGTACCAACGAGTCAGGAATTCCTTGACATCGTCCTGAGTCGCACGCAGCGGCGTCTTCCCACACAGATTAGAGTAGGGTTCAAGATTAGCAGGATAAGAAGTATGTCGGTGGCTGACACCAAGGCATGAGACTGCGTGGCTGACATACGAGTGAAGGTTTCTACACACGCAAGGTCAAATATACCCAGGAAACGTTCTGTGAAAAGCTTTCAGCAATCCTCGAAGGCTTCCCGCGGCTGCAAGACATACATCCATTCCGTAAGTCTACTTTATTTGTCCTGGCTGGTCTCGGTGTTGCTCCTCTCACCAATTGCACTCAGAAACCCGATTTGATGCTGATACGACTTTCACGTAGACAAGGACCTACTGAACACTCTCTATGATGCCGACCATTTCCGTATAGCACTCGGGCAGCTCTCTACAGCGAAGCATCTCATCGAGACTGTGTCTCGGGATTATGTCCGTCTTCTCAAATATGCGCAATCACTCTTCCAGTGCAAGCAGCTCAAGCGGGCAGCTCTTGGCCGTATGGCCACGATCTGCAGACGCTTGAAAGATCCTCTGGTATATCTTGAACAGGTCCGGCAACATCTCGGTCGTCTTCCATCCATAGACCCCACCACCCGGACGCTGTTGATATGCGGTTATCCCAATGTTGGAAAATCGAGCTTTTTGCGGAGTGTCACGAGGGCAGATGTGGATGTGCAACCTTATGCGTTTACAACGAAGAGCTTGTTCGTGGGGCACTTCGACTACAAATACCTCCGATTTCAAGCAATCGATACTCCTGGCATCTTAGACCATCCTCTGGAGGAGATGAATACGATTGAGATGCAATCCATTACCGCCATTGCGCACCTTCGCTCTGCCATCTTGTACTTTATGGACCTCTCCGAGCAATGTGGCTACTCGGTGACTGCGCAAATACAACTGTTCAAGAGTATCAAGCCCCTGTTCGCGAACAAACTTGTCTTTGTGGTAATCAACAAGATTGACGTAATGCGACCCGAGGATTTGGACAGCGAGACTCAAGAGCAATTGCAGTCGATCCTTAAGGCTGGCGACGTCGAACTTCTGCAACTTTCCTGCACAACCGCGGAGGGCGTTATGGAAGTCAAGAATGCAGCTTGTGAACGATTGATTGCAGATCGAGTTGCGCAGAAATTAAAGGCTGGGAGTAACAGTGGGGGCGCTATCGGTGGAAGACTTGGTGACCTTCTTACGCGGATACACGTCGCTCAGCCATTGGGAGGTATGAAGCGTGAAGTCTTCATTCCCGAAGCTGCAAAAAGTATGAAGAAATACAACAGAGATGATCCAGATCGACCAAGGCTCGAGCGAGACATCGAGGAAGTGGAAGGCGGAGCTGGTGTGTACAACGTCGATCTCAAAAAGAAGTATATGCTCGACAGCAATGAATGGAACCATGACAAGGTGCCCGAGGTCTTCGACGGAAAGAACGTCTATGACTTCATCGACCCTGACATCGAAGCGAAATTAGCGGCTTTGGAGGAAGAGGAAGAGAAGCTACAGGCGGACGGTTATTATGACTCAGATGAGAGCATTGAAGATGCTGACGAGGCAGATATTCGTGCAAAAGCCGAGCTCATACGGGAAAAGCGACAGCTGATCAGGAATGCCGCCAAAATGAAAAAATCATTGAAGAACCGAGCTGTCATACCCCGGACTGCAACGAAGAAGAAGCTTTCGGTCATGGAGAACCATCTCGACTCACTAGGTTTCGATACTACCTCGATATCAGCACGTGCTAGGTCACAATCTCGCGGTCGAAGTGCACTACGAAGTAGAACGGGCACTGAGGACATGATGGATGTGGACACGCCAACAAGTACACGGGATGCAGCATTGCTTCGAGCCAAGAGTCGAGCGCGAAGTCAGAGCAACAGAAGAGAAGATGGTGTTACTAACGTCGCGGCAAGGAGCAAGGCTGACAAGCTGGCGAAGCTCGGTCAGAAGAAGATGAATAGAATGGCCAGGCAAGGAGAGGCTGACAGGCACACGACGGCCGCTTTGCCGAAGCATCTGGTGAGATCATGGTCACTCTCTCCATCTCGTCTATCTGCTGACCTAGGCTATAGTTCTCCGGTAAACGTGGCATGGGCAAGACTGACCGTCGCTGATGAGTCACAACACGATCTCACAAACTTTGCTGGCGTTGTGTTTGTGGATGGCTCGCCATTGTGGCGTTCAGCATGCTATGGAGGGCGGATAAAACGATCCACCTTTGAATTTGAGAACTTGATGATCTGATAAAGGTTTGACCAGTTCTTACTGCTCATGCCTCTGGTATCTCCCTGTTCATTAACTCCAATGCGATCCTCAATCACTCGCCTGATATCGTGCCTTGTATTCTTCTAACCGCCCGATATCGTCCTCCGTGCCCATCCCCTTCAGCGCCTCTATGAGATCGTCCAGTGTAATAATCGACAGCACAGGAACACCATACTCCTTCCCGACCTCTCCAATTGCACTTGGCCTAGGCTTCCCATCATCGTCGGTAGCACTGGGCATCTTCTCCATCCTATCCAGCGCAACAATAATAGCAACCAGCTCCCCTCCCTCCCTGCCTATAATCTCGATCCCCTCCCTTATCGCCTTCCCGGAACTGATCACATCATCCACAATCATAACCTTCTTTCCCTTGAATGACGCCCCAACAAGATTCCCTCCCTCCCCATGGTCCTTAACCTCCTTCCGATTAAAACTATAGCTAAGACTCCCAAACTTCTCCGGCTCAATTTGCGCAAGCTTGTCCACCGTCGCAGTCGCTAACGGTATACCCTTATACGCCGGCCCGAATAGTACATCGATCTGTAATGGATCGCGGGACAGGAATTCGCGGATTGACTGTGCGTAGGCGGTGGAGATTGAGCGCAGGAGGTCGGCGCGGTGGAAGAGTCCGGCGTTGAAGAAGTAGGGGCTTATGCGTTTGGATTTGAGCTCGAACGTGCCGAACTTGAGGACGCCGCCTGTGATGCAGGCTTGGAGGAAGTCGGCTTTGTAGGCGGGGATGGAGGGTTTCGGGGTGGTGTCGGTCATGTCGACTGGGAGGTTAACACCGCCCGAAAGCGTAGCCAGAGAGGTTGACGAACAAGCGCTGTCTTGGAGTAGGCCTCGCTGAGATGTCGACTCCTCATGTTTCACGGATCTGGACTTTTCATCCTGATCTTGTATGGTTTCAGGTACAGGGCCGATCTGCAGGGCAAGAACGCACAGACCAGTGAAAAGTTCGGGTGGGGGCAAGTGCAAAGTGGATCTCCGTCGTTTAAGTGGCGTTTATAATGACAGTTACAATTAGTCTCGGTCTCGCATTCAGAAAGCCTGTTTAGAGAGAACTTTTGGGGAATACATTCTGAACGTTGACAAAAATCCAAAGCTTCCGTCCAACTTTTGAGACTGACCCGCTGTGCTGTACTGTAAGCGGTACCTAACCGATTACACCGCACAACGTTTTTGTTAGCTATCAAACACACCGTACCGCAGATTGCTTTTGCAAACTTTGGAGAGCTGTTCTGACATCTTCCAGAAACATTCCTACTTCTACGAAAACAGGGGGCGAGCCTGTAGTGGTACATGTCGCGACAGTCGGTGGACAGGTGGGCTCGGAAAAGGTACTTTGGTTAGCAGGACAGGTTGAAGGCAGAGGGAAGGGGAAGACATCAAAGCATAGTCTACTGGCATATCGCGCGGAGACAGGGAAGTGGAGGACGGAGCGTTTAGAGTACGCTTCTCAGAGAATTGTCTGGAGATAACCAGGAGCAGCACCAACTTTACATCTGCTTCAAGTGAGCACCACCCGGCCCACGGCTTAGGGAGCCCTCTGTTTCGTGAAGCTACGCTAACAGCTCTGCTGTCGACTGAATTTGCCTAGAGCAAGAAATATCCAAGATGCACATCAGAGACAAGTTGGCAGAGGCGGAACGGACGAAAAAGCCAATGTTCTCATTTGAATTCTTTCCTCCGAAAACTGCTCAGGTATGCTTGCCCTTTCCATCTGACACCAATCATTCCTAATAATCTTGTGCAAAGGGTGTTCAGAACCTCTACGATCGTAAGTCCATCTTATTCTTACGAAGATTTTGCCGCCGCCGGCAAATTAGCCTTCCAAACATGTGCTCATGATTTTGCAGGCATGGATCGTATGCACGGCCTCGGACCGGCTTTCATAGACATCACTTGGGGGGCTGGTGGACGACTATCTCATCTAACTTGCGAAATGGTTAATGTTGCCCAGACTGTCTACGGTCTCGAGACATGCATGCACCTAACTTGTACCGACATGGAGAAGGGGAAGGTGGACGATGCTTTGAAGGAAGCATACAAAGCTGGTTGCACAAACATCCTTGCTCTCAGGGGCGATCCTCCGAGAGAGAAGGAGAAGTGGGAGGCCACAGACGGAGGCTTCCGTTACGCAAAAGATCTCGTCAAGTATATCAAAGACCAGTACGGTGATCACTTCGATATTGGCGTTGCTGGATATCCTGAAGGCTGTGATGACCAGCAGGATCCTAAGATCCTCATGGAGCATCTTAAGGAGAAGATCGATGCTGGTGGGACGTTTGTGGTCACCCAGATGTTCTATGACGTGGACAACTTCCTAGCATGGGTGGAGAAATGCCGTAATCGAGGCATAACTGTACCCATCATCCCTGGAATTATGCCGATCCACACGCACGCAGCGTTCTTGAGAAGAGCGAATTGGTCCAACAGCCGCATCCCACCAAAGTGGATTGAGGCCTTGGAACCGGTGAAGAACGATGATGCAGCTGTCAGGGAAGTTGGAAAGGGCCTTGTGGCCGAAATGTGTCAAAAAATCATTGACGCCGGGATCATGCACTTGCACTTGTGAGTATCCACCTCAAAACTCAAGTATAGCCAGGTCTGAGAAATGTTAGTTATACCATGAACCTCGCACAGGCAACGCGCATGGTGCTGGAGGAACTTGGTCTTACATCTTCTGAAGGAACGCCTTCGAAGAAACCTCTCCCGTGGCGGCAGTCGCTGGGACTCAATCGCCGGGATGAGGACGTCCGACCGATTTTCTGGAAGAATCGGAACAAGTCGTACGTAGTTCGGACGCAGGATTGGGACGAATTTCCAAACGGCCGGTGGGGCGACGCAAGGTCGCCAGCCTTCGGGGAGCTGGATGCGTACGGAATAGGTCTGAAGGGAACGAACGAGCAGAACATCAAATTATGGGGTGAGCCCCGGTCAGTGAGAGATGTTGCCAACATTTTCGTCAAGTTCCTTCAGAAAGACCTAGACAGCTTGCCTTGGAGTGAATCATCAATCACTAGTGAAGCCGATGTCATCCAGGCCCAGTTGATCGATATCAATCGTCGCGGCTTACTGACGATTAACTCCCAACCTGCGGTCAACGGGATCAAGTCATCAGATCCGACGTATGGGTGGGGACCACCCAATGGATACGTGTACCAGAAGGCATATCTGGAGCTTCTCATCTCTCCGGGTATCATATCAGAGTTGATATCACGTACCGAGCGTCATCCTGACCTGACCTTCTACGCTGTCAACAAGCATGGTGATCTGAAAACCAACGCACCCGGAGACGGACCTAACGCAGTGACCTGGGGTGTGTTTCCAGGCAAGGAGATTGTACAACCAACCATCGTCGAGACCATCAGTTTCCTTGCGTGGAAGGATGAGGCGTACCGGTTGGGAGATGATTGGGCGCGCTGCCACTCAGTCTCAAGTCCAAGCCGACATCTCATTGAGGAGATCATGGAAACGTGGTACCTTGTAAACATTGGTATGGTTTCTGCTACCCAGCTATCCACGGCCTGGATGCTAATTGTGATACTCATAGTCAATAACGATTTCCACCAAACCCATAGTATCTTCTCCTTGTTTGACGACCTTGAGGTGAAAGGCATGGACGAGCCATTCCGCGTTGGCATAGAGGTTAACGGCAATTCCGCGATCGAAGATCGTCCTCCTAATCCGATCAACGGTATCCATTCGAAGAGCAACTCCGCGGCCATTCTCAATTAAGACATATCCGTTTGCTCGCTTTTATTTTCCATCGCCACATTCGGTCCCCAGCATGTATGGTGATATCTAAAGGCCATTCCCGCAGCATAGTATGCATCTGTTGCAGGATATTCAACAATCTCGGCGTTTCAAGAGATCCTTCAACGGTCTTGGGGCGGGTGGTAAAAGCATTGCATCGTGTTTGCATTTTGGAGGCGTCATCAACTCGACGACTTACGGGGCCATGAATGACGCAGCGTATCAAGCATGGTCTGACATTCCACTTTTTTTTGCGCAATGGAACCCTCAACGGTGTCCACAGCATAGCGTGCCTTTTGGGGAGGCGATACCCTGTTACTGTTAAACTCTGATTCTGCGTACAGTACGTAGTACTCGTGGAAGGCTGAATTTGAAACCGTCAAAAACCTTACAGGATCTCGATCAACGATATACGAGTAGATGGTGTGCGCTTCTCTCATGTATGAGTGTGATTAGCCGCAGCGCTTGAGCGGGTATCCACGCTTTAGCCGGGAGCCAGAGCTGAGCCTCGTGGAATGACATGCGGGAAGCTTACCTAGCCTCACGCTTCCAAGTGGCCATGGCTCGTGCGACGATCCAAGCTTTCTCCACACTTTGGAACCTTCTCCGGCGTCGATGGGTGCGACCAGTGACTCAGGTCGAAC
>JAABUP010002974.1_pt1 | contig 30982 bp, 28 predicted proteins | sample 5559201 | NCBI WGS metagenome assembly JAABUP01 (sample SAMN10711887, study PRJNA513373) | rock metagenome | isolation source: Antarctica rocks | place: Antarctica
ACTCCTACACAACGTACACACAACCCGACTCCCAACCCTAACCGGCTTACCCCTCTGCTCAGCATACCGCACCGCATTAAAAGCTTCCACTCCCCGCATGGCGAGTTCGCCGGCGGCGACGTCGAGTTTTAGGAGGATGGTGGTGCTGGAGGGGGTGCGGGTGTGGATTTGGATTTTGGTTATTGTGGCGGGGTAGTGGCCGTTTGCGCTCATTTTTGGGGGATGGAGGGGAGGGGGGTTGGGAGACGGGTGGATGGGTGGATGGGGGTTGGGGGGTTGGGAGGGTGAGAGTGGATAAATGATCGTGAGAATAGTATCTTCTGATGATGTGGCTGTAAAGATGTGAGTTTGAAGATACTGGATGCATTGTATACATTCGCTGCGATAAGTTTGTTTTTATGTTTGGGAGGAATCCTACTATTTCGAGTTTGAAGGAGCGCATGGTTGCTCCTTCCGCCTTTAGAACAATCTTTGCGAAAGTGTCGTCTGTGTGGAAAGTCCTATGGTACAAGGACTGGAAGATAAAGGTTATTCTTGATGGATCTTGCTTAGGTGGAGAGAGTGTGTAAGAGTCGCGCAAGTTGAGGTCCGGGGATGAGAGATTGGTGGTGGAACAGGGCTCGGCATCGGTGTAGCGTATACAACATATACATGAAATCCCTGATATAGTAGGCTATCTCCCAAGGTTTGCTGCAATGTGACAGGGAACTCGAGGACGCAAGACAGGTCTGTGGTGAAGGAGAAGCGGAAAATTGACGAAACAATCACTTGGAAACATTCGATTCTCCTCCGAACGAGAAGCTGAAACCCCCTTAATCAACGATGATGAAACCCAAGAAGAAAAATTTGACGAAGCTCCGAGGATGGGAATCTAGGTAATTGATAGATTCAAATCACCATAGCACAGCCCCAAGGTTCTCGAAGATAGAATCGCAGAATTATCTTCCCAGCTTCTGTAATGATGCACAGATAGGATAGCAGGTCTTTAATCTTTCCATATTCATTCCTCCTAACTTACAACTTCTGCCAGATACGCCCAAGGGCATAATAGTAGGCGAGATACGGCATGGTACATTCGACGGAACTTATGACTGCGTCAAATTCAGCCTAGAGATAGGCCTTGGGTTATTGTGCAAGGGACGGCTCTGGGAGACGACGGGGGCGATGTTGTTCGTATTAGAGTAGGGAACTGTGCGGGAATTACTTGCAATGCGGGAGGGAAAAGAAGCCTTAGGAGGGTAACGATATGTGCAGACTTGAATCTCATGAAGCATATAGAGATAATGGAGGTTCGTGAGAGATTATGTAGGAACATGCGTAGCGGTGGTAGGCGATCAGAGGGGATGAGGTGAGCGGATGGGGTACTATTGTACAGAGTCTCGGTCTTAGGATTTGCGTTTGTGCTTGGGAGGTTGTAAAGTGGACTTACGTAGAGTTCTGGATTAAGTCGGTGATGCTGTTGGTGGTATACAATTTTTTTAACGGTAGGTCCAAGATGTGAATATCTAATAAGATATATAGCTCCTAGGGTATTTGGCCTTCTTTCCAATGTGGCTGTTCTTCGTAGAGTGGATATTCTGGCTGTCTGAAGACGATCCGATTGAGTTTGGGTTTGGCTGAATATTGATTTCCTAGCATAGGTATTCGAACGTTGAAGTTTGATGCTTACGAACCATGACGCCTCTCACGTGAAGAAACTTGCCACTTCGATTTCTGAAAGGAGTTTCTCGTCAGGAAAAACGATATATAATGTCGGTTGCAATGATAAGTATCCACTTTGCAACGGATGGCTAGACAGACTTGGCCTTGCGTTGGATACAATCATCTAGATCCGACAGCAATTCCATCAATGGACTCCAAATGATCTTCACAAGCTCTCTTCTTGATTCTTGAACGGCCACATCGAGAATTCCACCCAACGCACGACGCATAGGAGATTCCGCATAGTGGCGGCTATGGTTCCATGGCATGCAAACAGCAGGGCGACCAGTCGATCTATCCTGGTAGATCCAGATTGGTCAATGGGTCCACGGCAGCGAAATGCTCAGATGGCTGTCTGGCCGGAGACTCGACACTCTTCCACGCACTGGCCACTCGCGATGGAAATTCCTTCTCGAAGAAGAACAGGATATGTTCCAGGGGGGTTGCGTTCATGGGATCTGGTATGTGTACTACATAGGCAGTCTGATAGAGTACAGCTGTCATCGTGCTCTTGATGCAGTCCGCAGTCTTCAGCATCTCACTAAAGGTCACTTTGGAGGATTCGAGTATAGCTAGCATAGGCTGATACAGAATGCAAGTCGCACCTGTCTCGAACGAGTAATCCTGATTTACTTCGTGGCCAACAGCCGTGAATCCAATTTTAGAATTCCGAAGGATAGATCTGAGCGTGCGTCTGACCATGAAAAGAAGTAAAACACCATAGAATGCATCGAGAATCCGTTGGGGCCATTGCCTGTATGTAGTATCATACAGGTCGGCAAAGAAACCGGTGACCATGCCTCTGATGTTTGAAGATTCGCTAGGTAGCTCAGTGACGAGGCCGCGAATGACATCGAGATTCTCGATTACATGATCATCGGAAAGCGCTACGGTGAGGAGTCCCTCGGTATCTTCCAGGAGTCTAGCACAGCTTTCTAGCATAAGGAGGCCCCGTAGAGTACTTTGGGAACCACTGGAGGGTTCAGCGCTGTATGACTTTGGTGGTATCAGCGTTGGTGACTAAAAGTAATGATGTTTGCGGGCTTACGCGGCCCGCAAAAGCATTGACAGCTTGAAATGCGACATATGGATTACAAATCTCACGATCCAATTGAGAGCAGATCAAGTTATATATGAGTTCTTCCTTTCCCATGGTGCAGTGCCGGTAGATAATGTGATGTTGATTGATTTGCTCTAAGGGCACCGAGGGCATCACATCAAGATCCGTGAACGTAATGTCGACAGTGCGGCCCTCAGGACCTATTACTCTTAAAGGCTGCGGAAACTTGGATTCGTCTTACCGAAGACTTAGCTTCAACGCTGGCAAAGACATGTTGTCCTCAGAGTATGGCTTACCCAAGAGGTTCAGCCCGGAGTGGTCTACAAGGCTCCGGTAGCCACAAGACAGTAGTGGTTTGAATGTAGCGCAAGCACTACATGGTGTCATTCCGTCACACTGCGCATTGTGTCAGGAGATCTGGTTTTCACGGGGCTCCGAGTTGTATGGGCGATCATTGTTCCAACAAATCTTAATTGATGAGAAATCATTACCTTCAGCTTAAGAATCGTACATCGCCAGCACGCCGGAGGGCCGGGCAGTACTGGGCACGGGGGAAGAAGACTTCCTCTCGAAAGCTTGGCACTTTGAGGCAGCCCGGGAAGGTTGGGAGGGTCGTATACTGTCTTGCTGCACGGATTCAGGCTTGTGAACGACGATGGGAGGGCTAATAAACTATGTCATAGCGTACAGCTTGGGTCGCCCTCCTGGACTATTTGCCAGCGTCAAAGGCATCTGGTCATTCTTGATGTGAATCGCTACATGCTAATGGGGGCGTCAGCCGAGTTTTTGCCATAATGAGATGCTTTAATTCCCTTTCGGAGGGCTGACGCCGGCTTGAATTCCTTGGTTGAAGTGCAGAAACCACAACGAGACTCGCATTTCGCGATCGAAAGCGTGCCAGTAGGAGCCCAGGTATGGAGGTGAGTACTGTTGGAACAGGGCATGGTAAGGAAGTTATCGATCAGCCTGCTTTATTGTTGAATAATATGATGGAACGGTTGAATGTTCAGCTATGGACACGTTGGCTATTTGTAGTCCATGCCAAGCATATAGGGCTGATACTGATATCCAACATTTATCAGGTCGGTAGATGTAGTGTACTGGAACATAGATGGCAACTGGAAGCCTTATATAGCTCGAGCCTACACAACGTTAGAACTGACGGGTGACGGTATGAGACCAAGAGACTCAGAATCATCACAGCCTCAGCGGGCGCTACGGGCCAGCCCGATCTCGCTACACGAGCCAACCAGATGATAGATATCCAGACTTCGCTGGACGGCTCAAATGAGGCTAAACTTACGCTAGGATAAATAGTTTTGAACTAGTTTTAAACCAGTTTTCTGTCGGCCCTTGGCAAAGCGCAGCAGCTACTTTACCAGAACTAGTTTCAAACCTCCAAATCATGCATCGCCGTGGCTAACTGCTACGATAAAGGATTTTTGTGCCATATGGGGAGAGTATATAGTTATTCCAGCAGGCTTCCTTTTAGATCCATCATCTCCACCCTGACTTACCCTTGAGAGCCTCCAATTGACACCCCATGACAGATTGACATGGCTACAGTACTGCAGATACTCGCAGCCTTCTTGGCGCTTTCTGCTCTATATTCTGCACTTCCCCTCCAGCCTTGTCCTTGCATTCTTCCCCATGTGACAGGGACGACTGCTTCTGACACCGGTTTTCCAGCACTGGGAGGATCAACTTGGATCGCGCATAGCACCAATCCTGTCACCCAAACCCTGGGGATCATATATCGTCCGGATTCATCGACCAAACCTTCTGTGCCTGCTGCTGCTGCTGCTGCAAATGCTATCAGTAGCGCTCAAGAGCAATCCTCGTGGAATTCTGGTGTCACTAGTACCGTAGTATTCGGCTGCATTGCTTCGATCCTTGGGATTCTGGCCATTTGGGCCACGATCTGGCTTGGTCGCCGTCAGACCAGCTTCACGGCGAGAAATAGTACGTTGTCCATTCCAATGAGAACTTTGTGACTGATATTCAAATAATCAGACACCTTTTCGAGTTCAGCACGGGAGCCAGACTCCATACTGGGAGGAAACCAGACTGTGCTATCTCCATCATACACTGCCAAAACGAATCACAACCGCGTTCCTGAGCCAGCTGGGCCACCCGAGCAGCCATGGAAGGAATCTCCACCAAGCATCCGCGCGCTGGACCGTGGACCGTATTTCATTGAGGCACCCCCACCGGCTTATGTCCCTTCAAAGCGTGCGCCTTTGAGTCCTTCGTCTCCTGATTTCGGCCATTTCATTTGGTGTCGACGTTGCTTCACTTCATAAAGCTTGGAAATTTTAGGCATACAGTGTACCATATTTCAGATGCGACGCCTTGCACGAAAGGACCTTGATAGCCGGGCAGGGTTATAGATGATTGTGTAGAAATTCCTTTCTCCCCAATGTCGAATTTTGAGACCCTGAGACTTGGTCTATCATTTATATTGAATCTTAGGCTCCGAATGCTTCGCCCACTGTCTCAGATGATCATTGAAACAAAGCTTTCAGACCCCACTAGTCTCAAATCTCGCGTATCCGGCGATGATGGCAGTCGTGGCGCCAGCAAAAGACGCACCGAGCAATAGAACACAGTCGTAAGCAAATCAAACCCGACGACGGCTCACGCTGCCTTACAGACAATGGGACCACAGTAGTCTCTTGGTGATTTGTACCTTCTAACACGACCTTGACGAACATTCAGTATTTGCTCTATGACACTTGACCCGTGCAAGATGGGAGATGCTCTGGACAAGGCGAACTGCAGACGAGACATTGGGTTTCGATAGATTGAATTCTTAGCTCTGGACCTCTAAAGCTTGGGTTCTTGTATGGATTAGAAATTGCATTCTGCAGCCGTGAAGGGCAAATTTACCATCTCGGCCTGTAACTTTCTTCGCGAATGCTGCCTACCTAGAAGACAGTACTGCCGTACTCCGCCTTCGAAACATGAGACTCATATCCATATTGCGCTGATACACATTCATCTCATTCACTTGGATGCCACACCCACATGGTGAATGATAGAAATTGCAAAACACCAGAGAGCATTTGCGAGATGTAGGGTAAAATGAGGGATGAACCGAAGATTTCTCAACTAAGGGAAACCTGAACGAATCACGTGACCCGGAGATTAAGCCAGATCTAGACGCAATCAGCCGCCCAGCAAAACCAAGATTCTGGATCCTGTGGCTTGATCCTACGTCACCCGTCCACCTCACGCGCGTCATCCCACCACGCTCCCACCACGCTCTGTTGACATTCAACATCACCAACCCTTCACCACCGCCCACAATCCTTCCACCCACCAACAAACAGACCAGACCCAACTCTCCCAGCACCAGTGCACCAAGTCAACCTCAGTCTACAACCGCATACCGCAACCATGACCGAATGGACGAAGCAAAAGTACAACGAAGCCTACACGAGCTACATGCCCTGGATCGAAGACAAAGTCCTCGGATACTGGGGCGAGAACAAGACCTCCTACACAGCCAAAGGTATCTCCCCCTTCCCATCCTCCATCCCCCCATCCTCCCCCCCCCTTCTCCCCTTCCCCATCCCCCTTCCCATCCCCTTCTCCCATATCCCCCCCAGCTAACCTCCTCCCCCCCCAAACAGATAAACTATCCACCGACCTCACCGGCGACAAAAACATCAACGCGATCCAAGGCGGCATCGCCGAAGGCGTCGGCGGCACCCTCTCGAGCGGCGGCATCCTCGGCGGCGTGGGGGATCTGTCCAGCAAGGAGGGTGTGAATCGGGCTGAGAGGGGGGATCCGGGACTGGATCCGAAGGAGTTGGAGCGGTTGGGGAAGAAGGAGGAGGTGAAGGGGTGGACGGAGACGCTTAGTGGGGGGTATTTGGGTGGGGGGAAGAAGTAGGGGGATGGGATAGGATGGGATTGGGGAGGGAGGAGGATGAAGGGGACAGGTGGGGGAGAATGGAGTGGGGTGATGAGATACCAGATGATGCATGATATCGAATTTACGTATGCGTGGTTTCGAATGTGGAAATGTTGGATCGAATAATGGCATATTGCACATATTATAACTCGCAGTCTTTAACTCAATGGGCTCAGGTTTTCGTCCGTGTTGATCTTGGACATGGCATATTATGATCTTTCTTCACAGATACGACAATTATTATCATCCTTCATCGCACAGCAGACTGTGCCACGGACTCAATCGTCCATCTCGTGAGTTGGGGGAAGTGGATTTTTGATAGTTACGTCGGCTTTTAGGCTATCAGTAATGTTTTTTTTGGGATTGTTTTGAGACATTGATGACGTTCTTTCGTAAGTTCTTTCTGATCCAAGGTATATCAATTTATACCATCAAAATCAAACTCCAACCCACAATCCGAAATCTACCATCATCACACTTCCAAGCACAATACTATAACCTCTTTACACAGCAATCCATCGGAAGTATCAAACAGACTGATGTAAAAAGAGATAACGTTGACTGTTAATATTATGCGGGCATCTGCACGCTTCCGTTGCGGCGGGAGAGGCGGTAGCGTTTGTGAGACTCTTATTGGGTATTTGGGCATGGGCGGTTGGGGGGTTTGGTTCCCATCTGTTTTCGTGATGGATATGGGATTGGGATTGGGGTTGGGCTGTGATGATTTATATGGGCTTGGCTTTGACGTTGCAAGGATGTTTGGTTGGAGGATCATGTGAGGGTTTTTTTGTGTATTTTGCTTTGTAACGATAACTGGAGTCGGGCCTGGGAGGGGAAAGTCTTGTAGGAATTGTCATGCGTTGTAGCTCGTAATTGCATAGAAAAGTAGGGAAATTGATATCAAGCAGTTCGAATTTCGAATTTATATTACCTGTCAATCCCCTTTAGTATAATGATTCGGTCCATTGCTCCATGTCCGCAAAGTCGTAGTTCTCCATATCGGAAAAGAGGACGGGGTCTGCTGACTGATCGTAGCTTGCTTCTACACAATCATTGATCAGCTTTGAATGTTTGAGAGTCAGGTCTAAGAATCAGTGTAGCTATTGGCTCTCGAAGCAGCTTCGAGCCTGAGTGTCATGCACTCACCTTTGATAACCGGCTCGCACAGCGTTGGCTCTTGACCAAACTCATGAACAACTTCGGATCTCCTGTGGATGAGTGGGTGCTGCGCTTCCCATGGTATTGATTCCGCTGCCGATGGAGACGTGGAATGAACTGAGACGGACTGGTGATGGCTGATTGATGATACTGGTTTAGTGTCCATTGCCTTGTGACCATCATCCGCTGGGTTGGCTGTCTCATTCCACGCATAAGCATTTTGTGGTTTGCATTTATCAAACGCTGCTTTGGCGAGGGATACCGCGCTTCGCTTGTCTGAAGGTCCCATCTCCAGAACGAGTTGCAACTCTCCCAATTCAGATGCCTCCCACAAGATTTCTGGGTGCTGCCATCCGTGCTGCGCTGTCATTTGCGCATCCCATGCTTCGCATACCCCTGGCTGTTTGAGCAGACCATAGATCACATTCGTAACACTCCACCCGACTACTGATTGATGTCGTCTGAAATGCTCTATGTCCAGGTGTTTGAGACGTTCCTGCAGGCTGGGGAAGAGACTGACGCAAAGACCACAAGACCAGAATTGCCGCCCGCTACCGCGTAGCCAATTCTTGGCCAAGGTACAGCCCTGGGCATGGTCGTGGACCCCGTGAAATCTGCTCAGGTGCTTTGTCATACGGTCTCTTCTTTTGCAGGAGAACGAACATGCCTGAACATTATGTTCAAATGCGTGTTGCTCATCAGGGTCTGGGACTCCGCAGATGAGACACTCGGTGCCTGATCCTGTGATACCAAGCCATCCATCCGGTGTGCACTTATAAGTATACTCATGCTCTTTCTCATGTTTCTTCCAGTCCGAATCATTTTTATAAGATCGATGTTCTTCGCAGATTGTGCAGCGATAGAGATGGGGTCTCTCTATGTGTTTGGCAGACGGTCGGGCATGGGAGAGGATCTCCGAAGAAAGTTTGAAGCCGCTCAACGGTACAGGCTCAGCCGAGGGATGGTGCGTCACTGGGTAATGCAAGGCTGAAGTAGAGCTGCTCTGGGAGGTATCGATGCCTCCAGTATCGCCTGCGAGATGCGGTCAGAGACATTAGATGTGGCAATCGGAATGAGGGGGACTTACTCGTCGCCCGGGCATTCCTTAGCCAGGTACGAAGCTTGCGATCTGCACAATCACTTAAAGTCTTGATGGCATCGACTTGTTCAGGCAGGAGACCTTCCGCTTGCCCACAGCTACTCTCGCGGCGCCGAGAACTGCCAGCAGTAGACCTGGCATACTTGAGGTAGGCAAAGACATCATCAACGTTTTGTCCACTCAGCAAACAAAGTGCCTCCTGCTGCCTTGGAGTAGGCAGCTCGTAGGCGATATCGCGTGCACCCGTTGGATAAGGCTGCGGCCCGGTACCAGGGTCAATGGATGTCATCTTCCCACTCGACGCTAGCCGCTTCAGGAAATAAGACCAGCTGCGCAATACTGAGAACGAACGCACGACTGAGGAGCACACAGCTGGTATTGATACTCGTAGTATTATAGAAGCTGACTGGATTGGCCATGGCTTCTTTGGCTGCCCCTAATTTCAAGGTGCAACAGTTCGCCCCGGTGATGGTTATGAGAGATGTGATGGCCATCAACTTCATCGAGTACGAAAGGATCCCTGTCACGGCAGCCGAGGGGAAGAGGGAAAGAGGGACGGAGCAAAGGCCTAAGTCATGTGAGCGCTAAGCACTGAATAGCTAGCCTGGATCGGATCCCAGGACTTGGGCCGAGATTTAGTGGGGTTTCTCAATTTAGAGTACCTTACAGTGGTGCAGCGGGTTTAGCGTGACAGGGAGGTGTGTCCTCTCGTGGCAACCACCCTCTAGGTATCGGGAAGTACTTCAGCGCGTGAGACTCAGTTAGCGTATAACAGCCGACCTATAGGGGACGCTTACATAAAGTGGTGTCGCGACTTCGATCTACTAGTACGTAGGGGTCTGTTCACTTTGGCGGGCCACGAATAGGGCCTGGAAGAACCAACGCAGCAACCAGCCCATCCTCCCTTCGTTCCTCTGGACCCTTATAGCCATCGATAATTGACCGGTTACAAAACTTAAACGCTCGGTTCTATAAAATTAATCAGATTCTATCGCAAGCGGCTTTCTTGACATCCGCCATGATTCTGACCGACAGACCTTTGTGCTTCAACTCCTTTCTAGATGGCCCTGATGTAATAACCCGGAGTGATAGGGATAGGAAATCCTGGACGATTAGCAGGTAAAGCTGTGTAAAGTCTGTTGCTTGAGGGTTTCGTCTTGCCTATGGCAGTGTATATTACCTTCAGACACTCGACTATGTCCGCTATCAAAAGATCAAACACGGTGTCTCTCTTTATACAGACACTTTACAACAATATCCCATCTCTCGACTTCATAATCTGTCGACGACCATATCAACTCCTAGAACTATCTACACGATCGGTAGGAAGAGAGTCAGAACTGGGCTTGCCGACGGGGCAGGAATAATGGAAGTTTCTGAACATCTCTACTCTGCCGCCACAATTTAGTCGCAGGGCTTGGGGGGTTGAGGTGCGGATATGAGACTGAGAGTGGTGGAAGTGCGATGATGAAGGTGTGTGGATGGGAGGGGAGATAGGGTATGGAATCTTATTGTATGTGATATATAAATACAGTAGATGTGTAATAAGACAGTCGAGAATGGATCGAGGGTCGTGTTGCTAGATGGTGACAGGGGCGCAGAAATGATCGTCGGCTATGATTCCACTTTGTTGCCGTTGACCCTCGTGAATTATCCGATAGGACTGTCTATGACTCCTCATGGGGTACTGAAGTGTCGCAAGTGCTTGTCAATGCCGTCTATAGCCTCCATCGTGTCGGGGATCTGGTGAAGCCCTCATTGACATCATTGATGGTGCAATCAACATATATATCGGACATGGGACCTCCTCATACGACATTGACTCTTACCATGCCTGAATTATCGGGTAAATGCAACTTCATGTCTTGACGATTGCTACCGTACCTCTACCATCCTTGCTGGTGAATAGCGGAGGAGTAGTCGTGCTGGGTACTTCAGCCGGTATCTCGATGAGTGGGAGGATTGATACCGTGGTAAGCTGTGAAGGGATCAAGGAGGATCTACGGGTTTGGAAGCCCTGGATAGTATGGCGGAATCTCTGAATCGTCGGCGTGTTCGTCAGCTGTTGCCAGCGAAAGCGTAGAGGTAAATCCTGAGATTGGATCCGCTTGCCAGGCTCCGATGCCATTTAGGTAACGGTTAGACAGCCCCTGGACGTTCGATGCAGGGGATGGAAGAGGGTTGAGTCCGCTCCAAGATGGTTGGACAGGGACTTCAAGGCTTTGGGGCTCATCGCCATCGAGAGACGGTGCTGTCGAGCGATCGTTGTGATACTTGTTGTCGTCATATGTAGAGATGAACGCCTGAAGAGATGCAAGGTCATACCCTGGTCGGTGAAGCGGGCTGGGAATAGCATCTGTCGCTGAAGTCTGTCCGCAATCCGAGCTGCCTTGTCTCCAAGGTGTTTCTGGCATGTTCTGGTGTGTCGGATGGGCACAGGGACATGGCGGGCCGAACAAGCCTTCCACAGGTTGTAGTCGAGGATCGCCATATAGAGACTGTGCTGTATCAGATTGACCTGTATACGTCAGTCAGTCTTCACGATCTATTTATGTGCTGGAGAAGGGCTGATACTACTCACCAGGAAAGCTCTCTCGATCGGCCGTTTGTAACCATAACACAACCTGAACTTCGCGACACGCCGTCAAGGCAGAAAGAACATCGAGCTGCCGACGAGTAAGGCACATAGAGTGGCAGAGATCATGATTGCCGGCCTCGGATGAGCGTGAACCCTCAAGCAATGCTGGTATGTCAGTCACTACATATGGTCGTAACGCATTGGATGCTCCTCACTGGAGTGGTGTCGGCACACAGAAGGCAAGCCTTCGTTGGAATGGGCTAAAGGCTGTGTACCCGTTTGTGATGCGTCTAAATCAGGCTCCACCAGCTGACTCGATGGACTATGAGAAGGAGAAGGTCGAGCGGTGTCTGTTGATGTCGTTGGCAATGCGTTCCTGCCTCGTATGGCCATCGAAACCTCCCTATTTGAACTAGCCTGCATGATACTTTTAATTGAAAAGATGGGACGATACTACTAGGCTTGGTGGTACAATTTCAATTGGGGACAAAAGAGCCTCTTATAGAGGATGAGCTGCAAAAGTAGCATGCTGTTTCGGTAGCCGAAGCCTCTTACTAGACAGGAAGAAATGAGACATGCATTGCAAGGGCTGCTGCCATGGCCCTAGCCTTGCATCACTCCCTTCACCAAAGTCCAAGGTATCAGCCACGGTCAATGCAGTTGTCTATATTGCAAGATCGTAAGATGCAGACGCTGGACCCCACGTTGATATTGAGCATACAATACTAGTCGGCCGGTCGCTGCTAGCGGGCTGTCGTCGTTTCGAGACAACGTGGATCATAAGAGGAGCGGCTAAATCGATCTTACTCACTTGGATCTTCGGGAATTCACTGAATGTCGACTCAGTCAGCGATTGATTGGCTTGATAGTGAAAAATTAGAGAAGTGTACGCTGCGGGCGCTTTGTGGCTTGGGCGGAATCCTCGAACACGCTAGCGCTGTCACGACCAGGGGCTTCCACGGCGGATCCCAGGAGGGAGGATGGTGGGATCCGGGAAGGGGTGTGCAGGTGGGTTCTGGCCAAGAGTGACCTAACCCTGCCATGCCAGCGCTAAGGCTCTCACCTGCCCGGGTAACATCTAACCTGGTTGAGCTTGAGGACCTATCAAGCGGCATGATCGTCGCTGCTGATTTGATCGCGGCACACGATCATCTAGAATGCATTCTGGAAGCCTCCAAACCGGGGGGTTGCTGCCCATGGTATCCTATCACATCAAAACAAATCCCTCAATCTTCTAAGATGATGACAGAGACTGTGTCACGACACTCGGCACGAATTGCTGACACTTCCGCATTCACCACAAGCGACACAACTTGGTCAACGACCAGCAAACTTCGCAGTGGCCATTTCAGCTATACGCAAGAGTGGACATTGGGAACAATCACAGTGAAAATAAAGCTGAGCGGACGCGACCGGGATCTTCACCAACCTAGATATAAATAGATGATCGGCATCCAGGTACCCCACGCAAAAGCCCCTAGAAGCGAAAGGAAGGTCTCTAGCTCGAGTCTAACCATGCAGTGACGACTAGCATCCCTGCCCGCCACGTGTCTGCCGCTTGCTTGACTTGATTCATTATTTGGTAGCAAACGTCATTTGTCTGTCTACAACCATTGGTGAGATCGAGATCAGGAGGCTCCGAGGCAGCTGAGGCCAGCGCTGCGCCAAGATTACCATCAACTCCATTCGACCGCCTAAGTCAAAGAACATCCATTATGCGTCGCCCCCACCAGGCTGTGACAATTCTGTTATCATTCACGAGCTGATGGTACCTGTATAGAATCATCGTGGCTTGTGAAATCGGCGATCCATGCTTTCATACACACGCAGGATCAGCCCGGGAAAGCAAGGTTGGAGAAATGCGCTCTGACTGTTTCATGGATACGCAATAGACAGGTTTTGCAGTGAGATTATTTAACGTTTATTTAATAATTTACACGGGTCTAGCCGTACGCTAACCCTAATCTAAATTTACCCGAATATAAGCCGTTACTACTTAGCCCTATATATCTAGGATTTACTTATAAAACTCCTTTTAGTAATTATCTATTTATTTATATTATTAATAATAATATATTATAGATATTAATTTTAATAAAGAACTTATATACGTAGCTACTCTAGCCCTCCTTATCCTTAATTTATATTATATTAGCTAAGTCCCGCGCTACGCTTATATCCTACTAGTTAAATATTAAAGTAAGGAGTAAAGTCTTAATAATTTCCTACTTAAGTAAATAAAGTAAATAAAGTAAATATTTAGATTTATTAAGGATAAGATATATTAATTACTTACTTATTTTAACCTTAAAAGTATTAACTAGTAATATAATTATTAGCCTAGCTTAAAGCTTATTTTATATCTTATTCTAATAAAATTCTTATACCTACGTCCTTTATATAAGTTATTAATAATATTTAGCTAGTCTCCCTCCTTTATTTCTATTATAATTAATAACATCTTTAAGTACTTATATAATTACTATAATCCTATCCTACGCTAGTATCCTATTCTTAAATATTATAGGATCTAGAGGTATATAAGAGTAATTAAATATATAGGTAAAATATATAAGAGGTCTATAATTTAGGGGTTTATTAATAAAATATTTTAATACTTCTATTAATTAAAGGAAGACTAGAGGTTCTTCTACTTTATATATAAAAAGGTATATAATATAATATAGTTAGGGGTAATATACCTAGATAGTTTAATTAATATATTATATAGCCTATTTAAGAGAAAGGTAAATAATCTAATAATACTATAAACTTCTAATATATAAGACTAGCTATATTAAGTATTCTAGGGGTAGTAAGTTCTAGATCTATTTAGTAATAAAGCTTATAAGTATATAAAATTTATTATATTACTATATATAAGCTACTTAAATATATAAAAGAGAAATTTTAATAGAAGAATAGCTAGTATATAAATTACTATTAAGTATAATTTTAAGATAATATAAATACTTTAGATAATAAATACCTTTAAGTATAAAATAAAATTAGGGTTAATACCTATTAATAATATCTATTAAGTAGTAGTATTATTAATAAACTATTTTACCTATTTATAAGGCTAAAATATAGTATTTAGTTAATTTAGGATAAGGCCTTTAATAATCTACTAATATTTATTAGTAATTAACTCCGCCTAATAATTACTTAGGTATATTTCTTTATATTAAGCCTTATAGTATAACTAAAGGGATTATAAGCTTATAATCTATATATAACTACCTAACTCTAATACTATAACGCCGTTAATTTATAGATTATATTACTAATTAAGAGTTCGTTATTAAATTTAAGTTATAAAGAAGCTTATAGAGATAAGTTATAAATTAGCCTAAATCTATAATATATATAAGAAATATAAGAAACTCGCCCTTATTAAGTAATATAACCTATTTATATAATTACTATAAAATAGTAAGTATCTTATAAGGCCTTATTTCTTTATTCTCGCTTAAAGTTTCTACTTTTATATTCTATTTAGTTTTTCTACTTCTTATTCTAAAATATCCTAATCCTAAGTCGCTTAAATATTAGGGGTCTATACTAATAGTTATTCTATTATTTTATATTATTTTATATATTAGAGCTATAAAATATACCTAAGTATTATATCTACTAGTCTTATAATATTCCTATTATATATTATTAACCCCGTCTTTAAATAAATGAATTATATACGCGTCTATCTAAACTATTAAAAGATAATTACGGGGGCCTACGGGTATTTTATAGTCGCTATAACGGTAGCCGACTTGTAGGGGAAACCGTGTACCTATGCCAAGTATAGGCGCGGGTGAAAACCCTTACCTTTCCTACCTTCTCTATAACTTTTATTCCGTTTTCTCTTTATACTATATTCGGTCCTCTATAATAATAGGCGGTCGTATTTACTACTATATTAGTCTAGCTCCCTAGGGCCGGCTTATATACTATAAAAGCGAAATTCGCTCCGGTAGTAAAGATTTACGTCTAAGGTCGGCTCTAGTATAACTACTTCGCTACGAGTAAGAACTAGCCTAGTAGCCCGGTCTAGATTATCTATCTCGCTACTCGTTTTACCCCCCCCGCGTTCGCGAGTATCCTATAGGCGTCTACCGCGCCTAAGGTATCCTTTAGCTCCTAGCGGCGGTCCTAGAGCCTAGGGTAATAGATAAGGATATACTTCGTATCCTGCCTACGCTAGCCGTACCCGCAGCTTACGGATATAAAGCCGGGGACTCTATACTAGTATAAAAAGGCGGCTAGCCCGATCTTTCCGGTTCTTATCTACGTAAGGACGGAGCTCTCAGCCTTCTAGAGGCCCTTATAGAGGGACCTCCTGCCGGCCTACAGGCCCCCGAGCTAGGCGGGGGGGCGATCCCTAGCTCCTAGTCCCGACTAGTATTCGTCCTATATAGTATCCTAGGAGGACCTCTACTAATGGTATATTATCTTCTCGATCCTCTAGGGGGGGCGGGTTACCTCCCTAGTTGTAATCGCGCCCTAGTCGTCTAGGCGTAGGGAGCGTAGAGCCTACTCGTTCTTCTCTTCCACGGGGGACTTCGCTACCTCTCTCCTCCTCCCCCTCTTAGCGTTTAGCTTCCTTCGGATGCGCCTATTCCCTATTACCGTCACCGGGTAGATCCCCTTTAACGTATACCGGCGGAGAACCGAGTAATCTAGTGTTAGTTATATAGGGGCTATCCCCGACTCTACCTCTAGTACTCGCGTTAGGGTAGCCTTATCTGCCCCTAGCACGCGTCTTAAGCAGCTATTTTAGATAACTTTAAGCCTCCTCACGTGCGTCTTCTTCGTATCCCTTAGTCTTTATAATATATACTATAGGGCGGACGCGTAGGTTATAACTAGCCGTACTATCGCGTTATATACTTTCCTTACCCTATTAAGGGTGGCTCCCCAGGTTAATACCGTCGTTATAGATAGGGCGAGGCTCTAAGTGGCGAGTTTCACCTATACCCTCTTTAGGTGCGGGCCCTACCGTAATTTACCGTCGATATATAGTCCTAGGACTCGGATCTCCGTTTATAGCTTTATTATCGCATGCCCTAGGCTAATAACCGTACCTATATTAAAGCGGCGGGGGTAACGGGTAAGGTAGACTAATTTATATTTCTAGGGGGCGAAACTTACCCCGTACGTCGAAGCCTATTTAAGGCAGATCTCGTGTACTAGTTCTAAGGTCTTATAGTTACCTTCTATGGTTTTCCTATATACTAGCAGGTAAATATTATCTATAAACCCTCTAACTTATAGCTATAGTTTAGCCGCCGTATACTCCTTAATAAGTGGCGCGTTAAAGAATAGGAAGAGGATAGGGGAGATTAGCGACCCCTAGGGAATCCCTATTTCTACCGGCTCTATCCTACTCGTCGTCCCCCTAATTATAATAGACGAGGACCTTTCCGCTAGGAAACTTTCCGTCCAGCCTATAATATAGCGAGGGATCCCCTTATACCGGAGGTTATAGATAAGCCTCCGGTGGGAGACGTTATTAAAGGCTCCTACGATATCTAGCGAGAGGAGGCTAGCTATATTACCTCTATTATAGTCTTATACCGTATATACCGCGTCTATAATTATCTCTAGTACTATCTCTATTAATCTATTCCTTCGCGCCCCTATTTATTATTAGAGGAGGAGGCCTTAGCTTTTAATATAATCGCTAAGTCGCCCTACGACTATTAATTCTAGGGCCTTTCTAAGGGTACTTAGTAGCGCTATCGGACGGTACGCTTTAGGTACCGTGTAGTCCTCTTTCTTCGGTTTCTTTAGGACGACCGTATTAGCCTTCTTGAATTCCCTCGGGTAGTAGCTAAGGTAGAAGCACGCGCTAAATAGATAAGTGAGCTCCCTAAGGAGCCCGTCCGCTATTAGCCTAAGGAACCGATTCGGGATCCTATCGATCCCCGGGGCCTTATCTTATTTTAGCCTATAGATAGCCTGTAGGACTTCCTCGCTTATAATATCACCGCTATTACCTACCGGTAGTAGGTATTCTATGCTATTAATGTCTGTTAGGTCGGCTTAGGGGGAGGGTAGGAAGAATATCATCCGCAGGACTTCCACTTTCTCCTTAAAGGTCTCAGCCACCCCTTTCCCATCGCCCCTCCTTAGAGGAGGGAACTTAGGGAGGGGCCGTGGCGACGAGCTATTATTCCTCGCCTACTTAGCGAAGCCCTATATACCCTTTTAGGACTTAGTAGCGTTATAGATCTTTCTTCTAAAGTCGATCGCCTTCTCCGTTCTTAGTACCCTATTCCTTTCCTTAATAGCTACGTTTTTAGCTCCCTTTATAGTAGTATCTCTACTCCTCTAGAATACTTTTATACTTCTTACAGCATCCTCGGTAGTATATCGGCATTTCGAGTTCTAGAAGGTCTTTCTCCTACCTCTAGGCTTCGCCTAGGGGACTGTCTCGTCTACGACCTCCTTTAGGCCCTATTATAACCGCGAGAGGTAGTTATCTATTTACTTCGTAGTTTCTAGTAGTTAGAGACCTAGTTTCCGGCTCAGCACCTGAGCCCCTTTCCTGACTTCCTCTAGGTCCGCCGTCTTCTACGACCTCTTTAGTACGCTCTGCTACTCCTCTACTCTTAGGTCGAGCTCTATATATATAGGAAGGTGGTCGGAGCTAAACTATAGCTTAGGGCGTACCCGGGAGACCTATACTACGTTAAGAAGTCTAGGCGTAGTAAAGACTAGGTCGATCGCGCTCTTAGATCCCCTCGCCCTTTAAGTAACTATCCTATCCGGTAGGGCTAGGTCTATATCGTTATTAGCTATAATTCCTGCCAGCTAGTCTGCTTCCGGGTAGTATAAGAACCGCCCTGGGTTATTCTAGTTAGGGTAGTGGAGGTTAAAATCCCCTACCACGATATACTTACTAGGTCGCCCGACCTCCTCTCCTATAATTAGTAGGCTTGACGGGTTCTCGTTTATTACTAGTAATAGGCTCGGGTTATATATATTATATAATTGGAAGCGGGCTAGGTGTTCCCTACCCTCCTAGGTACGGAGCTAGAGCTTCAGGGTGCTAATATCCCTTATAAGGAACTCTACCTCCTAGCTATCTACTTGAAGCCTCTTATTAATATAGAAGCACGTTCGTATATCCCGCCCAGCTCTATACGCTAGGAAGAATGCCCTGGAGCTAGGGTTATACGACGATCGGTTCCTAGCGTTATAATAGGGTTCTTATATCGCTAAGATATCTATTTCCTAGATGACCCTATCTTCTAGTAGGGCTATTATTATGCTTATTTCGCTTCTAATATTATACTATAGTATCTTTAGGGTTAGTATACTAGATATCCGGATCTAGGGTACTACTATTTACTTCTCGTATATCTATCTCTCCCTAGTCGACCTATTTACCCTCCCTAGTAAGGTTAATAGCGCCATTTACTACTACTTCTATAAGTAGCTTATTAACGCTATCCGCCAGCTCCTTTCTACTACTCGTCCTCACCTCTAATATTTTCTGGCCTAGCTCCTTAACCATAAGCCTTCTAAAGGCAGGCGGTCTCTCTAGCCTGTACCCGGGTCTCTAGAGCCCTAGCTACTCTCCGTTATAAGGCGTATCGTACGTTACCTAGTCGGTTATAGCCTTTCTCTTCTTCTTTATCCCTATAATTATAAATCCTTCGGCGTCTATCGCCGCTATTACTCGCTCTCGCCTAATCCTATAGAATAGGGTCTTGTTCGCGACCTGCTATCTGGCGCGTTACCTCTCCCTAGCCCTTACCGGGTATTCGTTAGACTAGGAGGAGTGGCCCTATTATTTGCACGTAGCACACCCTCGCAGGGCGTCCGTAGCCTTCGCCCTATATTCCGCCGTACTATGGCCCTAGCTATAGTCGGCGTATCGGGTGTCGTTAGGGTAGTTACGGTGTATATACCTGTATAACTGACATTTAAAGTACTATAATAGCCTTGCTCTCTATTTATACCGCTCTACGAGTTTCATCTCGCCCGCCTCTACTATCCCCTTCCTAATCAGGTCGTCCGCTATTACCGGCGACGCGACGCTTATTATAAGTAAGGAATATACCTTCCCGAGTATATACGTACTCGTTAGCTATCTCCCTTCTACCACGTCTAGGTTAGGGTAAAGGGCCCTATTCTCCCGTTAGATTTTCTCCTTAATCGCCTATTAATCCTTCGTATTAAAGATAGATATTTATACTCCGTATACTACCACGCCGAACGATTTCCTTACTACTACTACGGAGTAGTATATCGTATTTACCTACGACTACTCCCTTTCTAGTACTTCTCTCGCCTCTATCGAGGTGACTTATAATAGTATATCCCTACTCTTTAATCTATTCGCCGCTATAATCTCTGACGTATATTTATTACTAGTAGCCTAGAATACTATAACTAGCCTCTCACCTACTATCCCCGCTACCGCTTCCCTCTCTTTCTCGTCCTTTAGTACTACTAGTATCTGTCGTGCCCTCCTAGCCTCGACCGCTTTTAGCGTCGGCGTGTATAGGCCCTGTAAGGGGGGCGGCAGTATATTCTTTGTGAAGGGGTTCCCCTAGCTCTATTAGCCCTGTGGGGAGCCCTGTCTTATCGGGGTACTGGCCTAACTAGTGGTCCCAGGCTTGTTATAATCCTAGTCCCTTTCCCTATTATCCCTCTCCTTTAGTTGGAGTTCCTTAATATATACCTATACTAGGCTAATACCCGCTATTAAAATCTTCTATCTAGACGCGTTTAAGTCCTTAAATCACGTGTTTTTAATAGCCTTAAGGGCTATTATCGCTATAGTAGCCTAGCTACTTAGCCTATTTATAGCTCTAATATTATTTATACGTCGTAATCTAAGTATTATCGTATTCGCTGAGTCCGCAGGTAGGGTAAAGGCCCCCGTAGCCTCTACCCCGACGCGTAGTCCTCTACTCTCCCCTTCCTCCCTAACTCCACTACCTCCGCCTCTATTAGGCCCCCGATTAGGATTAGGGTATCCTGTTACTCCTTTACTCGTCTCTTATACGCGTTTCTTAAACGCTTCGCTGCCTAGTACCTGTACGTCCAAGCCGTTTTCCGCTATTTTTAATATCTAAGGTATTTTAAATATAGTTTAACCCCGTCTTTACTAAGCTCCTTATTAACTTCTATATAAAAATCCTTTATAGTATTTCTCCTTTACTTACTATTATTATTATTACTTTTAGAGTCTCTACTATTACTTACTTAATTTATATCCTTAATACTATTAAGCCTATTAATATATAATTATATTATACTTATAACCTTTTTATTAGATATCTAGGGACGGCTTAATATATTATTATTTATAGGGATAGTAAGACTAATCTTACTAGTAATATTTTCTAGTATTTTTTATATTTATTCTATCTCTTTACTTAGGTACTATTAATATAAGACTTAATTTATATAGAGTATTTAAATAAGGTCCTCTTAGGCCCCTATTTACTTTTATAATAGAGTTATAAAGGCTTATAACTCCTTATAAAGTATATTTAATATATTATAAATATATTATATTCCTTTAATTAAATATTTAAGTTCTATATTAATATTAAGTTACTATTTATAAATAAGTTTTAGCTTCTTAATTAAGGCTAGGCCCTAAGTACTAATTATTATAAATATATTAATATTAGTAAGTAGAAGGGCCTAAGTACTACTTATTAATATAGGCCTATTAATACTTATAAGTATTATCGCCGGAGTTATTATATTATAGGATTTAAAGAATTTTAAACTTTACTTTATAAAATTAATTAAAATAGTAGTTATATCCTAAGTTAAATGAGACCTTTATACTTATTTAGGTCTTTACCTATCCTTTTATAACCTTATCCCCCTATTCTTTTTCTTATTCTACTATTATAGTTATTATAGCTAATAGATAATACTATAAGTAGAGTTAGCTTTATCCTTAAGATTACTCCTAATACTAATACTACTCTAGTAGCTAGTATTACTCTAGTATTAAAGACTTAGGCTTTACTACTAGTAGAGGGAACCTTTTAATATAATACTTATACTAGAGGGCGATAGTAATATTATTATAAATAAGAATAAGATAGGTAAGCTTTTTAAGGAGGAGTCTTATTTATTATTTTCTTTATAAGAAGGAATTTTATTAGAACTAGTATTCTCTATTTCCCTTATAACCTTTTTACCCTAATAAGTAGAGAGTATATCTTATTTAGTATTATAATCCTATATTTTCTCCTTCTTATCTTTTATATCTTACTTCTTTTTATATTTTCTAGCTTAAACTTTATTAGCTATTAATTATTATTAATTTAGTACTTATATAAGGTTATTATTAATTATTATATACTTAGATCTCCTATTATATTCCTTCTTATACTTATACTATTTAAGTAGTACTACTACCTTTTATTAATAACTATTCTAAGAGTAGGAATAGTAGGTATATATCTTAAAGTCCTATTATATATCCTTCTATTTCTAAGTTTATACTAGAAAGTCTATATATACCCGCTTTAATAAGTATATAATTAATAAGTATTATTATCTCCTTAGTATTAAGAAGTATTCCTTTATATATACTTTATCCCTTCTACCTACCTCTCCTACGCTTCTTATTATAATTATCTAATTATAAGATATTTAAGCTCCTAGTCCCCCTTCTCTTATACCTCCTTAAATACTATAATAGCTCTATATTATATAGCCTAGCTTTCTTATAACCTTTCTCTTTATAAGGGGACTTCCGCGGGGTAGGTTAAGAGGAATATAAGGGAAGGATATTATTATTATTAGGAGGTTCCTAGGGTATAAGAGGCACGTTTATATAGAGGCTAATAATAATATCTTTCTACTAATTATATAGATATATAGTAATTATATATTTATCGCGCTATATTAAGATCTTTAGTTATAAGGATATTAGAGGAGGATCCGGCGTACTAGTAATAATAATAGTAAAGGTACTAATACCTAAGATATCCTTAGAAGACTTTAAAGTATACCTAGGAGGTATAAAATAACTATTAATAATAGTAGAGGAAGGTTATAAGAGGGATAGAATAGATATAAATATAAATATAGGTAAGTAATAAGTTAACTATAAAGGATATTAGAATAATAGCCTAATTAGGCTATTATTTATATTAAATTAATAACTTAATAATCTATATAATTAGTAAATATTATAGCCTAATATAGCTATTAACTATTAAATAATATTAAATAATCGCTTAAAATCGGGACTATAAAACCTGTCTAATAGCGGCCCGCTATTTTACATTGTCTGTCACTAGGACAGGAGATAGTCATAAGTCCGGAGCAAGGTTCTCATTGCCGCCAAAACAGGAGCGGCGTTTGAAGTGCCCTTCAATCTTAATGCTGGAAAGAGCGCTAGTATGTAATTGAATGATTGAATTGAACAATGGGCAGAGACGCTGAGAAAGCATGTGCTCGCACCTGGTAAACGAAAGGTTTTGAAGAGGTTCACAATCGGGTACAATACTACGCGATCGACTTGACCGGCAGAGGAGGCCATGAGCTTCGACTGAAGCAACGTGAGCTTCGCCGAAGCCCATCAAAAGGATTTTAGGTAAGGTATACGGATGGTGACGATGCGCTGATCAAGCTAGAGAAACAGAGGATGGTAGATTCCAGCGACTAAGCCCCTCTGGGCTAGGAAGAGTCCTCTAGGCTGCTGACTAAGTAGCTCGATTGCTTGCCGCCCGGCTGCCTAGAATACAAGGTTGTCGCCTCGGTCAATGATGCTAACCACAAATGAGTTAGTGCTTCAGGGCCTAATCCATACGTAGTATGCGTATTTTCTCTTTGCCCTTCTGTTACGAAAAGTCAACAGCACAAGTCTTCATATACCCGCATACATGGTTTGTGAATACATGTTGCTCACATGTCATGCATGGTAACCTCGTTCTACAAATAGGATCTTTGACTCCGAGCAGGCGCTCGTCCGAGCTTCATTGTATCAATGGCATCGCGTATGGTCTCCGCTATGGTCGATGTTCAATCTGTCATCGGATACAGATTTAAGAACCATCAATTCCTCCAGGAGGCCTTGCGAATGCCTAGTACTACATTTTGGTCCAACAAAACCGCCGAAGTTGATGCAGTCGAGGATGTTTGGGGGATTAGACGATCAAGAGATGGCATCAAGAGACTCGCCGCTGTAGGCGACAGCGTCCTTAAGACAGCACTTCTCGAAGATTGGTACTATCAGGGTCACCCAAGGGGTTAGTACATACGATTAGCCCCAAGAGCTGATGTACTCAAGTACTTCATAGGATTCATACCTATATTCTTGGAAAGGGTCGCGTCGAATTATAACCTCGACATGATTGGTCGTAAATATCATCTTGATACAATTATTCGAGCAACCCGTCAGGATAACGTCGAGCCGGCGTCAAACTACGTGGCTGGAACAGTAGAGGCGATTCTGGGTGCTACGTATCTTGATAGTGGCATGACGTCCGTGAAAATGGTAATGTCCAATTTAGGTCTGGAATACGAAAGCTTGGATTTGGCAAGGTTCACAACAGATCCTCAATTAAAGCAAGAACAAAATCAGTCGAGTCAACAAGGCCTGGTATGTAGAATCACTAGATCGGTAGATGCCTTGCAACGCTCTATTGTTGATGTTCTTTGTCTGGGTAATTGGACACAACTATGGGCGGCTTCGGTTGATCCAAATGGGATTCTCAACAAGGCCACAATCTCTGGGTCACAATTTCTACAGCTATTGACCACATGTCAAGATACGCTCCTGAAGTCAGCCACACCAGAACAAGAATGGAATATTATGGAGGTAGCAGGCTCAGCTCATGACCTACAATCTCTTATTTCAACCCCGAAAAGTGATATGAAAATCCGACTATCGAGACAAGGATTTGGGCTCCGAGGATCAAGTAGGGACTTCCATAGAGCACGGACAGTCATCAAGAGCTCCTGGGCAGACTTGCTATGCACCTTACACGATAGTCACTTCATCGATCCTAGCTTAACTAAGTCAATCGAGCAACAAGTATTTCGCAACTACCAAGACTCAATTCAGCGCCTACAAAATGTTGTGCAATTTTGGTATCCGGTATTAGCTTTTGCACCAAATGCGCCACTGACGACCCTACAAGAACATATTGCAGGTGTGTCGAGATCAGGCCGGCAGGTGCTAGGCGCCGCAAATTCACTAGAGGCGTTGCGCCGTGATGGTTTGCCACGTTGGCGGGCGCATCAACTTATACCCCTATTAACCAGGCCTAAAGTGACTCAACACAACAAGAATTCGTTCCCACAGCGGATAGAAAGTCAATCAGCCCAGTCAGACAAGCAGTCGCAGGATCTTGTATCCTTCTTCCGCGATCCGGCTATGCAACAAGCCATTCGAAATATCGAGAGGTCTTTTCACCGGTTGAGTCTTCTTATGGAAGAGCTCCTGAGTATGATTTCCACAACACGACTCATACTGCTCCGCAAAGCACTCGAGAATGTGGTAATGTCAGGTCGACAAACACAGAGTATCGCAAATTTCATCCGCCAATCCACCAGCACACTAAGAACTCAGGACTACAAGACTTCGCTCATGCACATGAATATAATCCAAGGTGATTTGCATTCAGGTCAAGATCCTACATCAGAGACGCGACTAGCATACCTTTGCAAGCTCTTAGAAGACGTGATAAAGCCAGGCCGTGAAGTTCAAGGTCTGACAGATAGCTTCAATAATTATGAAGTTCATAGACCGATAAGTGGAATATCCGAAGTCTCACGGGCTTGACTTTGCAGCCATCGTCACTGCATCAGGAGTCGGTGACACAGCACTCGAGCGCCGGGCTCATACTAAAGTACAGCTAATGAGTGTCCGGGTCGTCTAGATTCAAGATACTCACGGGACCTGGTGCACAGATTAGACGTACGAGGTCCTCCTTCGAGCTGCGCCATTATTTCTAGCCCGACCTCCCAAATCAGTGCGGACTACAACGTCGTTCCTTGGTATCTAGGTGAAGCGGCATACTTGGATTGGGCGCTAGAAGGAGGAGTAATACGATGCATAGCATGTGCATCCCTCGAGGGGAAACTCGTTATATCATCCATCAACACATGCTCCATTTTCCATGCTTCTCCAACTTCCCCACGTCCTTCGCAAAAGCTCCGATCGAGTATATTCGGAATTAGTGATATAATGCTTCTACCTAATTCGCTCTCCGCATGTTCAACGGGAACGACAGATAGAAAGGCAATTGTTCCACACTTACGAAAATCTTGACAGGTAGCCTCCTAATAAGCGACTCATCAAACAGGCTTATCTTCGCGACCGTATCTGGAATTGAGAACTTCTCATGCCGTGTACGCCGATCGAACCGCCGTCTCAATCCTCTTCACATACACCCACCCAACCAAAGTCTTACCAACCACAATGTCCATCCCGACCTCCTTGAATTCCCCTAATCCCAACATAAACACCGGCATTTGTGCTAGCGCTCTCATCATCCACTGAGCCTGGTAATAGGGAGGCCTACTCGAAGTACGTGGGGGGTTGTTGGCATCTACACTGACAACTTCCAACTCTGCAGCCGGAATGAAAAAAGTGCCGTTGCTGATGCGCTCCGTTCGTCTGTAGTTCGACAGCTGGCGTAATCCGTCTAGAGCGGCGTTGCAGATATCGTATTTGCTCAGGACGAGGCCAGAGAGATGGAAATTGACGTGAAGACTCGGATCCCTCCTGGAGGCGATGACATCGGTCTTGGTGATGTTAGTATTTGGGTCCACTATGTCGAGCCATGTTGTCCTGTTGTACGGCTGTACAAGAGAAATTACATCCTGCGTTACATTCCACAGACGGGCAGGTACGCCATCTCTGCCTTCAGTAACACTAAACTCAATAGTCGCGAGGGCCCTTCCGCTATACGTGAGTAGAAATGTTGCACTCTGAAAGTTTCGTGTTTGGATCATGAGGTCGATAGCGATGTTAAGGCCCCAGACCGCAAATCGCTGCGGTAATTTTCCATGCCGGAGAAATCTATCAGGCCTTATGATGATTTGGACTTCTGGGTGGCTGTCCAATTTGTACACTGTCTCGCCGAGCAAGGCGTCGAGATCTTCTAGTGCGAGCTGGAGGGCGGCATCGAGTGAGATCAACAGGGCGGAGTTTTCGTTGAGCTTCGGCCCTTTGAAGGAGGGCACGCAGCCGAAGAACGGGTCGATGGAGTCGGGGACCGTTGTATGATCTAAGTTTGAGATCTCCAAGTCGCTTGAGTTGTGACTTTGGATGTTTGGGTCGTTAATATATAAGTAAGGTATGCTTATGGCCGCGACACGGTATGGAATTGAAGACGGAAACAAGAATGCCGCCACAAGCAATACATCAATGAACCCTCTCATGGTAAGCCAGCCTCGAAACCACGAGGCTGGCGTCGAAACAAATATGCGGGACTTTTGTATGTTCCGCGACATTCATATCCGCCATCGCTTGCGCTAACAGGCGAGATTTTGCCTACGGCTCGGAGAAAATTCGTGGTCACCTATGATAATGGTAGACCAGCATCTGCTAGTCGCTTGTTCGGATACAGGAATCGATATTTGTTGGATCACACCCGCGATTGCGATATTGAATCCTCGGCAATCATACGAAGCGCCTACTGGTCGCGACATACCTCCCTGAATTTTCAACGCAGTTCAATGTTGAATCACGACATGCTCCACCTTCGACACTCGTTGCCAACTTACTCGATATCTGAACAATATGAATCGTCTGCCACAAAGCAATACCACCGCTCGGTATTCTGTCCTATTGTGTGGTCGTTCGTCGAGGCAGTGGGCCAAAACCGAAGGATCACCTGACAACTCCGGCTTTTCTTCTCATATCGGACGTTCTGCGTCTACTTAGGATCAAAGTACTAAGGGAGATCACGCCTCTATCATCCTACGATATCCCATCATGTATTCATGGTATCTCATGCATGTTCTTGAAGTCAACTGTCCGCACCTGGACGGTTTACGTTCGGTCGGCTTCATCATAACCTTTTCGGCAAATTACAAAAATACCACACTTTTCTGGAATATTTTCAAAAATGCCACCCCCATATTTCAAAAATACTACACCTGGAAAATTACGTACCCCGGAGGCTGGGCAGGCGCGAGGTCCGACAATGGATTCCATTCTACAACGTATACGAGCTTGCTATACCATGAAAGAGATCTGATAAGCCTTTGTCTCAGGATCAACGAAACCACGCCTCTCGTCTTGAGAAGCCAGGGGAAGGCTTGTCAAGCCAAGGCACGTCATCGTCGACTTGATGTTACCCAAAGATGTGAGGAAGTTAGTGGATAATCTGAAATTCGCACCATCAACGACTATCGATCAACATCATCTACATTGGCAAGGCTCACTGAGACTGTATGGAATGTTTTTTTTATCTTGGTCAGTCTCATCATGCCTTACTGTGGCTTGAGGATTCCGAAGACGGGCGATGATTCTGAAAGTTAGCCAAAAGCGTAAAGGTCGATTATATCAAAGTCCCTGGGATACGAAGAGTTTGCTCCATGGAAGACAGGTCCTCTCGATGGATCTTGACTATAGAAGGCGCAACGTCTGCTCCTTGTGAATCAACCTCTGCGCAGAAGATGGTTAGACACCCGAGATCTCAGGGTCCAAAGGTCAAGCCTGAGGCCTGTTTACTTGGGAATGGCGCTTCGAGAAAATGCTAGCTACATCATATCGTGCTAGAAAGACGGTCTGGACGATCGAGACTATAATTTTTATATGGTAAGTCTACCGTGAGTAGTGGAAAAGCGAGATTCCTAGAGTCTTATTTCATTTCGAAGAGTCTTCGAGTCTACATGGAGGTCTCGAATTTATGCCTCGAATAACAAAGCACGTCGAGATATCGAATACTTGGGCCAAGCCACATAAACTTTCAAGGGATCTCCGCTGTCAAAATCTCAAAGTCTTGCGAATGATGACGATACTGATACACAATCAACCCCAGTATGTTACCGAGTCCTCATCATTACTTCGCCTCGTCCGGCAGATGTACCTATGATCTGACAAGAGGGAAGGAAAGGATCGAGCATCACTAGCCGTCGTATCATATGAAGTACCAGGATAGGCCGATTCATTCATCGGGCTTCATACGCCATATTACCAGAACCAGATTGCTAATCTCTTACATAAGCTTTCAAGTGTTGACTCATTATCGCATCGGTCACTGTCTCCAAGTTTGAGCTGGTGCCACATAATGGCTTCAGCCAAGCGCTACTCTACCATGGCACACCATGAAAAACCTAACAAAGTACCATGGAATCCCAAGCCCGTCAGAGTTCTCCAATTAGCTTGGGCTGCTTCCGCCATGGCGCAAAGTCGATTACACTCGGAACCAAATTTACGCTTTGTCTTGACTTCTGACTTTGCGGCATGGCTTGGCTCGAACCGAACTTTGTTGTTGCCTTCGCGGCATCTGATGGCAGAAGCCATCCCAAACGCTCTGCTACGTGTTGTTCGCCTTTGACACAAGACGCCGCACCCGGCTTGCTCAAACAAAAGCATGATTCGGAGTCTGGGCCCCCCGCACTGAGCAGCCATTAATTACAGCACGCAGCTGACCTCAAGATCGTTTTCTGATCTCGCAGACGGGGGCAACATCAGTGTTGACTTCAAATGCGTACGTATGCGCCAGGAAAGCCTCCCGTTCTGCAAACGATGCCAGTATGTCTTCTGCGCTGGAGCCGAGTGACATAAGGTCCTGCAATTTCCTGCAATTTCCTTTACGACAATAACACACGGGACCCCTCACCAGGACCGGTTATATCAAGTGATCTTTCCCTTCAATCATTCATCCTTTGACCGAAACATTTCCAACTCCATTCGATCCATCATCTATCACCATCACAGAAAGTCCCAGTCCCACCCACCAAACTCGCAAACATGAAGTCCATCTACTTCCTCCTATCACTCGTCCCCCTCGCCTTCACCACTCCTATGAACAGCTGCAATTGCCAGCAGGTGGACTGCACCGCCAAGTCAACACCAGCCGTACGTCACATCCTCTCCGCGCTTCAGGACTGCCTTTTAAAGAAAGAATACAAAAACACTAACATCCCCCACCAGGACTGCTTCTGCCTCAACTACTGCTGCTCTGCCGAGATCGGCTCACAGGCCTGCAGCGCGACCGCAGGCCCAGCACCCGCAACGATGAATACCAACACCACGCAAACTGCGTCAACGACAGAAACGTATGCCACGAACACCGGTACACATACCTCATCATCGATGGCATCCACAACCAGAACTCACAATCTGACAATGACAACAGCGTACAACACCGCGGCCTCAAACACCATTACCCCGGCATCTCTTCGCGAATCAGCCTCAAAAACAAGCCCCATCTCCAACCCCGTCCTAAACACCGTTCCCAGCCTTCCAATCCCAAACCTCTCAACCCTCCTGTCCGGACTCCAAGGCCATCATTCCTCATCCGCATCAGGGCGCAAGAGCAGCACTCCTGGCAGATCGCCAACAACATCGACACGCCAATCGGCTACGGCGACGATGATCTGATGGTCGTTCAACGGGCTCGGAGATGTTTTGACATGGGGATGAGGACATGAACAGTCGTGTTATCAGAATTCGCATGCGCTGATGGATCCTTGCTTAGAAGGTCGTCGAGGTGGCCGAATGGGCCCTGTTTTATTCTCTTCTCTTCTCTTCTCAATGGTATGCTTACGAATGCGCATGCGATATGCATGCTTGCAATTCTTAGATGTGGACACGAATATCAATGACTTTTCCCGATAGATATGATGTGATATCAATAGAACACATCAACCATTTCTTCCCTATATTCATGTTTGTGACATACTTATGCTCTCTTAACAAGAAACCTTGCATCACACATTAACTTGTATCAGTAACCTATCTTCAATATAAATCCAATACCACCCATCACCTCCCACCCTTCCACCTCTCACCCTTCCACCTCCCACCCATCCACCTCCCTTCCCCCCTTCCCTCCCTCCCATCCCCTTCCCTAGCAGAATAGTTTGCACACAAGGTAACGAGAAGATGAAAACAGTCCAATGAACTCTCCGGAAACGAACTTCTTATCCCTTGATTCTAGCCGTCCAAACAAGTAATTAATCGCTTAATATGTAAAGCCCAGAGCTATGTAGATGCACGTGAATCTTTACAGAGAGATATTTTATAATCTAGTAGACTAATGTTGAGCGTGGGATAGGTGAAGAGATTGCTGATTATTGGATATAAGTGTTAATTTTATTGTTTCGTTATTTATGTTATACGAATCTATGCGGCCTGTTAAAAGAAGATGATGAGACGAGCCGTCAGCTACACCTTCACCCCAGGAACATCTCCCCTTCCCCTTCCCCTTCCCCTTCCCCTTCCCCTTCCCCTTCCCCTTCCCCTTCCCCTTCCCCTTCCCCTTCCCCTTCCCCTTCCCCTTCCCCTTC
>JAABUP010002975.1_pt1 | contig 30978 bp, 50 predicted proteins | sample 5559201 | NCBI WGS metagenome assembly JAABUP01 (sample SAMN10711887, study PRJNA513373) | rock metagenome | isolation source: Antarctica rocks | place: Antarctica
GTGTGTGTGTGAGAGTGTGTGTGTGTGTGTGTGTGTGTGTGTGTGTGTGTGTGTGTGTGTGTGTGTGTGTGTGTGTGTGTGTGTGTGTGTGCGTGCGCGCTTCAAGGATATTGAGATGCATGCTGGCTTCTCAGGTTTACACGAGGCTGGCTGCACTACTCTGCATCAGGGTATGCAAAGCTTTAGTGTACCTGACTTCTGCCAACTGCTGATCCCTTGAGATGAGCTGATTCTGAATGTCTTGTGCCGTCATCTGGTGGACATCCAGCTGGCTGTGAAGCTCGTTCAGTGCCTGCTGATGCCTGAAGGCAAAGCCAGGCTTGGTGTTTGAGCAACAACAGCTACTGGCAGCATAGTATACACGAGAACGATCACTTGTCCCCCCAGGGCTGCAGCACCTCTGCCATGCCTGTTTGCATGCATGCGTCCCATGTGCAGCAAGTCAACACCGTGACGTAGTGATGAAAATGCTTGTCAGTGCAGCGCATGTCACTGGATCATGCTTTGCTATATACAAAGCTGGCGTTTGGGCAATAACCACGTGCACATGGGTGGCTATGAGATTCAGTACTGAGTCACTCATGAATATCTCAACAGAGCTGCAAAGACATCATGTTCCTCACCTTTCAAGGAGAGCTTGAGAGTTGTGTGCAGCTTGGGTTTCAGCCTGGTGGGCTGCAGCAGCAGCCTGGTCAAGCAGGGCCTGCTTGTCTTGCAGCTCTTCCTCCAGCTGCTCTTTGTCCTGGTTCAGGCTGCGAGCCTGATGCTCCATCAGCCCCAGCTGGGACTCCAGCCCTTGCACCTGCTGCCCCAGCTGCATGCAAGCATCAGCTATGTTAGCAGCCATGGCTTCATGCATTCGCGATGCAAACAAGGTTCCAGAATCTGGTCTCATGCATGCATCACCATTTGAATTTTTATTATGGCTGTTACTATACAAAGCCCGGTCAAACAGGTCTGCCGCAAGGGCTCATCTGCCTTTTCTGGGATTTTATGCTCAATTGTGAATGCAGTCAGCCATACAGGATGCAGTGATTGCCATGTAACGCCTCATATTTCCTCCATAGCATGTTTTCCTTCAATTATGTAACATTTGCAGTGGTCAGAAGGCAAACAATCCCGGTCTTGAAGGCTTACCCTCAAGCACTCACTCCTTTGTTCATCTACAGTGTGCAGCTGGGCAGCGTGTGCTTGCTCCAAGGGTTGCAGGTGATGTTTGCAGGCAGCAGCCTCCTGATGCGCCTGGCGCAGAGCCTCCTGCCTTTCTGCGGCCTCAGCCACTTGGCGGGTCATAGGGCTCAGAGCCATCTTGCTGGCCCTCAGCTCACTGCATGCAAGCCAGCTCAAAGTGCTGAGCAACACATTCAGCAGACCGCTATGTTGGCTTGATAATGCCAATATCATGTCCAAGCCACAAAGGAGTGCAAGCAAGGTAAACGGGGCCAGTGTATGGTCAGCCTGTCAGCAAGCAATGCCAGGGAAAGATACTTTTAGTTCGCCTATCAAATGCTGGTGGGAGTGCATGTTCTCGTGCAATGCCTTGACATGCAGCAGGACCTAGCTGTGACAACGTTCCAATGTAAAAACGAGGATGCAAGCCTGCTGTCAGGTCCCTTTGAACAGGCAGGCATTGAGGTGACAGTGTACATAAGTCACCTGACAGCATCGGCCAGCAGCTGCTCAAGGCGGGAGATCTGTGTCTCCAGCTGAGCGTTATGCTCTTTCAAGCCAGCTGAGTTGCCATGTGCCTCCTTGATGGCATCCTGAGCGTCTTGCAGCTGATCTCGTAATTCCATTATCTCCAGGGCCTGCCAGCACGCGCACACACAATATGGCCCTATTGCAGCAACTTTTTGTACACAACCCTACTGCCTTGTGACACACTGCTGCTGATGGGCTGTCTACACAAACATACTGTGCAAGGTAAAGCTATTTGTGACATGGCAGGTTTTGCTGACATACAGCAAGGCTCTGTGCTGACGTGCAAGATGGCTGCAGCAGCTTGGAAGGCTCACTTGTGCTGGATCTTGAGGCAGACTTGGCTGTTGCACCAGCGCTTGTTGCTGCTGTCGCTCCGGCCCAGGCTGACTTGCCTGCAGAGTCACACCATGCATTCCCATTGCTTGGATATTTTATTCAAAGTGCGTGAGACCACCACAGAGAGATGTGTTGGCTAGGCTAGCTTTCAGATACACAAGGCTTTCATGCACATGTGCCTGACTGCAGTCCCAGCAAACCATCACTGCTCTTGATTAGATGTAAACTTCCAGCTGACATGACGCTGCTTTGGCAGCATCAAACAGCCACATTGCGCAAGGCAAACGCAAGAAGGCATGTGTGTGTACAGGAAAGCCATGAGTCTCATTGCTGCAGCAGCAGCAGCTGATTACCTCTAAGCTCTCGTAGCGATTGGCCATGTGCAGCATCTCTTGGCGCAGGCCATCAATTTCAGAGCGCAGACGGGTGACTTCATTCACATCTGCCATTCCTCGCATCTGCTCCAGCTCCCACAACAGCCGCTCATTCTCCACTGCACATCACAGTCAAGCATCTACATGTTGCATAGTACTGTTGAGATCACCCAGGTGCCCCTTGGCTTCATGTTGGTACAGCACAGAGGAATCTAAATCTCCTGGCCTGATTGTCATCATGAAATGCAGGTCTGAAATAAACATCCTGGGCAGTTGTGTGAGGCTAGCCCATGTTCACCTCCTGTTATCAAATCACATCCCAAAACAAACATGTAAGATTTCTTGCATTGTGTCCAGTATGGGCATATGCAGCTGCCCGCATCATGCATGTGGCAGCAAGAATTCATGTCAACACATGGCAGCAAGAAGTCATGTCAAACACATGATGCAATTCTGAGCAAAATGAGACCCAAATGTCCATATGAATACAGTAGCACAGAGGGATGGCAAACAATGAGATGGTGACCTGCAAAGCGCTTGACTTCTGGGTGGTCTGTGCCCTGAGCCAAGATGTCCACCTCCTTGTGCAGGCTCTTCAGCTCCTGCCTCAAGCTGTGCAGCTCAATGCTCACATCTACAGGCTCATTGGCCTGCATCACAAACGTGTGCTCAGGCTAGCTCAATGCAGCTGCACCCTGTTTCTTCTTCAAGACAGTAGACAGGCCAGAAGCCAGTGATAGCAAGCAAGGTCGATGCATGGGAGCACCTTGATGGGACCTAGCATGTATGCAGATTATATAGATGCATGCAAGTGTGACAGGGCTTCCCTGACACCATTGAGCCGCTGGGCAGCTGTCCCAAACCAATTGAAATGTCTAGGTGAAACACACGAACTTATTCAACCAAAAGTGCACACTGTTGCACTGCAAGCTCAGCCAGTACGACATATCACTGCTAACTACAGCCTGTCAAAGAGACCCTCTTGGTCTTGCGTGAGTACTGTGAGAATGCGGCCAATCGAAATACCATTGTTGATTACAGCCTGTCCTAGAAACCCTCTTGATCTCATTTGACTACTATGAAACCGAAATACCACTCCTGACTAAAATGTGGCAGACATGGTGTTGGTGGCCAACGGCTGCATATGAAAAGGGGTGCATGTCAAGAGGCTTCAGTGTGTAAGCTTGAGCAAGCGTTGGTAGAAAATTACGCGCAAGGCCATCCTTACAGCAAAGACGGCCACAACAAAAGGAAGGTTTACACTTGTGCTGATGCACCAGGTGGCATACCCGACGTCTGTCCACCTCAGCATTTCTGAACTTCATGACCATCTGGTTGCGCTGCAGCTCCCTCTGGTTGGCTGCCAGCAGGTCTTGCAGGGCAGCCAGCTCAGACTGCAGCCGCTCAACTTGTTTTGCTGCTGCGTCTTCCCTCCTGAGGGCACTCACCAAGGCTTGCTGAGCATTCTGCAACGCAGCCATTGTCAATGTCTCAGTGCAGGCAAGCTCATTTGTAGGCGGCTCCTCAATTAGAGACGAGAAAAAGGGGTCGCAAAGGACTGTCTATGCATGCACACTTCCCCTTCAAGGCAGGAATGATTATCTATGTCACAAACTTGTTACGATGTTTTGTAACACAGCCTGGCGTCCATCACCCCAGCAGCCGCTGTTGGCAAGCCATGCAACAAAGGCTTGTGACAACTCAGGTGCTGTTCACGAATTCTGTCCCTTGTTTTTTGCAAACACAGGTGTTGCCATACAAGGAAGTAAAGAAGGAAGACCGGTGGAACAGGTGGACTAAAGACTGACCTGAGCAGCTTGAGCAGCGGCAGTGTTGGGCTGGTCATCGAAGGCCAGGGAGGTGGCTAGGGCAGCGTCTAGAGCAGGAGCCTGCCCATGCAGGGCTGCCAGCTGGACCTTCACACGCTGCAGCTCAGCCTTCAGCATCAGGTTGGTTCCCACAGCGTCCTCATTCACCACGGCCTGCAGCACAAGCAATAATTGCCCTCAGTCAGATCCTTGACCTCAGTCAGTTGTGGACTAGCTGGATCTGCATGAACAGTCTTTGAAATGCATGCTTCCCTGGGAATTGACTGCATGAATGATATGCTACATGCAAAAATGTCCCTTTGCTGTGGTGTTGAGCTACATGCTGTAAGTCTGAGAATATGGAGCTGGTCTGATGACAGTGGTTGCACGAAGCACCTTGCCTTGTCAGAGACATTGTTGGCTTTACTGACTGGTCCAGTGGACAAGTCTGCTGGCAGATGTAACTCTACTTCTTGCAAAATCTAGTCACGAAGCCTGAGCACATGAGCTGAGATGCACACCTGGTTCTTGACCCTCTTGGCCTCGCGTGCAAACCTGAGGGTGCTGACAGTCTCTGGACAGTTGGCCACAGCTGGGGAGATGTTGGCAATCATGACAGTCTTGGAGTTCCCTCCCAAGGAATCCTGGGCGCAACAAACAGAAACTTCAGCAACCACCGCATTGTGCTGTGCACAGGTCCTGCATCTGCAAAGTGCAGTCAGGTGGCATCAGGGGACGCAGAGACTTGGCCAGTATGTCTAATGAAAAAAACATACCGGCCAGATGTGTAGGTCACAAATAAGAAAGGCAATGAGTGATCAAGCCAGGAAATAGTTTGGCAGGACAGCAGGTGCAGACCTTGAGCAGCCAGGTGAGGCGTGAATCCCTGTAGGGCACATGCTCTGTGGGGCCCTTGGCAGCATGGGCCAGGCGGCTGATGACCAGCCCTAGGGTACTCAGGGACTTGTTGATCTTGATGCTCTCCTTGAACTGCTCTCCCATAGCACCAGACGTCTTCTGATTCTCACTGCCTGTGTGTCAAGCAGAAAACTCGTCAGGTCTGGGGCATGCAGCAATTGCATGAATTGGTGCATGTGTGCATATTCAGCCTGTCCAGACCTTGCTCAGAAACATGGATGCTTGCAATTGCTGGAGTAGGCTGTGAGTCTCTGCCTGACTTTTGGCCTCATATTGCCATACTTTGCAGAGCAATGCTGCATAACGATGATGCAGAATGCGTTGCTTTACAAAAGCACAGCCTAGCAGCAGCGTGCTTGTCATAGACAGTGGTCAAGGGATATGGTTGCAAGGTGCAATACCTGCCAGATCCACCAGGTTGACTCTGGCTGACAGCATGGTGATGAGACCAGCTTCATCAGTTGTCTTGCACTCCACAACACAGGTGAACACAGAGTGGGACCTGCTGGATTCTCTGTTCATGTTGGTTGCTGCAGTGTGCCTGTTCTGCTGCCCACGCAGCAGCAAGCGTGCAGTGTCCTCCACTGCAGGCAGTCAATATAGGGTCGATGACAGCATCACAGGGAAAGCTATTGGGTCAATGACAGCATCACAGGAAAAGCCGAAGGACACACTGATGAGTGCAAGACCTTGCAAGCCAAGCTCTTTGTGTGCCAGCATCCTTGTGTGCAAAAGATCAAGAACCTTTGTTTAATGGGGTAAAGCAAGATGGCATGCCGGACAATGGTGCTGTCAGTCAGCTAGTCAAAATTGCCAAGCCTGCAAGCACATATGACCAGACTGCCACACAGCCTAGGAGTAAGGAGTGATGAAGACACCCTGATGTCCTGTGTGTCTGCGGGCATGAGGTGCTGGTACACACCTGTGCTGACTTCCTCCCAGCTCAAGCCTCTCACGTACACCTCCTCTGTGCGAGGCTTCAGGTGAAGGTCTAAATCCTCCCCTGTGGCACTCAGCAGGTCATACACACTCTCATTGTAGATCTCCAGCATGCTGCACCGGCAGGTGTACGTCACCTCGCCTGATCCCTGCATTACAGAGACCAGTATGCACACATGTCATCAAGCTCAACTTCTGTGCCGGTCAGCTATTCTGGAGAAACTGAACATTGCTGCAGAGGCAATGATGATACTGTTGCAACTCTGTTGCATAGCACAGCTATCGCTGAAAGCAAACCTTTACCTGGATGCTCCCATACATGAAAAAAGGCTTGCACATTTGCACTGTCTATGGCAATTGGTAATGTTGACGCGTACCTGCTGCTGTCGCTTCTCTTCAATTTGTGCAAACAGCTCTTGAAAGACCCGTGGAATCAGTCCTCGGTCCTGCATTATAAGTCACAGGTCAACGCATGCAGAATGAACAGTATAAGGTTGTACCATGTTGATGTTGTGCGCGAGCAGATGCCGCTGTCTCTGCTGGTGCGCGCTTTGCTGACATGCACAAGTAGATGTGCAGAGCCTAGCTCTCATGATGACTGACCGCTGTTTTGACTGCTGTCAAGCTGTGGGCATACAGTCATGTGCATATTGACAGGTGTCACCTGATGATTTGTTCCTCCTACACCTCCCCCAACTGCTTCTTGCAGGTGCCCCAGCATTGTATGTGTCTTACCACTGCCAGTCTGGCCATAGGCAAAGATACAGGAGTTGTAGCCTGTCAGACAGTTGTCTACAATCGGCTTGCCCACAACTGCAGGTCAAATCAACATTAAGTCAATCTTCAAACGCGTACTCTGTCCCCACAGATGTCACACAACAGCTGGAAATGACATCTGTTTTGTGTGAACTTGACAACCATCAACAAGGTCCAAGGGTGAAGAAAGAAGCTGACCAGCAAATACACCTTCCTGCTGCACTGACATGTCCAGCACAGCATCAAAGGTGAAGTATGGCGTGTCCTGGGCATTCAACACCTTGATTGTGTTGGATGCAACTTGCTGAATGCACATGCCTCCCCCTGCAACATGGTACGGGTGTTTGTACTTGCTTGTCTGCATTGGTGACATGTACATGCATTGCATGGAATGCTGTTTCATCATCCACGTTGCTATCGCTGACAAGACGGCTCAAACAGCGGCGAGCATACCTAAAAAGGTCTCTCTGTCATTCACAGGCCTGATGCGTACAATCACCTGCAGCAGCAAGCTAGTGTGAAGTTGTGTTTTGACTTTTGAGCAGCTTCATTGTTCAGCATACAGTCAGCCTACCTGTACATTGTCGCTGGCTGTGCTAAGCGCAGGTTGCTCCAACTCGGTTGCCAGAGCTCTCTCCTCTGCTGCTTTGAGCCCCCTGTGCTTGCGTATGCTGTGTGTGACTGGAGAGCGAGTTGCATCTTGATGCGGGCGTAGTCTTGATGGTGTGTACGCTGGGCTGCTTAGTGAGCTGATGGATCTTTCAAGCCGGCTAGTGGCTGAAACCTTTCTTGGAGGCTTGGATGCTGATGAGCTCACTTTCTGATCGCGTTTCGACTGTGCCGCAAAAGGAGACGACGAAATCTTTGGTGACTGAAGAGGCTGCAGAAGTCAATCAACTGTCTGCAGACCTTTTGCGGGTCAGCAAGCACATGCATGCAAACACTCCGACGAATATTACCACGTCTATGATACCGCTGTTGTCCAAGACTTGCAGGGCCTGGTCATCAAAGGCTCTTTGAAAACCTGTCTTCCTGCTAGACCTGCTGGGGGACGGTGTGTGCAGCAGCTGCTGAGGTTTCAGGCTGTCAACACGCGTCAACAAACTATCTTCTGGCTGGATGTTTTCGTCTTGAGTAAAACTAGAATGTGTGGAAGACAACAGCGAATCTTGCAGCAGCCTTTTATGCTTCTTGTCCGAACTGCGCTTGAAAGCGCTCATGATCGACTGCATGCTTGCAAACTGCTATGAGCTGTTTGATCTTCGCGTTCTATATGCGTCTAGCAAGCAAACGAGATCAGCTTAGGCATTCCGCCGGGCTTGAAGCACAGTGCCCTAGGTGGAATGGCATGCCGACGCCTGCTTGCAGCTAACTGGAACGTTCAGGTGGCTGTTGCTTTTCAATTTGTAGCGATTGTTTGTCCACAAAATTGATTATCCTCAAGCTCGTTAAAATTCACCTCGACAACACATTGACCACGTCAATACAACACATTGACCAGCTCAACCCTGCATTTTGGGGGACACATGCATGCCTGTACGACTGTGCACCGAACTCCTTAAGGCTTGAGTCTACGCTTGACATGGAAAATGATCAGGCGAAGACATGTGTGACCACTGATGAAGCCAACTTACGCAGTCACCGCCTGTCCGACAGTGACTGCGGGCTTAGTGAATTTTTGTACTCACAACTCAGTTCGATCAGTAGCCAGCCAAGTTTGACGGAAGTCAGCGCACCCGTCGGTCAATACGCAGATACAGTTGGCAGCGCTCAGCAGCCAGAGTGTCTGCCAGAAGCAGCATCGATTGGGCCAGGATCATCTTCAGGCAGTAGCAGCATCGTTCTGCATGACATCCCTCACGTGGGGGATCAGACTGCTGAAGGGGGAGAGCTGGAAGAATCAGGCAGCCTGAAAGCTGAATCTGTATTGCTAGACCCTTGGTCAGATCCTTTTGGAAAGGTCCAAATTGAAGATAGGTAGTGTGTTTGCAGGTATCTGCCACTGCACACAGCTCTTGTTAGTTTTTGCATCATGTGCATGGCGCATGCCTGCAGGCCTCCAGTGACCAACGAAATGAACTCAAATTTTGTTCAAGAGTTTCTGGCAGAGTTGGGAAGTACTACAGAGCCTTCCAACAAACATGTTACATCCGCATCTGCAGGCAGGTGACAGCTAGTCCTGTATCAGGCACGCACTTGTATGTCAGCCACTCCATGCACATACGCCACAATTGCTACCAGCCTGTCATTTGCTCGTTGTCCAACACACATGCCACTGTATGCTGTTCCTTGCTAGCACATCATTGCAGCCCACCAGCTGCAAAAAATCGAGTCGCTTACTGCATTTGTGACCGCACTCCAGGTGCAGTACAGCGTCCTCAGACTGCTGGGGCTGCACTGCCAAGCAGGCAACTGCAGCAGTCTGTATACAGTCACAGCTCCCCATCGCCACTTGAGTCCTCACAGCAGCAGGACATGCTGCATAGCAGCCTCACACCAGAAACACAGCAAGCACTGCTGCAAGCAAGCAGGAGCAGTCTGGGCCTGCCAGGCTGTCCTCATCTCACCCCATATCTCTCCACCGCTACCATGCCAGCACCTGCTTTTGGCCCACAGCAAATCATGGACAGTAACCAACTTTCATCATTGTGGCATAGCAGTCAGCTGGCAAACCTCAACAGCAGCACTCAACAGGGGATGGCATCATCGCAGTCAGTTCCGCCTCTGCAGCTGCCTGCTCATGTGCAGCAATGGCTAGCTACCCTGGCACACGATGCACAACAGGCTTCGGGCAGTAGCACGGCGCTAGATCAGCCTGCTAGCAGGGGGACGCATGCACAGGCATTTGCATCAAGCCCAGGCCATGCAGCTGCTTCTGCTGAAGTTCAGGAGGGTTTCAGACAAATGAAAGCTGAGCTGGCAGATGTGAAAGCACGATTTGCTGAAACTCAGGCATGATCTCTGTCAGACTGTTGTTGTCTATCCTGCATGGCTACAGTGATCTTCCATCTGTGAGTATGGCTGGACCAGAAACAAGCCAGAAACATGAACAAGAGCCACGAACGCAACACACCATCACCACCTCCCTTGATGGCTCTCTGATCTCCCTCATTTTACATGCTGGTCACGGTGTCATCAAGTGCACACCTTGTGAACAACCCCTGTGCAGCATGTGCATAATGGTGCTTCTAATGAATCCGTCAATGATCAGTCACAGCACAGGAGTGCATGTTGATTGTAGCACTCACGGAAGCGCAACAGATGTTGTCACAGGCTGCGCTTGAGGAGACACAGCAGCAGCTCCTGATCACAGATGACCGTCGGTATAGCTTACCAGTCAGAGGACGCAGCCCTGAGCGGGCAGACACTGTCAGCCCTCAGAGGCTGAGAGCCATGCAGGAGATTGTGCAGGACTTGCGTGCTGAGATTGCTGACCTCAGAGGCACAGTCTACCAGAAGGATGCTGAGCTGGACACGCTTCACAGGTGAGGCCAGCAGGGTCTGCATTCTTAATGCTGTTTGCACTTCAGAAGCAGATCAGCAGTTACAAAAACTGCCCAGTGCCTTGTATGTTTTGCCTAGATAGTGAATCCACATGCTCTATTGTTGAAGCAATTCCTGCTTAGATCCCACAATGCAGCTGAAAGAAGCGCTGTGCGTAACACAGTGCTGCTGGTCAGCAGGCATGGCTGGTCTGTCACGGTGCAAAGAAGTATACTATGTTTCTTGTTGACGATGCATGGCATCAGTAGAGCCCCATCCAATGCAATAATATAGTAATATCCTGTGCATGCTCCAGGTTGCAGGATCAGAAGGGCAGTGAGCTTCAAGCAGCCCTGTGGCAAGTGACAAGCGAGGCTGGCAAAGCATCCAGAGCTCAGACTGACCTCATCACCTGCAGGGAGGCCTGCAAGAGCCTAGAGGAGCAGCTTGCTGAGGCACAAAGGAAGTAAGTGCGCGTCGCCTGGACTGTGGACTGGATAAAAGCCTGTATTGTTTGTGCATACCTCAAATTCTGATGGGCTGTCTAATGCACCAACATCTTCATGTGAGCAGCTTCACCTCACACGCCTTACAGATGCAGCTGAGCCAGGGTTGTGACCGGCACGATTGCACAACTACAGCAGTGTTCTGCAAGTTGTTCACACTGAGGCTGACTTGTGTATGCTTGTATTCAGTAAGCTCTCAAACAAATACCCTTGCCTGCTCAACCTTCAGCTTGCATGTCTAAAGTACCACTTATCAGCCCCTGCAGTTCGTCCCTAGTCGAGATAGTCTGGTGTTGATGACAGGTCGCAGCATGCGGCAGGGGAGCAGCACCTGCTGGAGAATGTCATTGCAAAATGGCGGCAAGAGAATGTCTCCCTGCGCAGCAGCTGCTCACGCTTGCAGGATGAGCTGACTAATGTCAAATCCCAACTTCAGGTACATGTCAAGATCGTCACAACATGCATCACTCTGTTTACATACTGGGCGTGCTGCCTTGATGCTGTAATTGGTGACATACATTGGAGTTTTTCACCTGCAGGCCAACAGAGCCGTCATGGTTGGGCGTTCTGCCACCACCCCTGCTCACCATCAACTCAGATGGCTTAGACACCATCATCTTCTTGACAGACTCAAACTGAACAGCGCATGATTGCAGGACAGCATGAATCAAGTCAAAGGGGCTGAGAGGACAGCCAGCGCAAGCGAAGCTGAAGCTGATGCCCTATGCAAGGAGAATAGTGCCCTCAAGCAGCAGCTATTCTCTATGCAGCAAGACTGTAGCAGAAGCAGAGGTGCCTATCATGCTGTCACTGCTGAGCTTGCAGAACTGAGAGGCAGCATCAGGCAAGTGTGCAAGCCAGCTTGAAGCATCCATACCACCATGCTCGACATACATCTGCATGCAAATACATGTGCATGCTCTGTTGCTCAGGTATGCCTGTCAGGCGTAGTAATGATGGGCCATGCAACATGGCAACTATTCTCGGCCTCAGGCACATGCTAGTCAGCCATGCTATCAATACACTATATTCACAGGATAGATGGTGCACTGCAGGCAAATGCAGAAGGCTGATGCAAGCGCCATGCCGCCTTTCTATCACGCAGGCCAAAGCATGTATGCGATTGCAGGGCAGCGGCCTAAAGGTAAGCCCTGGCACGCAGCTCACGACACAGCTTGAATGTCACAGCATACCTTGGTATCAACAATGGGCTACTGGTCCCACTCATGTTATCATCCGTCAATGGAGGCGACATGTCACCATGCTCTCACATATGCTCAATTTGAAGTCAAGCATGCTGGTGGTAGTGACCTTACTCCCAGATCTGGCAGTTTCAGATGCAAGTGGCCTTGTGCATCTCCACTGGTCAGTGCTTGATCAAGCCAAAGGATATGCCGCAGGGCAGGGTGGCTTTGTAGATTTAGATGCATCCTCAGAGTCTGCACCCAGCTATCCAGACCACAGAATGCAGAAGTCACAGGCATGGCCAGTGGCACCTACTGAGCAGCTCGCAGCTGGAGCTTGTAAAGATGCTGGGTGAGCAGCTGTGCCTCTCAAGAGCACGCACTCCCTTTCTACTGACATAAACTTGGATGGACCGTAGGAGGTCAAAGCCCCCCCTGAAGATGCTTGATGTCACGCTGCTGGTTGTTCACTGATGTGAGGATAGTAATCGCTGATGTGAGCACTATCACTCATGACGGCTATCATGCCCTACGGGTATCTGCTGCACATGGAACCAAGCCTTCATGTCCACTGCTGATGTAATGCCTTGCCTGCTGTTGATGTGCAGGCTGATCAAGGCCAACAGGCAGACAGGCAGATCCAGCCTCTCAAACAGCATTCAGACGCCTTGGGGTCAGCCTGAGCCCGCCACAAGGGACTTGCACTCCAAAGCTGGATCGCCATGGCGGCAAGCACAGTCTGTGTCATCAAAGGATGGGACTGCTGCAGCAGACAGATACGCCTCCTCCCGAGACGCCTTAAACAGAGTATGTATGTTGAAGCTGCCTGTCTGCTGGTGTCTGGCGTGCATGGACCTTCACCTCTTGCAACTTGGTCCTGAACCCATTGCAGTAATACAATATTGTGAGCATTTGCACGAGGCTCCTGGTGAAGCAGACTGCTATCGCTTGCCCACTGTGTAGAACTGCTGTTTGGGCCTACTGTATCTCATTTGCTTATAGCATTCCTGGTACAGGATGCAGCGGTGAGCAGAGGATCAGACTGTGGTGCCTCAGCAGCGGATGACAGCCCTGCTGACAGATCTTGGGATGCAGACTCTTGGCACAGACATGCAGCGCAGCACAGTCAGAGAAGCTCAAGTCTGGCGGTGCCCACTGACAACAGCAGACACGCTGGCAACAGAGCCTCATCACAGCAAGTAAAGCAGCAAAGTAGCGCTCCAGCACAGCAAATGTGCAGCAGGCATGACTATGCTGGGTCTGGGCCACCTGATCATCTGCAGGCAAGGGAAACGTCAGAGCATCACAGCCTTGACTTGGACAAGTCAAGGGCAGGCCAGGGCTCAGGTCAGGTTGCTGCTGGCCCGACAGGCAGTCAGAGGCCCCATCACCAAGAGCATCAGCACAGGTTTTGGAACCAGTCTATAAATGACAACCGCTGTCCAGCAGAGGGACCCAAAGAGAGGCAGGCAAGAGACTCTGCAAGACCAGCTGCAAAGCCTTACGCCACTGATCAGTCCTTGCAGGTAATTTTGCCACTTTTCAGACATACAGATGTACTGGCATTTCCTGTTGCATTTTCATTGACATCGATCATCTTGTGTATCATTGCAGATGCCACGAGCTTGATGCCACTGTTAGCAACCCTGTGACAGCCTGTTTGTGCATAATGCAGGCTATGATCAGAGATTCTCAAGGTCTGGAAGACAAGCTCATGAAGCTGAATCAGGAAAAAGCAGAGCTGGAAGCTGAGTATGCCAGGATGCCCAGCCATGCTGGACGCAACCTCAAGGAGCGCAAGCGTAAGACAGACATTGAGTGTCGCTTTGAGGTGCTTGATCAGGACGTGAACAGTATAAGATTGCAGCTGAAGAAGCTTGGCCTGAAATGATAGCTTGTGACACAGCATACCCAGATGTGTGCAGCTCTTACTGTGCGACAGGTACTCTTCACAAGGTGACTGCCATGGCAACCATTGTCAATGGGTCTTGATCAGTGCATCTAACATCATTTGGAAAAAAACCTGCATGAAATGGCCATAACAACAGTCAATATGTAACCACCCCATGGCCTGCAAGCAGAGCTGAAATAATCAGTCAGTTCAAGTCTTTGCGCAAGCCACTCAGACTGCAAACATTGCATGTTGTGTAACGCTCACACACAGCCCGTGGTAACAAATGGGGGAACGACAAATGTGGAGCAAGACTTCAAGGCAGCCTTAACACAGTCGTGTGCCTATATCATGCAAGCAGACGTCATGCAGCTTTTGTCAGATTGACGCAGCCCGACCTTGTTGCAGGCAGATCTGTTGAGGTAAAACCTGTGATCGCTACCTCCCGCAAGATATATGCAACTGGCCCCCACCGGTACATCCCACTTGCGTCCCTTCGCAGCACTGTTTACTGGAAGGAACCTTTTACCCAACGCAAGTACTGCGAAAATTGGGGTGATCAAGCAATCTGTACAAAGAGGTCATCCGACCAGACATTTTGCGGCGTCTTCTGCTCAGCTGCATTCTGATAAACCGATCAAATCATTAGACATGGCTGAAGAGCACTATCAAGTGCTGCAACCTGTGAAAGTCACCTCAGACAGCCTTGTCACCTACACTGGGGACCGTATTTTGGTTGGGTGCTTCCCAAGAGCTTTCATCACTGAAAAGGATGCAGATGGCATTGTCCTTGGATTTGAGATCTCTCAAGGGCCCGTTGCCATTCAAGATTTCAGTCTTGGCAAGGTGCGATAGAAGCAAGCTGGCCACGCTGACCTGTTGCATATGCTTATAAGTCAGCACACTGCAAGCAAGCATCTCAAGTATCTTTGTTGTCTGCAGCTACAATGTAGTGCTTTTGTGAGCTCAGCTCGAAACAAGTTGTGGTGGATGACACCTCATTGGGGCTCACAAGCACGAGACATACTTCCAGGTGACCTTGCTTACTGAAAGCACAGACACCACACCTGCAACACAGAGCATGTTGCTGTTTAACTCTTCTGTGACTCCATGAAGTTTCTGATCCTCTACAGCATACACCTGCATCTGCCGCATAAGACCCTTGCTCGTGTCTGGGCTACGCAGCTCGACTAGCTGTTAATCAAGAACCTGCTCAGCCAAACAGCATAAGCGTACCTGCTTTTAGCAGTACAGCTCCGCGCTGCCACATCCGCATGCTTGTTGTGCAGAGACACAATTTGTGCTGATGCAAACACGTGAGGATGGTCCCTACGTGGTCCTCCTGCCCCTCATAGACAAGGGCACATTTCGAGCCACATTGAGACCGCCTCGCAAGGGCCTTGATGGAGCCCATGACTTGCGCATACGCATTGAAAGTGGTGATGCCTCTGTGAAGGAGAGCAAATGGGAACATGCTCTCTACGTTGCTGCTGGCAATGACCCTTACGCCCTGCTGGATGCAGCAGTGGCCAAAGCAGCAGCCTTGTCAGGCGGAGCTAAGCCTTTGTAAGCCCTCATTGTCAAGCTTCTCATTTTCATCTTCTGCAGAACAGTTCATTTTCATCCTCTGCAAAACAGGATACTCATGTGGGTGTACTTATCTGCTCTGGTGGGTGTGTTGTATGTGTTTGATCTCCTGCAGCCAACATATTGTGCAGATGCTCTCAATTATTTGCTGCGGCTCTGGCTTGCAGACTGAAGCACACATCCCCGTTGTTTAGTTGATGGGTCTTTTCTGTGAGATAGACAAATTGCCTGACTGTTAATCTTGCTTGCAGGTCTCAGAAGCAGATACCTAAGTCTCTGGATGTGTTTGGGTGGTGCACCTGGGACGCGTTCTACTTCCGAGTTTCTGCCAAGGGCATCATAGATGGCTTGCGCAGCCTGAAGGATGCTGGCGTCTCTCCCAAGCTTCTTGTCATTGATGATGGTGGGCATGCAGCAAGACCCATACAGCATATGTCTGCCTTTGGCTCAACAAGTTGGTGGACTGCTTGCATTCACAACCACTGGTGAGACTGGTGGACATGGCAAGGCCAGGCGCAATCACATCACTCACCATTCAGCCATTGAAACACAAATGACGTCATGACAGGAGACAGTGAGAGTGCATGCCCAGCATCCCGGCCAGGATACTGACCTCTCTTTCTGTCGAAGGTTGGCAGCTGACGGAGGTAGATGAGCCATACCGCAAAGCCGCAGCAGCAGCTCGTGTGGCTCAGGCCCGTGCCATCCAGACCCCTGCCGTTGCAGAAGGGATCACAGGGGGTGACCCAGATGCTGTCATGCACCCAGCCCAGGCCACGGAAGCGACCCCCCCTGATGCATCACAGTCAGCCCAGAGCATGCTACCACAAGGCACCCCCAGCAGCACCCACTCCACTGGCAGTGGCCATGGCCTTCTCAGCTCAGCCAAGGAGCAGCTTTTGTCCTTGTGGGCGTCCATGCTGAATCTGATCAGTACAGCAGTTGGCAGACTTCTGTACGCCTTAAATGCTGTCTTCTCCAGCATGGACTTCCCACAGGCGGCGCTGGATGCAATGTCAAGCTTGGCAAATGGTCCCATGAAGAAGAAGCTGCTAGAGTTGTACGCCGAAGGCGGAGACCACAGCCGACGCCTGTCTTCAGTGCTAGCCAATGGCAAGTTCTCATCTGTTCAAGCAGGCCCTGATGAGCCATGGGAGGTATGCTGCATCCCAGAAACAGAACCCCAGGTTCCTCATGCATATGCTAATTGATCAGGGTGCTGAGCCTTGATGCCAGCTGTCATTTGATGCAGTCAAGTGCAGGCATGCCAGTTGTGGTAAAGCTGCAGAGAGATGCTGCCATGTATTCAATCTGCGTCTGCCAAAGCCCGGTTGATAATGTCACAGCTGACTATGCAGACATTTGCTTGTACCAGTCTGGAGACAGTCCCTTGCAGCACCAAGCATTATCAATCCAGCACATGCTGGCATATTGCACTGCTCGAATGTTTGGAACAGATCTGGCACAAGGTGTGACAGCAACTTCTGCCATGCAATGGTTCCCACAAAGCCTAGCTGACTCATGTCTCTGGATTCACCTGATTGCAAGCAGGCTCATATGGCATAGGCTGATCGGGGGGGCCATGACTGCAGGGCGACCATACAAACACCGAGGATCTGACCAGTGTAGTGCAACATGTGAAGAAGGAGTTCGGCTTGGACTTTGTGTACTGCTGGCATGCCTTGCATGCCTATTGGAGCGGAGTCAGTGCAAGTGCTGCAGGAGTGCAGGCCTATGACAGCCAAATCACCTTCCCAACACCCACGCCAGGTACTTGCGCCTCAACACATGCTTCGACACGTGCACCATCAAAATTCAGGTCTACTGCCTCCATGCTGCATGGCGCACTGCAGTGATGGCAAGGCTCTACTTGCAACTGCCTTGCTCAGCTTGTAAGTCACTCGACAGATGGCGGTGGTATACAGATTGCAGTGGTATACTCAGGACTGTGAAAGCAAGGGAATGCTTGCAGAAAGGGCTTTGTCTGCTGACATTGTGCACAACAGGATGTGACTGTTGAGTTGCAGTGTTGCTGTGCAGGTATTGTGGAGCTTGAGCCATCAACGCTGTGGAACCCCCAGGTTGTGGCTGGAATTGGGGCAGTCTCAGACCCAACCAAGCTGCACAAAGACATGCACACATACCTAGCAGGTGCATCTGCTCTGTCCATTATTGGCGTGTGTAGTTGTATGCATTGTGAGGCAAACATTAGCCAACATCAGCTACTGATGCTGTACATGCATTCTACACCAGCTTGACCAGTTCCCACCTTGAATGTGCACCTGCTGCCAGTTCACAACTGATACAGTTACCCTTGAGCACTGAACTTGTTTTGCCATGCACAGTGCAGTCTGTGCGAGCACAACCTGTGAGATAAACACAATCGAGACATGACAACTGAGTTGTTGATGAGTCTGGGATGCCCCATTGCTGTATTTTGTGCCAAATTTTGCCTCGTAGTATTGCTTCTTAGTCGCATGTGGGTGTGGCATGACAGTCTGACAGGTCACTGACGCATCGTGTGTGGTTGCAGACTGCGGAGTGGATGGGGTGAAGGTAGATGTGCAAGGCACTGTAGGGCTAATGGGATCCAAGCTGGGAGGGGGGCCAGACATGACTCGCAAGTACCACCAGTCACTGGAGCGTTCTGTGCAAGCAGCCTTCCCAGGCAATCATTGCATCAACTGCATGTGCCACTCCACAGAGAACCTGTACAGGTGTGACCTTTTTCTGTCTATAGCAAGCACGGCCATTCTTTTCAGAGAAAGCAAGCCAAGATTGGGTTGGTCTCTGCACAATGATAGCACATGGCTTACATGCATTAGCATACCTTATGCGATAGTTGCAGACTGTATTTTCTCAGCAGGAAAAGCCTGTAACAGCATGCTTGCACAAGCAACACTTGTCCAATCGAGCATCAGCTTTGGTGTGCCATGTTTCTGGGCTGTATGTCAAGTGCGTGAGGTCCTGACTAGTCTTGTACTGATACAGGATGGAGAACGCTGCTGTAGCACGTGTATCAGATGACTTTTACCCAACAGATGCTGCCTCTTGGAGCAGCCACCTGGGTATCTGTGCGTACAACTCCCTCTTCATGGCTCCCCTGGTGCAGGTACCAGTGTCCCCCTTCATGCATCCCAGTTCTCTATAGCCTCTGTCAGTAGCGTTGGCTTGGTTGTGTTGTGGCCTTGCAAAGACTGTGCAGCAAGCAGCACCGTTGGTGCGTACAAATGCGGCCTGTCTGTCTTGCATTCTCCCACAAGCTGACTGAAGAAGATTTGCTTGCACTTACTGAGGTCTCCCTCTTTTGTGCAGTAGTACAGCATAGTGTTCTCAGCATTGATGGCCCTCACTGCATTTGCTGGCACTCATCAACTTGTGTGGACATCATCTGTCCTTGCCAAATGTGGCGCATGCATCATTGATGATATGTCTGCAGCCTGACTGGGACATGTTCCACTCCAAGCACCCGGCCGCCTTGCTGCACGCCACAGCTCGAGTGGTCTCAGGCAGCGGCATCTATGTGAGTGACAAGCCTGGTGCGCACGATGTACACCTGCTGCAGCGTCTGGTGCTACCCAACGGCTGTGTCATCAGGCCTCAGCTTCCAGGCCGCCCCACTAAGGACATCCTGTTTGCTGACGTACTCAAGGACAACAAGACCCTGCTCAAGGTATGCGTCTCCCTTCGATTCCTTGTACGCAGCACTTGTTGTACAGGCATTACACACTACACATGCTTTTGTGTCCCTAGAAAGAGTCTGAATGTCCACACGAGAACATTGCGCGCGCGCGCGTGTGTGTGTGTGTGTGTGTGTGAACTTTGGTGAATTTTGGTGAACTTTGGTTCTGATGGAGCATTTTCTTGTTCTCAACAAATGACAGGCACTGGCTGGTTGCTGTAGCTCTGTTCAGTGTCCAGGTCATGTTTGTAGGGTTGTGCAAATGCGTGCATCCTGATGACAATACGTTGCGCTTACAGGTGTGGAACACAAACCCAGTGAATGGCCTGGTGGGCGTCTTCAATGTGCAAGGCTCCTCCTGGAGCCGCAAGAAGCGCCGCTTCTACACTCATGACCCCTCCCCCCCTGTCCTGGAGACCCTAGTCACCCCCACACATGTCCACAGCTTTGCCCAGCCTGGCAGCGCGCCCCAGCGCTTTGCCATGTGGAGTGACCAGACCCAGGCCCTCATCCTGTCTGCCCACCAGGAGGATGGCATGACAGTCAGACTAGCTGCTGGGGCCAGTGATGTAGTCACAGTAGCGCCCATGTTTGGGGTTGGCACTGCTATACAGGTGGCTTGCATTGGTTTGGTCAACATGCTGAATGCTGGGGGAAGTGTGCTGAGTGTGAAGCTGCAAGAGGGGCAGGGCAACAGGAAGGGCATTTTCTGTGAGGTGCTGGTCAAGGGTGCTGGGAGTTTGGTGCTGTATGCCAGTGCACCACCAGTGGATGCTCACGGCAATGGCGCAGGTCTCAGGCACAGCTACACTGACCACCAGAAGAAGCTGACTGTCGAGGTGCCAGTGACATCTGACTTGCAGACAATGGTGCAAATTCGCTTCTGAAAACCCTACAGCTTGATTAAGTGGCAGCATTCATGGGTTTGGCACTGCACAAATGGTCAGCTGATGTCCATAAAGTGTCTTGCAAAGTCTTGTACTAGCATAAACTCATTGAGTAGGGCTTCTGAGTATTGCTTGATGTATACACGGATGATGCCAAGAACCTTAACCTGTGTTTCCTGGCCTTGTATCTCGTACAATATTTTGGTATGGGCTAAACATGCATTTGTACAAAGTCCATTGTATGGTCGTTTCTGCTGCAAATCACCTAGCGCACCAAATCACGTTTCTATGTCACCCTGCAGAGCTGTCTCACGAATCATCTACAGGGTGTGCCCATCAGACAACACATTCATGGCACTCGACTGGTGTGCTGACATAATCGATCATAGACAAAGCCTCCGTGTTTCATGTAACAGACTCATTGACACAAGCTTTGTTGCATGCCTCCAGCATCATGACCTGTGACATCCCAATCAGTGTCGTGTAGGCAAACTTGCAAGCCTGGCACTGATGCAACAGCACCAATTGGCATCACCTGTTGTAAATGGCTACCATTCCAAAGGTCGCAAGAACAAACATGACTGTCATGTTATGGAACAAAATCTTGATGGAAAAGGCATCCGGAATCACAATACACAAGCTATGAAAAAGACACTCCAGCAATGCCAGCAGCATGGTTGCGTCACTCCCTTCTGCTCAACTTGACACTAAGTATGACAGGCAAATGCTGCATTATCACCCAAGCAGCCAGTGATGCGGTTTGCTACTGCGTTATCTCGTTGCTGCTGCTGGCAGGCCCTGAAGCCTACAGTCATCTTGATTGCAGGAGCCTGCTGCCCGCCATGATCACTGTCCATATTTGTGACCTTTGCAGGGTGCACTCCATGAACAGCTGGGATGGCAGGCTGGCCTTCTAGGGGTTGTGCCCCATCACACCCCTGCTGACCCAAGGCAACAGCTTGCTGAGAGCTGTTCGTCTTTGCGGCACTTTTTGGTGCATTTGGTTGCACAGAACTGCTGTGAAGTGTACGCTGGCGCATATTCTCCATGCTTTCATGCAGCATACAGGCCCTGGCACAAAAGTCCTCGCTTTGAGCCTCAGAAGAGACATCTGCAGAGCACACAAGGGTCAGGCATATGTACACTGACGGTCGCAATGCATGAGAGCCTTGGCCGGCAATCACAGCTCACCTTCAGCATCTGCACTGTAAACAGGCAAGGCTGAAAATGTCACTTGAACTTTGGTGATGCCTGTGATTGATCAGGTTTTGTCTGGGTGTGTTAAGCAGAAGTGTTGCTGTTCTGCTGTCACCTTTGGGCTCGCCCTGACAGCTCACTCTGCCTGTGCTGGGCTCAAATGCCAAGCTGTGATTTTGCTGCCTTCTTTCGCTGACTGGACTCGCACTCCTGCCAGTACATCGGCCTGCAACAGCTGCCAAGCTCAGACCTGTATTGCCATGCCTCACTCATGATCCATATCAAACAAACACAATGTGATCACATAAAAATAGCGGTGTGCGGCGTATGTGCATGTTGGTTGATGCTGTCAAGAGCTGGAGGATGATCACTCACATTGACCATGTCTTTGGGCTACAGTATGACAGCCCACAATAGGCATGCATTCTGGCCAAAGCTGCAGTGCACCAGACCTGTGTCATGCTGGCTGATGGAAATGCCTGAAGGGCTCAGAACGCTGTCCCTCAGCAGTGGCATGGGCCCATCTCTCTTGCACAGCATTTGCAAGCAGGTGCTGGCAAGCTCCACAACGCCGCACCCTGCAATCAACTCCCTTTGGTCGCTTGTCACTTGCCTGAATATGGGTACACCTGCTTCAGCCCTGTACTTTTGCACACCCAGCTCGGGCAGCTTCATGTTCCCTCAGTCTATACATCTCCAACATACAGGAAAGCTTTGCTACCATACATCAAAGCTGATACTGGCAATTGCTTTCTGAACCTGTGCAAATGGTCCTCCTGTCAATATATGCATAGTTGTGATTCTTGTCAGCGTTTGTGCAGGACGTAAATACAGCCATACCAACAGATTCTACTCCACCCAAAAGGAAAGACAAACAGGAAGCCGCAGCAGCATGAAACAGACAGCCAACACATCCTTCATAGCAGTTGCGTGACATGTCAGTATTCATAGCCAAAAGTGCTTTGCTGACCTCTCACCTGCCAAACATTGAGAAGCAGCAGCAGTGGCAGAGCGAGGCCACAGACACACACAGAGCACATTGTGCTGTACAGCCACAATGATCAGGCTCATGCACACTGTTGCCTCTGCTGCCATGCGCCCTAGGCCAGTGGCACTGTGGGTATGACTAGGGATCTGCAGATCTTGCAGCATGGCCAAGGAGGGATGAGAGGAGGTTCGGTGAAAAAGGCTCAAGCCCCAGCAGAGACTCCACACGGCTTGGGTGACCCTTGGACTTGCATGGCTGGCGACAGCAGCCCCCCTGTGAGCGCTATGGTGTGGTGGAATTCCAGTGCGTGTGCAACAAGGTTAGAATGGTCTCCAGAGCCAAACAGGAGGATGACATAGAGATTCACAAGAGCCAATGCCCCCTCACAGGGTAGGGCCTTAGCCTTGGCAAATGTATATTTAAGCCGGCAACCATTGGGGTATGCCTTGTACACTAGGCCAATCACAACTAAACAAATGATATAGAGATGTTGAGTGTTGGTGTGTCATGATCAAGAGGTAGGCAGGGTTGCCAGCTGCAGGCAAGTGCTGAGTGGTCGTTCACACAGCCAGACTGCATGGTTGTCTGCCAAACATCTGGTGGATGGTGAGAGTGTCACTGGCCTTGCTGTTGCTGCAATGATCATGACTTCCAGCATTTTGCTGGGTTTACACAAGTTATGGTGTATGTGCTGACCACGCCACTTCATTGATGTCGTTTGCAAGCATTGCCATGATGCAGCATCAACACAACACCCACAGTGACTACAAAGCCTGCCTGTTAACCTGATAGGCCGAACTTTGACAGTCATACCTGTGAAAGAGGCAGGCCTGGGGTGACCCAACAAAGGCCTCGGGCTGCTGTGCAATAGCACCCGCCTCCAGCTCAGACAGAGCTGCTTCCACTACGTTCACAACCTGCTGATGCAGGTGTCATTCGTTTCTTGTTGTCTGAACAGCCAAAGGGTTCTTTGACAGGCACTGTACAAATTCAACAAGATGTTGATAGTGATGAGCACCTGCACTGCTTGATTGGGCCATGCACAGTACAAATTCAACAAAATCTTGACTTTCATGGCAAGGACTGACTGTTTTTGCAGCGTGCTTTCAGGTATGTGTCAGCTGTGGATGCTGATTTGCAGTGCTGATGCTGCCGCTTGATGCATGATTGACATTCATAACAGCCAGGCCTAGTGGACTCGCCTGTTGTGAGCCTGTGATGGCTGGCACACCAGTGGGAAAGAGTGTGGCCACTGCAGAGGCATGCCAGCCATTCACACAAAGCTGATGGAAGACAGAACCCATAAGCAGGTCAAATTGATGGCCGGCAGCTGGCGCCAGACAGCTTTCGATTGTACCAGCTGCTGCCTTCCTTGTCTTGAGATCCTGCTCTTGTGAAGTCACCTTGAGATCACGTTGACTATCCGCTGCTGCTTGATGTAGCACCTGTCGATAAGACATTAAGCTTGTTACAATGGCAGGCTCGATAGGCATTATCTCAGACAACAGGTTGTCAAAGTGTGCAGAAACGTCGGGCTGACAGCACGATGGACCTACCTTTGGATGGTCTGCATCAAACCTTTTGTCCTGAAGCCAATCATCAAGCGGTCCCATGACATTCCACAGCAAGCTACTAATTGCAGAAGCCAGCTTGAATGCAGAGCCATCAGGTAGCTCAAGCGGCCAGCAAAAGACCAGCAGAGCATTGTTCTGCAATCACCAGCTCAGAGAGGGTATGATGCATGAGGTCTGCAGCATCTTGAAAATTTAGGTTTATGTGTCTTTCACTAACCTGGCAGGTGACATAGGTCACCTTGAAGCCGGGAGAGGGATCTGGGCATGTGACGCACCGTACCTACTGTTGCAGGAAGACAACGTGCCTCCTTCTCCCAGGTGATGCAGCAGTCAGCACAATACGTAGGCTGCTGCTATGATAAAGTTCAGTGCCAGGTCTCTGGCCTTCCTCACCTGCTGACCTGTCATTCTTGAGGTGACGCCAGACAAAGCCACGAGTAGAGAGCTCATTGCTGTTGCCCGGGCAGCATGAGCCGGACTGTTAGGATATATGTGAAACACCTGAGTACAGAAAAGTCAGATCGCTGTGTCTGGAGACTTGCAACAACGTGCCACCGCTCTTGCCTGTGGACTCGAATTTTGTTCTCTTGTCCCCACTTCCAGCAACATAGCCCAGGGGCATGATGCCTCAGCGGCTGACATACTCGTCTGCTTGTTGAGCGAGTGATCACAGATCAAGTGGCGCAAAGAGAAGCTTCATGATTTCCAAACAATCGTGGCGAACGTGACACAGCAAGCTTTTATCTGATGCATCGATGGATCGGTGCGCAACGGAGTGTCTCTGAGCCAGCATGAGCACCGTTGCTGACTGCAATGAACATGCCCAGTCAACGGATTTTCAGTCAACGGATTCTCAGACGAGACCAGTCAGCATCCATCAGGTCAGCTTGCCGGTCGAGACCTCAGCATCAGCTCAGTTGCGTACGTGAGCTTGCTTCAGCCACAACGATAGGAGTCCCAGAAGCCGATAAGCTTGCTGAGCCCTGTCCGCCACATTGGCAGGCATTCGGGTGCTGACCCTATTGCTGACCTGTTGTAACGGCTCTGCTGCTCGTCTTTTTATAGTCAACTTTTGCCGCTGGTATCATTCCCTGCAGCTTGCTCTTGGACCGCAACTGTGTGAGACTGGAGAGCCATGGCATCTCCAAGCAAGCGCAGAGAGATGGACGTCATGAAGCTGTAAGTCTCCGCTTCGACCCACGCTCGTCGACCAATGCGGTGTCCCAACTGCTGTTAAACGCATACGTCGATTCACAGGATGATGAGCGATTGGAAAGTGGATTTGGTGAACGACAACATCAGCGAGCTATACGTAGAGTTCAAGGGACCCCCAGACAGTGAGTCAACTGGAACATCTTTGTAGCTGAACCTCTATGTTGTGAAAGCAACCCTTGCAGACACTATGCACAGACAAATTCAAGCTGCAGGTCCTTATACCGGCGGCCACTGGAGGGTACACGTGGAGCTTCCAGAGGCGTACCCTTACAAGTCGCCTTCCATAGGCTTTTGCAACAGAATATACCACCCAAATGTGGATGAGACGTGAGACATGCCTGCCTGCTGCGTCTGTAGCGACCCGATTGCATCATGACATCACATGCAATGCCCTTGAGTTCATGACCAGTGCTGCGCAATTGACACTGTGAGTTATGATGGCTGGCTTCTGCAGTGCTGGCAGTGTCTGCCTAGACGTCATCAACCAGACCTGGAGTCCTATGTTTGGTAAGCAATCTCACCTTGGTTCATTCAGCTACTGACTCCCTGATCAAATCACATTGGCCATTTCAACCTGATTCCCCACCAAGCATACCCTCGATGTGACTGCAGACCTTTTGAACATCTTTGAGACTTTCCTACCTCAGTTGCTATTGTATCCCAACCCTACTGATCCATTGAATGGAGAGGCAGCAGCTCTGTTGATGCGGGAGCCAGAGGCATACAGCACCAAAGTCAAAGGTTGGCTCAAGGGAGCTCCTCACTCATCAACAGTGCTAGATGGGACAAATTTTGGCCACATCGTCAGTTAAAGTCATGCTTTGGTGCCAGTTCATGCTATAAACTTGGCATGATGGTTTTGGGCTGCATCACTGCAAACAGGACGTGTATTCTCTCACCAGAAAAAGGCCTGGTTTTCATATGGTCTGCTCCTCATGCAATGGCCATCATTGTCCATACATATTCTGCTGACATACCAGATCGATGCTGCTGCGATGTTTGATGCAGTCAAATAGACTGTATTTTATCTGTATGCTGCTGCAGCCTAAGCATAACTCCATGTGTTCAAAACTTGACCTTGGTGCAGAGTATGTCAAGAGGTTTGCCAAGAAGACAGACGCGGAGGAGCCTGCCACCAAGGATGCAAGTGATGGCACGGGCAGCGATGGCTTTCTGTCCAGCAGTGATGATGAAGAAGATGACCTACCGGCATCTGGAGGTGGTGGTGGCATGACATGACAGCAGCCCTGGATTTGCGGCATGTTCAGCTATTAGTTTTGTGCAGTAGCTAGCTTTCAGCTTACTGATGACTAGGGGACCTCAAGAGATAGCTTAGCTGTTGTGACTATCCTGTACCAACAGAAAGCATGTTCAAGCATAACTTTGCCTACTTGTGTGTGTGCTGCAGCTTGTGATTTACAACTTTGTACACCAGATATTTTCTGTATGGATTATTGCACCAAGTTGAAGTATCTAGACAAATGTCTCCACAGCACGTCGTACATATAGCTCAGATGGAGTTGATCCTCCCCATTACATCATCTTCATTAGCGACCAAGTGGCCGTACCGGGTTGGGCCCTTAACAGGATTGTGTCGGAAGCTTGCAAAAACCAAGACTCTTGTAATGCTGTAATTCAAATCAGTGTTTTGCAAAGCAACTTGACTTGTATACTGCTGTGGCATCGACTTCCCTTAGGCGAGCTTGCACAGCACGTTCTGTCGATAAGCAACATTCGAGCCATGATTTGGTCTAAATAGACTAGGTGTGGACCCATGTACAAATAAGGGGGCTCACAAGGCTGTGGAAGACTTAGTGCAAGAAAGGCCTGACAGAGCAGGTTGCTGACAAGCTGTCCCAGATGATGTTTTGGAGGACCTACTCTGTATAGATTGGATTGCAGATACACGTTCCCAAAGAGGACCTTTCTCCAGGCAAGCAGTGATTGTAGACAGACCGTATTGCAGAGGGCAGATGTATCTCAATTGAATGGGAGAAATGCTGATGACACACCGCAAACAGGGTTATGCCTCCATCTGCTGAAGTTGTTGGCTGGAGTAACATGTGTGAAATGTGTGACAGACCAATCTCTAGAGCTCGAGTAAACAACGATGGCACCACAGTGTAAGTACCAGACGTAGGGATTAGCCTCAGACAAGAACACTTCGAACTTGTGCATAATTGCTGCAGGGCAATGAGGTTTGGTGCAATCAGCTGTATTGCAATGAACACAGCCTGTGTCAGTCTCCTGTCGAAGCTGCACAGCAGCTGTCAGATGAAACTGGGGTGTCTAGAGTAGTGACAGCCTGGGTTGCAGGCAGCATCAAGGTCTACACTTGCACAACAGTGGTGGGCTGAGCAGCACAGACTTGGCAGTATTGCAGCTCCTAGCTTGGCACAGATTATAGACACCAGATACAACATTGTAGTCAGATGATGGTTGATGAACAGTCAAATGACTGAGCAGTTATAGTTTTCGGTAAGTTTGCCCTAGTGATGCAGACATATGCAAAACTCTATGTGCCACACAGTGGCCTCCTCTTTTGTGCCAGGCGATGACATTCGAATAGGTAGATGATCTATCTATTGAACTTGTAAGTCAGGCTCTGTTTGTTGACTGCTTTAGGCCTTGGAGCGTCTGGCCTGCCACGCTTGCTAGCCTGCCCTCTACCATATTGCGCAATGGCCTTTTCTCCAGTACCAAACTCGGCATAATAGTTGCCTGTGGAACCTGAAATTTTGGACATGGAGCCAGCTGTGCGGCGTGCAACTGCTTTGGCTGTTTTGCTGACATCATCTGCTGCTGTGTCTGCTTCCTCAGCAGCTTCATCCTCTCCTGCCAGCAAGACTTCAGCTAGCAATTCTAGCTGCTGTGGCTTCTTGCTGAAAAACAAGTTGTCGCCCTCTACAGAGCACACAAACATCAGATACATGTTTCTGCTTGTGCATATGCCACTATACTGAGGCATGCGGCAGCAGCGTTTCAGTCAGCAGCTTCCAAACAGGCAGGTAAATAATGTTGCTGACTTCAGATCAAGCAATCAACATGGACGGGATGCATGGACAAGCAAGATTGACGTCCAACAGTGCTGTCACCATGATAACTCCATGCCAACCTCTGTAGAAGTATCAGGACTCAATGAATCGCTCTCTGAAAGTTGGATCACACATCCGGCATGACTCTGTCTTGCCGAATACCTGATACCTGGTTGTTGCGACCTGCACACAACAGGCAAATGGTCACAAACAAAGCTGGCTGGCAAGCAGGACTGATAGCTGCAGCAGGCTGTTATAGGTACACTGCCAGCCTTGATGGCAAGCCTTCCATACATGTAGCTTACCAGATCATAAGCAGCATCCCTAATGAAAGAGGGGACTGGCAGTCCTATACTTCCCAATACATAGAAAGGTGTGTTGAGCCGCCTTCCTATGCGGAGTACAGCTTCTGACTTGACGTATGCATGTCCAGGCTCCACCAAAACCACAGATGACAGGTCACCAGGCTTCCGCCCAGCCTGCTGAAGCAGGTCTGAGCCCGCCTTGCTTTGCAGTGCTGCAAGACGATACTGACCGTTTTTGTCCCAGTCCAACAGAAAATTCACTGCCCCATTGCACCTGGAACAGGTGGCAGGTGACACTTACAGCTTTGGACCAGGCACTTTGTCAGTGGTATGTGCCAATCCATCAACATCGCAGTATATTGCTTACAGGTTGCATACACCATCAAACAGAATGACAGGGCGGTCGTCTGAAGAAAAGTAGTCTGCTGTCTTTGTTGATCCAGAGGTTCGCTTTACTGCTGCCACTGTTGTCAGGCCCTGTCGGTGCCTACACATACAGATCACGTTGTTGCATGCTGGTGGTAAGGTGTCAGAAGCTGAATGGCCACAGTCCAAGTACTCCAATGAGCTGCTGAGTAGTGCACGCTGTTCCTTGCAGTACAAGACAGTGGGCAACTCCATGTCGCACAGAAGGAAGTCGAGCTGGGAGAGATATTTGGTCTTTGTGGGTTCAGGAATGGAGAGCAACGGTACCATACCACACGCAAGGCCAAGAAGACTGAGAGGAATACTGTAATACTGCCATGCACCACTGCAATACACTGTCCATGAGGAAAAGGATCTGAGGGCAACACCTGATCTTGGACAGAGCTGTCCTACTTCGGCTGTTGCAAACGGTGCTCACGGCGTCCTTGCATTGCGGAAGCGCGGTTTGACCTAAACTGTTGCCTCCGCGTGAAGCTTGATCAGCAAACATAAACACTGACTTTGAATTGGTTGGTCGCAGCAACATTGACTGCTTCTGCAAGGCGGATTGTGAATGCATGACTTGGATGGATGGATGACTCGAAAGAGCCGTTCACTATGCGAGTCTCGCATTGCAAGAGAAATATCTGCCAGATATTCAAGTCTTCTTCTTCTTCACTGCCTTCAGTCACGGTGCTGACAATTCTTTCCTTCCATTCCTTCCGGCGCCGATGGGGTCGAGGCATTTCGCTCGGATAGAATTGCATGACAAGGGCTTCGGTAGGCAGCGACCCCATTCTCGCAAATCGCGGTTGTTTGTTTACGCTTTGAGATGAAACCACCACTCAGCTGACATCGGCGCTCAGACAAATAGCAACTGCCGTGAGCATTGCAAAGGTTCTGCTGTGTTGCCTATTTGGAAACTCCATGCCGGAACTCCAGTCTGCTGAGTCTCAATGCGGATGTCGACGAAGCAAACAGGTGTAAGCTTTGCCTGGTGACCGTGCAGGCGTCGACTCGGCACGGCCTGCCAGTCTCATGGCAGAAGACAAGAGTGTTCTGCATCACGGAACGCATATCTTCAGTTGGGGCAGAGGCGACCTCGGCCAGCTGGGCACGGAGCGAGATCAGAGCGAGCCTCAGCCAGTCTTGGTTCGCGCAGTGGAGGACAAGGACGTAACACATGTTGCTGCCAGTGTCTTCAACTCAGCCTTCATCACAGGTGCCAAAGGCTTGCTTCTGCCATGTTAGCCTGCATCACGCAAAGCCGACACGGCTAGGTCTGTTCCAACTGCATATTCAGCGTAAGCACTGCACTCACTGCATATAGCATGCAATGGACCATATGGCATTCCTTTCTACAGCTGACATATATCTACTGTTATCATGCAGCTGATGCTGAGCTGTGGACGACGGGCAGCAATGACAGCTGTCAATTAGGTCACAAAGGACACGATACCCAGTTACACCCAAGCCGGGTCCAGGCTTTAGATGCTCATGGGGTGTGCCAAGTTGCATGTGGGCAACAGCATATGCTAGCTGTGGCTGATGGAGGCGCTCTGTGTGCCTGGGGTGCCGCTGACTCAGGACAACTAGGCAAGCCAACTACACAAACTCATTGAGGATTAACGTAGTTTTTTGCAAACTACGATGCAATGTCTGCAGGGGGACCTTAGACACTGTGCAGGCTGCTTTGATGCTTACCAGACCCCGACATGGAGTGCAATCAGCGTAACCTGCATGCGCATACCACTGGTGCAGAATTTGTCCTGCTACATCTCAAATGCAGCCCTTTGTGCAGTCTAAGGACCTGTGCTTTCTGCCACTTGCATTGTCTTGCAATCCTGTTGCCATACTACAAGTCCATTCACAAAGCAAACAGCATTCTGCTGTGCAGATCAGCAAGGCTGAGATACCTGCCTGACCCTGCCTGACCCTGCCTTTTGGTTAGTGCTCTGATGCATCCTAAGGTCTTATGACCCTGACTGTACATGGCTGTGCTCAGGCTTGGGTGAGATTGGTGTCGAGCAGCCCCACCCACGATTCCTGAAGGGCACTAAGGAACAACACTTTGTGAGGGTTGCCGCTGGGGCCAGTCACTCTTTGGCCCTCACCAGCTCAGGCCAGGTGTGGAGCTTTGGCCAGGGCAGCTTTGGAACTCTGGGTGCGCACCTGTACCCACCGTGTCTGCAAACACGCCCCCGCCC
>JAABUP010002978.1_pt1 | contig 30962 bp, 39 predicted proteins | sample 5559201 | NCBI WGS metagenome assembly JAABUP01 (sample SAMN10711887, study PRJNA513373) | rock metagenome | isolation source: Antarctica rocks | place: Antarctica
CGCGATCTGCGTGTCCAGGAACGGCTTGGACGCCTGGGGGACCTGGCCGCTCACGCATACCGCGAGAGCCAGCACAGCGGCCACAAGGGCCAGGTTGTGCCGCATCTTGCCGGCTCTTCCTGCACAGCGGGAGCGGAGTCAATACATCTAGCTATATACAATGCTGCACACTCTGGTGCCGGGCTGTATTGCCTTGCTATACGGAGAAAGTACTGCGTATGCAACACCAAAAGACAAGCAGCAAGGACGGCAGACCTCAGCAGCCACAACTTGCTGATGCACGCACCTCTGGCACCAGGCTCTCCTCCCTGAAGCTGCTACTTTGAACCTCTTCAAATGAGCTCTGCTCTGCTGGCCTGATTCTGCTAGTTCAAGCAAATTCTTGCGTTTCTGACAAGACTGGCTAGCCTTTGAGAGACTGCCCTAGAGAAAGCGCATATGCAAGGTGCGGCGCATTTCTTGCTTATATTACCAGCCCGGGAAGCTACAACTGGACCGATAGCCATGCACCACGGCTCCGCTGTTTCAAACCCTAGAAAGGGTCGTCTGCTATAGGCATTGCCGGCATGTATGACGCATTCCGGTTCATGCCGCGCAGCAGTGCAGCAAAGTCCCTGGTGGGCTCTCCGTTGCCGGGCTCCCTGGAAATGGCATCGATAGACCTGCCAAACCCGCAGAGTCAATGCATGCCTTGGTAGTCAGCACACTGTGGGCAGACAGCCAAGCAGCAACGCGCGGCAGCACGCATCGGATGCGTTGCGTCCTCCTCTGCAGTTATTTATAGTCCGGGCGTATGGCCACCGGCTATTTCAGCCATGGCGTCAATCTGTATGCAAGGTCACATGCATGCCAGGACTGAGGTGACTCAAGAAAGGCGCGCAGGGCCTGCACCAAAGATGCCTTGCCTACCAAACGCATCCACTTCCTTACCAGCATGCATGCACAAACGTTTGCAGCCTCCCAGCTGCCACCAGCTCCCCACATGCTGTGGTCCATGCGAAACAGTCAGCAGCCGGCGCGCACCTGTTGCGCGCCTCCGGCTGCAGCAGGGCCTGCACGCAGAGCTCGGCGACGTCGGCGCGCGGGATGCTGCGCGGCGTCTCCTTCAGCAGCTCGTCATCCACGCCCAGCACCAGCTCCCGCTCCCCGCCCTGCCGAGCCCCCGGCGCTCGGGAGAGCTGAGGCGGCACTCTCGCATGTCTGCATCTGCCCTCACCTCCTCAGTCAGTGCTCTGTCGGTGATTTGCATGTCAATGCGGACACACTCGGGAGGGTGTGAGTGTGGCCGTCCATTGCCTCGCTTTCCCCTGGTGCTTAGCATGGCGCACTGGCGCATCCAGCAGGCCGCCGGGATGGATGATGGTGTAGGACGGGAAGCCGCGGCTGATGAGATACTTCTCGGCGCGCCGCTTCCAGATCAGGATGTTGCCGCCGCCGATCTTGTTCAGCCGGTTCTCTGCGTCGCAGATGCCCATCGAGGAGACCAGCACCACCTGGGGCGGCGCAGGCCATGCCGCCAGTCCGTCACACAGCAAGCCGTGTTTTCAAAAGTGCACTGCCATCGCCGGTGGTCCCGGCGTGACCGAAGCAGGCGCAGGCAGCATCAGAATGGCTTCGAGAGCAAGGTGCATGCACGGAGCTTGGCACCTGCGCTATGCATGAGTCGGCGCTGATACACACCATACGCGTGTTTGCATGCTCACTCGGTCATTCAATATAATGGGTATCTCTTACTCAATGTTGAGCAGCACCCTGTGCATCTCCATGCGGCCTGCTTGCTCTGCGGCTCTGCTGCATGATCAATGGGCGGACGCTCGAGGAGCGCAGGGCGCGCCTGCTGCACGCCGCGCTCGAGCGCGACATCAATCTGAGCCTTCTGTCCCTGCCAGTCAGCCTGCTCCGGCATCTGGCCGGCCTTGAAACCGAAGGCCGGGCGCCCGTCGGGCCCAGGCGGCCCTGTGACGACCGGCACCGCGCTCGTTGCGATCACGAGCGCCGCGGCGCCCTCACACGCCTGCGCGAGCGCGGCGCTGCCGCCGGCAACGACGTCGCCGGCAAACAGGCAGCCGGCCGGCGCTCCGAGCTCGCCCGCAAGCGCCTTTGCGCCCTGCCGCGCGCCACGTGAGGCTGAGGTGCTGAGCCTGATGCCAACATCTGTTGTGTATCACTTTGCGCCGGAACTCCATATTCATGCAGGCCGGTGCCACACCATAGTGTTTTTGTCCAGCAAACAGCCAGCCAGCGAGTGCTCTGAGCCAGCCAGAGTGCACCTTGTCCCCTGGCGTAACGCGACTTGAGAATAAACCCGAGCGTATGGCTAACCATGCAGGTGCGGCGTCTTGGCAGTGGCTTGCCATGGACAAGAGCTGCATGCTGCCTACAATAACATCGATGTGGCTGGGGGCGCCATGCATGTGCTGGGGGCGCCCCGAGATTGCTTATGAGCGCCGCTAGGGTCATGGGCTTGCTGGGCTTCCTGACCACACCCTAGCCACGTGATACAGCAGCCTCTGCGCTACATTTCGCTGACCTACTGAGGCAGCGAGCCGCGCCTACAGAGCTTGAGCCCAGCTACGCGGCACACCACAGCAGGTCGTCTGCGTGTTCGGGCGGCTTCAGTGGAGGCAGGACGTCACCTCCTCCGTGCGGACCAGGCCGCGCGCTTCAAAGTGGTCCTGACGCGAGAGCAGCTTCTGCAGCACGAGCTTGCCTGTCCGGCCGCCCGCGCCTGTCACCAGCACCTACTCCCGGGAGTGCCACTCAAGCTTGTTCACCCATTGAGAAGCAGGACAGGCGCAGCGCATATCAACAGAGGGACACGGGGGCCGCGCACTGTTTGCTTATCAGCAGCCAAGACCATGAGGGCGCTTCGGCCCCCCGAACTCGCTTCCTTGCCTCTGCGATGCTTGTTGGCGCCTGAGAATGGCTGTTGTTGCCGGATGCGCACAAGTACGCCCAAGTGTGCCTGGCCAGGTCCAATCTAGTTATGTTCAAGTTGCTGCTGTGGGTAAGTGCTGGCAGAACAAGTGCAGAAGAGCTCTGATGGCACTCCATGTCTGCAAACGTTCGGACGCAGGATAGAGTTACCTGCGACGAGGCGTCTGCCCTGAACACGAAGCGTGTACGGGGCCCAGAAGCCGCGAGGGAGGCCGCGTGCTGCATCTCAGTATGCTATTACAAGGCTGGTCCGAACTTGGGGGATGTATGAAAAGTAAACCCGCCAATCCAGGTAGGGCATGTGCACGTGCCGGCTTTGGTGCTAAATCCACCAGACTGTGGGGTAGGCCCAGTGCTCCTCGAATGGCGGCGCTGGAGGCCATCAGGTGGCGGCGCGGGCCTCCCGCAAGCCTGCAGCTCCTGGACCAGCGGCTGCTGCCCCTGCAGACTGTGTTTGCAGACATTGACGGACCTGAGGCTGCATGGAAAGCCATCAAGGCGCGCTGCTGCACAGGATGCCCATCAAGCTTGCTCAGTGCCTGCTGCAAAAACGGTGCCATGCCACGTGCACAAATTATCGTGGGAAAGCACGAGTTTTGCTCGCCATATTTCAATGCAAGGGGGCTCACTGTTGTGTGCCGGCAGGATATGGCCGTTCGAGGGGCGCCTGCAATTGCCATTGCAGCCGCACTTGCGCTGGCTGCGGACCTGGTGAATGCAGGCGGCGGGAAGCAGTTTGCATCCGCCGCTGACGTTGCTCACCACGTCAAGGAGCAGATGGCATACCTCGTGACAAGGTGCGCCGCCTGCAGAGTGCTGCAAGCACGCGCCAGCCTCCCAGTGCGGTTTCTTACACTGCAGGACTGATACTGGTTCGCCAGAGTACCACCGTCTTGTGCCGGTGCACGCGTGGTGTTGACCACATACGAGCCACCCGGCGGTCAGCGTGTGGCACAAGTCCAGGTGCATTGCAAATGTGACCACCAGCGTTTGCACTTGATAGCTAGTACTTGAGCACCCCTTTTCTGACGCTCTTTATTGCGCGACAGCCGACCTACTGCCGTCAACCTGGCCATAGCGGAGCAGCAGCTAAACGCCCTGGCAGCGCGAGCGGCGGCCTTGTCCGGCGCCACAGCCGCCAGCGTTGCAGAATCGGTCGTGGATGCCTGTCAGGCGATGCTGAGCGACGACGTGGCAGGAAATAAGGTGCGTGCTGCTTGCACCAATAGGTGGCTTGCCATGGTTCATGCCCTGTGCGCTGGCTTCCAAGCGGCTTGGTTGTTGCTCAAAATTGGTGAGGGTCCTCCGGATAGCTAAGTGCTCTTCCATTTTTGGATCATTGCAGCACTTCGTGTGATGCACATGTGCCAGCGCTTGCTTTCTCACATGCAGTAGCAAACAGACAGCGTTGCACCCCCTCCAATGATGAGTTGATATAACGTTTCACTTAGCATGTGCGGGAGATCCTGGCTAGCACATGCATGCACAGGATGGTGACCACCCAATCTGGTTACACCAAGTCTGGGGGGACTGGTGGGCCGTGAAAAAGCTGCGCCAGGTGGTATGGTACCAGCCGACCACCTGCGGCTGACAGGGTGTGCTAGATAGGCATGACAGACAGCACGCAGCTGGAGCCTTGTTCCTGTGCATGCGATGGGCAACACACTGGCGGTCCAGGTTGAGCTGGCGGCGAGCAAGCAAGCGCGTAACACCTTTGGCCTGGGTCCGCAGCCAGCGTCTCTAATCGCTGTGCGTCATCACGGAACACTTTAATTTAACAGTACAATGGACTGATGGGCTCCCTGCGCATTCAGGCGATGGGCAATTTTGGCGCCACGGCGATCCTGGCGGAGCTCGCGGCGCGCGGGCGGCCGGGCGGCGGGCGCGTGCGCGCGCTGACGCACTGCAACACGGGCAGCCTGGCCACGGCCGCGTACGGCACCGCGCTCGGCGTCGTACGCGCGCTTGCGCAGCGCGGCGCGCTCGAGCGCGCCTTCTGTACTGAGACGCGGCCGTACAACCAGGGTGCGGCCGGGCGTAGCTGTGTGGTGTGAGAGCAGAATGAAGCCCGCACGTTGTGTCAGCATTTGATCATGCTCTAATGCTCTCTGGTGGTGGATGTGCAGCTACACGTGCACGGCGTGTGCTTGTATATCCAGCGACAGGGGATCTGGCCTGTGGCTGACCGCAACATGTTGCTGCACCTGCTGTGCGTGACATGACCGCTGCGTGCCAGGCAGGCTTGCAGCTAATTGTGTGCAAGCTGATGCATGATCGCCTGTGCCAATACAACTCCTGGCCAGTATGGGCTTCTCCTTACACGGGCGTGCGCGTTAAAATATCACATAGAATGCATAAGCATTGGAGGCAACCGCAAACCAGTCGCGTTGAGGCTCTTGTATACTCTGATCGCACGGGTTGACAGTGTTTCGCCCTCACACATAAATCAGCATGCTGCACATTCGCGCGCATGCGTGTCTGCGCGTGCGCGCACAGACACGCGCGCCGCGCGCGCAGGCTCGCGGCTGACCGCGTACGAGCTGGTGCACGACGGTCTGCCGGCCACGCTGGTCGCCGACAGCGCGGCCGGCGCGCTGCTGGCGGCCGGGCGCGTGGACGCGGTCGTCACCGGCGCCGACCGCGTGGCCGCCAATGGCGACACCGCCAACAAGATCGGCACGCTCTCGCTGGCGGTCAACGCGGCGCGCTGCGGGCGCGGGCCCGCTCTGCACCTACCCTAATCCACCCTGCACCTACCCTACCCTACCTTGCATGCGCGCACGGACGCGGGGCGGCGGCAGGCCGCGGCGACCGCCTGGCCGCTGCCGCGTGACAGCCACAGCCGAGCGGGCGCCGGCGAGCGTTGACGCTGGCCGGCTGTGCCTGCGGTGTTTTGCAGGCAGCATCTGGCCGCGTGGTGTCGCACATGGCGGTTCTAAGGTGCTGCCGCGGGCGGCCGGGCGCTGATTCCGTTTCTGATATGTGCGTGCCGCACGGCGGGCTGGCGAGGCCAGGCGCTTGTGCAGAGGCGGGCGGCCCTCCAAGCCGGGCGGGCTCATGACGGGCCGCGCGCGGCATAGGGTGCCGTTCTACATCGCGGCGCCCACGCAGACGCTGGACCCGAGCATGCCCGACGGCACTCGGATACCCATCGAGGAGCGCGCGGCGGAGGAGCTGACGCACTTCCAGGGCCGCCAGGTGGCCGCGCCGGGCATCGAGGTGCGGGCGCGGCGGGTGCCCTGGGCGAAGTGCAACCCCCGCACGCTTTCAGGCATGCCGGTTTCCAGGACCGGGAACCACTCGGGCACTGATTCCTCTTCAGTGAGTCAGGTATGAGGCACCAGAGGGAGCTGAGCTCGGGACGTTTGCATGGCCGCTTTGAGCGGCCGGCTAGCTCGTAGAGCTCGTAGAGCTCTGAGCGGCCGTCTGGCTCGCAGCCTGGCCCCCCATGTCCCTGAAGTTTATGCTGCATGAGTGGCCGCAGGCGGCTGCGCTGCGGCCTTGTCGGCGTCGCGCTCCTGCTCGGGTCTCCCATGCGATAAGCAGAGAGCTGCATGTGGAGGGCACGGTGTCCTCCACCCTTGCATGCGCCCGCTCGTGGCCATGCTTGCTGGCCAGTCACGTGCAGGCCCTATCCTGCCCCACGCGCTGCATGCTTTTGAAATACGAGGAGCCGGGACGCCCGGCGCCGGCAGGTGTGGAACCCGGGCTTTGACGTGACGCCCGCGGAGCTCATCCAGGGCATCATCACCGAGCGCGGCGTCATCGAGCGCGGCCCCGGCGGCGCGTTCGATGTGCGCGGGTTCATGGCTGCGCATGGGCTGCTGCCGGACGCGCAGGGTGCGCCTGCGCCTGCTGCGGCGTAGGGAGGCTCCGGGTCGGGCGCTCCTAGCACAGGGTGTGCCGCGGGCGTTCAGCAGTGGCCGCAGCACATGCAAGAGTGGTGGATATTGTGTAGATGGTTCTGTGAGTCTAGCAGGCTCCAGGGGAGTAGGCATGCATGCTACGCTGCTATTCGGTAAGCACAAACGCCCCTTCTGGCTGCAGGTCTGCCTGGTCAATAGCACATTGGCATCATGAGCATAATATTAATTGCAACCCGTTGTTGGTGATGTTCTTCGTCAAGGCTGACATGCCTTTGCTGTTGATAAGTGCTGGGGCACAGAACTATCTAATGTGCTTGTGCAGCTTGTGCTGTGGCGGACCGGCCTCATTGACGTGCTATTATAAGTTTCGGCCTCCTTCGTGAGTACTCCGGGCAATCTCCCAGCCCGCAGCACTTCCATTCGGACGGCCACAGCAATGCCCGGCCAGCTTATCTCTGTGCAGGCAGCTCACGGCCTGCTCAGCCATGTGCGGCCCGGCACACACCAGCTTCATGGGAGCCATTTGCTTGCACAGCCCCGCTTCAGTGCGTGGCCTGGGTCGATCGAACTCACTGCTGTGCTCTGGCAGCCTCGCTTGCCTGATCCGGCCTGCATTGCACGCACATTTTTGTTGAGTTCCTCACACGTGAAAGTTGTGGTGCGTACATGGACAGCGTGTCTGCAGAACTGCAGCACCGTCACCGAGCCCGTGAGGTCTTGGAGCTGCCAGGCGGCGCGGGTGCCGCCCGGGGCCCAGGGAGCAGGATGCTGAGGGCGTGCAGGGTGAGGTACAGAGTAGGCTAGCCTGAGACGCCAGAGCCGCCAGGCGGCGCGCAGGAGCCGGCCAGCACGATCCCGGGCTTCAGGGCGCTGGATGCTGAGGGCGTGCGGGAGTACCTGGCGTCCGACCCGGAGCTCGCGCACCGCGTCGGCCCTCCGGGGTCTGAAGCTGGTTGGCGGGTGTGCTTGCCACTGGCAGCACGGCAGCTGCCTGCGCCCGTTTGCTTGTGCGGTCTGAGCAGGATAGTTGGCAAGTGTTGCCCTGCATATTTATGTGCAGTACGCTGCAAAGCAGTGGTTATGAGACTTGCACAATACAGACTGCCTGATATGAAGCAACACTGGACGGTCATGCACACAAAGGGTTAGCATGCAGCTTGCAGACATGCCGGCATGCAAGGGCCCATCCTGAGTCATGACATCGGTGGTTACCGGGCTTTTGAGCGCGCGGCCAGGTGCGCGAGGTGGGCGACGGGAATATAAACTACGTGTACATCGTGGAGGGCCCCTCGGGCGGCCTGGTGGTCAAGCAGGGGCTGCCCTTCATCCGCATCGCGCGCAACTGGGCGCTCACGCAGGTAGCCCCACTCACCCGGGCATCCCCCAGGTGGCCAGGCATGAGCGCAGCGCTGGTGCAGTCGGACGTGCTGATAAAAATTTTGCTTTGCCAGGAGCGCTACAATGCAATGCATGGGGCGCCAGCGCTCTGCATATTTTGTCTGGGATGCCTGGCTGCAAGGCAGGGCAGGGCGCCAGGCTTGACAGGTGTCTGTGTAAGATCGCATCGTAAGCAAAATGCAATGTGGTAGGTAGAGGCATCAGGTCCAAGCCCAGCATGCATCGCTAATGCCCTATGCTGCCGACCGGTCAGGCCAGCGCTTTCTCTCGCCCGAGTCCCAGCATGCACCAGCACAGCTCTCGGCCAGCTGATCCCGGCCCTGTGGCGCAGGAGCGCGCGCGCTTCGAGGCGGACGCGCTGCGCGAGCAGGCGCGGCATGCACCCGCGCACGTGCCCGCCGTGCACCGCTTCGACGCGCAGCTGGCGCTGATCGTGATGGAGTTCCTGCCGCCGCCGGCGGTCATCGCGCGCGGCCTGCTCAACGCGGGTGCCGTGCTGCCGGCGCTGCCGCAGCACGTGGCGGGCTTCATGGCTGCCACGCTGTTCCACACGTCCCTGTTCGCGCTCGACTCTACGAGCTGGCGGTGCGTACATTGCACATGCTGCGCCTGTGCTTGCTGCGCCGGGCGCAGCCAGGTTGCCGGTGCAGGGCCCATGGCGACAGGTATGCAAGCACATGCGTGACGCGCGCGCGCCTTGTAGCTGGGCGTGCGCCGGCCCGACGCTTGGGCGCCTGCAGAGCGCTTTGTGCACCGCGCTGCCTGATACAACAGGTACACTGCTTGAGAATCTGCCCCCGCCGCGCACCATCCACCATACCAAAGCAGCCAAACCCTCCGCATGCCCCAGGTTGCAGGCCCCTGTCAGCGTCCGCGCGCGCGCGCGCAGGCGGCAGGCCGCGCGCTTCCAGAACGACGCGATGTGCCGGCTGACGGAGCAGGTCGTGTTCAGCGACCCCTACCACGCCGCGCCCGTCAACCGGCACACCAGCCCGCAGCTGGACGCCGAGGCGGCCGCGCTGCGCGCGGACGCGCCGGCCAAGGCCGCGGCCGCCGCGCTGAAGGTGCGGCGCTGCATCCTGTCTGCCGAGCGGTGCTGTCTGGGTAGCAGACCAGCTGCCGCACGCGCCCTTGGTGCTGGCTGCGCTCGTGCCTGCCAGGGCGATTTCATCTTGGCAGTGTGATGTGCTTGTGGCAGGAGCGAGTGCTGGGCACTGAACTGCAAGAGCTCGGTGCTGCTGGGGCTGCCAGACAAGGCTCGAGAGGCGACTTGCATGATGAGAGGCGTCACTCGCGCAGGCAAGGTTCTGTGAACGGCAGCAGGCGCTGCTGCACGGCGACCTGCACACCGGCTCAATCATGGCCACGCAGGTTCGGGCCCTGTCCTAGCTTGCAACATGCTGCAGGCTCATGGTCTCTGCTGCTGACACGACGGAAGTGCATTCACTTCCGCTTTGTGTCAGCAGTATCAGTAGTGTCGTCTCGGTGTTCAAAGAGGTGCGATCATCCGCATGAAGGCCGTGCATGCACATTAGCGCGCGCCCTCGCTCGCCCTCGTCCTCTGCTCAGCAAGCTCACAGCTCGCACATGTACTGTGTTGCATCTTGCACTGCAATGCAAGCTGCCGTAGAGAAAGGTAGCAAGGCATGTGCCGCCGGCTCGCCAGGCGACCACGCACATGATCGACGCCGAGTTCGCGTGCATGGGCCCCATCGCGTTTGACGTCGGCAAGATGGTCGGCAACCTGCTGCTCGCCTTCTTCGCGGCCGACGGCCTCGCGTGCGCGGCCGAGCCGCGCCACGCGCAGCGGCGCTGGCTGCTGGAGGCGCGTCGGCCTCCCGTGAGCCTGCGGCGCGTTGCGACGACCGCGTGCATGTTGCTCAAACCATCGTGTGCTGTGGTGGTGTGCGTCAAGGAGAGGCTGGCTGGCACCCAGCCGCTCGCCTCTTCCTTGCCGTTGATGCACGGCTCGCGCCCGCAGTAGCGCCGGGCCCAGCGGCAGCGGCGCTGGCTGCAGGGGGCGTGTTCCGCATTCCGGACCCAGCTGCGCCGCATTTCACCAGCTGAAGCTTTGCCACATGGAGCTCAGCACAAACCCACGGCATGCGGGCAATGCAGCGGGCCCGGCTCAAGTGCAGAGGCACGCTGAGCCGCAGGGCCCTGCGGGGCTTTACCGCTTTCAGGGCGCGCTCTGACGGCAGCGGCCGCGCATGCGGCAGGCAGTGCAGGAGATGTACCGCGCATTTACTGAGACCTTCACGGGCTTGTGGACGAGGGCGGCCGAGGGGGGCTCGGCCGGCGACCTGTGTCCGGACGACATCTTTGGACGGGCCGCGGCCGACGGCGCAGCCGCCCTGCGGGTGATGTCTGCGCCGCACCGAGGCTTGCAAGCTCCTTTACTTCTGCATGCATAGACATCTGTGCGTAAGTTGGCCAGAGGTTCCTCCAGCCTGTCCAGAAGTGCACACGGGGCTGCTTTGGAGGACGCTTAAAGAGCGTGGGGCCGCATGCCGCCGACGGGCCTGCCTGCGCCAAACCAACACCCGGCGCCGGCCGCCAGCACTCTTGCGCGCTGCACAGGACGCACGGTGCAGGGTGCCCCCATGCTGACGCGTCTGGTGGATGCTGGCGCGGCGCAGGCGGCGCAGGCGGCGTTCCTGCGCGAGCTGCTGCCGGATGCGCTGGGCTTTGCGGGGGCGGTCATGACGCGCCGCATTGTCGGCATCGCGCACGTGGCGGACATGGAGAGCATCGCAGACCCGGACACCAGGTGCGAGCGGCTCTAGGGCCTGCAGCCGCAAGCGAGCGACCGGAAGCACGTAGCGCAGGCTGACAGTCTCCATGATGGTCGGCCATTTTGGCGCCGGCCCCGCTGTCAAGGATGGCGCGCTGCTCTCAGAGCAGTGCTCTGCATGAGCTTCAGGCTTGTGTAGGAACAAAAAGCACTCCTGCGCATGCCACTTTTCATTCGGAAGAGGTGTGATACACGGCAGACCCTCGCATCAAGCCGCCTTGCCCACCTGCATGGCTGCTGCTTCGTGCTGCCACTGCTCGGCAACCCCTTCTGGCCAAGCTCACATGGATCATCGCAAACGGCGCACGGGCCACGCATGATACGCGGCTTTAGCTGCTCATATACGCCGCTGTCGGCGCGACAGGGCGGTGTGCGAGCGGCGGGCGCTGCGCTGCGCTCGGCGCCTGCTGGTCAGCCCGGGCGGCCTGGCCGACATGCGCGCGGTGGCCGCGTTTGCCGAAGAAGCGCGGCGCGATGGGGCACAGCCCTACTTTGCGCTGCAGCCTGCTGCCTGAGCCCCATGTGCACACAGGGTTGTGAAGCGGGGCGCGGTCCCACAAGCTTGCAGAGCACTCGCACTGGCTCGCATGCCCTGCAGCTGGCAGTCTGCAGGGCATATGATGCCCTGCATGCCAGTGCTCTGCCAAGCATGTTGGTATACGACGGAGCAATGGTGTTGGCCCTGCCTTCCGAGGACTCGCGGCGCTTGCTGGTAATTCCGTTGCGCGCGAAGCGAAGCACGTTTTGAGCTTTTTGCTAGCAGCGGCTTGCTTGCCGCACAATCTGCATGCACAACACTGTTGTCAAACACTGTTTGGCCTGCCCTGCTCATTGATTGTGAGTTGTTCCTCTGACACGCGCTCCAGCCTATTTTTTTGATGCGGAGTGGCTTCAAATGCAACATATCTCTGCTCAGGCTGTGCAGGAGGTTGCCCAGGGGCTTCTCGTTCACAAAAGTGCGCTGGTCGGCCTATGCGCAAAGACCCTACAGCACCCGCAGCCTGGAGATGAGCATGACAAACAGACACCCGGACGGCTTCTGAGCCAAGGCGCCTGGGCCACATGAACATTAAAACATCTGGCGCTGTTCAGTATGCCTGGGCCACACAGACGCCCTACGCATCTGTCGCCGAACATGGTAACAGAGAACATGGTAACAGAAAGCGCTTCGTTGCAAGAAACTGCACTGGACTGACAGTCCGCACTGTCAAATCTGAACATGGTGAACATTGCGCTTGAGTACAGACAGCAGAGTGCAGTACAAATGTCATTTCTACCGACTGAGCCATGACATCGGAGCAAAGGCATCCGCCAAATCAAAACCTGCGGCAGTCGACACGCTCAGCTACGACCGCCGTCGCAGGCCAGGCGCATGTTTGCCCCACACGTCCTAGCCCCACACGACCAGCTGGAGCTAGTCATGAGCCAGAATACCTGATCAAGCTTAGCACTGTGCATTTGTGCATGACCACGGGCTACACTATGAGCAAATTCACACAAACCAGCCTTGCGCAGTCATCCCAGCCACGGCGCGTGGCGCACAGCCGTGCACGCTCCTGGCCACCAGACGAGCGCGCGCGCGCGAGGCAGCCCCGAGCCGTCACCCCAGCCAGCGCTGCAGGCGCGAGGAGCGCGCGAGGCGCCAGAGCAGCAGCGCGAGCGCGGCGGCCAGCGCGGCGGCGGACAGGCGCTGCAGCGATAGCGCGCGCTCCGCCGCGCCCAGCGTCGCGCTCAGGTACAGGCCCGCCTGGCGCGCGCGCGCGAGCGCAACATCGTGGTTGGGCCGCCGTGCATGGCCTGCTTACAGAGGCGCGTGGCACAGACCGTGCTGCTGTGCAGCAGCACGGCGCCCTGCCGGGAGCAACCCCGCCCGCACCCAGACCTGCAAGATACCGGCACAAGCCCATGGAGGCTGCACGGCACTTCCGAGTCGCACATCTGGCGCTCTGTTCGCGGATGCACAACAAAGCGCACGAGCTCAGCCACCATGAAGGCAGGAACTGCCGCGCGCGCCAGGCGCTCAGCGCTTCCGGGTGCGCGTGCGGCAGAGCGCGCCGGCGCGAGCTGGGCACGAGGTGCCTCGCCCCCGCACCTGGACGATCATGTCATCCACTTCGCCGCCGTGCCTGGCCGCCGCTGCCTGCGCCCAGCATGCCACCAAGCGTCTGAGCACCGCTGTGCTCCGTCTCGTGTCAGGGCCGGAGCTATGCATTGGGGGTTTGTACTGACAGGGCGGCCTAGCAACGTCCATGCTTGTCGGGCTGCAGCTGCCTGTGTGAATTTCCCAGATTACTATAGTCAAAACGAGGATCTACGGCATGCAATGCTGCCATGCTGCCATGCAGTGTCACCAGGCGCAGCGGCCCCGCATGCCGAGCGCGCCTGGTACGCGCTGAGGCACCGCCGGAGGAGCACCGGCAGGCCTGCGAGCGCGGCGGCGCGCGCGGCCGGCGCGCGCGCGCCCGCATTCTCGCGCAGCAGGCTCGCCAGCGCAAATAGGCCGCCCCAGAGCACCTGGCGCACGGCGCGCACGAGCGTTGCAGGCCGCCTGCGAGACTGATAGCGTCTACACCTAAGCTTCCTTGCCTCGTTTGCTCCCCTGACCTCGCCCTTGGTCCGCCTGACTCATTTCTCATTCTTACCGCGCCTTGCAACGCAGCGCATGTGCGCATACACATGCAGCAGCAGCCAGCAGAGCGCCGTATGCTGCGGATGCGGCGCGCACACCCCGGCGCACACAGCCGCCGCTGCAACATATGAACTTGCGTGCGGGCCTCCTCGCGGACGCCGCCCGCGTCGGGACCGCGCTCACACCGGAGCCCTTGCTCGCCGCCCTCGCCTGAGACACAGGGGGCCGCACCTCCTCGCCGGCGCCGCCCGCATCTAGGCCCCGGTCCGGGGAGCCGCCGCCCGGCTCAAATTCGTACGCGCCGCGGCAGTGCGCAGCGAGCGCGGCCGCGACCGCGGCCGGCGCGCCCAGCGCCACCTGCCGCGCGCGGATCGCGTCGTGCACCGCGTCTTCGCCCTGCGCGCGCGGGGTAGGGTTAGGTGCGCGCGGGCGCCCGCCGGACGCCGTGCAGCGCCTCTGCGGCAAAGCGCTGCCGCAAAACTGCAGCAGGCCGCAACACCATGGGGTTTCTGGTGCATGGCAAGCAGGCGGGAGCGGCCCGCTCGCCTCGCCCGGCACGCTGCGCACAGTGAGGCGCATGGGCCTGCACCCATGCGCCCTGGCGGATTACTGCGGCCAGAAGAGTTCTGAAAGGGCACAGGACAGCAGACGCGCGCCTGGCCCAGCTTGCCGGGCACAATGGGGCCTCTGGCCCTGGGGTTTTTTAGCACACAAACGTCTACCCGCACAAAGTCCGGGGGCAATGGGGGCCCAGCGTGTCAAGCGCCCGCCGGCGCGCCTGGCCGAGCACGCCGAGCACGATGAGGCCCTTGGCCTGCACGTTGGCCACGCGCCGGTGCGCGGCCATGGCGGCCAGCACCTCGCGCAGCGCGAGCGCGGCCACGTGCGCCTGCAGCGCCGCGTTCTCCAGCGCGAGCGGGATGAAGGCCAGCAGCGCCGACAGCTGCACCATCGCGTGCCCGCGCAGGCGCGCCATGGCCGCCACCATGGCCTCCACGCCGCGCGCGCGTACCTGCCGCGCGCGCGCGTCGGGCGCCCGGCTCTGCCGCGCTCGGGCCGCCTGCCAGCTCTCCTGGCGTGGCTGCACTGCCTCGTCGTCGGCTTTCCCCCCAAAGTGAAGGAGAAGCAGAGTACGCAACCTCCTGCAAAGCTGCAAACTCAAGGGAGGACCTGTGCGAGAGCACGCAGCCCACACAGCATCAGACACCCAGAGAGCTTTAAGAGGTGCAGCTGGCGGTTGCACGGAGACAGACACGGTGTGTTGGGTGGGCAGGCCTGAGGCGGCACACTGCCTGATGCAGAGCCCAGTTGCCGATAGGGCTCGCCCAGCGCACGGGCTGCCGCGCTGCAGCCCTGTCCCGCCCCTATCCCGAGACAGCAGCTGGCACCAGTCCCGACGCGCGCATCGGCATGGCCCGGCCACGCACCACGCGCCACTGGCACGCGCGCGCGACGTCGCCCTCGCCGCGCACCAGCGCCATCAGCGCCAGGCACCCCGCGCACTGCACGTGCTCCTGGCCGCCGTGCGCGCGCATGGCCGCCACCACGCCCTCCACGCCGTCGGCCTCCATGACCAGCACGCGCACCTGGCGCGCGCGCGCGCGGCCCCGCCTCTCGCGACCTTCACCCTGTCCTGCATACACCACCCCTAACTCTGTCACCGGCATGCGCACCTGGCGCGCGCGCGCTGCCCCTGCCATTCACTGCCCGCTTCCCTGGCCGCTCGGTCCCCGCTTCCCCGTGTCCACCTCTCTTCCTTCATTGCTCATACATATAGATTTCCAGCAATGAAGGGGGAGCGGCAGTTTTACAGCCTCGCTCGCCCCGCACGGTTTGCTGCAGACCACGAGGACGGGATGCCTGCACGAGAGAGCTCGTCAACGCCTGCTCACAGTCACCTGCCTCCAGCCGCAAACCCGCCCGCAGCGCAGCCAGCAGCGCCCAGCGCGCGCCCAGTGCAGACATACGCGCAGCTGCACCCGCCTCCAGCATGAACCAGGCAGCGTTGCGCCCCATGCGCGGGCGCGCGCCTCGTCGTCAGACCAGGACAGGCGCGCGACCGCCTCCAGCGCCTCCAGCGCCTCCAGCGGGCCCTCGGCCGGGTCTGCGCGCAGCGCCGCCAGCGCGCCATCGACCTGCGCGGCGCGCGCGATCTCCGCTTAGGGTCAAGGGTAGGGATAATGACAGCGACTCCAGCGCCTCCAGCGGGCCCTCAGCCAGGTCCGCGCGCAGCGCCGCCAGCGCGCCCTCCACCTACGCGGCGCGCGCGGCTTTTGATCATGGTTAAGGTAGGGTTAGGGACAGCGCCTCCAGCGGGCTCTCGGCCGGGTCCGCGCAGAGCGCCGCCAGCGCGCCCTCCACCTATGTGGCGCGCGTGGTCTCAGCTCAGGGGTTTGGGGCAGGGTTGGAGGCAACCACGGCCGCCCGCGCAAAAGCGACAAGAGCACAAAAACAGCCTGCCCCAGGGCCGCGCGCGCAAAAGCAATAGCTTACTGCCTCTCTCCCACGTGGCGGGCAACGGGCGGGCGGCCACCTGCCGCTGCTTGATGCTGGCGGCATCCAGGGGCAGCATGTCGTCGCCCAGGTTGCACATGGGCGCCATCTGCAGCGCGTCCTCCTCCTCGTCCTCGTCCTCGTCCTCCCCGTCCTCGTCGTCCTCGCCGGAGCCGTCCGCGTCGCGCGCGCCCGACGCCACCAGCGCGCGCACGGGCGCGTTGGCGACCACGCGCTCGGGCGGCGTGCAGCGCAGCGGGCATGTCACCGGCTGGCCGCCCTGCGCGGCGCGCGCCCGGTAGCTCGCTTGGTGATGTTTTTGGGCTCGTTCTGGCTTACGCACAGCTGGAGAGTGCTCATGCTATCTCCACCCGCAAGCAAGTCAAAGGGACCACCCCCCTACCCATCACTGGAAACTCACACGAAGCTCAACATGATTGCAAGCACGCCCCTCCCACATGCGCGCGGGCGCCCCTGGGGCGGCGCGCCTCCAGCAGCGCGGCGAAGTGGTTGGACAGGCACACAGCGCAGTAGTTGTGCCCGCACGGCTCCAGCGCGACGCACGACCGCAGCGTGCCCAGGCAGATCTGGCAGCGCAGGTCGTCCGCGGTCGCCGTGCACTTGGTTGTGTAGCGGCTGGTCGTTGTGCGCTGCAGGCCCTTGCCGCTCGGCTGCCAGCGCAGCGCTGGGTTGCCGCCCGCCACGGGCGACGGCGGCTGCGGCAGGCTGGCCGCCTCCCCGCGCGGGTCGCCTGCGCGCGCGCGCGGGGCACCACTTGCCGGCACCGGAGCTGCGAGCACATGCACACACAGGTGCCGCCGCAGTGCACGCGGTCATGACGCGGCTGGCACCGGTCACCGGGAGGCCCTTGCCACACCGCGCGGCATGCACGGCGTGTGGATGCCAACAAACCTGCAGGTGCCGGCTTTCAATGTTCATGTGAATGGGGCTAGGGGTAGGGCCTCGAGAGCAAGTTAACCCTAAGCATACCCTTCATAAAAAGTGGGCATGCGCGCACCCGCATGGAACACGAAGAACTGCTCGGTCAGCGGCGCGACCGAGAGCACCAGCGACAGGCGGTCGCCGTCGCACAGCGGCGCGGCCGCCCCGCGCGGCACGCGCTCGCCATTGAGGAACGTGCCATTGGTCGACAGGTCCTCCACGTAGGCCGCTGCGGTGCCAGCCTCGCCGGCGCCCGCGCACGCGCCGCCTACGTCCTGCGCGGCGCCCTCGGCCGCGCTGCCGGCCCTGCCCGCTTTGTCGTCAGCGCCGGCGCCGCCGAGCGCCTCTTCTGAGCGGCCCGAGCTCAGGAGCGCGTGCAGCGCGCTGGCAGGGTTGGAGCAGGAGCGGCTGCCATGCGCCAGCGCGCCGGCGTCCGGCGGCCGCGCGCACACGACGCAGTGCAGCCGTGAGACGCGGCCGTCCGGGATCTCAGCAAAGCTCAGCGCGCGGTGCAGCCGCTCCCTGCTCGCCAGGGAGCACACAGTCAGGGCAGCCGTCGCGCGTGCACTCCACACTGGTTGCGTCACTGTCACGTGTCACCTCTCACCTCTTCCCTCACCTCCTGCTTGCTCCTGCCCCCCCCCACGCCCACCACGCAAGCCGTGCCATACATCTTGGCCATGCAGCGCATCCCAGAGCTAAGCGCGCACCAGCCCATCCACCACCTTGCAACTCAGGGGTGCGAGCAGCGCGCATGCCAGGCGCAAGCAGCACGCAAACCCCTGCAGGAATGCATGCAGGGCTGCCGGCACGCGCGCCTGGGCCCCGGCCGGCCGCTCCAGGCGCCCAGCCGCAGCGCCTCCAGGTCCGGTCCCGGGTCGCGCCCGCGGCCGAGCGCCGCGCCCGCGCCGCGCAGCAGCACGTTCGGCAGCGGGCCCGCGCCCTCCAGCCAGCCCCAGACGCTGCCGCCGCCGGCCGCAGGGTGCGCCGGGCCTGCAGGGTGAGCGCCGGCGCCGGGCGGCGCGGCTGCGGCGCTGGGCCGCGGCGAGCTCTGCATCTGCGCGCACAGGTCGGGGTGCGACTGACTTCACACATATTAATAAACCGCTGGCAGCTCACGTCGCTTGGCAGATGGCCTGAACGCTTCAGCCGCCCGCGAGCGTGTGCGCAGGCGCGCCAGAGGGCTTGCGCGCGGCGCTGGCGGCCGAGCTCTGACAGAGTGCGCCGCGCTGTTCGCACGGGGCCGAGTGCCTCGGCAACCAAGCGCACGCGCACATCTGAGCAAGTCACTGCTGGACCGACCAGCGTGGGCAGCGCGAGGTGAATGACCTAGGCTCCACAATCTAACCCCAGCACGCGCCTGGTCGAGCACGTCGTTGCCGGACGACACCAGCGTCTGCAGCGCGGCCGCACCAAAGTGCTCGCGCGCGGCACCCGCGGCCGAGCTGACGCGCCGCGCCAGGCTGGCGCCGCGCGGCGAGGCCCCGGCCGGCGGCTCAGCGCCCGCAGACGCCTCAGGCGGCTCCGCCGGCTCGGAGCACGCGGCGCGCGCCTGCGAGCCTGACCTGCCGCTGTCCGCCGCGCGGCTGCGCGGCGAGGCAGCGGCCGGCTCGTCCTCCCACGTCTGGCAGCTCGCGTCCTGCACGGGCGGACGCGCTGGCCTCCAGCTGCGGCCGGGCCGGGAGCGCTAGTATGGTCGGCAAGAAAGGTGGTGCAAAGCTGCAAGGCATGGATCGTAGCGAGGCGAGGTCGGACCCGGAACGGAGACTGCCAGACCGCCGAGGTCGCCGGCTGCGAGGCCTTGTCCGGAGGGGTGCTGCGCACATCCTCCTGCGTAGCAATCACTTTGTCAGCACAGCTGATGGCCTGTGCATCGACTCAAGGTAGAGCACTTCACAGTGATACATCGCAGGAGCTGCACGCTGGGCCAAGCCGAGGGCAGGATTGCAAAAAAGATGTATGGGGTAGTCGCGCCTCTGCTGCCATGTGTACACACCAGGCGTGCGCACTCCTGTGTTCTAAGGCGCCACGCTGAAATACGAGGCTCCACCTACAGATGTTGCTGACCTGGTGCACCCCAACAGCTGTGTCTTGGTACCAGCAGACCTACAGGGTGCTGGGCTCCTGGCACACAGCTAGCAGGCGGAGAAGCACACGCTGTGCACGGCCTGAAGCTCTGCGCGCACAGTATCGTATTGCCTGCTGTCGTTCACTTTCCACCAAGCCTTGTGCGAGGGCGTGCGCTTCGGCTCTGGTTGAGACCTGCGTGTCTTGCGCTCCAGCAGTGAAGCAGCTTCTGTGACAGAGTCAGCGATGGCGTAAGCGCACGCAGCAGCAGACACCAGGGCTTGAGCGCCATGGCAGCGTATGGGACAGGGGGGAGCTTTTCCAGGTAGTTCAACCGCAAGCGCACTGCTTGCAAGGGCTCACCGCTCAGCCCTGCATCACTGGACTGCATGCCATGCGCTGTCAGTGTGCTGACCGGCGCTGCGTGCAACAGGGGGGGACTCAGCGCTCGCGCGTTTGGCCAGTCCGATCCAGCGAGCGTCAGCATCAACGTGGAGCGGCCAGGCCAGGACTTTGACACAGAGATCAGCGGCCTCAGTTCGCAAGTGAGCAGGTTGAAGCAGGCACGGCCCGGGTGGAGGGCCTGATGACGGTGCTGGTTCAGATGTAAGGTCTGCCGGTGCTGTGTGGCAGGTTTATGCTCACGTGTGTTGGCAGGGCCCGGGTTGCGTGCTGCGCTGAAGGGATTGAGCGTGCTTCTGTAGCCAGCGATGCACAGACCATGGGTGCCAATGGACTTGCACCTGTGGCTGGCTTGCGCTCTTGGCACGGCTGTCAGTGGCTCCCCTTGTAGTTACTGCTGCCCCGAGCTGGAACGCCAGTCGTCCTTGCGCAGTTTATTTGGCTCCGCCAAGAGGCGGGCAATCCTCCAGGGCAGCGCGCGCGGTGTGTCATACCGCTGCTGCCGTTGCGCGTTGCACTGTTGCGCACTGCACCCAAAATTGCGCTCCCGCGGCCCTCTTTACAGGCGGCGGCTTGACGGGCGGCGCCGGCGCGGCGCGCAGCTGTCGCAGGCCATCGGCGAGGAGAACAAGCTGTCCAAGGCGGCGGCGGAGGGGCTGGAGGAGGCGCTGGAGAAGGCGCGGGCGGCGCTGTCGCGCGGCCTGCGGCGCGTGAACCGCGCGCTGCGGCAGGGGCGCAGCAACCACATGATCTACCTGGTGGTTTTCGCGTTTGCGGTGCTCATAGGCGTGTACGTCTGGGCGAAGCTCTACCGCATGGTCAGGTGGCTGATCTAGCTGCGGCGCCCTGCCAGCGTGGCCCCTTTGCTGAACCTGGCATCGGGCGCTTGCACGGCGGTGGAGCGCTATATGCAAACATATTTGAATGCATGTGCAACCCATGTATTGACACAACATGTGTGGAACGCTCCATTACGTTTATTACTGTTTGACACGCTTCTACGCTGTTACAGAGCGCAGCCCCCAGCTGTAAGATGCTACCAGTTCTGTCTAGTGGAGTGTAGAGCTGGGAACTGCAGCTGGCATGCAAGCCAGACATTGACCATGACGCAGTGCTATGTGACATGCAAATCTAGTCTAGTGCTGTAACACCGCAGACTGCGTCTACCATGCGGTCCGACCTCCCTCGTAATGCCCACCCACAGCGCCCATATAAGTAAAAGCTGAATCTGCCTAGGCACAATGCAAGTGCAGGCATGCAGCCGCATCGTGCGGCCGCTGAGCCCGCACGGGCAGCAGCGTCCGCTGGCGCGCCTTACGGGCGCTCCCAGGACGTCTCCTGCGCGGCGTGCAGGGTGCGCCCCTGTCAGGCACGCGCTCTGGCTCGACGCTGGCCTGCGCGGATCGCCAGCGTAGCAGCAGGGGCATGCACAACATCATCGAACCTGAGAGCAGGCGCTATTGTGGCGCTAATTGGGGGGGGGGGGGGTTGTGGGCGTCCTTGCTGCCCTGGATCGGGCACGCAAGGGCCGGGCGCGCATTCGCCGCCAGAGCTCCGCACCGCCCTGCCTGCACAGCCTGTCGGGCGCGGCAGGGCCGCGCGCTGCGCTGGCACACATGGTCACACATGGGCGTCGCGCAAGGCAGCGGCTGCCTCTGGCAGCGCTGCCGCCGCGGCGCGCGCGCGGCGCGCATCCGCCGCCCTGCGGCCTCTCCAGCAACGGCGGGCAGGCCGCCGCAGGCCGCTCGGAGCTCCGGCCATGCCATCGCGGCGGGGCAGCGCGGCCGCCGCGAAGAGCGGCGGACACGCCGTGCACGCATTGGCACCAGGGACAGTGCAGACACGTCAGGCAGCAGAGCCTTGTCTCATCAGGGGTCGTGCTCTCCGTTGCACTTCCCGGCAGCGCCGCGTCCCTGGTGGGCTTGCAACATCCGCAACAGGCGCGCGCCGGAGGCCGCCCTGGAGGCACGAGGTCGCAGGGCCAGACTGCCCCACCTTGGTGGCAGGGTTGCCATAATACACGTCGCCGCTGCCTTTGTCCACCATGGGCTTCCAACCAGGCGGCAGCCCGACGCTGAGCGCGGCCAGATCAGGCGCGCCACCCGCGGCCGGTGCGGCCGCGGGGGCTGCGGCGGCGGGCGACGTGGCGGCGCGCGCTGCTCTGACGGGCGCGGGCTCGGCCGGCTGGTCGCGCCGCTGCGCTGCCTTCACACGCTGCCGCCAGTCGCCCGCCAGCGGCTGCCGCAGTGCCAAGGCATCAGTGCTCGTGGCCCCAGTGCTTGAGGACACGGCTCGCCTCTCTCGCCCGCTCACCTCTTTACCATGGGGACTCCGCAGAGCCTGCATCTGATGTCACTCACAAAACAAGGAGTGTCGCAGGGATGGCGCGCGCCCTGCGCCGCTGGTCACGCAGCGCGCGTCACCACAGCAACCCTCTTCCGCCTCCGCACGTCCCGCGCACGCCAGGCGCGCGCGCCCCGCCACCACAGGCGGGCGCGCTGCGGAGCGGCCGGCGCAGTGCGGGTCCCCATTGGGCCGTTTTCAGAAACCTGAGACGTGGCAGAGGGCCGCACCTTTTCAACACCGCTCACAACCGTGCACGGATCTGCATGCGCGCGCCTGGAAATTGGAGTTGTCGGCCGCGGACACGCCGGCGCGCAGCTGCTTGAGCCGCCACTCCTCCGCGTCGCGCAGCCGCCGCCGCTCCAGCGCCTCTGCGTCCGGCGGCGCCCGCTCCTCCTCCAGCTCCTCCTGCGGCGCCGCGCGCCCGCACCGCGTGGATAGGGTATGGTAGGGTGGGCGCCCGCGCGCGTAGATGCCGCGCAGCGCGTTGCTGTGACCAGACTCAAGCACATGCCAGAGGCATGGCATGCGTGTATGAAGCCAGCAGCAAGGCACAGGCGTCCCGGCCGCCTCCACAGTCCTTGCAGGAGCCTCCCCACATGCTGCACAGCTCGCTCCGGGCAAGTCGCGCCGCGTCCCGCTCGCAGGGGCTGGAGCGCGGCGCGCGCGGCGCACCAGGTCCTTGCGAGCAGCCGCCCACTTGCCGATGAGGCTGGATGCGGCCTTGCCCGCCTTGCCCGCGAGCGCCTTTTTCTTCTTCGGCCCGCCGCTGCCGCTCGCACGCTTGCGCTTGCGCTCGTCGTCCTCGGCGGCGGGGGCCGCCGCCGCCCCTGCCACCGCCGCCGCCGTCGCCGCCATCGGCGGGAGCGCCGCATGCAGGTCTCCTGAGCCTCCGTTTGAGAGCGCGTGCGCGGACGCGGCGACCCGCACTGGCGCCGCCACATACTCCCGCCGGCCAGCGGATGCCGCAGCCGGCGCCGGCGCCGGCGCCGGCACCGCGGCAGGCACGACTGCCGTCGCATCAGCGCGCTCGACCGCGGCGTCATCCGGCGGCAGCGGCGGCAGCGGCGGCGGCTGCGCCGCGACGCTGCCGCCGGCCGCAGCCGGCGCCGCCGCATGAGCGGCCGGCGCCGTGTCAGGCGCAGGTGGCAGCGCGACAAGCTGCACAGGCGGCGCGCGCGCGGCGCGCGCGGCCGCCGCGCCGGCCGCCGCCCCGGCGGCGGCGGCTGCCGCTGCGCCGGCTGCGAACGCGGCGCCCGGGTGCGGGTACGCCGCGTAGTACGGGTGCGCCCATGCGGTAAAGCCGTAGTACCCCGCCCACTGCGGCGCGCCCGGGTAGTGCACTGCGGGCGGATACGCAGCGGCGGGCTGCGGCGCCGCCGGCGCGGCCGGCGCCGCGGGCGCAGGGGCACCTGCTGCGCTGACGGGTGTAGGGTTAGGGTAGGGAGCGGCGTCTGCGTCCAGGTCCATGTCCATGTCAGCGTCCTCGGGCGGCGCCGGCGGCTGCTCGGGCGCGCCCGCCGCCGCCGGGCCGGGGCCAGGGCCGGGTGTCTCGCCGGCAGCGACACCGTCCGATACAGCCGCCGGGCTGGTCTGGGCGCCCGCTGCCGTGCGGTCTGCGCGCGCCAGAAGAGGCACCTCGCCCTCCTCGGGCTCGTCGGCCGTTGCGGGCAGCGGCGGCTGCGCGCCCAGCAACAGCACCAGCTCTGCCTCCGCTGCGTCCGCAGCAGGCTGCCCCGCCGCCAGACCCGCCGCCGCTGCCGCACTGTGCGGCGACGGCGCCTCTGCCGCCGCCGCGCCGCCGGGCGCAAACGCGGCGGCGGCGGCGGCGCTGGCGGCCTCCGCGTCGGCGACGGCTTCGGGCAGCACCGCCGTCATGCGCGCCCACGCGTCCATGGCCGCCCGCCTGTACCGCTGCCAGGGGATGCCTGCCCCCGTTGGAGCTGCCGCCGAGTCTGGTTCGCTGCTGAGGCTGACGTGTGCTGCAGGCTGGTTGCGGGCGGGGTCCCGGCCCGCCGTGCTGGCCCCCACCTCGGCTGCCCACTCGCCCCAGTCCCGCAGCCGCACCTCTGCCTCAATGGCCAGGCGCACCAGGTTGGGCGCCGGCCCGCACAGCCGCAGCGCCGCCTCCTGCGCGCGCTCCAGCAGCGCCGTGCCCGCCGCCGCCATGGCTGCATCCGCTGCGCGATCCGCGTCGAGATCCCGTGCCTGCGGCGCCGCGTTGCCGGGCCCTAGCCCCGGGCTTCGCTGCGCAGCGCCCGTGCTGGCATCCGCCGTTGCCGTCACCGCTGCTGTGGCTGCCGGCACAAAGCCGCTGCCCAACGCCGCGGCTGGAGCCGCCTCTGCCACAGAAGCCCGTGCAGCGGCATAGGCGCCAAAAGGGAGGCTGCTGCTTTCAATCGCATGGTGAGCGACGTCCGCCGCGCTGGCCGGCGCGCCGGCGGCGCCCCCGCCCGCGGAGCGCGCAGCATCAGCCGCCGCCTCGCTCGCTGGCACGGCTGGGCCGTCTGCGCCCGCGGCCAGCGGCGGCCTGCCGCCACCGCTGTCGCCGCCGCCGCCGCCGCCGCCGCGCGCGTCGGCAGCCGCGGCATCCCTGTCGCGCTTGCTGCGGGGCTGAGCGCCCGGCGGCGGGTCCCAGGCCACCGCGTCCGTCACCTCATGCCAAAAGTAGACTGCCCGGCTGCCCATGTCCATCACCTGCGGCCCCGCGCCTACGTGAGCTCTCCAAATCCCAAGCTGCATGAGCTGGCCGTGCACCGCCCCACTTTCCGAAAAGCAGTGTCCCACCCAAGACGTCAGCCGCAGACCGTTCTATCGCCTGTGCACTCGCGCGCAGGTGTGCGCGGTGATTGGGAAACCTGGCTGCGAATCAGCGCCCTCAGCACTGAACACTCAGCTGAATGAAATACTTTATGCCGGTGCGAGACGTGAGCGCGCGCCTCATGCCACCCAGGCGAGCCCTCCAGCTCGCCCAGGACGCGCTGCTCGGCCGCGCCGCCGCCACCGCCGGCCGCCGGGCCGCCAGCCCCTGCCTCCGCAGGCACCGCGCCGTCCTGGGCCCCTCGGCCCACACGCTCCGGGTCCTCCGAGCCTGCCCCGCCGGCCGGGCCGCCGGCTGGCGCCGCCCCGCCGCCAGGCTCACCCGGGGCGGCTCCGCCGTCCGGTCCCGCTCCGGCAGGCGCGGCGGCACTGCCGCTGTCGGCGGGCACGAGCGCGCCCGCGGCGGCTGCCGCGCCGGCCGGCGCGGCGGAGTCCTTGAGCAGGCCGCTCGCCTCCAGATCCTCCATGAAGCACGCCAGCTGCCGCAACCCCGCAGTCATACAAGGTGTCACACACACGTGCAATTGCACAGACCGCTCCCCATCAGGCACTTAGGCCAGTGCCTTGCTCCGTCGCCGACGCGCAGACGTGGCGTCCGGTCCCGCCCCCGCTGAAATCAGCAACGCTGCGTGCGGCGCGCCTCGGCACGCCGCCGCAGCTGCTGGCACAGCCGGCGGCCCCACCCAACATGTCAGGCACGCAGCCCCGCATGTCCCGGCCCACCGACAGGGTCGAAGGCCCTGTGGAACTGGGCGCTGCGCGTGCACACGGTCCGGCCCCTCTGACCTGTGACACGCATGGCATGGGGCGGCGCGCGCCTCGGCGTCCATGCCATCGCTGCTGGCATGACTGGCGGCGCGGCCCGCCGGCGAGCTGGGCTCCGCAGGCTCGCCGTCCTCAGCGTCGCCGGACTCGCTGCCCGACGACTCATCGTTGCTGCGCCCCGCCAAGGCAGGGTGGGGCACCAATGGGGCGCGGCTCGCAGGCAAAGCCCATGGCCTGGCACAGGGCATGGACCCCACCAGGCACACGCACTGTGCACAAGTTCCTCTGCATCTGCCTCGAACCCAAGCCCACACTCACGTTTGCACTCATGCACCACTGCCAACAACGCACCACGGCCAGGGTCGGCGACGCGCTTGCGGACAGTGCGACAGACGTGTGCGGACTCGGCGGGTGAGAAGCGGCAGGCAGTGCACAGGAGGGCGGCCGCTACTCAGCCACGCGCCTGTAGCCAAGCAGCGAGGCCAGCGGGTTGCCAGCAGCGTCGCCCTGCCCCTGGCCGCCCCTGCTGCCCGCCGGCTCGCCCGCACCTCCCTCGACGGCGCCGCTCGGCCCCGCGGCGCCTGTCCCGTCCGCCGCCGCCCTCTCCGCTGCTGTGCACCACGCAGGCAAGACGAGCAGTCAGCAGAGCTATGACCGGTGCGGCGCACGGCGCTGCCGTCACGAGCAGGCGCAGCGCACCGCAGCGGCAGGAGCACTCGCGCTTGAGCACAAGGGGAGCTTGCCTACAGCGGCGCCGTGTGCAGGCGCGTGGTTGTCGTCTGCAAAGTAGGTGGTCAGGTTTGCGGCCGCGGCTTTCGCGGCGGCGCGCGCCGCGGCTCTGAGAACTTCCTCTGTCGACATAAATGTTCAGGTGTCAGCGCGCCACTGTTGCACAGCAGTGTGCAAGTCAAACAACAGCTGCAGCCTCGCCTTTGCGCCGCTCCTTGGCGCGGGTGGCAGCTTGGATGGGGTCGTCTGCATCTGCGTCTGAATCAGCTCCAACGTCAACAGTGAGGGACCGCCGAGGGTCGTCTGCCAGCTTCACCCGCGCCATGCAGCCCGTGCTCCAGCAAACAACATCGACCACGCCCAGCGGTGGCCTCTCGCCAGCGGCTGCCGGCACAAACTGGCTGGCCAGCAGACACGCCCCACAGCCTATGGCCTCTCTCTCTGTTCCTCCCTTTGTTGCTGCACAGAGTGGAGGAGGCGCCCTGAGTCCTTACCCAGCTGTGTCTGGGGTGAGCTAGCTTGCAGGCAGGCAGGCTGCACATACTTTGAGTTTTAAGAGCATTGCAGTGCTGGAGCAGACGCGTGCTTGAGGGAGCAGGAGGAGTGATCCGCTTGGAGACTGGCCTGCACTTGGCGGGTGCCCGTAAGCGTGGACGACGACTGCAGACAAACACACACGCGCCTGAACCGCCTCGCTCGCCAGCGCGCACAGCTGTGAGCCACGCGGTTGCGTGCTAGCGCTGCAGCTCAAGCCAGCAAAGGCGGGTCAGCAACATCAGTTGCGGGGGGGCTGGCAAGGACCCGGGCCGGGCGCGGCCTGCGCCGCGCGGGCTCGGCAGCACGTCTGCTGAAGTGCCGTCATGGCTTCGCTGTCAAACCTTTTTGGCGCATACGCAAGCGATGAGGAGGGAGAGGCGAGCGGCGACCTGCGCGGTGCGCCTGAACCAGGCTGCTACCGTGCACTTACAGCAAAGAAAAGAAGCAAGGGTGACCTTGCCAGTAACATAGTGTGACGCTGCTGTAGCTCTTCAATTATTTGTGCGTAGCAACTGCGCCTGCATGAGTGCGGTTGCTGTCTGCTTGGGCAGTAACAGTGTGTGAACCTGTAGAGCACCACGTGCTGCATTAGGTGGGTCTCAACGTCTGCCGCCTGCCGGCAGGCATGGACTCGGGCACCAACGTGGTGCTGCTGGGAGGCGACGCCGAGATGGCCGAGGCGGGCCCCGCACCGGCGCCAGCGCCCGGGCCGGAGCGGTCCGGCTCCGAGGCGGCGGAGGACGAAGCCGCCAGCAGCTTCCCATGGGCGAAGCCCGATGCGCTGGCCGCGCTGAGCGGGCCCGCAGCCGCAGGCGGCGGCGTGCCGCGCGTGGACGCCGCGCCAGAGGTGGCGGACGAGGGCGCGGCGCCCGAGGAGCGCGGCGCGGGCGGCGCGGCGGAGCGGCCGCGGCTGCCGCCCGAGCTCGCGCGCGCGCCGCCGGGGCCGGTGGACCCTGATGTCCTGGTGCGCCCGGCCGCTCTCCAGGGTTGCCCACGGCGGCAGGTGTGCAGGCTCGAGCCGGGGCTCGCAGGAGCGCGCCCTCCGCCCCGCTGGTATGAGGATGGGCGCAGCGCCTGACGGCCTAGATTGCTGGCTCGCGTGCAGCCCGGCTGTCGATATCTGCAGTGGGGCCCTGCTGGGCAGGCCGGTCGGCCAGGCCCCGTCTGTGCGGCCGCGCGTGCACCGCCGCGCGGACCATGCGTGCAGCTGCCGGGTGGCGGGCGGCGGAGTATAATAGAAAAGGACACATCTGCAGCCGGAGGCCCCCGCGCGCGCAGGCCAAGGTGGCAAAGCTGATACAGGCTAACAGGGAAGAGAAAGGCACGCCTGCAGCCGGGGGCCCCCGCGCGCGCAGGCCAAGGTGGACAAGCTGATGCAGGCCAAGCTGCGCACGGGCAAGCGCATCACGGAGGAGCTGCGGCGCATGCGCGACTTTCGCAACCCGGACTTCCTGCAGAAGATGGTGGACTACTTCCACATCGACCACACGGGGACCTGCTTCGCGCCCGGCGCCTGGGACCCAAAGAGCCTGCCGGCCGAGGACTTTTACGACCGGTGCGCCGGCCGGCCGCTGCGCCGCATGTATATGCGAGGAAGCGTGTAAGCTGCGCGAGTGGTCGCTGCGCGTGCGGGCCGGGGAGGCGGGGCAGCGCGCGGCGTCCGGCGCCGCTCTGTGCGCGCGTGTGGCGGATAGAAGGTGACATGGTGCGCCAGTTGGATGCGCTGGTCAACATTCACCCTGCTGCACCGTTGCGTCTTGCGCCACACGCAGAGAACTGTTGTACTTGAACGAAACCAAAGTGGCGAGACAATGGAGTAGGCCCCTGCAGCACGATGTCTGTGGCCGCGTCTCCGAGCGCAGTCGGCGCACAGGCGCATTGTGGCACTCCGCCTGCGTGGGTGTGACTGCTTGAACGGCCAACCCTCCTGAACAGGGGATTTGAAACATCTGGATGCGCGCGTGCGCAGGCTCGCGGCAGAGTTTGAGGACATGATCAAGCGGCGGCGCGCCGACGCGCAGGCCGCCGGCCGCGTGGACTTTGTGCGCCCCGCGTCGGGCCCGGACCTGACGCGCCTGCCGACCGGCGGCGACGTGGCCGCCCAGCTGGCAGCCAATGCCAAGCTGGCCGCCAGCGCCAAGGCGCAGGCGGCCGGCGCCGCGCGGCGCGCCAGCAAGTGGGACGCCGGGCGGCGGTGAAGCGTTGGCTCGCTCGCCTGCGTCTCGCGCGCGCGCGCGCTTGTGGCATTTTGTGCTGAGGCTGCTCTGCTGCGGGCGACCACGCCTGTCGAGTGCGGCGGCGTGGCTGAGCGGCCTGCGACCTGCTCCGAGCCGGCCACCAGCATCGAAGGGACAGGCTGGGGCGTGCAGCGTACTGCGCTGGCAAATGGGCTGCTGGTAAGAGAACATGGGCATGTCCAGGACACCCGGACGCTGGTATGCCTTCCGTGGTCTGAGGAAGTGGCTTCTGGCGCTGTAAATGGAGTGCCACTAGGGTTTCATGTGGCGGCCATTGCCTGGGCGCTCTCCTACCGCCAGCCTGCGACGCTGAGCGGCGAGCTTGTTTGCGGTATTCAGACTCTCGCAGATGCCTTTCCAGGGCCTGTGTACCAGGCAAGTTCTTCTTACACAGCACAAGTCCGCTCGCACAGATGCCGCTCAGATGCAAGCTGGGTACATAGCCAGGTATGCCATGCAGGGCCTACCAACGTCGGAAGCCTCGCAGCACCGCCGCTGAGCGCTTCACAATTTGGAGTGACACCCGCGCAAACACACATGCAGCCTCCTGGCTGCGTGCGGTATCACATGCAGGAGCCCGTGCGCATGCATGCAGCCTCTCCGCCTGCTACCGGGGGGGCCTGCTGCTACCGAGCGGGGCGACGGCCGGCCTTGGCTGCCCCTGCCGATGGCCTCCTTGGCAAAGCTTCGCCTGCGTCAGGCCTGACCGACCCCACATCATCCACATCACCCTCTGGCTCGTCGGCCGAGTACAGGTCAGTGCCGTATTTCTCTGAAAATGCCTCTGCTCTGCCGCTGGGCGCGTCCCCACTCTGCATGCCGTCGCCCTCGTCGCCATACGCGTCCTCGTCGTAGGCGCCGGCGCTGCCGCCTCCAACGTCAAAGTCGCTGTCGGTGGCATACGCGTCCGCGTCGTCATACTCGTCTGCGCTGCCGTATTCGGCCGCCAGCTCGTCATCCACCTCATGCTCCTCTTCGCCCTGGTACACGTCAACAGCGGCCGCCGCCCGCTCGCTTGCCGCCCGCTCCCCAGCGGGCTCGCTGTCCGCCGCACCGCCCTCCGCATCTTCGGCCTCGCCGGCTTCCAGCTCCTCCGCATCGCCCTCCAACGCAGCCGCAGCCTCCCGCGCCTTGAGCTTCTGCGCTGACGCACCATGTCACGCTCGTCAAATTGATGAACACTGTTGGACGGCACGGATTCCCCCGTATGCTCCCCGGCATAAATGCATACATGCATTCCCTTTTGGTCAAGGCCAGCCTGCGAATGGTGCAACAGCAGCACTGCCCCGGCAGGCAACCCAAGCCTCACATGCCAGGACGCCTGCATTGGCAAGCTGTATGTGCCCTAGCCCTGCGTGTGCTGAGGCACATATTCATGCACAACAAACCTCCTCAGTCCTCCTGCTTCTCAACCCAACGTTTGCACAACCTGCAGCTGCAGGTTGTGCAGCAAGAACTCTGCACTGAGAGTGCACAGCTGTGAGAACAAGAGGGAAATGCTGCCAAATAACAGGAAGAGATTGGCTGCAGAGCAAGTGCGCCATTGAGACCCGCTTGTAAAATTCAGCAAGAAGAGGCGCTGGGGCCGTGCCTCGCGCCAGGCGTACACGCCCTCGGGTATGGGGATGGCTTCACGCGGGTCACGCGGGACCTCTGGCAGGTGCCACCAGGGCATCGGCCAGTGCTGCTGCGGCTTATTTGGCCGCATCTGCACAACACATGCATACATAACTCAAAGGCTGGCCACAACTTTGCAACTGTGGTTCGTGAGGACAGCGGACAAACCACTTCAAGACCTGTGTGAACTTGTGAAACTTGTAAACAGTGCAAGATGTGCGGCCGTGCTCCGCACCTTGCCGCCGATTCCCAGGAAAACCTGCGCAAGCAGGCAGCAAGCTGTGAGTTGCGTGCACTGCATGCCAGCCAACTGCCTGCAGAAAAGCAGACGAGCGGGCCTGACCTTGCCCTTCTTCGTGCGCCTGTCTCGCCGGCCCATCCAGAGC